>Ga0315289_10008200_pt1 | contig 15134 bp, 8 predicted proteins | sample YL17G11_40_MG_FD_203452 | JGI IMG/M metagenome (GOLD analysis project Ga0315289, IMG submission 203452) | Sediment microbial communities from Yellowstone Lake, YNP, Wyoming, USA - YL17G11_40 | ecosystem: Environmental > Aquatic > Freshwater > Lake > Sediment | place: USA: Wyoming | collected... | reverse complement strand
TTAAGGTATCGCTGGCAACACCAAAAACAGGAGAATCAAACCATTCACTTTTCCTTGCGTTCCTTGAACGATGTATCCGATGATTTCCGCTGCTGAAACAGCTCTTTTCACTATCTCCTCTGTTGAGCAGGGTTCTATGATTCGGAGGACTTTTTGTTGAAAAAATTTTTTAATTAAAAGAGGTGGGTACAGCATTGGAAAAGAAGGGGGGGGTGCTGTACCACATGTTTTTTACTGGTTATTGTTTTTCAGTAGTTACCGGTTTTTATAAGAAGAGGTAGTTGATGAGTGCAACGACATCCTCACTGTTGACAAACATATCGTAGTTGAAGTCTCCAAGCCAGAGTGGGTTTGGTGCCGGTCCTTTGTTGTAGAGATAGTTTATGAGGAAGACCACGTCGCTAACGGTGATAACGCCGTCGCGGTTGACGTCTCCTCTGGTGTAATTTATTCGTCGTGTGGTAAATGTATATATTGCTGTTGTGTTTTGTCCGCTACCGTTGTCAGTCGCATCCACCATCCACCAATAGGTTGTGTTATAGTGCAGACCAGATACGCCGCAGAATTTCGTACCATTATGTCCACTGATATTGCCACTGGAACCAACATAGGGACTTGTGTCTATTGTCCACATAAAACTATCTCCCTCGGGATCCTCTATAGTAACCGTTAACATAGAGAGGTTTAGAGGCACATTCGTTGCACCATTTTGTGGATTTTCGTTTGAAATCTGTGGTGGCGTGTTTGTCGTGTTTCCCTTATCGTTTGAACCTGCTCCTGATGCGGTTGGTTCAAGTGTTTTTGGGATGGTGGGTTCTTTTGAGACTGCTGGTGTGCTTGGTTCGAGTTGATGGTTTCCAAGCGAGGGTATTTCCTTAATAGCCATCACGGTTGATCCTGGTATGGTAAGTGCCAATGTTAGGGCGATTACGAAAGCGGCCTTCAAATATAGACTGTTTTTTCTCCTCATTTTTTTATTCTCCTCTCACTTTTGTGAGACCTAACTTTAACGTTATACTTTGTTACTAATAATATTTAAGTTTATTGCGGAAAAATGGTGGTTTGGCGAAACGACACCATGCCTCCAGCTGCATGGTTTATCAAAAGAAGGCGAAAAACGTCTGATTGTTACTCCAGTAAATACTTTATGGGTTTATCTTTGTTTGCTGATTATTGTCTACAATCTTTTGTTATGTTCAATATTTATATTCAGAGCCAAACCAAAGGAAGCTTGAAGGAGCATTTTGGTTGTTGTATTCAGTGAGAATCCACGCATTACTTCTATCAATGTTTGAAATACGGACTTCATCGATATACCCTTTTGTTGGATTAAGATTGTTGCTATCTTGTCCGATTGCAAGTTTCATAGTATTAATGAAATTTATAGGTCCGGCATTTATTGAATTGTTAATTATCCCATTTATGTATATGGTTAACTGGTTTCCTGGTCCTACAAGATTCGGTCCGTACTCTCCTACAACGTGATACCAGACATTTTGTCTAGGCGTAGATGTAGTACTAACTTCAGGAGGGTTAGGGTTAAGAAGTCCACCTACATAAAATGTAAATGCATTAGGTGACTGTCGTAAAGAATAACCCCTACTTGCAGTAACCTTTGTGGGATCATCTTTTGCGACGAAAAATTGATTATTCGGGGCGACGACAATCCGTTGTAGATTAACCCAAGCTTCAACGGTAATACTATTACTGGGCGGACGAATGTTCAAATCCAATGCATGGTTCACTTCAATACGACCACCACCTGGTTGTATGAAACCAAAATTATTAGCACCATTAATCTTACCACCTGCTAGATAGCTAACATCTTGTTGGGGTGATCCGGGTTTATGATTGTAGGAGGTACTATCCCTTCTGTTTCCTACTGACTCGTTTAGATGCCATACACCAACATAGTTACCATCCCAGACACCTGTTGGATTTTGTTGATTACTTGCCCTACCATTACCATAATACATCAAAATCGTTGTATCACTAATGCTATTGAGATTGGGAACATTCACCCATGCAACAAGTTTACCATTAGCGTATGATTCTATTTCATGGTTAAGCTTGGTCTTATTATCAGAAGAAACAAAAGCGATATCATAGCCGTTTGTTAGTGCGTGATCTTTCAGATTTTTATCAGAAGTATTAATGAGTACAGGGAAATTGGTAAGACTACCACCTACGGCGACCTTCGTATGATCAATGGTGATTTGCTTACGATACAGCCAGTCTCGATGCCACCAAGCAGTGACCGTAAAGGTAGCGGTGTCTGAGTCCTGGAGACCTCCGCTGTCAGTGGCAGTGAAGGTAACCGTCTCCGTACCATGCCATCCGACTTCAAGAGTGATAGTCGCAAAATGACTTACCGCATCAATATTTACCGAAAGATGAGATGCAGCACTATTTGTCCAAGATATAGCAGAATCAGGATCTTCCTTATCTGTTACATACTCATCTAGGTTAATGTCTGTAAAGGTACTCCACTGTCGGATAGTCTGATCAGGAATGCCAAAAACAAATGGTGGATCATTTGGTACACCTCCTTTTCCTCCAGCGAATATATACATCACCAGCTTCGCCGGGGTACTAGGGAATATGACCACGTCTCTAAAATACGGGATAACCGTGTCCGCATTCTCATAGGAGGGACCATATTGTAACACGACGTTTGTCGTTGTAATGGTACCGATACTGGTCTCGGTGATGGTGATGTTGAAATCGTAGCCGAAGGGAAGGCCAAGACCTAGGGTGGCGTTCTTGTAGGAAACATTGTTGTTAGATAAGGCAGTGATTTTGTTTTGGTCAAGAACCGCGTATGCCGGATGCTGCGTACGGAGCATCGTATCATAGTAGGTCCCTGGATATGTGTACATCGGGCTGAATATCGTAGGCCTATTTATCGGTGATGAATAACCTGGAACGATTATATCTCTAAAAGGATAGAGAAAACCACTATTTGGCACAGGAAGTCGATACTGGGGAACAGATCGAGCATATTCAAGTGTTGTAAAGGTACGGGTATATGCATCAGGTGATGCTGCGAGACCAAGAAGGCTCATATTACCGGGATTACGTTCCCAATCAGTACTTCCATAGGTGGTCTGACCCGTTTTCGTTATGAGCGATTCACACACGTCCATGAGCTTATAATTTAAATCAGATTCAGTGTTGTTAACATAGGGGGTAAAAAAATGAGTGATACTTATTAAAAGAAAAGCGATTGTGATGAGGACAACACTAAAAGCAACGACTGCCTCTAGAGGAACAGCAACTGCTCGAGTATTTCTAAAGAAACATGGATGCCCCGATCTCATAGGTTATGTCCTCCTTACATACAGAATAGAGAACACCACGTTCTCCTCAGTGATACAGGTGGTACCATCATCTAAGGAAAGGGAAACATTCATGAAAAAAACATTGCAATGGTCTTGGAACGTGGGGTCGGCGATAGAGGAAAACGTGTCTCCGCCGTAGCCATATTGATTAAGTGTTGCTTGAAAGAAGTTCCCATACTGAATCTCGAGAAGATAAAAATCCGAACAGGTTTTCTGAAAACTATAGGGGATGTTTTCATATTGGTTGATATTATAATTCAATATTTCACCGAACCTGCTCCTCAGGTTGATAAATTCAGGTGCCAATGCTTTGGAGCGTGTTCGGAGAGTTCCAACACCAATATTGGCAAGATCCGCTGATATTGCTGCCACCAAGACAACCGTAACGGTCAGTATGACTCCCATCAGCACGATGATCTGCCCTTTTTCACTGTTGTTTCTCATAGATATTCCACTGTTAAGGTCACTATATACATATTCCCAGAATAACCAGGGATAATTTCACCATTGGGGTAGCTCTTCGCCAGTTTGAGGAAATAATCTTCCACTGAAATAACACGGTGGACGCTAATAATATTACCGCCGCGTCCAACACCACCATTATACCAGAGTACCGTTTCAATGCCATTGCCGATATAGATGTTGTAGATACAGGTATCGGGAAATATGGCATTAAAATACCTGGTCACATTCGTGGTATCATTGAATATAATACAGGTTGCGAGTATGCCTTGTTGAGAAAGATTATAGGGGCAGTAAGGTTGTGGTCCTCCACAAAATTCCGAGAGTATAAGATATTGAACATCTTCTGCGCTTATTTGCCCATCGCAATTACAATCGGCCCTGAAAATAGGTTTTTTAGGAGGAGGGGCACCTGGTACACTCAACCAATTTGTAAGATATACTATATCATTGACGTCTATTTTGTCAGTCTTATCAACGTCACCCACGACATACTTGTATACATAAGGAGATACCTCTATGCTGCGGAGCGCGTCATCACAGAGTATCCGCCACTGCGCAGAGGACCTGCCACCGGTGCTGCTCACTGGTGGAGGTGACAGCTGAGAAACAAACATCACCGCAAGGATAATCATGATCGTGAACATGACTGCTTCGAGGACCATGATTTGCCCTTGAGTATCATCTCTTCGTCTTCTATTCATAGTATTCCTCAAGTTTCACACCTTTTATTCCCTGTTCAATGGTTAGGGCGTTGATAACCCATCTTAATTTTAATAGAGGATCCTCCGGGTAAGGCTGGTTGAACTCGAATTGTAATGAACTATCATCCTTATCCTTAGTTATGTTAAAACATATGGTTTTGAATTCTGTTTCTACATAGTTGAGGATCTGCGTCACAGGACGAAAACTAGATCCTCCATCTGTGGACACATTAATCTGCATCCCATAACAATTATAAGCCCTATTGCTAGACTGTATGCTAGTTATATTGCTATCGCCTATGGTTATGGTTATACTATACGTGCCAGCAGACATATTACGTATTTCAAATCTTCTGGATTCGTCTTTCTTACCATAGTTGAAATCTCTCGCCAAATTCGTGGGACCATCGCGATTCATCGCAAGAGGTGGACTCTTCCAGTGGTAGTCAGTTGATTCCATGTCGCCAAATGTGACATTGAGTTGATACGTGAGATATTGATAGATTCGCACCCAATCAACATATAAATGAGCAAGCGGGAGGTTTCCGTCACAGCAGAAACCAATATTTCCTTCACGATAAGGAGAAGCTGAAGGAGAAGCTGAATCACAATAATCCTGGAGGGAAATTGGTTGCTCAGTTTTATTGTAGAGTGTAAAATTTTTTCTCAGAGCTCCGATGTACGTAAAATTATTAAATTTTGGATTGCTGTATTTCCAGCTTGTTCCAATGATGATGCCGATGCGTACGAGAGACCAATTATTGGGCATGTTTGGTGTATCTGGTGTATCAATGCTTAATGTTTGGTTACCGGTAACATTTCTTTTTATTACTTCAAAACCTGGGGATCCTTGTTTTCTGGATACGATATCATAGGAATCCTTCATGATATCTGTGTATATGGCATTTCCCCCCGAACCACCCTTTTGATCCCTATTGTTTTGAGATAATACAACAATATGAGTGTTATTATTTGGGGAAGGAGGCCATGGGTCTAATCTGATTTTTGCTTCTACGACGTAACCAGTATATTTTATATAGCGAAGTAGTTCTGAAGATGAATATCCAGAGAAATTATCTTTGTTGAAGTTGGTTAGATTACAACGACCTTTTGTTGTTATCATACCCTGATTATCGTTCGGAATTTCTGCATAATGTCCCGCAGAATTCAGTTTGACACCACTACTGGTAGTCCACCAGCTGTCATCAACTGGGTCTTCAAAATGATCGTAGAAGACGAAGACCTTTTCTGCAGCTGTGGAATTATGTGGATCAGGATTTGGATGTTGGGTATTGTTTCCAAAGTACATGTGGAAGGTTATCTTCTGATTGATAGTAATATTACCAAATTTCACCCAGACCCGTGACATACCATTAGGGTTCCAGTATTCAATCCAAAAAGGAAGCTTTTTCCCTGTAGCATTAGTAAAATTGAGGTCAGATCCATTGTGCATTGCTTTACTGTAGTCAAAATTAGCAGGATACAAGCTGATCGGGTACTGAAAGTACGTTAAATTCTGCGCACTGATGTTATTGTCAAGTTCATCTTCCGATACCGTATTATTTATTGTGATATTGATCCTATACCGACTCGTTATATTATACCAGTCTGTAGCGTTTCCAGGGGTTACTCGCTCGTAACCAGGTTCAAGTGGTGACGTGCTGTTACCAAAATCAAACCGGTGGACAAACCTGGTTTCATTACAAAACACCTTTATCTTCCCTGTACTCGGATATACCTTCAGTGAGGGTGATGAGATGCCGACATGCATGTTTTCAGCATTATAATTGGAACAGGTTCTGCTAATAGATCCATCAGTAGAGTTGACGTACACTGCTGCCTCCGTAACCTCGATATAGTAACTCCGACCAGCTAAATCCGGTGGTACTTCGAGGATTCTCTCATAGCTTGCAGCGGGCAGCGATGATTTTGTGGTTACTCCATCGACGATAGCATCAGCAACGTAGTTGGCAATATCCAACGCAAGTTCACGTCCCACATCCTGTTTTTTTGTTTCAATATATGAATTCACCGTGAAGATGGTCGCTGACATCAATAAAACCGTTATGAGGCTAACCAGGAGATACCCTATAACATGGGATACACCACTTGTATTTCTGATAAAGGTTATGATATCCCTCCTACAATTGCGTTGCATTCTGAGTGCACAAGTGTAAACAAGAGAGGGCTGAATTGTAACTGTATAGTTGCATCAGCGTTAGGATAATTAGTAAACCCATAGCTGGAATTGAAATACTGGAGCCAGGTATCTGCATACGATCCAAACACCTGCATCCTAACCCACGGTACAGGCTGGTTATTTTCCCTCAACGTTCGATTTTCAACCCGAAGGTTAATTTTATAGGTTCCAGGCCCGCCACCACCAGTAGCACCTTGTATTTGAATAAAGTTAAGAACAAAATGATTGGATTGGTTGAAAACAACTGGAGGTTCGGGCAGCCAGCTGTTGCCTGAGGAATACACCCGAAGGAGAGCACCATTTTCAGCAACAATCTCTTGGGTTCCCGAACTGGATGATATCTGGAAGGTGATAGATCCTGCATCAAACAACCAAATATGGCTTTTAGGAGGATTAAGATCAGCAGTCCAATTTATATCTATCCGTACATGGCCAGCTATCGGGTACGGAGCAACTATAAGAGAAGGTTCTGAAAGATCTTGTAAGTTATATCTAACTGAACCATTCAGATAGTCTACATTTACAACGGTTGGAGCATCCTGAAATGCCAGATTAAATGTACGGTCGTCCCCATCATCTAAATTATAAACATCAAAATCAGGCGCTGTGCCCAACGAATAATAAATAATGAACCTATCCCCCTTTGAGTCAACATTAACCGAACCACGATCGGTTACAAAGGTATACACCCGGCTGCAGTTCTTTCCCTGACTCACCAGATCCTGCACAATCCCATTCAAGATACGAAACTGATTTAACACACTGGTGAGGGTCATGTCTGCTTTTTGATTATCGATAATAGGTGAATAATACACCAATATGAACGTCACCGATGATGTGATAATACCTAGAACTAAAATCATGCCGATAATTTCAGAAACAGCGTACTGCTCTCTCTTCTGCATCCCTTTATCAACCCATCCTGAACAGATGTGGTAATCATTTTGCTATTATATAAACCATTAGGTACTGTAAAGTAAAGTGACATCTGCAAGATGGTTATAGACACTGTTTTGCACCCTGATCAACGCTGCAAAAACCAATGGAAGCATCGTCAATCCTGCACGAATCAGGGACCATCACCATCCACAACGACCAGGATGATCATCCAAGAGAGTAGTGAGTTTCACCCGACCAATATCACCCTCCCTATGACTCCCACGTTCTTCACATTTCTTCACAGACCGTAATGGTTTTCTATCTGGTGTACCATTGCAATGCTGCTTCATAGAAGAGTTACGTTATTTTTTTACATAAGGAGATATTAGGAGAATCTCTTCTAATACTCTTTTTTATTAGGTATTAGAAAGTAGCGAAGTCACGCGAGATACCATACAACGTCTCCCTCGAAATCAATGATACACCTCCACAGCAGCCTTGTCATGAATAACCCCGGCACCGTGCAAACAGAAACTCGCTGGTTGACTATTATGAAAATAGGTTTATCCAACAGTTACAAAAACCGTTGCCTGAGCTAATCGAAACCGTACACTCCTTGTACCTGATGGGTAAGGGTAACCAACGGTATTAGCAACAGGCGGATCAAGATCAACAAAGTTATACGTAGTATTGAAATAGTTCAGCCATGCTGAAGCGTAATCACCATAAAACCGTAACCGTAAATCATACGCTTGATCGGATTCTCGAATGCAGTTAAGACCAATACGATTCGTTATCTTAAGGTTTCCCGTTCCTCCACCATACGATGATGCTTTCATTTGGTTAATACGAAGTGAAAAAGCGTCGTTATCGGTATACGCCGTAGGCCCATCGACAACCTGCGTGATACTCTTCGGGGTGGAGCTGATAATACCACCATTTTCCAGCATTATTTTATAGGTTCCTTCTCGGGAGGGGAGCTGGTAGGTGAGGCGGGTAGAGTCGAAGATCCAGATAAGACCGAAGGCTTTAAGGTTCCATTCTGAAGGATCAGTATCCTCATAGAGCACGATACACATCGTACCCTCAATATTCTTCTCCTGCCCTACGTCATTCATAAATGTAATTGTGATAGCTCCGGTTGTTTGTCCAGGTAGATACCAAAGACTAGCTTGCCCGGAGGGACTGTCATACTCTACGGTCCTACTATATTCATCTTCTACAGGTGTTTTTTCTAAAATATCCGGTTGGACCAGCTGCACCATGATATCCCAAAGACCACCGGCATCGGTGACACGAAGTTTCACCAAATGTGGATTCTTATCATTATCCCCATAATCATGACTACGGGAGACATTACCACTTGTACACCAGACATCAGGGTTAATGGACAAATTGCTACTATTTAGAGCATTCCACTCCCATTCGTATTTGTCGATGGCCTGGTGATCATCCGTGGAGTGGTCGTAAAACTGAATCATTGCACCTTTTTGGCCACCATCGGTATCATCCCAGGTAAAACTGGCGTTTGGTTTGCAGTTTATCACATAGTTAATCGTTAACCGAGCACCATATTGTCCACAGTGGGATGGACACCCCCAATCATAAGCATAAGGGAAAGTATAATTATTAAGAGCACTTCCATTATCCTCTATTACTAGAGACAAGTTGTCACCCGATTCCCAACCAGGCTGATGAATGATCTCAGAAATTATATCCTTAATATCAGGGGAGGACATCCAAAAAATCATGTCCCCAGTAGTCGTGAATTTTTTCATAATTTCTTCTTTTAATGAAGCCCCATTCCAATCAGTTGTATTGTCTGTCTTAGTTCTCAAATGAGGTGGGTCACCATCAGCCCAGTTTTTTGGATAAGGCTCTTTAACACCTTTTATTACGGCCCGCCACTGGTCAATACGGTGGTCGATGACATCGGGTACCCAATAATTATAAAGGTCCAGCGTGACGTTTCCAATAACTCTATCTGTTGAAATATTAACATCTTGGAATCGAAAACCACCAGTATAAGAACTAGAACCATAATTACCGATATATATATATTGTCCAGTAAGCCTAACCTCGCCTGTACTTAGTTTTTCGTCACAATCATCACTTGGTGCGCATATTTGGAGACCATGTGTGGTAAACGAAAACTCACCCGCCGTGGTATCAACCCCGTCAGTGACGTTCACCATCCATCGGTACGCTGTATTGTACAATGAAAAGTAAGAACAGGTTTGGTAACAGGTTCCATTAAAATTATAGACGGAACTGTTTACACTGAACTGTTGCCACTGGTTTTGCTCCCCATACCAATAATACCAAGTGATAGTCATGGCATCTTCTTCCTCAGGGCCATTGACTGTGACGGACAACGTTGGATTACGAGGTACACCGTACTCATTTGGAGTTGGATCAGGATTATTGATAGTAGGCGGTGTATTCCAGGTTAAATCACTGCTGTTATAGTATTTAACCGCGGTTTCGTTGCAGAAGACAAACCCATAACCGGTTTTTGGTCTGCACTGTGCAGTGGGATATCGCGCCCAGATGAGATTGGGATATTGTTGGTTGGTTGATGCGGTGGTTAAAGTCGTGACTGCAGCATCCCACCCAATCGTTTGGGTATATTTCTTATACCGGATCTGGGTATAGGTTGTGCTCCCTGCATGCTTTCCATACCATACCACATGGAGATTATTATAACCATCAGTAGCTATAGAAGGAGCGCTTTGCATGTCACTTTCTGTAATAAGATCCCTTGTAGTTCCCACCCAGTTGTTAGTAGAGTTCATATAGCGAATCTGATAACCGCCCCCGGTATCCTCGCCGCACCAGACAACATGCACGATGTCATTGCTATCAACCGTTAGAGAAGGCATCAAATATGCATTCTCTGTAATATTTTTTATACTACCCCATTCGCTACTGGTATAATTCTCATATCGAATCCTGTCATATCCTCTCCATACCACATGGAGATTATTGGTGCTGTCAACCGCTATCGAAGGATATTTTTGATCAGAATAATTGGTTGTAAGATCAATTATATTATTCCAGGTACCGGTATAGCTCCTGTAGCGAATCTGATAATATGATGTACCAAGATACTTTCCATACCATACCACATGTACATAGTCATTGCTGTCAACCGCTAGTGAAGGATACAGTTGAGTGTAGGTACCATCGGTAAGGTTCGTTATGGTGCTGCTCCATCCAGTGGTATAGGTTAGGTAGCGGATTTGATTTAATGTAGCGGTTGCATTTCTCCCGCTCCATACGACGTGGAGATCATTGTTGCTATCAACCGCTATCGCCGGAGACACCTGGTTATTTGTCTCGCTGGTGAGCTGGGTTTCCGTCCAGTGTTCACCGTTATCAGTTGAGTTCGCATAAAAGATATTACTTACTCCTCCACTAGTCCTATAGTATACGCAGTGGAGGTCACCGTTTGAGGTTCGCACCAGTTTCCGGCCATTGCTAGATGCCGTTGAAGGAGACGTGGCATCCTTTTTAACAATCCATGGTGGACCTGTGGTGAAATTATAGATCGGTGAATTATTGGTGTTGTGTCCATCAGTGACGCTGACATTCCAGTAATAGATGTGCTGATAGCCATTAAAGTTACTATTGATCCGCTGAACCTCGACAAAACCGGATCGTGCATCCACTGAATAATTCGTTCCAAAATTAATCCAGGTTACACCACCATCTGATGAGCCATACCAGGTGACGTTTACAAGATCATAACATCCAGTATCTTTTACCTTGATCTTCAACGGAGGAACCAAGTTTATACTTGTTGCCCCATTCTGTGGTTCAACAATATTTATTTGAGGTGGACCAAAACGATCTTCCTCGCTCCCGGCAGTAACTGTTGGTTCATGAGAGACATATTTCCGCAGTTGCACATAGTCAGATCGCGTGTGATTATACGGATAACAACCGGACGAGTAGTGCCTTCCAGAAGCAATCACTAGCTTGTATAACGCATTACCATTGCTACCAGTTTTAAACAGAGCACCATTTGCATATATCTTTACCTGCCCGGTTTCAGTTCTATAAATAGTCCATGTAGAGGACGAACCCCGATAAACGGCCGAGCGATCAGTCGGGGTGGTTTTTGCCCAAATCTGCCACGAATAACCGCCGGTATTCTCGTCTTTTATCCCTGCATAAATCTGCATATATTCAGTCTTGTTGTTAAAACCTATAGCCCAACTAGTAACATCGAAGTCACCGATACCCGGCTCCGTGGTATACTTTAACTCAAAACCACCGGTTCCGATCTCGGTGCTTATGTTGCATACGGAATCCTTCAGCCAGTTCTGACTACCCTTCTCAGGGGATAAACTTCCAATCCAATAAATATTGCTGGAATCACAATATGAATCCGTGGTCTTCCATTTGCCAGCTTCACAGTGATCTGTTGCCAAACCCACCTTATCTAAATCCCAGTTCGCCTGGTCATTAAAATCATCGTAGACTAGGTATACATCCTTTTTTCCATACGAAGGCGTGGAAGCTGAAGGATTATTATAATACATATAATAGGAAGTTGAACCAGAAGCAATTAAAGTACGGACTTTAAACAAGATCGTTGTAGCCGCGGTATTCCAATTGCTTGTACCATTTAATATCCGTGGAATTTCTACACCGGTATTGTTTACAATCCGGATATCAGATCCATTAAGTAGAGATTTATGAGCAGCAACCAGGCTGGCATGGTCAAACGTATATTTTACAGTATAATTAGTCAGTTTGTTTCCTGAGATTTCGTTGATCGTAAGTTTTTTTCTATAACAATAATTTGATTCCCACCAGCTGCTCCCCTCAAAATCAAAAGCACCTGTATCAGAGAAAACCAGGAAGCTGATATCCCCTGAAGAAGACTTTCCTCCACCGTTGATGTCCTCCCAACCCGGTGCCTTAAACCACATCCGTACGGTACAGGGACCATCGAGTCTAATCACATCAGAATATGCAACCGTATCCAACTGCTGAACCTCAGATGGCAGCCTCTCCCTCAAAGTATCAATCCGCTGCTCAACACCAGACACACCACGACCACTCGCATACACTTGACACCCGAGATCCTGCACAGCATCTGTAAACCCTGGATCTTTTGAACGATCCTGGGTTTCAGCAAGCTCTATCTTCTCACACACCAAATCCGGGGAAAACAACGTGGCGAAATGAACTGGTAAACCCTGAGTTCCCTCAATCGTCCGTTCAACAGAAAAGCGTGTACCGGGAACCGCATCAACCTTATCATCCCTTTTATCCACAATACGCACAGTATCGCAAGGATGGCTAGATCCTCTGAGATCAAACAGCGAGCGGGGGAACAACAACCGGGGGAAGGCATCAAGGAATGGAGTATCACCTGGTTGCACCACAGGGTTATGTACCAACACGTCATAGCCATCAACTGAGACGAAATAGGTATGAGAGCCAGCAACCTCGAAATCATAGGCTGGTTGCTGATCAAAAATCTTCTCGATATTCCACACCTTACAGCCACCGCTACCGGTGAACAGAGAATCGCCGATGGCAAGATCACCGGCACGCATCCATTGTCCATTCGCAGAGATGCGATGATCCGGGGTCACCCGTAACTCTTGGTTGATGACAAGGTAATACGATCCCATCGTTTCCGCAGGGTGATGAAACACCTGGGTCACCAAACCAGGAACAACACATCCTGTGGTCTCATCGTAGGTTTTGACCACCTCACCAACCCGGATGTCCTCAATGGCTTTATGGCCGCCATCTGCTAAGGCAACCGGTGTACCAGCGAGAAAACACGGTGTTGACGACCAATCATCGTTAAGCCAGTAAGCCATCACCCGCGTGATCTTCTCATCCGGATCCATAGTGATAGTGAAGCTATTATCATTATTATCTAACCCGGAAACATCAAAATCATGAGTATCATCAAGTGAGTACATAACAATTGTTCTGCCTTCATCCGGATCAACAGAGAGAGACCCCTGATCAAAAGCGAGAGAACCACTTTTCTGCGCAGCGGTCCCTCCCTGGGCAAGATCACCGATGGCATCATTCAATATACTGAGTTGACGTTTCGCGTTTTCATACGCTGCCTGCACCTGCTTACCCTGTTGCACCTCAGGTAGTGCCCAAATAAGTATCCCCCCTACTGAAGAGAATACCAATAGGAGTACTAACATGGTGGCTACAACAGGGCTTACTGCTTCATTATATCGCATACCAACATCCCTCCACGTTTTTTCTTCTTCTCATCCACGATATTGTTTTGTGTGATAGTGTTATGTGACGAACTCCACAGGGAGATATCATAAGAGCTAGTATTTTTTATTTTTGGTTTAAATAGTGTAGAGTAATGAGTACGTAGAGATAATCCCGCATCATATTCAGGCCACCAATGAGTTTCAGCATTACTCATGGTGGATTCATGTATAGTCACTTCATGAGCAGAAATAGTGACAAGCCGCCCACTTCCATTGGCATCAATACTCGTATGATCGCTATCCTCACCAACTAGCGTTATTGATCTATCTAGTACAACATCTTCATCATAAGTCCCAGTATAAACAAAAATTGTATCTCCATGAGATGCACTATCGCTGGCATCCTGAATGCTTTTGTAATCCTTTCCAACATCATCGTCACCATACATGGTATTGCCACGTGCTGCCTTGCAGGTCTCAAAATGTAGAACAAGAGTAAAAACACTACATTTTAGCACAGAAGATAAAACTATTACTAAGGTTTTTAGAATCATATATTTCCCATCCTTACAACATAAAAGAATCAATTGATAGAATTTATATTTTTGTGTTTGTTGTAGGGAGTGTCTTTTCCCGAAATTACTTTCTCCTGAAAAACCTAATTTACTGGCAACACTGCATAGACCGAAATATTTAAATATGATTAAGGTATATATTAATAGCAAGTAATATACTAAAATTTATGAAAATTAGGGGGACATAGAAATTATGAAAAAAAGAAGTAACCTAAAAGAATTTTTGAAGGCTGCGGTCATACTCGTGATTACCCTCGCTTTTGTAATGCCTGGGACAATGGGCTTTGCTGACATAGAAAAACAACAAAAAGCGGTAGGTACACAGGATAAAAGTACCTCAGAGTATGTTATGAAGGTAGTAAATACCAGTGGCGTTGCTGGGCAAGGAACGCCTGTAACAATAGTGTTTACATTTACCACAATATCTCCTCCTCTTTCTTTGGATGAGCCTGATGGAGACGGTGCTAGGGAGGCGAGCTCGAGTGATGGAACACTTGGTGCAATACTAGGTAATAATCGACCGGTGATTTCAAATCCAAAACCTTCCGACAACGCACCCGGTGTACCCATAACAATACCGGAGTTAAACGTTACTATAGTGGATCCAGACGGAGATTATTTTAGTTGGAGTATTACCACTGGTGTATCTGGTACTCCAGATATTGGTAGTAATAGTGGTACGCTGGAGCTTAACGGCACTAAACGCTGTGAGATATTTGGACTAGAATATGGTACAACCTACAAATGGAGGGTGACTGCTA
>Ga0315289_10008198_pt1 | contig 15134 bp, 12 predicted proteins | sample YL17G11_40_MG_FD_203452 | JGI IMG/M metagenome (GOLD analysis project Ga0315289, IMG submission 203452) | Sediment microbial communities from Yellowstone Lake, YNP, Wyoming, USA - YL17G11_40 | ecosystem: Environmental > Aquatic > Freshwater > Lake > Sediment | place: USA: Wyoming | collected... | reverse complement strand
TCCATCCAGTACCCAATATTCCCTAAAACCACTAATAGAATAATCAACAAATGAGCTATGGATTGGGCATCCATACCCCTTGCGCCCATACCAGGTTGACCCAGCAAAATCTCATATTCTGAGGCACCTTTGAGTCCATTGACCAGTCCCTGGATCTGGCCCGAGTTTAAAAAAGGATAAAAGCTGGTTGCCATTACCGCAGTAGTTAGAACAACTAATTTTTTTTCATATCTAGCTACTGCATAATTTATCCAGGAAAAAGGTATGTCCCCGTCTGTCACTGAGATTATAAGGGCTATCTTTTTGTAATCTTTTATCTCTCTGGTCAATTCCAAATCTAAAGTTGAATTACCAGTATAATCCTCAGGAAAGACCTGATGGAAATCCTCTCCCAATCCTAAGATGGTAGCAGTAACCTGTGGTCTGAACCCTAAGAAAACATAATCTTTCCCATAGATTTTATCATGTTTTAAAGCGTTTTCCTTTAAGACCTTTTCTCCTAAGGCAGTTCCTTCTGCTAAAAGGGAAAGGCCTATAACTTTCAGATTTTTTGAAAAAGAGTGCTGTAAAATTGCATTGGCTAATGGCTGGACCTCTGGAAAAGAGGAGGCTTCAAAATCAAAGGAGATTAAAACCACTGAGCTGTCTGGTAAACTATTTATTTTCTCAAAAACATTTTTGACCTCTGGAGTGACCTTATTCGGCAGACTTAGTTTAAAAATCAGAGGGAAGATTACCGCTACTGCCATCAGGATGAATATCGTTTTTCGGTTAAGATTTAGTTTCATATTCTCTTTTGGTGGAACAGACATCCTGTCTGTTCTCTGTCTCGCGTAGCAGTCCGCCTCAGGCGGATTAGACCTCTGCCGAGCCTGAAGGCTCGGCTACGCGACTTTTATTTCTCGTCGTAAGGACAGAACACTGTTCTGTCCTTACATCTGCAGGCTCCTTGTTACTTATATTTAGCATCATCATGGATGATGCACTCCAAAATTAATCCAAAATCATCCTTTCCCCAAATAAGTTCTCTCGATACCTACAATTATCCTCAAAGATGTGGCGATCGAGCCCAGACCGATTCCGATTAAAATACCTCTTCTGGCAGCCATACTGGGGATATTCAGTACCCAGGTTGCAGATTGAGGTATAGATGAATGAATCATCTCTCCTATGGGGACTCGGCCTAAGATGACTAAAATCCCGGCAATCAGAAGGATGGTTGCCTGTATATTTCTTGCCCTGAAACCTCGATAAGCAGCTGAGGCAACAAAAAAAGCTAAAAGTGAAAACATAGTTGACTGCATTGGGACCTGGAGATTATCGAAAATCCATAAAAAAGGCGAGCCCTTCTGAATTCCCTTCCAGAAGCCAAAAAATACCATAATAAGAAGTCCGACTATGGCAACTGAGTTATATCCCCAACCCTTTTGTTTTTTAGATATTTTTTCCAGATGGAGAAGTAAAAAACTTAAAGCGCCGACCAAGAGTGCAAAAACGTAGATTATCTGCATCCAGTCTAAAACATTTTGATAACCTTTTAGGAAAAGGGGATGGGGCACAAAAAACTGTGCCAGCATAAATATGCCAAAGCCAAAGCACACCCAGAGAGGTATCTGCCTGCTCATCTCCTTATCCTTTTCCTAAGAAATTGATCAAGAAATTATAACCGAAGGTGGATAATATCCCACCTGCAATAATCAAGATACCTATGATTAATTTTAAAAAGTCCTGCCCTTTAATGCTTCCCAGGACTAAAGGGTCTTTAGTTAAATAGCCACTTGCGGCAAAAAGCTCCTCGCCTATCAAAGTGTAGTCGCAGGCAACAATAAAAAAGGAAAGCTGAATAGTAGAATCTGTGCCTGCAATCTGCAAAGCGCCAATGGAGTTTCCGGTCTCAGCTAAGATCAGAGATTCAGCTTCAAAGGTACCTAAGAAAAGATTAGTAGCCGGTCTTTCTCTTAACATAATTCCATCCACTGCCGCTACATATCCGAACTGGCTCTGGGTTACAAAGTAGATGTTTTCCTTTTTGTAGGATTCTGGATGTCCGGCTTTGGTAAAGCTCTCTTTAACCACTTCCTGGGCAACAGTTGTTACCATCGGGTCGTAGTTCGGGATTAGAAGAGGAGTATTATACTCAGCTATTTTTTCCGCTACGCTCCCCAGGATATTCATCGAAGCCATGGTTGCCACCCTTTCCATTTTTCCCAGACCGGAAGAAAAAAGAATTGGCTTACCCATTTCCGTAGCCCTGCCAACTGCCTCATCTAAAGCCTCAAGCCCGGGAATGGAACGAATCTTCAGGCTTTTTCCTTTTTTCCCATAAAGGATGAATCCGAAGATAAAAATTAAGGTAACGATTATCCCGATTAAAAGATTTATTTTCTGCGGATCAAACCAGCTTTCCTCTTCTAAAGCAAAAACTGAGGAATTAAAACTAAATATGATAACAAGAAGAAGAATAAAGTGATGGATTTTCCCCTTCAGGACTATCCTCCTTAATAAATTTATAAATAAAGTAGAAAATAAAATCTCTTTGTCAAGGAAAATTGAAAAAGACTATTAAGGGTGTCATTGCAAATCCATTTTAGGCGAAGCAGAATATAGCCAGCATAGAGACGCATGCAATGCGTCTCTACAAAGGCTTAACATAATCACGGAAAATGCACTCCACGCCTGGTTCGGGAATTCCCCGGAACGGGTCTTGTCCAGAATGGATCCATTCGGAACGACAATTCCCGAACCAACTCAGGTAGCCGCAGACTTTAGTCTGCGTTAAGATTGCGGATTGACCCCACCCTAACCGTTCGGCTGAGCTCACGACGAAGCCCTCCCCTCTAAAGGGAGGGAATAAATCCCCTCTCCCATTCAGGGAGAGGGGATTTAATTTGGTGGAACAGACATCTTGTCTGTTCTGTTGGACAAGAAGTATGACCTGCAATTGTCTCCAGTGCTCAGACGGTAATCGGAGTGAGTTCGAGCACCAATTATCAATTGAAAATCGGATACTGGTATGGTGGTAAGCCTTTTCTATGTGCAGATGTTAATGAAACCGGGAATGTATCTTTGGGGGATATCGTTTACCTGATCAACTATCTTTTCAAATTTGGTCCTGAGCCAGACCCATTTTATGGTGGTGCAGATACAAATGGAGATGGGAAGGTCAGCCTGGGAGAGATTGTTTGGTTGATCAACTACCTTTTTAAATTTGGACCAGCCCCTGTTTGTTAGAGCCGTAATTAAAAGGGTCTTTCAGTAATAAGTATGTAGAAGTCCCTCTGGCATAAATGCCGGAGGGACTTTTTTATATTTAAAAAGAAGTTATAAAGAATAATTTATCCTCCGATAAGATAAAAAGGGGTTAAAATTTCTTAAATATCCGGTTTGCAGGAGGAAAAGATGGATAAGATAAAAAATTTTTTGGTAAAACACTTAGAGAAGATATTAGTTCTGGGTCTAACCGGTATTATTTTGATTACCAACCATTTTGTTTTTCAGAAGATGGCTTTCCTTAATTTTTATTATCTGCCGGTCCTGGTCTCTGGTTATTTCCTTGGAAAAAAGTATGCTATCTACACCAGTGTTTTCAGCATAGGGCTGGTGGTTTTCCTGGCGATTTTATACCCGAACTCTTTTTACCATCAATCCACGGATATAAGGTTAGCTTTAGATCTGGTGATCTGGGGTGGGTTTCTGTTTTTAGCTGGAGCGGTAGTGGGAACTTTGTATGAACAGAAGGAAAATAAAATTCAGGAGCTCAAAAAAGCGTATGTGGGAGTGATTGAGATTTTATCTAAATACTTGGAATCCTCGGACCGGTATACCAAAGGTCACTCGCTCAGAGTGGCAGATTATGCTTCGGAAATCGCCAAGGCGTTGGAATTGCCTAAAACTGAGGTCGAAAACATCCGGGTGGCAGGCCTTTTGCACGACATAGGAAAAATTGAGATCTCGAGCGAACTTATAACCAAAGCCGCCAGCTTGACCGCGGAAGAGAGAAAGATAGTTGAGACCCATGTGGAAAAGGGCGTAGAGATATTAAGCTCAGTTGGAACGGTCTTAAAAGAGTCTATTCCTATAGTTTTATCCCATCATAAATTCTTCATCGAGAGCAGTGAGGAGGAGAAAAAATTCAATACCCTTCCCTTAGGAGCCAGGATCTTAGCAGTGGCAGATAGCTTTGATGCTATGGTTACCGACAGGCCTTACCGGGCAGGTAAACCACTATGGCAGGCGATGGAGGAGTTAGAAAAGGGAAGCGGGATACAATTTGATCCGCATGTGGTTGTGGCTTTTAAAAGAGTGTTAGCGGATAAAGTAGAAGTAACGTAAAAAAAAGTTCAATCCCGCCTTTGGCGGGACAAAGGTTCAAATATTTAAAAGTTCAAAGCAAAAAGGGATAAAGGGAAAGAAAAAACGTGAGCGTGATTCGGGTTTCGTGAACGTAAATATAACCTCACCCTATTCCTCTCCTTTTTAAGGGGAGGGGAAAAATTATGTACAGTAGGGGTTCAAAATTTTGAACCCCTACTTTTTTCCAAATTCAGTGTAGTTTTTCAGTATTTTGGTAACATTTTTTATAGGTTAAGGCTATAGGAAAGAGATTATAAATTAGAAGGTAACTTGTTAAAACGGGATTCACATTCAAGAAGTTGTTAGTAATTAACGAGATATTGCGTAGGGGTGGAGCTTGTTGAGCGAAGCGAAATCCCGCTTCTGCGGGGTCTCCACCCTTTACCCTGGGCGGAGTTAAACTCCCTACGGGGAGCTAAACCTGTTACCAAAATTGTGAAGTAGTGCAACGGGCAGGAGTACAACTCCTGCCCGAGCAGATAACCTCATCAGATATTTACAGAATTGATAAAATAGCCGATAAAAATAATAATACTGAATATTATGTTACCATGGACAAGTTATTGTATAGTAATATGTTATCAATAGCTTATGGTTATGAAAAAATAGATTGACAAATTTATAAAATTGATTATTATATATGCAGATAAGAGGGGGAAAGAGAAACCTTTTTGCTCCTGCTTCCCATAGGAGGTTTTATGAGAGCAATGGCTAAAATTTTGTTATCTTTTTTAATCCTTCTTTCCCTGGTCAGTTCTTTACAATCCAAAATAATCTATATCCCTTCCCCCTCCTTAGCCACAATTCAAGGAGGGATAAATATTGCATTAGAAGGGGATACGGTTCTGGTGAATTCCGGGACCTATTATGAGAATATAAACTTCAAAGGGAAAAAGATTGTAGTAGCAAGTAGATATCTTCTGGAAGATGACAGCAGTCTGATAAGCTCAACTATTATCGATGCCACTTACAAATCCTCAATTCCTGTAGTTACTTTCAAATCAGCAGAAGATTCTCTGGCGCTATTAATCGGATTTACTATCCAGAATAGCTCGAATTCCTGGGGGGTGCTCTGCGACAGTAGCTCCAGCCCGAAGATCGTTTTTAACCGGATTAAAAATAATCTCGGTGGTCTGGTCTGTTCAAAGTCATCCAATCCTCTTATAAAAGAAAATTTCCTGGGAAATAATACTAATACCGGAATTCGATGCGAGATCGGTTCTTCGCCTTTGATTGAAAATAACACCTTAGTTCAAAATGGTGAGCAAGGGATAATAACAGAAAATTCCTCTCCTAATCCGCTAATTAAAAGTAACTATATTTCTGGGCATCAGATTGGTGTAAAATGTATGAGCGGCGCTTCTCTGATCGAAAGAAATGTTATTACCCAGAGCAGTCAGAAGGGGATCAGCATAAATGGAGCTTCTCCACAGGTGTTTAATAATACGATTGCCAGTAACACCGGGGATGGAGTGGAGATCATCTCTTCCTCCGGTGTGAATTTGAAAAATAATATCATATCTTCAAGCAGTTCCGGTTTCGGGATAAAAGTTTCTATGTCAGACCCGGTCATAGGATATAATGATGTCTGGGGTAATGCTAGTGGTAATTTTTCCGGAACACCAATAGGTGTGGGGAATATGTTCTGGGGTAAAAATTACAAAGGGACCCCCTGTGATCAGTTTGGGAATATCAGCCAGGAGCCTGAATTTGTAAGCCCGCCCAGCGATTTTTCGTTACAGTGCTCTTCTCCCTGCATAGATGTTGGAGATCCGGGTTTCCCCGTTCCAAGTTCAGGTGGACCCAGGATCGATATGGGGGCTAATGAGTACCTTATCTCCACTGGAGATGTTTATGTAGATGGTAAGATCGATGTTTCAGATGTAATCTTCCTGATAAATTATCTTTACAAAAATGGTCCCGCTCCAGATCCATTATTAAAAGGAGATGTAACTGCAGATAGTTTAGTAAATGTCCAGGATATATTACATCTGATAAATTATCTTTTCAGAAACGGTATGCAGCCCTGTCATTGATCTAAGTGGGAGTGGAGGCTGGAACTCCTTTTACGAAAACCGAGGGAACGGTTTCATTAAGGCGAATCCCAAAGTTCAGGGACTCGCTTTTTTGTTATCAAAAAGCGTTTGTTTTTTCCAGTTGAAAGATTTATAATAAAAAATGAGTATGGAATAAGGAAGATGGAAAATGAAAAATGGAATAGGTAAAAAGTAGTAAACCGTTAGTGGAGATTTATGTATAGGTATTGACAATTTAGTTTAGAGTGTGTCATGGAAAATAAAAACGTAACATTATCTTTACAAAGTTACCAAAATATGATTTAATTATGAAGGGAGTAAGCAATGCGAGTTGAAGATCAAATAAACAATGACAATGTGACCTTGCCCCGACAGAATTTATTCTCCATCTTAAAATGGGGATTTTTTTTGACCCTAATACTGTTTTTAATAAATTGCGGGCTGAAAAGACCAAAAGATGAGATTGGTCCCCTTAAGGAGGTTATAAGCAGGTTTGAGAGAGGGATTATTAATGAAAACAGAATAGTCCTGGATTCGGTCTATAGCAAAAAAGATATAAATAGAGATTCGCTTATCAGCTCAGTTCTTCAAGAATTTTCTGCCTTGAAATCGAAAGGATTTTATTCCTTTAAGAGGAGGAAGTTTTCAGTTATAGAGGATAAAAAAATAGCTACAGTGGAGCTTTTCATAAGCAGAGAGGATCAGAAATCCGCGAGTGGATCCGTAGGAGAGGAGAAGATATTAGAGGTTTTCTTAAAAAAGAAAAGGGGTGAATGGAAAATAGTTGGACAGGATATAAAATAAAAAAAGGTTCAAGGGTTCAAAGGTTCAAGGGGAAAAAACAAAGGAAAAAGAAAGATGAAAGAAGGAAAATAAAGGGGGGAGGCGGATGTCGAATGAGGAATAAAAACACTTAATCAGTCTTTGCGAGGAGTCTTGCCGAAGGCAGGCGACGAAGCAATCTATCTCTTGTGAAGTAAACGGATTGCTTCGTCTCTATCGAGACTCGCAATAACAGCTCAAATGAGAAGAAAAGATGTTAGGTTTGAATGAGATTATCGAAAAAGAAGTTACTAAGGCGATCTCTTTCATCCAGGAAGCCTTAAAAGAAAAACCTGAGTATATCGAAATTGAGCCGGGTGAGGAGGAGAAAGAGCTATTACTTTTAGATAAAAATTTAGATCAACTTTCATTTGATAAAATTCCGGAGCTTAGCTGTGAAAATAAAGTCGCGGCAGTGGATGGTGGGTCTGCTACAGTCCTTAAAACCAGGTCTTTTCTGATCGGAGTTTATCGGGCAGGATATGTAATTTTTCAGAAAGGGAAAAGAGTTAAGGAGAAGTTTGTTCCTCTGAGGATGGAGATTCTATCTCTGGAAAATAAAGCGGAGAAATATCTGCAAGCGTATCAAGAACTGGTAGGTGAGGTGCCGAATGAGGTCCCGGAGTTAGATAAGATTTTAGACCGGTTAAGGCTTTTTGCGGAATGGGGGCTGGTCAAGGGATTAATAACTGATTTAGAAAAGAGTGATATGATTTTAGTAGATGGCTCATTAAGGGCAAGCATTGTGCCTCCGTATGAGCTTCTTTTAAAAGTAACAGAAAAAGCCAAACAGAAAAATATCCATTTAGTTGGAGTGACCAAGACCTCTACTCTATACTGGGGTAAAAAATCTCCTTTGATTCCGATGGTGGTTAAAAGTTCAGAGAAGTTCTGTCCAAAATCTAAGTGGTTCTGCCGTCTCTCAGATGTAGATTTAGCTTTGAAAAATCCTAACTGGTTCGGGACTATCTATGTATCCAGGCTTAAAGCCTCTTCTGATTATGCTTTTAGAGTGGATATAAATCGTCTGGATAATACTGAGCCAGCAAAGATTTTCTCCTGGCTGTCCGATCTTTCCTCTGACCCAGCTTTCTTGGGTTATCCCTATCCTTTAGCTGCAGTGCATAATCGGGTGAGGATTTTAGGAAGTGAGATCGAGGATATAAAATATAGATTGCAGAGCAAGGCTTTAGAAAAAGGGATTTCATTTGCGGACTGGAACCTTTTGTTCCGGGATTTTCATGAGGTGTTGAATGCGGATTTAAATAAATAAAATAAATGACTAATGATTAATGATGGATGACGGATAAAAAAAATTGAAAATGAAAGATAGAAGAAGGGAAATAAAAAGATAATGACGAATAAATAACTGTAGGAGCAGGCCCCTGTGCCTGCCCTGATATTCTGGGCGAACACACAGGTTAGCCCCTACAAATACCAGAATAAAAAATGCAACAGAATTCGGAAAAATATCAACGTCGTTCAATCCGATTAAAGGAATACGATTATTAACAAGCTGGGGCATATTTTGTAACGATATGTATGCATAATATGAAAAGTGTTTTTGGGGATGTGGTGGATGGAAAGATGCTATTGAACAATTTCGGTAGAATAGTGGTTAAATGTTGGGATGCTATACCAGAACATTTTCGGAATGTTCAATTGGATGAATTTGTTATTATGCCCAATCATATACATGGGATATTGGTGATTTACGAAGATGGTAGGGGCACGGCATGCCGTGCCCCTACAGTGGAACGATTCAGTAAGTCGGTTGCTAATTCATTGCCGACCATTATCCGTTCATTCAAATCTGCCATATCCAATCGAATCAATAAAATGCGCAGAACTTCTGGTGCCACTATCTGGCAACGCAATTATTATGAACATGTTATTCGGAATGAAAACAAATTAAATAAAATAAGGCAATACATCCAAACCAACCCCTTAAAATGGCATCTGGATAGAGAAAATCCTGAAAGGGTAGGCATAAATAGGTTAGAAGATGAGATTTTTAATTTGAAGAAGACAATTAAATAAATAGCGGATGACGAATATCGAATGACGAATAATGGATAAAAGAAGAAGGGATATAGAAGAAGGAATATGAAAATGAAGAAAAATGGTAGATATTGAAGATTGATTAAAAGATTGTAAGGTCAATCTCCCATGCCTGTCCCGGAAAGGTGCTATCATTGCGAGGAGTCTCGCTGAAAGCGGACGACGAAGCAAGCACCTTACTCAATCAGTGTAAACAGATTGCTTCGCCCCGCAATGACACCATTATAACCTGAGGAGAAAAAATGAAATACAAAGGCAGAATCATCGGAAAAAGTATAACCGAGATTTATTTCCGGACTTTTTATGAGGAGGAGCTTCATTTAGGGGATATCCTGGTGGCACAGGATGAAGAAAAGAATCTACCTTTCTATCTAAGGGTGGTGGGGGTCAGTTACGGAGTTGAAGCAACTGATCCGGACTGGGCTTCTCGCACTGCGGGGAATATGATGCTTTTAGACCGGCAGACCGAGTCTTATCAGTTTCAGGAAAAAGAGAGAAGGCTTTTCAAAATTGGAAAATGTGTCCCCTTAGGTTATATAAAAGATAATCTCTTCAGAAAACCAAAAACTATACCGGAACATTTCTCCAGAGTGCGCACTCCAAATAATGAAGATTTTCTTTTTCTGAAAAAATATACGGGTGATATAGACGTTGGTAAACTGCGCTCCGGTGAAGATGTGATTGATTTCAAAATCGGTATCTCTGGAGAGCTGTTTCCTTATCATATCGGGATATTCGCTACCACCGGTATGGGGAAAAGTAATTTGATGAAGGTTTTAGCCAGTTCAGTTTTAGAATCGGGCAAATACGGGATGCTGATTTTGGACCCGCACGGAGAATATTATGATGGGGGAGGTGATCCGAAACATAAGGGGTTGATTGATCATCCTTTAGCAAAAGAATGGCTGAGAGTCTATTCTTCCAGAGATTTAAAAGGTCCTTATAATAAACTCAAGATAAGCTCCAAGGAGATAGAGATCAAGGATGTTCGGCAAATCTACGGGTTCACCCAGGCACAGGTAGAAGCGCTTTATGCCTTAGCGCATCATTTTGGCAGGGATTGGCTGGATGGAGTGAAGAGAAGTTCTATTTCAGAGCTGGCGATGAGTTTGTCATCTGGCGGTGCTTTTTTTGAATCAACGATAGGAGTCATCCAGAGGAGAGCAGAGCAGATTTTGAGACTTCCCTTTGTGCATGGTGACCCAACTGTCTCTATTACGCAAAATGTGATTAATGACCTTGCTTCAGGTAAAGTGGTTTTGATAGATACTTCTAATATGTCTGAACAGGAGGAGCTTTTGATCTCTGCGGTTCTGGCACGGGCTGTTTTCTCCAGAAATAAAGAGGCATATCAGGATCCTGCCAAGTTCAAAAAGATCTTACCTACTCTGATCGTGATGGAAGAAGCCCAGAGAGTTTTATCTCAAAAGGGCGAAGCGGATATAAATATCTTTGCTCAGATTTCACGGGAGGGAAGGAAATTCAAGACCGGGCTTTGTGCCATCACTCAACAGCCAAAGCTGATCGATGAGGAGCTTTTGTCTCAGTTCAATACCCTTTTCATTTTAGGTCTGGCAGATGAACGCGACCGGAATATCTTAAAAAGCTCTGCCAAGCAGGATATCTCTGATCTGGGAACAGAGATTCAGATGCTTGAAGCGGGCGAGGCTTTGATCACCTCTCCCCAGGCTCCTTTTGCCATCCCGGCAAAGGTCTATCTTTTTGAGGAATGGCTGAAGGAAAGAAAAGAAAGCTTGAAAGAAAAAAATTCTGTGGATGTAAAGGTGGATGAGGGGTTTTTTAAATAAGGTGAGATGTGAGAAGTAAGACGTAAGATAGGTAGGGGCAGACCCCTGTGTCTGCCCTGATTTTTCTCTTTGCAAAGTTAATAATTCATTTATATTAATCTTTCAGGAATTAATTCATTTTTTAAAACATGGAGGAGCTATGGTTAAATTACTTTCAATCTTTCTCTACACCTCTTTTTTTACCCTGCCTCTCTTTGCCCAGTCAGTTGATACTGCCTGGGTAAGAAGATACAATGGACCGGGAAACTCCGAAGATGCTACTTTTGCCATTGTTATAGATGATTCTGGTGATGTCTATGTGACTGGATGGAGTCAAGGCAGTGGGACAGGTAGGGACTATGCTACCATAAAGTATGTCCAAAAATCTAATCAAAAGCCCACATCTGTTCATCAAAAACCTAAGAGCGAAACTGAAGATTGGAAAATCTATCAGTATAAAAAACCCGGATTTGAGATAAGATATCCTGAAAATATTATAACAGTTTCCCAAGAGGGTGAGAAAGTCATTCTGATTCACTCTATTCCTTTTGAGCATCCTAACCCATGCGATTTTATAGGGGATGCACCTCCATTAAAAGAATTAACTGATTTCAGGGTTAGTCTTCAAATTATTAATAAAAACTTTAAAGAAACAATTATGGCAAATGAGGGTGATTATGTTGTTTCAAATTTTCTACCGGGAAATACACTTCAGATTGAGCCAGGTTATATTGACAAAATCAATATCGGTTCATTAAAAGGTTATCGCATAACCGAAGGGGTTGAGGGTTGCGGATACTATGCTTATTATTTTCCGCTGGATGAAAACAATACTCTAAAGGTTGAACGTTCTTTTATCACAGAGCTTCAACCGATAATCGTAGATAATGAAAAATATTTGAAGATTCCTGGAGTTATTCCTCCCGATAAAGAAGAAAAATTATTTAATCAGATAGTTTCTACATTCAGGTTTTTGAAATAAAAATTATGTAGTTGGATATTTTAAACCAATGCCGTGTGGGAATTCCCCAGAATGGGTCTTGACGACATTTCCCGCACGAACAGTAAATCTCTTTTTCCGTCAGGTCAGGGGACCTGACGGGCACTTGGAATTCCTTTAATAGGTCGTATATTATAATAAATCAATGGTAGGGGTTAAAAATTTTGAACCCTTCAAGGTTTATCAACTCGCTCTAGACCTCACCCTACCCTTGTATTTTATATTGGAAGGATTTATAATTATACGGACCGGGATGAAACTGTCCTTACCCAAAGGTATTAAAGCCTGAAGGAGAGATTAGTTTGCCCGGTCCGTTAATCCGCCAGAGGCGGACCTGATACCGGACGGTATCTTAGGCGGTCAGATTTGACCAGTCCGCCTTAGGCGGATCGGTACAAGGCATCCAGGAGTAAAGGTAAAACAGGAGGTTACAATGAGCAAGGGAATTTTTTACATCGGAGTTGATGTGGGGCAAGAGGAGTTATGGGTAGCAATAGAAGGACACAAGCCACGTTCTTTTACCCATACTGTGGCTGGCGTTAAGGAGTTGTGGAATTGGATTCGGAAGAGAGTAATCTTGAGGCAACTTTGCATTTCTGTATGGAAGCTACCGGAGTCTATAGTCAGAGATTAGCAGCCATTTTTTCCAACTATGAGGATACAGAGATTAGCATTATCAATCCAGCCCAAATCGCCTCCTTTTCTAAAGCCCAACTCAAGCGTAGTAAAACTGATCGAATAGACTGTCAGGTCATTGTATCAAAACCCAGATCCAGCTTCTCTGCAGTGTTCAGTGCATAGGAGAAGGCACAGCTACTCACTTGCTAGCCTATGGCAAAACAGCGCTGACCAATTATTCAGCCAGAGCTTTAGTGGCTCATGTCGGGATAGCGCCCAGACACCGACAATCCGGAATCTCAGTTTGGGGCAAAAGCCACCTGGCTAAAGAAGGAGATAAACGCTTACGCTGTATCCTTTATATGTCTACTCTTGTCGGAATTGTACCTAACCCTATCCTCAAGAAATTCTACCAAAGACTATTGGCTAAGGGTAAACCCAAAAAGGTAGCTTTAATCGCTTGTATGAGAAAGTTACTGCTTATCGTCAGAGCTATCCTGATCAAACAAGTTCCATTTAACCCGGCTATCCAAGGCGTAATATGAAAAAATCATCTTGACATGGAAGACGGTATCTCTCCTACAGGAGAGGGGAGGGTGGGGTCTATCTATGGAGACCTTGCCTACGAGTTGTGGAGACGCATGCTATGCGTCTCTACGAAAAAATCTACATAAATTTGTAGTTGCCCAATTTATTAGGTTTTTTTGCTTGATAAACCAAGCAACTACAGATTGTAGTGTTGGTTTATGTCTGGAATAATATACAAAAAAAACAACGGATTGTTTCGCTTACAGCTCTCAATGACAGTATCGAGAAACGAAGTTAACTTGGCTTTTATAATTTCTGACTTGACACTGTTTTTTCCGTATATAAGTTAGGATTTAAAAGGAATGATATGGCTAAGTTTGGACTAGTTTCAAATTACAAACCCACTGGTGATCAGCCTCAGGCGATTGAGAAATTAACTGAAGGTGTCCGGAGATGTGAAAAATATCAGACCCTTTTAGGTGTAACCGGCTCAGGGAAAACTTTTACGGTTGCCAATCTCATTGCCAATGTGGGTAAGCCAAGTATAGTGATTTCCCATAATAAAACCTTAGCGGCTCAGCTTTACGGGGAGCTTAAAGGTTTTTTCCCGCATAATGCAGTGGAGTTTTTCATCAGCTATTATGACTATTATCAGCCAGAGGCATATGTCCCGCAGACTGATACCTATATTGAGAAAGATACCTCGATGAATGATGATATCGATAGATTGCGTCTGCGGGCTACCTCATCTTTATTGGAAAGGGAGGATGTGGTTATCGTTGCCAGCGTCTCCTGTATCTATGGATTAGGTTCTCCTAAGGATTATAAGGAGCTACTCTTGTTCTTAGAGGTAGGAGAAGAGTTCGAAAGGGACCAGATTTTAAAATCTCTGATCGATATCCATTATTCCAGAAATGATATCGAATTTGCACGGGGAACTTTCCGGGTAAGAGGGGATACAATAGAGGTTCATCCAGCTTATGAAGAGACTGCAATCAGATTAGAGCTGTTCGGTGATAAACTCGAGAGGATTTCGGTTATCGATACCTTAAAAGGTGATCTCTTGGAGGAGAAGAAAAGGGTTGCGATTTATCCGGCTAAACATTTTGTTACCACACCGCCTCAATTAGAACAGGCCATAAAGAATATCGAAATTGAATTGGAGGAGAGGTTAAACTGTTTTAGAGAGCGAGGAAAATTGTTAGAGGCGCAGAGGCTGGAATCTCGAACTAAGTTTGATTTAGAGATGATGAGGGAGATCGGGTATTGCCCTGGAATTGAAAACTACTCCCGACATCTTTCCGGCAGGAAACCAGGCGAAAAGCCTTATTGTCTTTTAGATTTTTTTCCTCAGGATTATCTGATGATCATAGATGAATCTCATCAAACCATCCCTCAGATAAGAGGGATGTATGCCGGGGACAGATCCAGGAAAGAGGTCTTAGTTGAATATGGGTTCAGGCTCCCTTCAGCTTTAGATAATCGCCCTCTTTTTTTTAAAGAGTTCGAATCTATGATTAATCAGGTAGTCTTCGTCTCAGCCACTCCAGCTGAGTTTGAGTTAGATAGAAGCAAAGGGGTAGTGGTTGAACAGATCATCCGGCCTACTGGACTGATCGACCCTCTAATTATAGTTAAACCTTTAAAAAATCAGGTGGATGATCTTTTAGAGGAGATAAAATTAAGGTCAGAGAAAAAGGAAAGGGTTTTAGTCACCACTTTAACCAAGAGAATGGCTGAAGATTTAGCAGATTATCTTGCTCAGATGGGGATAAAAGTAAGATACCTTCATTCAGAGATAGATGCGATTGAGAGGGTGGATATTTTAAGGGATTTAAGGTTAGCAGAGTTCGATGTCCTGGTGGGGATTAATCTATTAAGAGAGGGTCTGGACCTGCCGGAGGTTTCATTGGTAGCTATCTTAGATGC
>Ga0315289_10008196_pt1 | contig 15137 bp, 3 predicted proteins | sample YL17G11_40_MG_FD_203452 | JGI IMG/M metagenome (GOLD analysis project Ga0315289, IMG submission 203452) | Sediment microbial communities from Yellowstone Lake, YNP, Wyoming, USA - YL17G11_40 | ecosystem: Environmental > Aquatic > Freshwater > Lake > Sediment | place: USA: Wyoming | collected... | reverse complement strand
GAGAGCGGGACTCGCGGCGCGTGCTGCTTTTCGCGTTGACAGGTCCTCTCTGCTGGCGGAAAGATTCGACGTTCTGCTGCTCGAACGTTCCTCGGCCACTCGGCACTGCTCTCTCGCCGTGATCGATTCGGCTCTCTGCAGGTGTGTCTATGGGTGTGTTGACTCCGGATGCCCACCTGAAAAGCGCCTCTGAATGGAAGAAAAAAGGCCGAGAACGAGCGAGTGCCTTCCTCCTTTCTCTTTCTCGCTCAGACTGCTTTCTGTCTCTTCAAGTTCTAAAAAAACTCACTCTTTTTCATTTCATTTGCGTAGCCCCTCGCTCGCTCGCTCTCTCTCCCCTTCGACAGCTCCTCGCCGCGTTTTTTACAACTCCCTTTACTATGCTGCGCCTCTCCGCGCGCAGCGCCGTGATACCATCCCGGATGCCTCTCTTCGCAGCATCGTCAAGCCACGCGGGGCCAAGGGCGACGACGACGGCGAAAAAGAACTCCCAGCAGCGTCGGCAATCGGCGACGATCACTGCCGCTGCCTCTTCTGCCTCTGCTCCCGTTTTCTCCCCTCCCTCCTCGCTGCGATCGAGGCTCGCCCCTGCCAGACTCCACCCGGTAAGCACGTATCGAGGCGCACGACCGGGGGCACCGAATTGATGGAGGAGAGGGCCTCAATTCGATAAGAACAGATGTCATTCCTTCCCCTTTAGGCGCCACGTCGGTCGTCGCTCACCTCTCGGCCTCTTTCTCTCTGTTCCCCTTTCTCTCCGAAAAAAACGAAAAACACACCAGTCCCTCCGCAGCAGCTCGGTCGCCGCCGCCGCCGCTCCCGCGGCCGCCATCGTCGCCTCCGTCGCCGCAGCAGCAGAGACCGCCAAGGCCGCAGTCCTCTCGACCCTCGCTGCCATCCTCCCGACAACCCTCTCGCAGCAGCTCGCGCAGCTCTCGCCGGCCGTCTCGCTCGCGCTCTCGGCGCTCGCGGTCGTCGCCGCTTTCTTATTCGTGAAGAAGATTTTTGACACCCCTTCGAGGACCTACGACCCTGCCAACCCCAACGTCGGCGGCGAGTACGACGCGTGGACTCGGTGAGCGAGAGAGAGAGATAAAAAAAGAGAGAGCGGAGAGAGAGGCATGTTTTTTTTTGCAGTTTTGGTTTTTTGAAGAGAGAAGAGAAAAGAGAGGGGTGGGGGGGGGGGGGAGAAAAAGGAGGCCCGACTCCAAAACTCCGAAACTCATCTTCTTCCAAAACTCCACTCCACAACAACAACGAAAAATCTGCGAAACGAAACAGCGACGGCATCCTCGAGCACTACTGGGGCGAGCACATCCACCTCGGATACTATACCCAAGAGGAGAGGGCGCGAGGTTACCTCCGCAAGGACTTCAAGAGAGCCAAAGTGAACTTCGTCGAAAAGATGCTCGAGTGGTCTGGAGTGAGAGACGCCGGCCGCCCCGCCGTGAAGCGGATTCTGGACGTCGGGTGCGGGATCGGGGGCACGTCGAGGCTGCTGGCCAAGGCGTTTCCCGATGCACAAGTGGCAGGGATCACGCTGTCGACGGAGCAGGTAAGGGAGGAGAAAGAAAGAAGAGAGAGATTTTTTTCTCTCTCTCCTTTTTCTTTTTCTTTTTCTTCTCGACCGCGTTTCACCCCCGTCCTTTTCCTTTCTCACTTTTTGCTCTTCCTTTTCCTTTCTCACTTTTTGCTCTTCCTTTTCCTCCCCCTGTTTTCCCCTCTCCACCTCCTCCTCCTCCCCCCCTTCCTCTCAGGTCACGCGAGCCACCCAGCTGGCCCACGCCCAGGGGCTCGAAAACGTCACCTTCCGCGTCATGGACGCGCTGGCCCTCGAGTTCGAGCCCGGGTCGTTCGACCTCGTCTGGGCCTGCGAGTCCGGGGAGCACATGGTAGACAAGAAGCGGTACGTCGAGCAGATGGCGCGGGCGCTCGCGCCGGGGGGCACGCTGGTGATCGCCACGTGGTGCCAGAGGGAGGCCGCGGGGGAGGGCGGGGCCGACGCCGACGCGGCGCTCGCCGGCCGCTCGCCGCCGCCGCCGCTCTCCGGCTCTGAGCGGGACCGCCTCCAGTTCCTCTACGACGAGTGGGCCCACCCCTACTTCGTCTCCGTCGAGGAGTACGGCCGCATGCTCGCCGACACCGGGACCCTCCGCGCGGTCGCGGTGGCCGACTGGACGCGCCCCACCATCGCCACGTGGCGCCACTCCAACTGGGTCGGCGTCTTCGACCCGTGGCCCGTCGTCAGGGCGGGCCCCCGGATCTGGTACCGCGTCCTGAGGGAGATCGTAACGCTGGAGAGGATGCATCGGGCGTTCGCCTGCGGGCTGATGGTCTACGGGATGGCGCGGGCGGTGAAGAGGGAGGAGGGGGGCGGCTGGCCGGAGCTGGAGGGGAGCGGGAAGGAGGATGAGGAGGTGCTGTCGATGGTCGCGGCATGAGAGAAAAATCATTTCCTTTTTTTCTATCTCTCTCTCCCCTCGGCAGCGTTTTTTCGGTCAATTTCCTGAAACGTGTCTGTGTTAGCATTGATTGTGATTCATCTCTCTAAGACTGAAAAGAGTGTTCTTTTGGGTGCGGGGAGAGGAAAGTTTTGAGGGTCTCGCGGGTCGAAAGAAGGAAAGAGAGGAAGAAGAAAAAAAGGGACGCCGGAGACCAGCGGCACTGTTTCATTCTTCTTTAGAGGAAAAAACACAGCGACAAAGTTCTTTCTCTTCTGTTTCTTTCCCTTTCATTGCTAGCCAAGGTACGATCTGGAAGAGGAGCTCCGGGAGACTTTTTCCTTCCTCTTCCCAGCCGCCCCTCTCTTTGTGGACCCTTGATCGAGATGCGCTGTGGCGGATGCTGGCTTTCAAGGGCAGAGCTGAAAGAGTGGAGCGAAGAAGAGAGAAATAAAAAAGAGCGAAATGCGGCCGTCGCCGTCGTCGTTCCTTCGTCGTCGTCGGAGCGGGGCTCTCCATGCCTTTTCTCTTTCTTCGCTCCTCTCGCTTCTCCATGCCCTCTCTCCGCCCTCGTCCGGGCCCTTGTCTTGGATCTTATCGTGAAAGAGAGCAGCAGCGACAACGACGCGAGCCCGCGAAGCAAAGAGCGTGGCTTTTCTTCCAGCCGAGCGCGCGAAAGCGCGAGGGAGAGGGAGGGACTTGGGAGGAGTTTTTTTTCTTTTCTCTTTCGCTTCTCTCGTCCCTTGTTCACCTTCCGCCCTTCTCTCGGCGGCTCGCTTGCTGTCGTCTCGAATGAGCTTTGCTTGCTCTTGCTGTTTTTCTCTTTCTTACCTGCTCACTTTTCTCTTTTCCACTTGATCAAAACTCGAATCGTGACTTTTTTCTATCACAGGCGAAACGAAAGGAGGGAGAGAGAGCGAGAGAGAACGGGAGAGAGAAGAAAGAGGGGTGCATTCTTCCTCCAATTTTTTTTCTTTCTTTGGTTGATGCCCTCGGCCTTGACCTCTCTCTCGCGACGACCAACGTCGTCTAGATAGAAACAGCCGACCCGGCCGACCCCCGGCAAACCAGAGAGAAGCGGGGATGGGCGGACCGCCCAAGAAGGGCAAGGCCAAGGGCAAGGCCTCTGGCAGAAAGGCTGGCGGGCACGGAGGAGGCGGCGGGCACGGAGGCGGGGGAGGGGACGAGCGCGAGACGCACACTGCGGTCCTCCCCTCGCCAGCGCCGCTCGCATCGGACCTCCCGCCCGAGCGCCGCGTCGCCGCGGCCAGGCCCCTCTGGAAGGACCTCGACGAGAGGACGCGCCTCCTGATGCTGACTCTGCCCGTGAGGGAGCTCGAAGGGCACGCAGCCTTCGCCGACGAGCTGGCCGCGAGGCAGGAGGCCGCCGCGGGGCGGGCGGCGACGCGGGCCGCGGGCCTGCCCGTGGGCTCGTCGAAGCAGCAGCGTCGGTCGCAGCAGCATTCCAGAGCCGCCGCCGCCCCTTCTTCCCCGCCTCCTGCCGAGAAGGAAGAGGAGGAGGAGGAGGAAGAAGAAGAGGAGGAGGGCGCGGAGAAGGCTCCTGCGGCGATGGCGGCGGAGGCGGCGGCTGAAGGAGCTGCTCCCGCTTCTTCTGCCGCTGCCGCCGCTTCGTCGACCTCCTCCGAGGACGACGGCGAGCGCGACAGGGGAGACTCGCTCCTTGCCGAGCTCCGCACGGCGCTGCGCCGCCTCAGGCGCGGCAAGCCGACATGGAAGAAGTGGCGCTGGCCCGGGGACGGCCTGTCTGCGCTCGAGGTCGAGGGAGACGAAGAAGACGGCGAGCCCGACGAGGAGGACGGCGGAAACAGCGGCGGCGAAGGCGGCGACGGCCAAAACGGCGGCGGCTGCCCTGAGGGCATGTCCGTGGAGGCCCTTCGGGGCATGAAGGCGACGACCGCCGAGCGGCGGCGGCAGCGGCTGCGGGAGCGGATGCAGCGGCGCGAGCTGCTCCGCACCCCGCGCTCGTTCGTCGACGGCGCCTCCTTCCGCGCCTTCGTGGTCGAGAACCTCATCGAGGAGGAGCTCCGTGAGTTCCTCCCTCCAGCGCCGCTGCCGCTCCCCTCGCCGCCGTCGGCCGAGGGGGAGGACGAAGGAGGCGAAGCTTCCTCTCGCTTCCAGCGCGCCGTCGAGTCCAAGCCCGAGCGCGAGCTGAGGCTGCGGATGCAGGACCTGGTCCAGCGCGCGGCGGCTCTCGCGCCGGGGGCCGTCGTCTCGGTCCCTGCCGCAAAGGCGGCGGCCGAGGCGCCGGAGGAAGCGCCTGCGGCGGGCGAGCCCAGAAGCGCGCCCGCCGCCTCCGCTGCCGCCCCTCCCCCTCCGCCGCCCCCACCCGTCTTCTCCCCCGGGGGCATCGTCACGGGGGGAACCCCCTCCCCGCTCGTCTCGCAACCCCCGCCGCCGCCTCCCATGCGCAACGGGCACGCCGCGGCGGCCGCGGAGCTCCTGCGCGGCCTCGCCTGCGAGCACCCCTGCCTCTACGACTCGGTCGCGCGCGCCGTGGCCGCCTACGTCTGCGACTTCCTGCCGGCCGGCGGCTCGGCGGTCGCGGCACAGTCGGGAAGCCCCGTGGGGGGCGGAAGGCAGCAGCAGGGGCCGCAGCGGTCGACGGTGCCGCCGAGCCCGTCGGCGCTGCTGGAGCCGTCGAGCTTCGAGCCCGCCGGCGGCGGCGACGAGGACGACGACGAGGAGGAGACGACCGCCTCCGCCTCCGCCTCCGCCTCCGCCTCCTCGGCCCTCGCCGCCGCGGCCTCCCTCGCGGCCCCGGCCCTCTTCCTCTCGCCCTCCTCGCTCGCCCCCACGCCGCTGGGAGCCGGCTTCGACCTCTGCGTCGAGGACCTCGACCTGCTGCCCGCAGACGCCGCCGCCGCCCTGTTCGACTGGGTCCACGAGAGGGTCGACGCGCTCGGCTCGAAGGTCAAGCTCGAGGCGGGAGAGGAGGCCGCCGAGGCCAAGGCGGAGGCGCGCGCGCGCGCCGAGCGGCGCAGGAAGCGCAGGGACGAGCGGCGGGCGAGGGGCGAGGAGGAAGAGGCGTCGGCCTCGGAGGAGGACTCGGAGGACGACGAGGCGATGGGCGACGTCGACCTCTTCGAGCTCGTGCGGGTCGCTGTCCCCGAGGTGGCGCTCCCAGACTCCAGGGAGAGGCAGAAGGAGCGCGAGGAGGGGGAGGAGGAGGAGGCTGCCGACGCCGCTGTCGCCGATGCCGCCTCTGGCAGGGCGTCGGGCGAGACGGAAGAGTTTGTGTCGTGCTCCTCCTCCCAGAAAGCCGACGCCGACTCTTCCGCCTCTCCCGCTTCGGCCGCCTCGGCCGCCGCCTCCGCGCCGCCAGCGCTCACGCCAGCGGCGGCCTCCGCGGCCGCCGCCGAGCGCGAGATCAAGAGCGCGTTCCGCTGCGCCGTCCCCTCCTCTCTCCCGCCGGCGACGACCGAGGCGACGGCCGAGGCCATCCGAGTCAACCGCCGGTGGCTCTTGCACCTCGCCTCGCGCGTGCTGGGCGAGGACGGCAACCCGCGCAAGGCGCTCAGGGCAGGCGACGCGCTGCCCGGCGGCGGCGGCGGCGGAGGAGGACGGTCCGCCCCCGCGGTCGCCGCCGAGGACGAGGACCCGCACCGCTGCGGCCTCGTGCTCGAGTGGGTCTTCGGCTCCATCGTTGCCACGGCCGAGAAAGCCCGCGACGTCGCCCGCAGGGGCCTCGGCAGGCACTCCCCGGGCCCGCGCTCGGCGCTGGCGCTGCTGCGGGCCGCGCTCGCGGAGCAGCGCGCGACCTCGCGGCGGCTGGCCGAGGACCGCGGGCTGGTCCGCGAGGTGCTGCTGGCCCGCAAGTCGCTCGACGACGACATCCACGCGGGCCACGACCTGCGCACGCTGCCCGGAAGGGACGCCAAGGGCCACCCGCTGAGCGCCGCCGAGCTGGCGGCCGAGCCGGTCCCGCTGCCGGAGGCGGTGCCCGACGGCGTCGCGTGCCGCATGGCGCAGCGCGAGGTCGTCCTGGTCAGGGCCAAGCTGCGCGCGATCGAGGCCGAGCGCGCGCGCGCCAACGCCAGGCTCAGGCGCGCGAGGGCCGCGATGCGCGCGGCGCACCCGGAGCTGGAGCGGCTCAAGCGCGAGCACGAGCAGGCGAGGGCCGCGGCCGCGGCGGGCGGCGGGCAGGCGGCGGCGGCCGCGGCGGGCAGGCAGAAGCAGCAGCAGCAGCAGCAGCAGGCGCGCAAGGAGGGCGGCGGCGGCAAGGAGGGCGGCAAGGAAGCCGCCGGTGCCGCCGCTGGCGGCGGCGCACAAAACGCCGCCGCCGAGGGCGGCGCCGCCGCCGCCGGCGGCGGGGGCAGCACGGCCGTGACGGACCAGGTCGACGCCGCCGCCGCCCTGCAGCGCCAGCAGTCGCGCGTCGCGTTCCTGACCGCCGACGCCACGAGGGCGCAGGGCGAGGTCGGGCGCGCCGAGCACGAGCTGCAGCAGCTGGCGATGTGGTGCGCGAGCACCGCCGGCCTGGCTGAGCAGCTCAGGCTGATCGCCGAGGGCGAGGAGGGCGGCGGCGGCGGCGGGGGCGGCGGCGGCCCCCCCGACGCCGCCGCGCGGGCCCAGGACGTCGCTGCGCTCGCGACGCGCGCCGCCGCGCGCGTCGTCGCCTCGCTGCGCGTCAGCAACGTCGCCGTGCCGAACATCCCGGCCCGCACGCCTGAGGTCGCGCGCCGCTACTTCGCCGGAGACATCCGCAAGCAGCTCTACACCGACCGCGACGGGCAGCAGCTCTTCGAGACCTTGGTGCGCGAGTCGAAACTCGCAAAGGCGGCGCTCGAGGCAGGAGAGGCCGCGCTCGCGCACCTCGACGCCGCGCTCGTGGCCGTGGCCTGCGACGACCCAGGTTCGCGGATCGGGGCCGCGCTGACGGGCCCGCTTCTGGGCTCGAGGGTGGAGCGCGCCGCGGCAGACCGGGCCTCGGCGATCGCCGCGGCGACGGCAGCGGCGGTGCTCGCCGCAGAAGAAGAAGAGCGGCGCGCCGCGGCCGAGGCGGCGGGGCGCAAGGCCAAGGCGCGCGCCGCCCGCGCAGAGAGGGCCGCGGTCGAGAGGGCCAAGGCCCGCGAGGCTCTCCAGGCCGCCGCCGCCGCCAAGGCCGTGGAGGAGGCCGAGGTCGCCGAGGAGCGCGCGAGAGAGCTCGAGCTCGAGCGCGAGGGGCGCCGGCGCGCCGCCGAGGAGGCGAGGAGGGCCGAGGATGCGGCGATGGAGGAACGGCGCAGGCAGCTGCTCTCGGGCGACGACCCCTTCTGGCGCGCCAGGGCGGCGCAGGCCGCGAGGGACGCGTCGCTCCTGCTGCCCACCGACAGAGGAGACGACAGAGAAGAAGAGGATAAGAAAGGGGGCCCCTCCGACGGCGCCGAGGGCGAGAGCGACGAAAAGACCGTCTCCCGCGCGATCGCTGCGTCGAGAGAGGAGACGAAAAGGGCAAGCAAAAGGGAAGACGAGAGGGAGCGCCGCACGGTGCGAGTGGCGCTCGCGGCGTCGGCGGCCGAGGCCGAGGCTGCCGGGGCGGCGGAGGCAGCGGAGGCCGCCACGCGCAGCAAGGAGGCGACGACGACGACCACTACCACCACGGTCGTCGAGGAGACCTCGACATCGGACGTCTCTGCTGCCGCGGCGCCGAAGACGCCCAAGAAGAAGAAGCAGTCTGCGGCGAAAAGGGCGTCGGCGGCCGAGGCGGCGGCGAGAGGCGAAGGGGGCAACGCTTCTGCCGCTTCCCCCGCAGCCTCTTCTCTCCCTGCCGCGCCGCATCCCTCTTCCCTGCCCCCTCCGCCGCAGTTTGGTTCGGTGCCCCCCGCCGCGGCGCAGCGGCACCAGCAGCCTCTGCCCCCCGCCGCGATGCCCCCTTACGGCAGCGGCGGCTGCGTCTACCTCCCGGCCTTCCCCCCCCCGGAGCAGCAGAGGCCCGATGCCACGCCTTCGGTATGGCACGACTTTAGGCAGCAGCAGAGGGCGCAGCAGCAGCAGCAGCAGCAGCAGCTGCTGCTGCAGCAGCAGCAGCAGCACGAGCTCTACAGGCAGCACCAACAGCAGCAGATGCAGCAGATGCAGATGCATCACCTCCAGCAGCAGCAGCAGCAGGGGCAGCAGCTGGGGCAGCAGATGCAGCAGCAGCAGGGGCAGCAGCTGGGGCAGCAGATGCAGCAGCAGCAGGGGCAGCAGCTGGGGCAGCAGATGCAGCAGCAGCAGCAGCGCTTCTACTTCCCTGGAGGGAGCGTCTACGTGCCTCCGCTGCAGCTCTCGGGCGTAGCCAACAACGCGAGCGGCGGAGGCAGCTTCAACGACGGCAGCAACAGCGGCTACGATGGCAGCGGCTCCGAGTCATCGTCGTCCGCCACCTCGTCCTCGGCCGCGGCCGCGACCAGGCTCAGAGCGAGCGCCGCGCCCTTCGTGCCCTCGCCGCGCCTCAGCGACGAGGCCGACGGCAGCAGCGTGAGCAGCGGCATCAGCGGCAGCGGCGGCAGCGGCATCAGCGGCAGCTCCGCCGGGTCTTCTCCGCAGCGGCTGCCCGCGGCACGGGAGGGTCCGGAGGCTCCCCCGCCGCCTCCGCGCCAGGCCACGACGACGACGACCACGACGACGACGACGACGACCGCGGCGAGGGTCGAGCTCTCCGCGAGACTTCCTCGAGGTTTGGGCAACGCCGTCGGGGACAACTCGTGCTTCATCAACGCTGCGCTGCAGGCGCTGGCGCACCTCCCCCGCGCCTCGGCGGAGCTGGTGTCGGCGGTGGCCAGCGCTGGTGCTGCCGTCGCCGCCATCGAGGAGGTCGGCGACAAGGGGGAGGGAGGAGGTGCACCTTCTCCTTCTCCCTCTCCTTCTCCTTCTCCTTCTTCTCTCGGCAGCGTCGCCGACGCTGCGGTGGCCAGGGAGCTCCGCTCGGTGCTCCTGGAGCTCGCGGACGCGGAGAAGAAGGTCGTCGTGCCCGTCCCTGCCGCCGGGAGTGCCGCCGCTGCGGCGGCGGCGGCTTTGGCTTCCTCGGAAGCTTCCGCGCCGCCGACGCCGCAGCAGCCCTCGTCGGCGGCGGCGACCTCGGCCAGAGACTCGCCGCCGCAGCAGCAGGCGCCGCCGCTGCCGGCCACGGCCACCGCCGCCCTCCGCAGGGCCCTCGTCGCCCTCCACGGCGGCGGCGGCGTCTCCTTCGAGCTCTCGGAGATGCACGATGCCGCCGAGGTGCTCGGCGAGGTGTTGGCGGCGCTGCACAGGGCCGAGGCGGCACGGGGACAGGAGCGGCCGGAAAAGGGCGGCGACACGGGCGGCGGCTCGCCGGCAGCGCCTCCTCGCTGCGGCGGCCGCCGCCCGTCGCCGCTGCCCGACCCGCTCCTCCCGACGCGCGCGCGCCTGCCCCCTCCCGGAGGGCCCCCGCCCAAGCCCAGAGCGACGGGCACCGCCGCCCTGCGCCTGTTCGGCATGGAGGTGCTTGCGCTGCCCGAGGCCGCTGCTGCCCCTGCCGGCGGAGGAGAAGGGAGCGACAGCGGCGGCGGCGGCGCGGGCCGCGGCCGGGGCGACTCGAGGCACCCCTCGCAGCTCGGGGGTGCCTCCTCCGCGGCTGCCTCGCTGCCCCTCGCCTCCCCCCCCGCCTCCTCGCCTCCCCCCAAGGGGGCCGCCGCCGCCGAGAGGGCGGCCCCTCCCCCCGCCTCGGCGTCCCCGAGAGGCGTCGGCGACGAGGACGAGGCCGGGACCGGGACCGCGGGGGGCTCGGCCGGCCCCTCGCCGGCCAGGGACGGCGCGCGCGGCGGCGGCGCCGCGGGCTCGCCCCCTCGCGCCTCGCCCCCTCGCGCCTCGCCCCCTCGCGCCTCGCCCCCTCGCGCCGCTCCCTCTCCCTCCCCGGCGCAGGAGAGGGACGGGCTCCAGTACGTGAAGTACTTCCACCTCGTGCCCGCGACCCCGCTGCGGGACGCGCGGGACGCGGCGGCGGCGGCCGCCAAGGGGGGACGGACGGCCGCCTCGTTCGAGACGCTGCTGCGGGCGGCCGAGAGCGGCGGCGGCGCCCGCGGCCTCGCCGCGGCCGAGGCCGCCGCGGCGGGGCGGCGGCGGCAGCAGCAGCAGGGCGGCGCCGGCCCCCCTTCCCTCTCCCCTCGCCTCACGCTCGCGTTCGGCCCGGCCCTGCTGCGCCGCCCGGCCGTCATCACGGTCGCGCTTGCCTGGGACAGCCACCGCGCGCCCGACGCGGCGATCGCGAGCGTCGCCGCCGCCGTCGCGCCCGCGCTCGACGCGGGCGCGCTCTTTGGCGGCGGCGCGCCCGCCGGCACGCGCTACGGCCTCCGCGCGGTGGTCTGCTACGCTCGCCACCACTACTATGCCTACGTGGCGTGCGACACGACGGAGAGGACGACGACGACCACGACCGTGACGACCGCGACGACGAAGAGGAGGAAGAGGGTCCCGGTCGGCTCAGCCGGGCGGGAGGAGGCGACGGAGGACGCCGCCGCGGCGCGCGCCGGGGCCGAGGCAGAGGCAGAGGCAGAGGTGTCGACCTCGACCGAGGTCGCCTCCTCGACCTCGAGCTCGACCGCCTCCCTCGCGGACCCGGAAAGGCTCGCCTGGGCCGTGGTCGACGACACCGCGGTGAGGCTGCTTCCCGGAGGGTGGGAGGGCGCGCGGGCGGACATCGTGAGGGCCAAGGCGCAGCCGTCACTGCTGTTTTATGAGGCGACCCTGGTTGCCGAAGAGCGAAGAATTTTTTGACTTTTTCCCCCTCTCGGGGGGTTTCTCTTTTTTGGGTGTTGAGGTTCATCGGTTAACTGGAGCTCGGGTTTTATGTTCCTCTTTTCCTTTTCATCATCGTCAACCGCACAGCGCGCACTATCGCACTCTCGGCGCACTCTCGCGCGCTCAACACCACCATCATCAGCTAAAAAGAAGAAAAAAACGTTTGAGTCAGTACCGTCTTTCTTCTGTTTCTTTTTTTGACAACCCTTTGCAATAAAAAAAACAGCAGCAGCAAACAACAATCTATCCATCGGCAAGCTTCTCTCCTCTCTCTCTCTCTTCTCTCTCTCGGGGTTCAGCGAATGCGCAAAGGGGTTGAGCGAAATGAGAGAGCGGGAGAGAAGTGAAAGAAAAAGAACTTTTTTTTTTCAAGTAGAAGCTGCTTTTTCGAAGCTCAACGTGGCTTTTTACAATTCGCGAGTGGCTCTCGTTTTGTCTAAATACTCCCATAAAAAGCGATTTAAGAACAAGGATGTTGAAGTGGTGTGCGCGCGTGTGTGCATTGATAGATGGGACCGGGGGAATGGGGGTGTGGGTGGGGGGGGGGGGTGGAAAAGAATTCATTTTTGTCTTTTTTTGTTTTGCGTTTCTCTCTCTCTCTCTCTCAAACTCTCAAACTCTCAAACTCTCTATTTGCGACCTCCTGCTCCTTGATTTTTCCCGCGCCCGCGCGAAAGCACTCTCCATGGAGACTTCATCGGGCCGTCGTTGACAGCGGCGGCGTCTGCGTCCCTCCGGCGCACGGGCGGCGTCGGCGGGTTTTTGGCAGCAGTTTCTTCGCCGTCGTCGAGGTTCATCGGGTCGTCCTCGTCGTCGATCTCTTGCTCTTCGTCGCCGTCGTCAAACTCGTCCCCTTCGTCGTCGTCTCCCTCGTCGTCCGCCGCAGCCATCTCCTCCAGGCTCGGCCTCGCGGAGATGTCCGTGATCGGAGCGATGACAGAGGCCGCCATGCCGCCAGAGTCCGTCGCGTCGAGCTGGGAGCAGTCTCCGTCGTCGGTGCTGCCGCCAAGGTGGCGCTGCCGCTGCTGCAGCTGGCCGCCCTGGCCGCCGCGCCCGCCTGCGTTGCCGCTCTTCGCCGCGGCGACGACCGCGGCCGCGGCGGCGCGCCCGGCGCCGAACAGGTCCGCCGCGAGCTCCTTCTGCCTCGCAGCCCAGGAGGGGGCCGTGGTCAGCGAAGTGGAGGCCCCGGCCCAGGCGTTCCTCTTGAGCGGGGGTGAGGGGGCGTCGGCGAGCGCCTCGGAGGCGGCGATGGCGGCCTTGCCTCCTCCGGCCCGCTTTGCCGCCGCCGCCGCCACCGCCGCCGGGGGAGCAGCGGCGGCGGGCGCGGCGGCGGAGGCGGCGGCGGCGCCGGCTGCAGCGTGAGCGGCGACTGGGACGGGGACAGCAGCAGCGCTCAGCGGCCCGCGCGCCCTGGCCGCGGCCGACGACGCCACGTCGTCCCACCACGCCCGCGGCATCGAGTCCGCGACTCCCCGGAAGTAGGGCAGCTCGAGCAGCTCCGCGGCCGTCGCGCGCAGCCGCGGGTCGGGGTGCAGGCAGCGCCGCAGCAGCTGCAGCAGGGCCGGCGGGAAGCCTGCGCACGAGGCCTCGAGGGGCACGGACCCGGGCTTGATCGCTGCGTACTGCGGCGGGAGCTTTGAGCCCGGCGCGTTCGGGGCCGGCGGGGCGTCGGCGGCGGCGGCAGTCGCGTCGGCCGTCATCGACAGGCTCGCCGGCAGAGACTTCGCGTCCTTGTTCAGGATCAGGCTCTTCTTCGCGCCCTGGGCCGCCGCGATCGTCGCCGCCGCCGCCGCGCTGCTCGAGGAGCCTTTGGGGTTCAGGTGCGGGTTGGCGCAGGCCGCCGCCTCGTGCTCGGGGGTCAGGGGCCCCACGCAGGCCAGGACCCTCGCGAGCTGGTCCGCGTCGCTGTCGCCCGGGAAGAGCGGCCGGCCCGACTGCATCTCCGCCGCCATGCACCCCAGCGCCCAGACGTCGACGCCGGGGCCGTAGGCCCTGTCTCCGACGAGCAGCTCCGGGGCGCGGTACCAGCGCGTGGCGACGTAGTCGCTCATCGGGTCGCAGGTGTGGTGGTGGTGCAGGGAGGAAGAAGGAGCGGAAGCGGAGGAGGAGGAGGAAGAAGCGTGGCGGCGAGAACACGACATCGAGGTCGAGGTCGAGGCCGCCGCCGCCGCCGCACCAGCACCGCTGGTGCTCGCCTCCCTCCCGCTCGCGCTCCTCTCGAGCAGGTGCGCGCACGCCCCCCCGGCGCACACGACCCCGCTCCCGCAGGCGCTCCTCTGCCTGCACTCGCCCGTGCTGCTCGCCAGCGGCCTCGCGAACCCGAAGTCGCACAGCTTGACGAGCGCGCCCCGCGAGGACACAAGCACGTTCTCAGGCTTGACGTCCCTGTGGACGACCCCCCGCGCGTGCAGGTAGGCCAGCCCCCGGGCGAGCTGCCACAGCAGCGGGCGCGTCCGCGCGTCCCCCATCCCCGAGGGGCAGGCCTCCATGTCGTCGAGCAGGCAGCGGTCGACGTGCTCGAGCACGAGGTGGAGCCGGCCAGAGGAGTCGGAGAAGCGGCCGCGGAGTGCGACGACGTGGTCGTGGTCGAGGGCTCCCAGGACGCGGGCCTCTCTCAGGGCCGTCTTGCGGACTTGCTGCGAAGGAGAAAGGTTGGGGAGAAAGAGTAGTTGGAAAAGGAGGAGGAGGAGGAGGAGGAGGAGCAGTGGGAACGGAGGAAGCGCGGGGGGAGGGGGGTTGGTGAGACAAGAGAGAGAGAAAGGAAAAGAGAGAGAGAAGTCTCTCAGGGTCATGGTCGAAAAGAAAAAAACTGTGGCGGCGGCGAGGAGACATTGAAGCCTTTCTCTGCTTCCTGTTTTCTTCTCTCGCGCCGCCTTGCGCCCTCTCCTTCTCTTTATCTCCCTTTCCTTCGCTCGAAGGGGAGCTTTGTAAGGCTGTCATTCGAGCGTGATGCAAAACAAGAGCAGAACTCAAACGTGGTGGAAAGTGGCCCCAGAGGATCAGAGCAAAAACAGTTTCGCTTTCCTCGTCTCTTGACTCAGCCTCCCTCCTCTCTCTTTTTCTACTAGCCCTCTCTATCGCCTGCCTGCCGCCAAAGAAAAAAAACAAAAGCAAAACTCACCTGGTTCTCCTCCCCCGACTCTTTGAACCTCTTGACGGCCACCAGCTCCTTCGTGCCCCTGTGGCGACACCGGAGCACGGTCCCGTAGGTGCCCTCGCCGAGCTTGCCGAGCTCCTCGTAGGCCTGCGGGGGAGTTTGAGAAAAGGAAAAGAAGAAGAAAAAAAGTCAGGAAAAAACATTGGAGAGAGAGAAGAAAAAGGCGCGGCAGCAGCCGAAAGGGCAGAATGGCGAACTCCGTTTTGACGTCCTTTGCGCGCTCGCTCCCTGTCCTGTTCCCCGTTCGGCTACCACCAGGGCCAAAAAAACAGCAATTAAGTCCCGTAGCGACAAAGGACGAAGAAAATAGGTTTGTTGCTAAGCAGCGGCGGCGGCAGGATAGGCGGATTAGCGGTCAATTCTCTCTCTCGCCATGCTCTTTTTTGGACCGCCTGCCCCCTCCTCTTCCGCTTTCTCCTCTTCCTTTCCTGCGTTTCCCCGTATCCCTACGCTTCTCCGGAGACTCCCTGAGACTCACCTGCATGGCGCTAGACGGTTGAAGCAACAGGGGTCGAGGCGCCTCTCTTGCCCGAAAGATTCGGTTTGTGTCTACTCTTTTTTTTTTGCCGAGGGCGGCTCTCAGACGAAGAAAGTGAGCCGGGTTTTTTACTCTCGTGTGCACTCTCTCGTTCCTCGACCCTGGCCTTGCTCTTCTCTCCGACCTCGCATGCCCTCTTCGCTGCTTTGCTCTCTGCTCTGCTCTGTTCCGCTCTCCCATTGTCGTCCATCGCACAATCGTTTCTTCATCTCAAGTTTTCATATTTTTTTAAGAACAAGTCTGAGAGAAAGAGAGAGAGGGG
>Ga0315289_10008195_pt1 | contig 15138 bp, 17 predicted proteins | sample YL17G11_40_MG_FD_203452 | JGI IMG/M metagenome (GOLD analysis project Ga0315289, IMG submission 203452) | Sediment microbial communities from Yellowstone Lake, YNP, Wyoming, USA - YL17G11_40 | ecosystem: Environmental > Aquatic > Freshwater > Lake > Sediment | place: USA: Wyoming | collected... | reverse complement strand
CTTTGGAATTTGCATTTACCGTTGTGGTATCGAAGACGCTGTAAGAACCTGCGGCGGTGAAGGAGCCGGTGGTGTCATACCGGGTGACCTGCCCGGAATACGCAGCACCGTTGTAGTTGGGTACGAAGTATACATACCTGCCGTCGAAAACCGCTCCGGTAAACCCTTTGGAGTTCGCATTTACCGTTGTGGTATCGAATACGCTGTAGGAACCCGCTGCGGTGAACGAGCCGGTGGTGTCATACCGGGTGACCTGCCCGGAATACGCAGCACCGTTGTTGTAGGGTACGAAGTATACATACCTGCCGTCGAAAACCGCTCCGATAAACCCTTTGGAATTCGCATTTACCGTTGTGGTATCGAATACTGCGGTATTACCGGCAAACATCGTTACGTTGTTTGGAGTCGCCCCGCCACCAAATCCTCCGTTGTTATAAGATAATCGCAGTTTTTCCGCATTTGAATTGTCTGTCATCCACGCTTGAGCATCCCTAATTGCACGGGCTTTTACATCTCCGGTGCTGGCGTTACTCGTTGTAGTGTCTCCACCAAATCCTTCGTAGTAGGTATATCCTTGACCAACGATTGAACTGTTAAAACCACTTTTTCCCAGAGAATCAATATAGGCAACCTGAGAGTTTGTATAGTTACGGATTGAGATGTTCGTTACACCAGAAGAATCGCCTAATCGGAGATTGATTCCTCCACCACCACCCATACTGGAATTAAGTGAAAGCGAATCTCCTGATGCCGTTCCACCAGTGAGGGTCTGTCCCCCTGCCCTCCCTGTCAGATTAGGATAAGCAGAATGATCATCATCAGCGAGCCCTGTCAACGCACCATGATCTGTTATACCAGAACCAATCGCTGCATAATTAAGACCGGCATAGTTGAGCGTCACCGCGTCTTGTGCATCCGTCGGATTAAGGACACGTTTGATCTGGTGCATTTCCATATCTAAGTAAGGTGGGGATACCTGCCCGACAAACGTTGCTACCAACTGATCTATGCTTGTCGTGGTATCCGGGACGTAGAATAGAATTGCATCTGGCATCAGGTCTTTTCCTGCCATTTGTATAACCCCGCCAGATCCCGCTGTCATCGTCCCACCACGGACAATAGTTGAACCAGCAGTGGTGTTCCTGAACAGGTTTGCATCGGATGTACCGGGATTCAATGAGAGCGAAGTGTCGCGGAGATAATAGGAATTGTTGATCGCTGTCAGGTTTTCCGGTCCCATCGGACCTGTCGCACCTGCAACTCCCTGAATACCTTGAATACCTTGAATCCCCGGCACCCCCGGAGTCCCGTTGACTCCTATCGGCCCTGTTCCTCCGGGCGGTCCCGCTGTCATGTTGGCGGTCAGGTTCATTGTCATGTTGCCTGGTGAACCCGGCGCGCCGGGCGTTCCTGGAGCGCCTGCCACGCCCGGACGCCCGCGAGTATCAGTTGTGCATCCCGCGATCAGGGTAGCAAAGACAACCAGTAAACACAGGCACAACCATAGCGCCGCGTTGTTTCTGGGAGGTTTCTTACCAGTACGCGGGTGCTGATACGCGGTTGGCAAAGAAACCCCCTTTTTTGCCATTTGTTTAATCGCCTCTGAATAGTTCTGCGATCATGTATGCAATAGCAACGATCTGCGGGACAATGATGATCGATGAGAGCCACCACGGGCAGAGTGAAGAACTGATCGAGTATCCTAGGAAAGCCCCCAGACTCCCTATGAAGTTCGTAACGGAGTTATAAAAATCTATGATCTGACCAACTGACTGATCAAGCCACGTAAGATAATGTTTTGAGGTTGATCCACCAGCAACAAAGAAATTTGCATTGACTGAAAACATATTGAATCCCGCATACTCAGAACCGTATCCTCCGTAATAGTATTTGTAGTTCCGAAAATAGCTAGGCACATTGATAGAGAAGAGATCAACCCCGTCTTTATTGACCATGAGGGTGCTGCCCGATTCAACCGTGAGGCGTCCGTAGTTGTCAAAGTCTGCAGTGGTTTCCGAGTCTACCCTGTTGTCAAGGGTAGTAGTGATTACCGATCTGCCGGGCAACGTGTTTTGTGCATTTGGGAGAGGATAAAAGTAAAGATCGCCTGCGTTGCCCCAGATGTCTGGGGGGTATTCTTTTACATGCACCCCGGTCTGATCGAAGACTACCCGGAGATTGTCTATATCATATCCCCCGGCCTGCCCGAAAACACCGAGCTGGTCCCGGTATCTCGGATAGAGAAAGAAGGGGACGTTTGCAGTATTATTTACATTGTATATGACGGTATAAACAGATCCTGTTGGCTGGAGATTATCGAGGACAATAAGGTTCTTTTCAGTATTAACCGTGTGGATTCCGGCATCGTCCTGTTCCCAATGCCCGAACATCGTTATAGAAGTATTTGGATCAATTCCGTTCGCAACAGAATAGTTCTGTTCTGAAAAGGACATGCCAGTTGATATCATATTCCCGCCTTGATAGTACAGAGCGCCTTCTATATCATTCGTCCCGAATAGATCGGTGGGAAACTTATCGTTTGCCGCGAGGTTGATGAACCCGATGATCAGGGATGTGCACATCAGGCTCATTACCAGCGCAGCTAATAGGGCCTCGCGTGGCATTTACCGTGTCACACCCCATATTCTTAAAGCCCCGTACAGGCAGAGGATAGCGATCACCGCTATGGAGATCGCAAAGGGCAGGAACCCAAAAGCAACGGAACAGACCATCCCGGCAACTACTCCGACTTCTGCACCAAGGGGGCCGGCGGCCCATCCACCGAGAATCAGGAACCCGATGATTAATAAGAACATCATTAAAACGCCGACTTCTCCCGGTTGTGCACCCATCGCAACACCCATATTTTCAAACGGTGCCCAGAACCCGGTAAAGTTCCCGTAAGCCGGTTGGTATCCTGAAAGGGTGACGGTGGGTGTTGCTGTCGGTCTTGGTGTGGCGGTTGTGGGAATAACTGTACTGCCCGCCAGTGGACTCATAAAGAGGGTTGCTGTGTAAATATCCCCGGTTACAAAGACCGTTTTTGTGACTGACACGTACTTGTCTTTTTTCCCTGAAATTGAATAGATGGTATCATTCTTAACGGTAAATTGTGCCTGGCCTGCGACTCCACCAAGGGATGCGGTTAGCTGGTACTGATTGTCCGATAAAGTAACAGCAACATTATTCAAGGGTTGAAATTTTCCGTCATTGTTATCTCCCATTACCTTTACTAATAAGGTGGAATTGGTTATATTTCCTGAAACTACAGATAATGGGTAGAGTTGTAGGATCCATATATCGTTGCCGTTGGGGACCTGCTTTGTCAATGTTCCTTTTGCATACCCGTAAGCGTTAGCTTCGACATAAAGAGCGACCCCTGCCGAATATTGAACCGTCCATGTTCCGTCTCCTGATGTGCTGGTTTTATTTGTCCATTTATTTGTATATAGATTTTTTACAGACCAATTAACGGGAGATATTAACATCCCGGCTTGCCAGTCTGCAGCTCCTAATATAATGGTTTTAAAGTTTCCTGATAAACCAACGCTTAAAGGTGCGGTTAATTCTTGCATATTTCCGTCTAAAGTGAATATTGTTAAATATACTGTTAAATTTCCAGATGATTGCGGGTAGAGCGTAACAGGGTTGGGGAGTGTTGCACTTTTATTATTTGTAAAATCCATATCATTAACATTCCATCCATACCAGTTAGCGCCTTTTTTAACATAATTCATACCATTTACATTATCGCCGTTTTCATAAAAGTCATATAAATCTGTATATTTATCAGTCACATAATATTGCCAATTTACAGCGGTTATCATTGATAGTGTAGGATCAAAAGGAGATGATATTGCCCCATTAGATGTAGCGTTAAAAGATATGTCGGGAGGTTCGACTGTCATTGAATAAGAGCCTACTCCAGTGTAATAAAACGATGTATTATGAAAAACTCCTGCCGAATCTTTAATAGCAAAACCAATGGGTTTGATTAAAGTGGTATATGTATAATCGATCGTTGAATATGAACCTTCATCATAAATTAGAGTGTCGGGAGTTTGATATAGATATACTCTTGATTTCCACCCCGATTTTATTACATCGGTTTTCACAGATACGCCTATTTCGGTGGTTCTCCATTCTTGATTAAACGAATAGCTCTTTATGATTGTTGCTGCTGTTGTCGGTAATCCGATGGCGTGAGTAGTAGATATATAAAACATTCCTTTTTGTTCTGCTGGTGCTATTTGGAAATTGTATGTTCTTAATCCATTACAACCATTAGCAATGAAAGAAGCATCACCACTCATATTAATAATTTGGTTCCCTGTATAACCCGTTGCATCAAAATCGTTTAATGATAAAAAGACATTTGTTTTGCCTGTTGCTAAATTGTCGTTATAACCAAACCAGCCAGAGCCAATATAATCCGCCCCAATATAAAGATTTACAGGAACACTTGCTGAGAATCCGGCATTATGTGTCACCGAATTTACTATGCCCGGCCATGCAGTAGCAGTACCATTATAATATTCGCAATATAAGGAGGATATGTGTGTGTATGCTGCTATATCTATTATCTTAATCTGTTTGATATAATTGGTTATAAGGTATCCACCACCACCACTAACAATAGTATAAGATTCAGAAGTTACGGGAGAAGTATAATTTATGTTTCCACCATAATTTACAGCAAGTGCCGGTGTCACAACAAAGATCAGCAGTAATATGAAAATTAGTCCTGGTTTTGTCCAGCCACATTTTTTCAGATCCATAATAACTCCAAGAATAATAACTGAATACTGAATTTTAAAAGAGAGAGATTCGCTAACCGGGGGAAAAGGGGAAGAAGTTTTTTTTCATCCCTGTTCCCGGTATTCATCAGTTCACTCCTTGGAACCTATGTACATGTGATACAGGATTCCGACGAGCAGTGCCGCAAGGACCAGCGGGAAGATGTACGGCCAGATCAGGCGGCTGGTCGGATCCCATCCTGCAGCGACAGAGTAGTTGACCGCGAAGAAGATGTTGGACGCGATCCCACCGACAAGGATGGCGATCACGATAAGCGCAAGGGCGAGTTCGGTCGCAAGCTGGGCAAGACTCATGCGGAAGGCGCGGATTTTATCAGAAAGAGACATTTGATGCACCCCCCGAAGCTGTCATAGTAGAGTATTCGGTAATAGGTGTATATAAAGTTTTATGATTCTTTTTCATTACTCCAAGATTCCTGTTAACTTGCTATTAAGAAGAGCATCCTCGTGGGGGGGGATATTCCTTTAATTCAAATTGATATCAGGCTTGGGTACTGATTATCTTTTATTTATCTGTTTTCAGTCTTTCAACTTTATTAGCAACTACTTTGAATTTTGCATCAATATATCCAATTAAACTCAATGAGAGCATTGCAGCCACACCAACCTTATAACTAATCTCTAAAAACAACAAGCCATTTCTTTCAAATCCGAGTGGTGCAAGCGGAAGAGCGAGAAGGACAGCCGATAATACGAATGTTAGAGGATAGGTCGTGAGATCATAATTTAAGTCACGTCTATTCTTTTCTTCTTGTGATAAGGGCATAGATATAAATAATCTTTATCTTTATTTATAATTTTGCAAAAGTTCTTAAAAAAAGGGTGAGTGATCAGATCATTCCTTGGTCCCGGTGTACATGTGGTACAGGATACCAATGAGCAGGGCAGCAAGTGCCAGGGGCATGATGTAAGGCCAGATGATTTGTGAGGTCGCATCCCATGTTGCCCGCTGAGTTGCATTGATCGAGAAGAACACGTTAGCGGCAATCCCACCAACGAGGATAGCGATCACGATAAGCGCAAGTGCCATTTCGGTTGCCAGTTGTGCGAGACTCATACGGAAAGCGCGGATTTTTTCAGAAAGAGACATTTGATGCACCCCCCGAAACATGTCATAGATAGAATTACACAGAGGGTATATTTAAATATTCGTTAAAAAAGTATTTAGAAAGTCGATCCTGATATTGGACCGACATACCCGGCACGGGCAGACTGGACGACGCGGATTAGGAACGCTGCAATGCACATCAGGGGAAGTAACGCCCAGAGAAGCGGTGCATACGTTCCCCACCCTGCAGTTGACACCGCATTAAACTGCGGCATGGCGACGGTCCCGAAAAGGATCGCAAAGATCAGGAACCCCACGGAACTTTCAACAACCCACGCGATAAAGTAGGCGCGTATGGTTTCTCTCATAGTTTCAGGAATTTGGTTTTCAAGCATTTTCTTTTTCACATCCCTTCTTATATATTTTCTCTTTGCTCATTGTTCTTAATACTACCCCTCGCCCAGCTTGATCTTCGAGAACCGTTCCATGGCCTCGGCGCGTTCGTGCTGCATCTTCTGGTAATCGGGTTTGTGTTCCGGGAGTTCCGTTGTCCTGCGTACTCCGCTGCTGGTGATCGTGCGCCTGCTGCCTTCTTCGGTATCTGTGGGGTAGTGTCTCGGTAGCTGGGTTGTTCTGTGGACTCCTGCGGGCGCTGGTCTTTGAACATGTGGCTGTTGTGGTGCTGGTGCCCGCTTTTCCGGGATCCGGGTGCTCGGCCCAGTACTCCTCGCTGCCATTTCTGCCTCTACCTTCCGGGATTCTGTTATCCGTGCCTGGTTCCATCCTTCTTTTGTTGCTTTCGATGCGAACCGATCACGGAACCTCCCCGTTGGCATCCTGACGATCCGCTGTGTCCCGGTCTTATCGGTATAAGTCTGGTATCCCGGTCTTGGCGTGCCATCCGGGAGATAAGGAGATCGCTGTTCTGCCTGTAATCTTTGTGCGCGTTTATCCGCAGCAGCTTGTAGTTTCTGCGCTCCCCGCGTTATTCCCTGGCCGATCCCGCCTCTGCGCCTGAGGGTTGGACGACTCCCGAAGTATGCCGGGTGCATCGTTGGTCTTGCACCGGGTCTGCCGGGCGAGAGCTGCGGTCTTGGTCCCTTGACAGTCATTCTTGTGCGTGGCTTGTATCCCGGATAATACTGCTTTTCTTTCTTGGGAAGCCGGCCTATCCCCCGCGCCCGTGTTTTGCGCTGACCGACCGGATAGACTACGAACCCGCCTTGCCCGGTTTTCTTTGACCTTGTCCTGATCCCTTGCCTGCGGAACTCTTTTTGTAACCGGGATTTTGCCCATTTATCGGAAACGTCAAAGGTTCCATCTTTGTTATCCCTGATCCCTTTCCAGTTAAAAGAGTCCACTTTTTCAGACTTTGCTTTTTTCGGCAAGTATCATCTCGTCATAGAGAGAATGAGAGAGTAAGATAATAAAGGTTTCCGCACATCATTTTGTCCGTTTGGTAGTCAATCCTAATCTTGCGGCCTTTTGATATATTTGAAATTCGGTCTTATTCTGTAAGAAGGGGATTAACTCTTTTACCTTGACTTTTTGATAATACCTTTTCATTGTATCAATTTCATCGTTTTTCCAGACAACCCTCGCGGGTTTTTCTCGCTTTTCAAATTCTGGGATTTTCATTTGAATATCTCCTTTCTAACGGCCATCTTGATCTCATTCTCAAGATCCGATTCAATCAGAGTACGGATACGTTCGCTGACCGTACCGTATTTCCGGTTCGCAATCTTTTTGAATTTCGTAAAGACAGTTGCGGGGATCTTGAATGTAACTGTGGCGAGAGTGTCCATCCCGAACGTATCAAAAAACTTTGCTTTGTCAGTATAGGTTTTCCCTCCGAATTTTATATGGGAAAAAACCAATCCTTTGAAATCTGCGCTCTCTTCCATCAATTCCTGTACTGTGGTTGTCATATTCCAATCGTTGATTGACTTATCTTTCTTGACGGTACGAAACATTGTTTCAAATTCGCTTTCCTGTAAAACTTCTGAAGATACCCCGGTTGTTTTTTCACTTGGTTCTGGGCGGAAAGATAATCTGAATCCCGTTCTCGAAAAAGAATCCTCGTCTTTGTCAGGATCGTAAATATCTGGGTTTTTGAGGATCAGATCGACATCAAACTTTTTGTCATCCTTAATGGCGACGGATTCACCAACGATAAGGATGTTCTCAATTTCATCAAGAGAGAATTGCATAGTAATATTATCATAGTATTACTAGATAAATATTACGTTGGTATTACCTAGATCCAGAGCGTAGCAAGATACCGTTGCCGTGCTTCTTCTTGGTGGTGGGAACAAAGCTGGCTGAATCTCCCTGCAGGTTGCTGCCCGCAGATCTTACACCCGCGCTTTGGGAACTTTCTTGATACCGTTTCAATGCACATTATCAATACCGGGGTAAATTGTTTTTATCGCTTGGTTCCCCTGGTTCTCTTCTTCCATCTCCGACCAGCAAAGGAGCTGTTCGACATTCTCAATATGTTCGTGCAGGAACATGATGATAATGGTCTTGATGACTTCCGGTACGGTATCCCCGTAGAGCGGCACCATTTCCCGGATAATGTTCATCTGCGTTTCGTTTAAATTGATCTGGATCTCATTTAAGTTAAGGACCACCATTTTAAAACCTCATAGAAAATCAAACTCATCGTTGATCAGATACGCAATGATTCCAATAGCCGGCAATATGATGTACCAGTATATGATCCACCACCGCGTATCTTTCTCTTCTTGCGGTGCGTCTGGTGCGGCCTCTACCGGAGCAGCGATCTGATCCAGGCTTGCACCAACAAAAGCGGGCGGCTTATACTGCAGGGGCGGTACTGGTTCGATTATGGGGACACTGGTCTTTGAGGGGTTCTTGACCGTGAACGCGAACCTGTTTTCGTTGGGATAGACTCCCCTCTTTATTATTGTCTGAAATGATCCGTCCGGTTGTTTTTCAAGTACAGACCATTCGCGGCACCCGTCCCACTGGTAATAATTGCCGGTTGGGAACGCTGAAGGATTGATATAGAACATGGAGGGATTTACCGCGCCGTTGCTCTCCTGATATTCGACGGGGATGATCGTGTCCGGTTCGCAGTTCGTATCTTCCGTTTTCCAGTCTTTCCAATGAGCTACAAAACCAGAGGTTCCGATAGTGCCTCGGATATCATAAGACCGGCCCGTATAGACTTCCCCGCCTTGATTGATGCGCCATTGTAAGAAGTGGTTATCCAGAGCATTATAGTTGATACTCTCGGAATTGAAATAGAAAGTCTCCTGCGCGAGACAAGGAACGATTAAAACCGATATGAAAATTACTGATAGGATAAGAACCGTTGCTCTCATTCAGATCGGGATCTCCCTGATAATGCCTACTGTTCGGTATGCAGCGGTTTGATCCACGGCACTCAAACAGGGAGATCCAAGCCACAACAGAGTAGGTAACACATGAAAGGGGAGAGCAGACTTCAGCAATTCCCGCAACCAGCCCTGGGCAGGAAACGATTTGTGCTGATCGTCATACTGGTAAAGGTTCATAGGAGAAGCCTGCCCTCAATCATTCTCTTTCTTTTCACTAAATATAAAGGTTGTCATCCCTGCTCACGCTCCCCTTGCTGGCGGAGTTCTGTAATCCACCGTCGCACATCTTTTAAAACAACACGCATACGAATGGCATAATCACTATGATCACTTCCGATAGGCATCGCTTCATAACATCGCTTGTCAAGTTCATCCAGCACCTTCTCCGCTTCCCCCGCTGCGCTGCTGTGAGGACAGGCATCCTTTGTATTCAGATCGCAAGGTTCGCAACCAAGTTCTCCGTTTCTCGCTTTATAAAAACTACAAACACATTCGTGGATACAATACGGTTGCGGCGAGGTCATGACTCCCCCTTCTGCTGCGCCCGGAGTTCTCTAATTTTCTCATCACACTTTATTCGCATCGTATAAGACAACAGGTATTTACAAAGGATATCAATTTTGATTGACATCTCATCCAGCACCTTCTCCGCGCTCCCCGCTGCGCTGCTGTGACTGGCATAAACATATTCATGAGATTCGCAATCTGTATCCAAACACTCGTTAGGTCTGCCTTTATTCCAGACACATATTTTAGAATGTCTACATCGTTGTGGATGCGGCTCCGTCATGGTCGCACCACAAACGCCCGGCAGTTCCCGGATTTCCTTGGAGAGAATGAACATACGATCTTTTCAGTACATCTTTGTTGTCCGACATTTTTCAGGCACGGATGCCGGATAAGTCGTATGTTCCTGTGCCGCCACCCCCGGCACTTCGCGCATTTCTCGGAACCGGCTTTCATCCATCCTTTACACTCAGGACAGCGCTCAAATCCACGGTGCCGCATGAAATGACAGTGATGATAGTAGGGTTCCCATTCACTGAGATTCAAATACCGGATATCGGTTGTATAGAGATCATCGGTGGGGTGGTGCGCGGTGTTTGAAGGCCGGCCGCATCCACAGGAACAGACTTTTCCCACGCACCAGTCTTGTACTAAGGCCCCGACTGCCGGGTCCCGTTCCCTCTTGCGGTTCCGTGTCTGCCGTCCGATTCGGGCGATCTCTGCCGGGCAGGTTGTTGGGATTGCTAAAGAGAGAGTCATGTTATCCCACCCGGATTAACAAAACTGCCCGTTGCTTTTGAAACCCGCCTGCATTGAATACAGCGCGTCACAATGCACCCGACTGAATTAAAAATCATGTGCGCTACGTGACATTGGCAGATATCGCAGAACTTCACCTTTTTTCGCATACCCGACATACCTCTTTGTACTGTTTGAACGCGCCGAATCCCCACGCTGCGAACCAGCCGATGCAGAAGCTGATCACAGCAATCAGCCCGGTAAAAAGGATATCGATCATGGTTTCTTCTCCAATCGGAATGAGGTAATGTATACCATTGTCACGACGGTAAGCGTTGGGGGATAAATGATCGTTGTCCAGTGATGAGTGGGTACAGCGAGAATGATAAATGCTGCCCATGTTGCAGCAATAAACCCGGCAGATGCAATAAACATTATATCTGTTTTGCTTTGCGCGTTCATTCTGACCAGCTCCATTCATTAATCATCTTTAGAACAACCACACAGGCAAATGCGATAGCCACCGAGTAGCAAACAAAGAGATCCAATGTTGTCATTGCGGTGCCTTCATGTGGATCTTGATCTATTCGGCCTCGGCATCAATGATTGGTTCCTGAACCTTGGGGGGTGCTTCTCGTCCCATTTCTTCCATTCCCGTTCAAGATATGAGGCAAGGAGTGACATACAATGAGTACTATCTAATTTGTCGCTTGAATCAATAATTCCGACTGCTGCCTTCAGATATAGGGGGCGGACATCGCATCCTCCAATGGGACAGTGATAACCGATTGTCTCGCGCATCTGTTTTTTGAACTCTTCCGCGTTGATCATGCGTTCACCTTGATCCCCTTGGAAAAATGATTCTCCGCTTTGCACCCGTAACTATGGCAGGCATAATGTTTCCCGCCGCGCCGGGTTTTCGTAACCGTTACCTGGTTGCTGTCGCAATAGGGACATTGACCAGCCGACCAGAGGATCAGCCGTTCGTTATACGTCAGGTCTTTTGTAGTCTTTTGTTTTGGCATGATGATCACATCGTTATTATGAGGTATGATCCCCCGATCATACCAATGATAATGCACACTATAAGTATTTTCACGCATATTGGCATTTCATTCCATCCAATTTCTGATTCTGGGCTAATGCTTTCCATACAATTTCCTTTATGCGCTGCCAGTATTTAAAAATATTGGTTATGTGGGGTTATTTACACAATTCCTTTTTTCAAGTCTCCCGCTTTCTTAAATTTCGGTACTCCTGTAATAGCAGTACTGATCTCTTCCGGGCTATGCTTATTGATACAGAAGTATAGGTACTGTTCATCATTTCTTTTGACCGCGCTGCCACATTCTATAAACGTTGCCCTGGGTAGGTGGGGGAGCCGTGCGCCACAGACACAGCAGGTATAATCCGGGGGTTTGGTCATTCAGATCACCAACTGTTCATTTAACCGTAATCTTTCACGGGCAATCTTCACATACTCCGGGTTGATCTCGATCCCGATTGCGTCCCGCTTTAAATCCCGTGCGACTTTAAGAGTTGTGCCGCTGCCCATGAACGGATCGAGGACTACACACGGCACCGGATCGCCTGCATCACATTTACAGCCGGGTTGCCAGCCTTTGAACTCCCGTTTGTATCCTTCGCTGGTGAATCCCCCGACTTGCCCGGTTACCTCATCGTTCTCGTGTGGATGCCAGCTCTCTCCGATAGTGCCGCCGCTTGCCTCAACGATTCTCTGATACGGTGCGCCGCATTTCGGACAGCACCCATACTCACTCGTCCCGGCCTTGATGCACCGGCGCGGGATCTCGTCCGGGAATGTTGCGAAATGCGCCTCCGGTCGTGGTTGTGGGCAGATTTCCCAAACCGACCGGATGTTGCGGCTCGAGGGATGATACCGCCCTCCGTGCTCTTCCATCCACTTATTTAATTTTCCACCGGTTGATTCGGTTCCATTGCCCTTGTATGGTGTAGTATTTACACTTCGATCTTTGTTCCCAACTGGTTCCCGGATTGCATCCTGATCATAGAAGTATCTCGCATTTTTTGTTAAGAGGAAAATATATTCGTGGCTCTTGGTTGGGCGATCTGTTACGCTCTCCGGCATTGGATTGGGTTTATTCCAGATGATGTCAGACCGTAAATACCAGCCGTCGGCCTGTAATGCCATCGCAACACGGGCGGGCATCATAAGAAGGTCTTTGGGTTTTAATCCTTTGACAATGCCTTTTGCTTCTGATATCCCGCCTCTCGTTTGCCCAGACTTATAAGAGATTGAATCGGGATTAATTGCGGCTTCTTTTGTCGAATTGCTCCCAGAGTAACAATCCCCCATATTCAACCATACCGTCCCGTCATCCCTCAGTACCCGCCAGAGTTCTTTAAACACCTCCAGCGTATGCGTGACGTATTGCTCCGGGGTTTCTTCTAATCCGTGCGGGCACCAGATACCATCTTCCCAGAGTGTTTCAAATCGTATATGACCGATCCACCCAGCTGCTTTTCCCTCCTTATCGTATTTCTCCGTGGATGGTTGCGGGAGATATCTTAATCTGTCGGAGCCATAGAGCCGGTTCCACGACTTCGCGCTTCTTTCTGTCCACGAATCTGCCTCCCTCTTGGTTTTAAACTCTTTGTTCGCTGAGTAATCCCGCAATCCCCAATATGCAGGACTCGTTGTAATGCAATGCACACTCTGATCTTTCAGTTCCTGCAGCTTGTCAATAACATCGCCTTGTAAAATAGTTATCATTCGGGCCGATTCTCCTTTCTGATCTTATCTATCCGTGCCTGGAACTCATCAATATAGTTCTGGTGAAATTTTATGCACCGTTCGTATCCGTTGATTACTTCTTTCCAGCCAACCCGGCACTCCCAACAATCGCAGCCTAAAGGATGCGCGGTCATTCGGCCAGCTCTTCCCCTGGTTCCATAAATTCTTGTGGTGCTGCATCTAGTTCATTCTGATCGATCTGGTTTGTTTTATCTGGATAGTTCTGATCTATGAATGGGGCCAATAAAATACACTCATCACAAAGATCATGAGAGGGGTTGTCTTTATCATATTCTCCGTGCAGGGTAAACCCGGTCCCGCAAATTTTACATTTCCGTGTGGTAATTTCCAGAGCAACTTTTTTCCGAATGAATGGATTGTTTTGATCTATTTCGTCCGATGGAGAGATAAGAAAAGGGGGTACTATCTCCCAGGAACCATTTTTTATTCTGCGCTCGCTTTTCATACGAGATCCTCTTCATCCTCAATTTCTCGTATTTCGGCTTCTGTATATCCCATCTCGATAGTCCGGGCGCGGGCCTGCGCTGCGATCTTAACTTTTTCCTGTGCTTCTTTTCTCATGATTATCCATTTTGCCAATGCTTCAGATTTTGTCCGGGGGTGTTGCCGGTTAATTTCCATTTGAATTAAAGCGGAAATCTTTGCCTTAACGCTCCCCGTGCCCATCGCTGTGAGTGCTGATCTTTCTTCTTCTGTAAAATCAATACGGGTTCCTGTCGGGGCTTTTGTTTTAGGACGCGGCCCCGGTTTTGCCATCTTCTACCACCCGAACTCTTGAACCACAATTCGGACATGTAACAAAAAGTAAAGTCGTTTTTGTTTCCCATGGATATCTGCATTTTAGACAGACAATTGGGAGCGGTTTTGTCCTTTTGTTCCTCATATAGTTTTTGTTATTAAGGGTGATACTATTTAAACGTGTCGTTATGATTCTGATGATTAATTGTCGGAGTTCGGTCTATTAAATCGTTAATTATTCACCTCGAACGTTTAGACGTTTAATTATCCGTCCGTGGAACGATAATTAATTCTGAGGGTGGCCTTCTCTCTTTTTTTCTCAATAACGAATCGGAATCTATATATATAAATAAATTCAATCTCTACAACATGACCTTTTTTAAAGGCTGTTACTACTAGTAGACAGTCCTTTTTTCAGGTTTTGCTGATCACACCATAGAAATTAATTATCCGTCCGTGGAACGATAATTAACCTCCTAAAGTCTCGTCGAGAATAATTAGAAATTAATTGTCGGAGTTCGGTCTATTAGGTTAATGAAAAATAGTAGACTTTTTTAAGAGTTAATTGTTTGATGTTCTGCAGCTTCTTTCATCTTTTGCTGCCGCACCTGGGAATCAAAATCGTTTCGCAAATCATTTGAAAACTTCTCACGATCTAATCTGGGTGCTTCGTGTTTCCCAGGTTCCCTGCAGAACGGGACGAGCGCGGCCCCAACCGTTTTCCTAAACGTTTCAATTTTATCATCCGTTGTTGTTGGAGGGATCAGCCTATCCTTTGTTTTCACGATTGCCAAATACGCATCATATTTTGGAACAGTATTAAAGTAAGGATCCAATCTTGTGATCAGGTCCGCCGGGATAAGATATTCCTTATCTATGTTCTGATAGGCTGTACATCTGGGACAATAATACCCTAGTGGGATTTTTCCCTTGTGATCATGCGCGGTCACTCTTATCAGTCTGGCCCCACACACACAAAAAGCGCGTTCAATATTCATGGTTATTATTTACACCTCTGCGACCATTAACCTATCTATGGTCGCAAGGTTATTAATGGTCGCCATAAACCGCTAATGGTCGCAATGATTTTTCTATGGTAAAATTCCGTAATGGTCGCCACGGGCATCA
>Ga0315289_10008194_pt1 | contig 15139 bp, 11 predicted proteins | sample YL17G11_40_MG_FD_203452 | JGI IMG/M metagenome (GOLD analysis project Ga0315289, IMG submission 203452) | Sediment microbial communities from Yellowstone Lake, YNP, Wyoming, USA - YL17G11_40 | ecosystem: Environmental > Aquatic > Freshwater > Lake > Sediment | place: USA: Wyoming | collected... | reverse complement strand
CCCGGCGGCGCCGGAAGTGCCCGGAGGGGCCCTGGGCCGGGAACTCGGCAAACCAGGCCTCATGCTCGATTTCCTCGTTCAGAATGGCCAGGGCCAGATCGTAGGTCCGATGGTCCTTGCCGGCCGTCACATTGCAGAGGTGCGTGTAGCCCTTGACCGCACACTGCTCGGCCTTGAGCAAGACCTCCATCATCGCCTGGAGGTCCTGAGGATCCTTCGGCAGTCGGGCCGGCGGACAGGCCGACAGGTCGTGGAACTCCTTCATGTCGTCGGGCAGCTTGCCGCCCAGTTCGTAGATCCTCGGCACAAGGGCCTCGAAGTGGTTCCGGTCCTCGATCCGGGCATCTTCGGCGATCTCCTTGAGCCCCTCGCCTTCCGAGCCGATCAGGTTGATCCGCAGAATGGTATAGTAGTAGAATGTGGTCAACTCGGCCGCCGCGTTGCTGACCAGCAGCTTGAGAAGTTCGTCGACGTTGACGCCGGCCTTCTCCACCATCTCCCTTGATACCAGCTTCATAAGCAGTCTCCTTGTGCCATTCGCGGTTTCTCTGTCGGATGATCTCATTTCCTCATAGGCGGTCCGGAGGCTCAATGGGCAATGGGCAGAATCCTGTTTTTCATCGACGAAAGGCTGAAGCGCCCGACAATTCCGGGGAGGTCGTACACGCTGGTACGCGGCGGGGTTCACTCGTGCCTAAGTAATTTCCTGAGGGTAGGCTGCCTATCGGCCATGAGCAGCGATCGTAGAAATAAAGGAACGCAAGTCCATCTGGGCTCGGTTGGATGGTACATGATGGACGGCAAGCGAAAAGGAGATCAATCCATGAATACGACCAGATTGGAGACGAAGTCGAAAGTGTCTTGGGAGCAGGACGAAGCCGAGGCGCGCCGCACGGCGGTGCAGGAGCCGACGATGAAGGCCGAACCCCAGAGGGAACACCAGTGGCTGCAGAAACTCGTCGGCGAATGGACGTTCGAAGGCGAGATGACGATGGCGCCCGGCAAACCCCCGGAGAAGTTCACCGGTATCGAGAGCGTGCGCTCGCTCGGCGACCTCTGGATTCTCGCCGAAGGACAGAGCCAGATGCCCGACGGCAGTCCGGCCACCATGATCATGACGCTCGGCTATGACCCGCAGAAGAAACGGTTTGTGGGCACCTTCATCGGGTCCATGATGACCCATTTGTGGCTGTACGATGGCGGTCTGGATGCCGGCGAGAAGGTGCTGTCGCTGAACACCGAGGGGCCGGATATGTCCGCGGAGGGGAGATTGACCCCATTCCGGGACGTGATCGAGATCAAAAGCGACGATCATCGTGTGTTGCGATCGCATATGCTCGGAGACGACGGCAAGTGGCATGAGGTCATGACGGCCCACTATCGGCGGCGGAAATAGCAGTACATCGTCCCTTCAATAGGTGGATCGAGCCGGAAGGCGCGTCGATCGGTTACAGTTGTGTGGCTCGTGTCGCTTGCGCCGTGCGTCCGGCGCCCCAAGCGACGCTCGCCGCAACCGTTCGACGACGTGCGCTTCGCAAGCGCACCCGATCGGCAGCGTCTCCGATATCGTGCGCACGTCCGTTGTCGGTTTTTTGCTCGCCTTTATCGCCTCGCCGGCCATAATGGTCCTCATGGAGCATCCTTGGTGAAGCCGCGATGAATCAGTGCAAGCCCTTCCTGAGCAGGATGAAGTCGAAATAGCGGAGTGGCGGCGGAAGTCCGAGAGCGGAGGAAAAACCGGATACAAGAAGGATAAAATAAGTCACTCTCCCCAGTTTTCCGCCGGACCTGAGCAGCCCAGATCAACCAACGATTCGTTACTCTCGCCGGTTATTCCGTGTTGGCTGGCATACGTTTTCGCTCGGTGGTTATGTTCTTCGTGCGGCTCAACGCATCGTTCCGGACCTCTTCAGTTCCCTCGATTCACCCGGCCCGATGCAGCTCCGAACAGGCCACCGATCGTATCCAGAGCCTCCAGGACGCCTATGCCAAAGTAGAAGTAACCATGGTCCGTCTCCGCCTGCAAATTGTAGCCATAGCCGAAGATGAGCAGATCCTCAAACAGGGTCAGGTGCACTCCCGCGCCAATCTGCACATTCTCGTCTTCAAAATCCAGGGCCGCCGTGTTGATCCCGAGACCGGGATCGAAGAAGCGGTATAGCTTTCGGGTCAGGGTCTCATCGGCGTCGGGCCGCAGGCGATAGTGCAGGTTCCAGGACGCCGAAGGCGCCGGGTCGAAACGTGTGTTCGGATCCCCCGGCGCGCCGCTTCCGAGACGATTCACAAACAGCACGTTCGCCGAGAAATCGCTGGTCAGTCCGAAACGCTCGATGTGAAAACTCTGTTCCGACCACTGCAACACGGTTTCCTGATCTTTCTCGTCCGTCGTGAAAAGCTCCGCCCTGACCGTCAATTCGCCGCCCCGGTCCGCGCGAGTCTTATTCAGGTCAATGGTGCCATCCGTGATCTTGTCGAGTTCTATCGCGCGCACGGGGGGTCGTTCCCGGGACGTGTCGAGTCCCTCCGCGAGGCTCAGAGTCTGCCCGCCGCTCAGCAGGGCCTGCACCCTTGCCGCCAGGACCTTAGAGCGGCCCAGTTGCTCGTCGACCAACGTCTCCAGTTGCTTTTTCGTGTTTGGGAGCGCCTTTCCTTCCAGAGACGCGAGCAAGGCCTGGCTTTCCGCCACGCTCATTCTTTTGAGGACATCCGTGAGGAGACTCAGACGGCCGAGATTCGTCTTAATCGCATCCGGTAGCTTGGTGGCAACAGTCAGCACCTCATTGACGTCTGCGGTAACTTGAATGTACGTGTGGATGAACTCGGTCGGTGAGGGCGTCGTCTGGAATCGTTGAAAGACATTTCGTATCTTGCTCAGATCATCGGGCAACTTCTTGGTGAGGAACTCCTTGAGTCCGTCGAGTTCCTTCTTCTGTTCGGCGTTCGCCTCGGAAGAACCACGCGCCATGTCAATTGCCTGCACGAGCAGGCTACTGGGCTCCTTGGGGATTACATCGGAGAGTCGTTCACTGAGCATCTTCAGTTCCGACCCCAGCGTCTTCCAAAGAGTCGCCAGTTCACCCCGCACGGAGGACTCCTTGTTCTGCACGTCCCGAATGAGGGCGGCGGCCTGATTGGCCACCTCATATCCCTCCTTCAAGCGTTGCTGGTCGGCCTCCGACATGTGGAACGTCACCCGCGGACGTTTCGGCCCCTCGAAACTCCCCGCATCGAAGTAGTTGTCGATGCTGACCCAATCAGATCGGTTGCGCAGCCACGCCCACATGCGAAATTGCACGGTGCCCTCCCGTTCCGCCATTTCGGCATCCCGGCGTGCCTGGGCCGTCCCGAAATCGATTTCTTCCGACAGAAATGCTCCGAATTCCCGGACGTTCAGAATCACGTCCTTCCCCTGCGCATCCGTCACAAGTCTGTCCGTCAACCGGCCTGCTTCCTTCTTGACGGCCTTCCAGTCATCCTTGTACTGCATCCGCGCCCGCGCCTCCGCCACCTCAATGGCCAGGTCCACAAGCAGGCCTCCCTGCTTCCCTTGGGCGGCAATCTCCTCCCGGAGTCGTTTGACTTCCGCCTCCGGCGGATCCCGCCCGGAGCGTTGTGCCGCTTCCACCATCTTGAGCATGCCGGACGCATGGGCCACGTAGTTGTCCGCTTCTTGGATCAGCTTGGGGAGATCTTTCAGCCTGGTCTGAGCCTCCGGCGACAGGCGTGGCAGAACATTCTGCTTCGTGCCGGCGAGGGCCTCTATGCGGTTCTTGTCGGGCTTGATGACGATTTCGCTTTTGTAGTCCACCGCAGCCAGATGCCCGTTGCAGTCGATCACCTTGGCGTGTTTGCCTTCGGGTAGCTCGGCGTACGAGAAAGCGTTGCCCAGAGAATTGACGTCGGCAGCGAGAGGAGTCGTTGCCCCTTTGTGGCCGAGGCTGCATCCCGCTGCGACAATGGCCGACATGGCCAGAACCACCCCGTACCGCATTATGCACCTCCTTGACCCTCTGCGTGGAGGAAGGCCTGCTCCACATAGAGGCGTATCGTTGCTTCCTCGGGCGTCAGTTCCTTGGCAATCTGGTCGTCGAGTCCAATGGATACGGCGGCACAGGTCTGCCTCCAGTACTTTGTCCTCAACTTGTCCGTGAGGACCGTCGGGTCGGGAATCCACACGACGCGTCGAATCACCGGCTTCACCAGTGCCCGGGCACAGCAAACCTCCAGGATTCTGTCTGTGCCAGGTCCCTCCCCATAGACTACCACGAGCACAGTAAGAGGATCCTCAATTGCTGCCTTGAACTTGCGTCGCGCTTCTGTCACGTCCGCCCGGCCGGTGTTCCGAGGTAAAATGATGAGTGCCATGTCTGTTCCTCCCGTCGTGTGAACGTGGGACAAACTCGAACCCCCGCGTCTACTCCGACATCTCAGGCCTCGAACCATTTTGTCTGTGCTTCACGTGACGGTATCATGAGGGAAGGCGGGCCGAACTGCAAGAGAAAAAATGGGGCATTCCGGGGATGTATTATTTGCTTAGCGAGCGAATTGGATAGGCTGTCCCAGGGTGTAAAGGGACACCGTGTTCTGAGCAGGAGTAGGGTGTCTACAGCCCTGGGACGGATGGTGAGACGGGCAATCGAGATCGGAGGGACTTGTTTGACTTGCGGCGGGGACGCGGTACAATAAGGGGAGTGTGAGCAGCGGAGTCTGCCGTGATGCGAGTGGAACGTTGAGAGGAGAATCGTATGAACGGGCGGTCATTTCCCATTACCACGGTCCTTGTGTCCATCCTTGTTTTCGCTGCGGCTTTGCCGGCTGGGTCGGTTGGGGAGGCTCAATGGGCCACGCTGGGAGGCAGTTTCCAGCGGGCGGGGCTGAGCCAGTTTCAGGGGCCGGTCGCGGGCGGCATCCGGTGGAAGTTTGAAACGGGCGGGGCGGTGGTCGGCAGTGTCATGGTCGGCTCTGGCGGGCAGATTCGCATCGCCTGCGAAGACGGCAAGCTCTATACCCTCGATTCCAGCGGCCAGCCACTGTGGGTGCTGAATGCCAATTGCCCACTGCTCAGTGCGCCGACGATTGGCCCGGATGGCAGCCTGTATGTCGGAGGCAAGGACGGGAAACTCTTTGCCGTCGATCCCAATGGCCGGTTGAGCTGGACCTGCCGCACGGGTGGTGCGATCTACTCGTCGCCCGCCGTTGGATCGGACGGCCACGTTTACGTGGGCTCAACCGATGGGACACTCTACGCCGTAGGTCGTGACGGTGTGGAACTGTGGCGGTTCAAGACCAGAGGGCCGGGGGCTCTGCCCAATGGGGCCGTCTTTGCCTCACCCGCCCTCGGCAGGGATGGGACGGTCTACCTGGCGGGTCTGTATGAGCCGAACCTCTACGCCCTCAAACCGGCCGACGGCAGTGTCAAATGGGTGTGCCGCTTCCTGAAGAACCCGGACGACCCCAAGACGGCCGGCTGGCCGTTTACCTCGCCGGTGGTCGGGGCCGACGGCACGATCTATCAGACGCTGCTCTATGACAGCCATCTCTACGCGGTCGATCCGGGCATGGGCAAGATTCTGTGGTCGGTCGATCTGTGCGATCCGGCTCTGTTCGGCCAGACCACGAACCCCACGCCCGACGGCGATGGCTGGTCCGAACCGGTCCTCGGACCCGATGGGACGATCTACGTCAGTTGCGACGACCCCTACCTGCGGGCGGTCGATCCCAGTGGCGTCGTCAAGTGGAGCAAGCGGTTCGGCGATCTTGGGGCCTTCACGCTGACGGTGGACAGGAACAATGTGGTCTACGCCGCCAGCGATGATGGACGCGTCTACGTGGTCGCTTCCGACGGCTCGCTGCTCACGCAGTTCGAGACCGGCGGCTGGCCCGCCTTCCCCGTGCTGGCTGCCGACGGCGTGCTCATCCTCGCGGACTCGAAGGACTACTCCTCGCTGAACACCGACGCCAGGAACGCCGTCTGGGCCATCGCCGCCGATGACGCTGTGAAACCGTAAGACGCGAGTTTCCTAGGGTCGAGAGGGGACTGCCATGCGAGCGAAGCAGTTCGCAGGAAAAGACATCGTTGTCGCTGTGCTCACGACGGCGCTTTTTCTAGGCAATCTTGCCCTCGTCGGAACAGCCGGCCGGGAGCGCGCGAAGCGGGCCGTCTGCTTAACCAACCTGGGCAAGTTGACGGAGGCCTGGATCTCCTACGCGGATGATAGCGACGGCAGAATCGTCAACGGGGAGGCGGAGTATGCCGTCGCGGGTGGCTGCTCCACCCCTTCGGGCGGACGTCACAAGAACGAGAAATGGTGGGTGGGAACCGACGTTGATCCCAGCTACATGGTGGGCAAGCAGCTTACCGAGGACGTGCAGATTCGGGCGATCCGCGCTGGGGCCTTGTTCCCTTACTGCGGGACCGAGAACCTGTACCATTGTCCCAGCGGGATACGGGAAGGGGTACGCAGCTACAGTATCACGGACGCGATGAACGGTCTCTACCGGGATGGGACTCAGACGTTCGGTGTGGGCGTGAAAGTGGGCGAGACGGTGTTGTGGGTCAAGAATCGAGCCGAGATCGTGGTGCCGGGGCCGGCGTTTCGCCTGGTCTTCGTGGATGAGGGTCGTCCGACGCCCGATAGTTACGCCGTTCATTACCTGAACGCACGTTGGTGGGACCCGTCCCCGGTTCGTCATGATGACGGCACGAATGTCTCTTTCGCCGATGGCCACAGCGAACACTGGACCTGGGAGGCGGCCGAGACCGTGGCCAATGGCGCAGCAGTCAGCCCCTTCTACCAGTACATGCCGACGACCGCCGCAGGCAAGAGGGACCTGCAGACGATGCAAGTAGCCGTCTGGGGCCGGATTGGATACTGACCTTCAAGGAGCGGATCGGGGAGAAGCTATGAATGTGAGCGCCTGGCACCTGCGAAAACGAGACACTGTCGTGCTGACTCTGTGTGCGGCGTTCCTGATTTCCACCCTTGGGGCGGCCGGCGAAAGCGGCCGGCGGCGGGCCAAGGAATTCGTCTGCCAGGCCAACCTTCGTCAGTGGAGCGTCATCTTCGACGGCTATCTCGACCGAAACAAGGGCAAGTTCATCCAAGCAGACCTCTGTACGGCCTACTACTGGGTACGCGGTCTCAAGGAGGCAGATAAGGACTGGAAGCGGCTGAGAATCTGGCTCTGCCCGGAGGCCGAGGTGCCCGCCTTTGACGAGGCCGGGAAAGCTGCGCCGCGACCGAGTGTCTTTGCCGCCTGGGGCGTATACACGGGCGCGGATTATGGACCGAACGGGCTGGCGGGCAGCTATGGCATCAACGGCTACCTTGTTCCCTTCGGCTTCGGAACGTACGAGGGGGGCGTGCCGGGGACGGAAGGGTGGTACAATCTCCGTGAGGTTCCGGAGGCTTCCACCGTCCCGATGTTCGTCGATGCCTTGCGTTTTGACATGTGGCCGCTGGAGACCAATCCTCCCACCTCCAATGAATTTGCGGCTTGGAGCGGGAACAATATGGCCCGGTGCTGCATCAATCGGCACGATGGCACGGTGAACTGTCTGTTTGTGGATGGGTCGGTGCGAAAGGTGGGACTCAAGGAGCTTTGGACGTTGAAATGGCACTGGTCTTTCAACACCGCCGGGCCATGGACCAAGGCGGGCGGCGTCCAGCCCGAGGACTGGCCCGAATGGACCAGGCCGTTCAAGGACTATTGAGAGGACAGCGGTTCGGGAGAAAACTATGCAGGCGAGGATATGGCGCGTTCAGAGACGGGACATTGTCGTGCTGACGCTTAACGCGGTGGCCCTGATGTCCACTCTGGGGGCGGTGGGGGAGGGAGGGCGTCGGCGGGCGAAGGAGATGGTCTGCCAAGCCAATCTCCATCAGTGGAGCACCGTCTTTCAGGGCTATATCCAGCGGAACGACGGCAAATTCTTCAGCGGGGAAAAGGGTACGCCGGGCTACTGGTGGGTAGAAGAGCTGGATACGGAGCACAGGGATTGGAAGAGGATGCGGATCTGGTTCTGCCCTCAAGCGGACAAGCCAATTGTAGATGAGGGAGGCCGGATGGCATCGACGCTGAGCATTTTCAACGCATGGGGCATATACAACTCGCCGGGCTTGGAGCCTAGTGGAGTCTCCGGCAGCTACGGCATAAACGGGTACCTGCTCTGTATATCGGACAAGATGTCGTATGAAGGCGGCGTGCCTGCGAGCCAAAGCTGGCGGGACATCCTGAACGTGACTAACGCAGACCGCGTACCCATGTTCACAGACGCGCTGCGCTTTGACTTGTGGCCGCTGGAAACCAGCAGCCCTGCACCCAATCAGTGGGCGGCGTGGACGGGCAACAGCATGCAGCGTTGCTGCATCAACCGGCACAATGGCGGGGTGAGTTGCCTGTTCGTGGATGGGTCGGTACGGAAGGTGGGGCTCAAGGAGCTTTGGACGCTGAAGTGGCACAAGTCCTTCGATACGGCGGGGCCGTGGACGACGGCGGGCGGCGTCTTGCCCGGCGACTGGCCCGCGTGGATGCGGGACTTCCGGGATTATTGACTTTGATGTAGAGGAATCGCCGACATCATGACGCCGGATTTTGGCCTTCGCCGCGTTGACAAACCGGGGCGTTTAGGGTATTATAGGACATCAGATTGATCGTTCCGGGGTGTGCGCGGAAGGACGAGAAAGGCCCCCAAACGCAATGTACCACGTTTGGGAATCCAACCCAATCGGAGGCTGCATCATGAGTTGCTTCGGCGGGAGAAGGTCGTTTGTTGTCATTTTGGTCGTGGCGTTGCTGGTTGGAGGTTCGGCCGTTCTCGCCGCACCGGTGGACCCGGCCCGGGTGCGGCAGGTGACGGAGGGCTTCTTGCAGGCCAAGGCGGCCAGCCGCCCGAGTTCCCAGTTGACCATTCTCAGTTCGCCCTCCGTCGGCACGTCGCTACGCCCAATCCTGGACGATGACGGCACGGTCCTGGCCTATGTGATGGATTTGGAGCCGCGCGGGTTTGTCGCCCTGGCGGCCGATACGGACCTGGCGCCGGTGATCGCGTATTCCTTCCGCAGTCCTTTTCCGGCCGACGGGGACAAGGCCCATCCCCTGTACCGCATGGTACGCGAAGACCTGCGCCTGCGGGCCAAGGCCTTGGCCGAGCATCCCGAGCTCAAGAGTCCCGAGACCGCCCGGCTGTGGACTCTTTACGCAGAAGGGGAGAAGGGGACAGGGCCTCTGCCAACCCCAAATTTGGAGCTTCAAGCTGTCCAACAATGGCCGCCGGAAGGGAGCACCGCGACCGGGGGCTTGGTGACGACGACTTGGGACCAGGAGCCGCCGTACAATCAATTCTGCCCGCTGGACACCGTGGATGGGGGCCGGTCCTACGTGGGCTGTGCCGCGACCGCGATGGGGCAGATCCTGAATTTCCACCGGCAGTGCAACGTCGCGTTCAGCCCGAGCGACGCGTACACGATGACCAGCGGCATGCGGATGGACGCCGACAGCACGCTCTACGACTTCCCGTCCTTCACGGACCTCAACGGCTACGTGGCGGCGGTCCGGGCCCGGTTCCAGGAAGGCGTCGATCTGAACGACGTGGAGAAGGCCACGCTGAGCTTCGCCTGCGGCGTGGCGATGCACATGGACTACTCCAGCGACGGGTCCGGGGCCTCGCCCTACGATGCCCAGGACGCCATGGTCCGCAAATTCGGATTCGCGGGGGCGGATATGTTCGGCGGACTCTCGGCCGAGTCCTTCCTCGTGCTGCAGGAGAACATCATCAATGGGCTGCCGGCGATGATCGGCCTGCGCCCGACGGACGGCTACGGCGGCCACGCCGTCGTCTGCGATGGGTACAATCTGGAGGGAGAATATCATCTAAATTTCGGCTGGGGCAGCCTCTACCCCGAGAAGATCACCGACGTTTGGTATCGCCTGCCCACGGGGTTCTATCCCCTGGACCTGGTCATTACGGAAACCGTGCTGAACCTGCGGCCGGAAGAGCCGGCGCTTCAGACCGATCCGGCGTCCCTGAACTTCTACGGGGCCCCGGGGCAGGACTCCGTGCCCCAGGTCCTGCGGATCCAGAACAACGCGGCCAGCGTGACGGTGCAGTCGATCACCAGCCCGGAAGGCTTCCTTATCGCCAAGCCTAATGACTACTCCGATCACCTGGACTCCTTCTCGCTGACCCGTCCGAAGCAGTACGCCTCGATCAAGGTTCGGTTTCGGCCCCAGCGGGAGGGCGGCTACTACGGGACACTCGCGATCCACTATGATGACGGCAAAGTGCGCTACGTGATTCTGCGCGGGTGGTCCTTCGCGGGCGGGACGCAGGTCGCGGCCGGCACCGTCTCCGGGACCTGGACAGCGGACAAGTCTCCCTATTTCGTGGCGGGCAGCCTTCAGGTGGCGGAGAACGGCGAATTGGTGATCAAGCCGGGCGTCAAGGTCTTTTTCCTGGGACCCTATGGCCTGACGGTGGGCAAGAATGCGAAGCTGACCGCCCAGGGCAACGCCGCCCAGCCCATCGAGCTGACCGCCTGGAACCGCGAGACCGGCTGGGCCGGACTGCGCTTTGTCGATTCCGGCAGCGATGACGTGCTCCGCTCCTGCTGGCTCTCCTGGGCGAAGAAGACCACCGGCTTCATCCCGACCGAGTCCAGCGGCGATACGAGCGTGGAGGAGCCGGACAGCCACGGCGGCGCGATCTACTGCTCCAACTCGGACCCGACGCTGGAAGGCTGCCGGCTGACGAACAACGTGGGCGACGGCGGCGGGGCGATCTACTGTGTGGAGAGCTTTCCGCTCCTGAGCAATACGCTGATCGCGAACAACACCGCGCTGGGAGGGATACCCCGCTGCGGCGGCTTCTGTGCCGGCCAGTCCGGGATTGCGGAGCTGCGCAATTGCACCATCGTGAACAATTCGCCCGGCGGGCTCTACACCGCCTCCTGGGACGGCCTGATCCTGACGAACTCGATCGTCTGGGGCAACGAGATGTATCAGATCCAAACGGAGGAATCGGCACCGGAGGTGACCTTCTGCGATGTGCAGGGGGGCTACCTCGGGGCGGGCAATCGCAGCGCGGACCCCTGTTTCTTCAGTCCCAGTGCCGGTCCCGGCATCGAGTACGACGGCGCGGCCGCCAACTGGGCGATCCAGACGCGCTCGCCGTGCATCAACGCGGGGACCGAGGTGCCGGACCTGCCGGCGCTGGACACGGCGGGGGCGGCCCGGATCGTCAGCGGCGTGCTCGATCTGGGGGCGTATGAGAACCAATCCGAATTGCCCTTGCTGACGGTCACGCCCGCGGGAACGGCCGACGCAGGCTTCGTTCAGCTCAACGCGAGCGACACCTTCCTGCTCGACTTCACGAACACCGGTAAGCAGGAGTGTACGATCCAGAGCGTCAGCGTGTCCGAAGGCGACAAGGTGTTCTCCCTCCCGGCGGCGGTGGAGAACCGCGTTCTGGCGCCGGGGGCCTCGCTCTCGGTCCAGGTCGCCTTCAGCCCGACGCGCGAGGGGGTCTACCGGGGCAAGCTGGACGTGCGCTCGACGGCCGCCAACGCCGGGCGGATTCAGATCGCGCTGAAGGGCATGGGGGTCTTGGGGACTGTGGTTCCCGCCGGATCGGTCAGCGGCACCTGGAAAAAGGCATCCAGTCCGTATGTCGTCACCGGCGATATCAAGATTCCGCGCAACAAGACCCTGACCATCGAACCGGGCGTGATGGTCAAGTTCGCGGGGCATTTCGGATTGACCGTAGGCTACAAGGGGAAACTAGTGGCCGTCGGCACGGAGCAGGATCGGATCGTCTTTACGGCCGGCGACAAGGAGCAAGGCTGGTTCGGCCTGCGTCTGATCAACACCGGCTCCGACGACAAGCTGCAATACTGCACGCTGGAACGCGCGAGCAAGCCGCGGACCGGCGGGGGCGGCGTGGCGGGCCTGTTCGGCGGCGCCATTCTCTGCTACGGGTCTTATGAGGACGAGCCGGGTTTCCCGGTGCCCGCCAGCCCGATCATCGATTCCTGTCTGCTTACGCACAACTACGCCCGCACCGGCGGGGCCCTCGCGTGCCTCGAAGGGTCCGAGGCGATCATTACGAACAACACGATCATCGAGAACGCGTCGGACTATGACGGCGGCGCCATCGCCCTGTACTATGCCCAGGGCACGATCGCCAACAACGTCATCGCCCGCAATTACGCGTTGATGGGCGGGGGCATTGTGAACATCGTCAGCAGCCCGTCGATCCTGAACAACACGATCGTGGCCAACCGGCCCAGCGGTCTGGACCTACAGTCCGCGTTGATGGATTTCTTCGGCGGTGTCACGACCGTGCCCATCGTGAACAACATCGTCTGGAAGAACGAGATCTTCCTGTCGGAGGCGGCGGCACCCGACGAGTTCGAGATCCGCTACAACGACATCCAGGGCGGCTGGGAGGGCGAGGGCAACCTCGACAAGGATCCCCTCTTCGCCAATCCCGACGCCGCCGATTACCACCTGAAATCCTCGGCGGGCCGGTGGGACCCGGCGGCCAAAGCGTGGGTCCAGGACACGGCGACCAGTCCCTGCATCGACGCCGGCGATCCCACCGCGGACCTGGCCGACGAGCCCAATCCCAACGGCGGCCGCATCAACCTGGGCGCCTACGGCGGCACCGCTCAAGCGAGCAAGTCGCTTGGCCCGTAGCATGGGCATCTTGCCCATGAGTATCACGGGCGTCCCGCCCGTGGCTCGAAGGCGGGACGCCTTCGACACGACGCGGCCAGGATGGCCGCGACACAAACGTCTTACGGCGTCACGACCAACAGGCACGCGGTGCATACTCGCTCCCGGTCCACACATCGATCTGTACGAAGCGGCGGTTCCCACGTATAATGCTGTCTCGGAGATGGGTGGACGATGGCAGAGCAGTACAGGGACAAGGCATGGAATTTCTCATCATTGTCGGTGTGATTGCGGTGGTGGTGGTCGTGGCCATCCTGGGCTACCTCAGCGCCCAGAAGCGGCGGCAGGCTATGATGGCGTTGGCGGCCCGGCTCGGGCTGCAGTTTGATCCGGGCAAGAATTGGGACCTGGCGGAGCGCTACGGCTTCTTGGACAAGCTGCGGGCCGGGTCGAATCGGTACGCGTTCAACGCGCTCTCGGGCAGCTACCAGAGCCACGGCGTGACGGCCTTCGACTACCATTACGAAACCCATTCCACCGACTCCAAAGGGCACCGGCAGACGCACCATCATTACTTCTCCTGCTTTCTCCTGCACCTGCCGAGGTCCTTTCCGGAGCTGGTGATCGCCCGGGAGGGGTTCTTCTCGAAGGTCGCCCAGGCATTCGGGTACGATGATATCGATTTCGAGTCGCACGAATTCTCCCGCAAGTTCTGCGTGCGGTCGCCGGACAAGAAGTTCGCCTATGACTTCTGCAATGCCCGCATGATGGAGTATCTCCTGGCCAACGACGATCTGACCATCGAGCTCGACCAGGACACGCTGGCGCTCACGTTCAATTCCCGGCTGGACCCGGCGCGGATCGAACCGAACCTGACCCGGCTGGTCACCTTGCGGTCGCTGATGCCTGAGTATCTGTTTTCCGGGAGCACAAGATGAATGGAGCTGTCGTGCCGCTCGTTGTCATCGGGGTCATCCTGCTGGTGCCTTTGATCTATGTCGTCGTGACGTACAATACGCTGGTGGCCCTGCGGAACTACATCCGCGACGCGTGGGGCAACGTCGATACGGAGCTGAAACGCCGGTACGACCTGATCCCCAATCTGGTGGCGACGGTCAAAGGGTACGCGGCTCACGAGAGGGAGGTGCTGGACCGTGTCACGCAATTGCGGACCCAGTGCATTGCCAGCCAGGGCCGGCCCGGGGAACAGGCGGTGGACGAGAATCAGTTGGTCGCGGCTTTGCAGCAGATGCTGGCGGTCGTGGAGAACTACCCGCAGTTGAAAGCGGACCAGAACTTCCTCCAATTGCAGCGGGAGCTGGTCAACACGGAGGATCGTATCCAGGCCGCCCGCCGCTTCTACAACGGGAACGTCCGCGACTATCGCAACAAGTGCGAGACGTTCCCGAGCAGCCTCGTGGCGAGCCTGTTCGGGTTTGAGCCGCAAGACTATTTCCAGGTGCCGCCGTCCGTCCGCGAGGTGCCGAACGCCCAGTTCGGGTAGTACGCAGGCGGCACACGGCAAGCCGGATGCCCGCATTCGCGCTGCAGAATTGACCGCCCGCCAATCACGGTTTATCATTTGAATCATAAATCGTAAATCATAAATCCAAGGGTATGGATAGACCCGAGATCATCAGGATTTCTCCGGCCGCGACCAGGTCCTGTCACGAGGCGGTGGCGTTCCTCGACCGGGACCTGGTGCAGAGAAAGGCCTGTGACGCCCGGCGCAGCCCGCGCCGGCGCGACATTCACGTCTTCCATCGGGGCGACGAGGACCCGCTGCAACGCATGCTCAATGCCATCCAGCCGGGCAGCTACATCCGGCCCCACCGGCACCTCGACCCGCCGAAATCGGAGTCCGTGATCCTGTTGCAGGGCATGCTGGGCTACGTGTCTTTCCGCGACGACGGCACGCCGGAGGACGACAGCTTCCTCCTGCTTGACATCGACCGGGGCGTCCTCGGGTGCGACATCCGTCCCGGCGTCTGGCACACGATCTTTGCCCTGGTCCCCGATACGGTGGTCTTCGAGGTCAAGCCGGGGCCGTACAGTCCCGCCAACGACAAGGACTTTGCCCCATGGGCGCCCGAGGAGTTCATCCTCGCCTCGCCCGAGCAGGGTCTTCCCGCCCCAGGGCGAAGCCTGGCGCCGGCGGCCTTTCTGGCGAAGATCGAGGACGGCTTCCGGCGTCTCTGGGGCCTGCCACCCCGTTCCTGGCAATTGCCGGTAACGGCCGCGCCGTAGGACTACTTCGCACCCTTGCGTTCGCCGTCAGCAGCCGGAATGACAATGCAGGGCAGAAACTTGGCAAGCAAGGCAGGTTCTTGTTGCCGCAATTGAGAAATCGGGACGTGAGCAGGCAAAGGACGCTGGATCAATACACGTATCGCATGACTTGGTCCGACGAGGACAGCCAGTGCGTGGGACTCTGTGCGGAGTTTCCCAGCCTGAGCTGGCTGGA
>Ga0315289_10008192_pt1 | contig 15140 bp, 14 predicted proteins | sample YL17G11_40_MG_FD_203452 | JGI IMG/M metagenome (GOLD analysis project Ga0315289, IMG submission 203452) | Sediment microbial communities from Yellowstone Lake, YNP, Wyoming, USA - YL17G11_40 | ecosystem: Environmental > Aquatic > Freshwater > Lake > Sediment | place: USA: Wyoming | collected... | reverse complement strand
CGGGTCGTGGGGACCGGACGCTCCGACTTCCCGAACCAAGTGAACAACTCGATCGGCTTCCCCGGGATCTTCCGCGGGACCCTCGACGTGCGCGCCCGGACGATCACCGATGAGATGACGATCGCCGCCGCGCACGCGATCGCGAAGACCGCGGAGAGAAGCGGCCTCAGCGAGGACCACATCGTCCCGACGATGACGGAGACGGACGTCTTCATCGACGAGGCGGTCGCCGTGGGCCTCGAGGCGGTCCGTCAGGGAATCGCCCGCCGCATCCTCACGGAGGAGGAGCTCCGCCGTGAGGCCGAGACGACGATCCGCCGGGCCCAGGAGGAAACGCAGATCCTCATGCGCTCGGGACACATCGCGCCCCCACCACGAACCCCGGTCGACGAGAAGAAGAGGAAGTGAGTGTCTCCGGCGGGGCGAGGACTCGGAAGGATGTCGCAAGAAGGGAACCCGGCACGCAACTGCTCCAGGAGATGAGCTGGGGGAAGGTAGAAACAGAAACGCCCGGCGCTTCGCGCCAGGCGAAGAGAAATATACGATATCCCGGAGGGGTCGTCAAGGGTCGCGAAACATCCCTTCAAAACGGACGTTGCAGTTCCTCATCGCAGAGCGCTCTCCAGAACCTCGCCCCTCACTTGAGGAACTCGACGCGACCCGTCTCAAGGGCGTAGACCGCCCCGACGATCGAGACCGTCTCTTCCTGAACCAGATAGGCCAAGACGGGCCTTGAGGCTTCGAGCTCGGCCACTACGCGGATCACGTTCTCCCGCACCGCCCGGTCGAGGAGGTGCGCCCGCTCGTCTTCTGCCGCCTCGACGGCCGGCCGGATCGCCTCGACGAGGCGGCCGAGATGCCCGGGGTGCTCGCCACCTTCGACCGCGGCAGCAACGGCGCCGCAGCGAGTGTGGCCGAGGACGACGATGAGCGGAACCTTGAGGTGTTCGACCGCGTACTCGAGGCTCGCGAGGACCATGTGGTCGACCACGTGCCCCGCCGTCCGCACGATGAAGAGGTCCCCCAGTCCCTGGTCGAACACGATCTCCGGCGGCACGCGCGAATCGGAGCATCCCAGAATGGCGGCGAACGGCCGCTGCACCGAGGCGATCTCAAGGCGACGTTCCCGCGCCTCGTGGGGATGAGTCGGCCATCCGCCGACGTAGCGCGCGTTCCCGTCGACCAATCGGCTCATTCCGTCCTCGCTGTCCACCCAAGTCACGCGATCCTCCTAGTCAAGCAAACCCGGGACGCCGCCATCTCGACCCGGCAGTTCCCCGCGGGGCACCGACCCGAGGGCAGGATACTTCATCTGACCTCCGGAGGTGCAGGTGTGGCGGGCACCGAAGGCCTTATGGTCTCCACCATTGCTGGCGAGGCCAACTGCTGAGGAGTGGAAGCACGGCATGAGCTGGGCAGTGCGTGTCCGACGCTATGCAGAAGTCACTCGTGACTCGCCCCCCGCGAGTTGAAACCCGCCGGCCAATCTGAGTCGGAGACACTTCCCAACCTCGGTCCGCTGCAACGGCCGCCAATCAATGCCGACGAGAAGTCCTTCACAGGGATGGGCATGTGGAAGTAGGATGTAGGACCATGACATCTTCACGCAGGCCAAGACAATCCAAGACTTCTCAGACAAGCGCTGGCAGAGCGTACGCAGGAAAGACTCGCCGAACTTCTCAGGCGAGCGGACCGTCTCGTCATCGCCCAAGAGGACGTGGAGCAGCAAGTTTCCAGACTTCGCGCCGACACGCAAGCAAGCGCCGAGCGCCTCGAAACAAGCATCAGCGAGGTCGGCGCAGCCTTTGACTGGTCTCTTTCCGATCTCGTCTGGCTCGCAGAGCAGACCAACGCCACGCTGCAGAAGGTTCTTGAGGTCTTGCGTGCACCCTTGGACACTGCAGCAAGGGAACTTCGCAAGAGAGCAGAGCGCGCCTACGGAAACGGCTGGGTGGATGAGGCACTTGAGGACTTCCTCGAATCTGAGAAGAAGAACAAGTATGATTTCTCGGTCGCGTTCTACATCGCCAATATCTACTACATCCACAGACATGAGTCGAGCAGAGCTCTGGAGTACTATGAGAAGTCAGCCAAGTATGCAGCCCCTGAATCGCCTCTCCATGCAACTTGGGCCCTGCTACACAAGGCGCTGGTTCACTACGAGAGAGGCGAGCTGCAAGATGCCTATGGCGTTTCCCAAAGAGCGATGGAGATCCGTGCGGGGTTCCCGGAAGGCCATTACCTGCTTGCCCGTTTTTCTGCGTGCGTGGGCAAGCAGGACGAGGCACTTCAGAATCTGAGACAAGCGATCGCCGCCGATAGGCTCTATTGTGCACGCGCCTCCGTCGAGCCGGATTTCGCACCGATACACGCTTCGGTGATGCAGCTCCTGCATGAGGTCCTGGCACGAGTGATGCACCAAGCGGACGCCCTTCTCTTGTCCTGCGAAACGCTGCTCGACGCCCTCGGGCCGGATCTCGCGGAAACGAGGAGCTTCCTGCATACGTATTACCCGGAGTCGGCGGTCACTGCTCCGACTCTTGAACAGACAGCGGCGGCGCTTCGGAAACTGCGCGAGAGGCTGAACCAGGAGACCATACTCGGCTGCTGGGAGGTCTCGGTCCACGCAGGACACCTCGTCGGGAGGACGCTCAATGAGTGCTCGCAATTCGTCAGCGCGGTCGATGCCCTCGTGGCCAATCGAGAGTGGCCACCTATCGACGAGAAACGCACAGACAAGTACGCCGAGCGTCTCGCCTTTGTTCCCGCCGCCTGTGTGGCAATGCCTCTGACTGCCTGGGGCCTTGCTGCCATGTTCCGCGCGGTGAGTCACGTCGGCTACGTCTCTCCCACCGCGATGTTCGTGGACACCTTGGTTTGCGCTCCTATCGGTCTTGGGCTTTTCGGCCTGCCGGTGTGGGCGATCTCTTACAAGATCGCGCGGGGCATCCTCACCGCGCGGGCTCGAAGCAGCCCGGTGCGGGAGGCTTTCGCACTGCAAAAGAGACGACTCGCCCGCCTCAAGGGATGCTTGGACCGGACACGTTCTGCCGACTGCGCCAAGTCGTGGAGGGAAATCGCTGGGCCTCCTCGACCTGCACTGGGTGGGCCCGCGGGCAGCTGATCCCCATGCCTGAACACTTGCTCACGCTGAGCGGGAGTCAGTGGACTGAGATCTCCGAGCGGGTGCGGGGCGGGCTCTCGCGGCCCGCGGGCTCAGATCCACTGGCCGAGGGCAGCGACGGACTGGACTGGACTGGACTGGATTGGATTGGTGCCGCGGTAGGTCCCGCGAATCTGAGCAGCCCAGAATCGCCATGATCAGCCTCTGTGCCGCAGGGATTTCCGTCGGGCGCAGATGGGTTGCCCATCGCAGGGAATTGCATGTTTCCATCCACCAACAGACCGGCGGTGTCCGTGCTTTGTCCCGCGCCGGCGTAACCTCCCCGAGGACCGGCCCCGATCGCTCCCTTCCCGGCCACACTTGACCCTTCAGCAAGGGCAAGCGTGGGATGCCGCATCGCAGCTCTGTGCCTATGCATAACCACCTGGCCGAATCGCTCTTGGGTTTGTTGATACTTCGGTGTTGACGATGTATGTTGGTTGTGGTCCTAATCGATTCGAGTCGGAGCCAGATGGCCCGAGAGCGGAGGGGTAGCATGGCGGTCCCGCAGAAGACAGTCTGGAGAATCGATCCACATACTGAGGCAAAGCATGAAATCCTCCGGCGCTACCTAGGTGCCTGGTTCGGGATCATGGGAAGCAGGAACTCAGAACTGGTCTACGTAGACGGCTTCTGCGGCCCAGGCGAGTACGAGGGAGGCGAGCCCGGGTCCCCCCTAATTGCACTCAATGCGGCAGCAGGCCTTGCGGCGAAACAGAAGCCGACAGTGACCTTCTGGTTCATCGACAACAGACAGGACAGAATCGACCATTTGAGACGGAAACTCGCGGGGTTGCAGTGCCGGATGAATTTCGTTCTGAAGGTCGACTGCGGTGACTTCGAGGACGCATTTGGAGCGGAGCTTGAGAAGACTGCCGCCCGCGGTGTTGCCTGCGCGCCAACGTTCGCGTTCCTGGATCCATTCGGGTTCAAGGGCATGCCGTACAAGGTTGCTGCCCGATTGCTCGGTCAGCAGAAGTGCGAGGTCTTTGTCAACCTGTCAGTCGAGAGCATCAACCGCTTCCTGGAGCACCCAAACGACAGCATACGCGAGCACATCGTGAATGCCTTCGGAACAGACAGGGTTCTCGAAATCCCTGACAGGGAAGGCGATAGAACCGAAATGTGCCGCATCCTCTATCAGCACCAGCTGGAGAAGTGCGCCAGATACGTGCGTTTCTTCGAGATGCGCGACAAGGGCAACCACGTCCAATACTACCTGTTCTTTGCGAGCAACAATCGGACGGGGTATGTGAAGATGAAAGAAGCCATGTGGAAGGTGGACCCCGACGGCGAGTTCAAGTTCTCTGACAGGACAGATCCCACGTGCATTACTCTCTTCGAGGCGAACCCCATTCCGGCCGTGAAGCGTGTCCTGCTTGACAGGTTCAGAGGGCAGGAAGTCCCGTGCCAGAAGGTTCGCGACTACATCGAAACTCACACTGCTTACCTTGCGACTCATATGAAAGCAGCGCTTCGGGAGATGGAACGGGAAGGCAGCCTTGAGGTGCAGACTGAGAAGACGGACGGCACGAGACGGAGGGCAGGTTCTTTCCCCGATGAGGCTGCATTGAAGTTCGCGTAGAATCACAGGTGAGGTGCCCAGAGGCAGGGCGCAGGCGGAAAGGGGGGTTGATGTCCTCAGCGACACGGATCGAGTGGACCGATGCTACTTGGAATCCGGTGACTGGATGCTCGAAAGCTAGCCCTGGCTGCCTCCACTGCTATGCGGAGCGCATGGCGCGCCGTCTGCAGGCAATGGGACAGCCCAACTACCGCCAGGGTTTTCGCTTGACGCTTCATCCCGAGGCTCTGCTCACGCCACTTCGATGGACCCGTCCACATCTCGTGTTCGTGAACTCGATGAGTGACCTGTTCCACGACGATGTACCGACGGAGTTCATAGAGGAGATTTTCGGAGTGATGACGAGAGCCTGGTGGCACTCGTTCCAGGTTCTCACGAAGCGATCTGAGCGACTTCGCGAGCTCGCGCCGTCACTGCCCTGGCCCCCGAACGTGTGGATGGGAGTGAGCATCGAGAACAGGGAATACGTCCAGAGGGCACAAGATCTCAGGCAGACGCCCGCCCAGGTGAAGTTCCTATCGCTAGAGCCTCTCTTGGGGCCTCTGCGTGAGCTCGAACTGACAGGGATCAACTGGGTGGTCGTCGGCGGAGAATCCGGCCCGGGGGCACGCCCAATGGACGCCAACTGGGTCGTGAGTGTGCGCAACCAGTGCGCGCACTCGTCAGTTCCCTTCTTCTTCAAACAATGGGGCGGCACCAACAAGAAGAAGGCCGGCCGTGTTCTCGAGGGGAGAACGTGGGATGAACTGCCCGCTGGCGCCGTCCGCCGAACGCGAGATGCCGGTCGGCAGCCCGGGTTTGCCGCCTAGGCGACGCAACGCCCGGACCGCTGGCCGGGGGACGCGGTTCCATGCCACGGAGCTAGACCACTAACGAGTCCCAAGCTGGGGTTGTCAGGTTCAGGGTGGGGTCCGCAGGGAGGGCCACCCGTGATACGCGTACGAGCACGCAGAGTGGTCACGTCGTTGGAGACTGGCCGAGGACAAAGACCTTGTGGGGCTGTGCTCACAGGAGGAATACCCGTGACTAGCAGGAGAAGTCCTGTCACGTTGGCAGTGGCCATCCTGGTGTTGTCCAGCACCATCGCCACACTAGGTTCTGACTCGGGACGGAGCGACCCTGTCCTCTTGGCGGGCACCGGGCGAGAACCCATCTCAATCTCGTTTTCCTCCGACGGCGCGCCGGTCACGGCCCTGTGGGCCGACGGACGGTCCGCCCTCTACGTCACGGACGGGAAGAAGCGGGTCGACCTCGTCGGCGCCCCGACCGAGAGACGGGACGGCGACGCGACGGAGCTCGTCTATGAGACCGCCGACGGCCGCAAGGCGACCGTGAGGGTCGCCCCGGCCGAGGAGGGCGCGTGCCGGGTCCGCTTCTCGGCCGAGGAGAAGGGTGAGTTCGAGAAGCTCGGCGCCACGTTCCGCGTCGGGCCGGGCGAGGCCTTCTACGGCCTGATGGAGCGGGTCGTGCAGGGAAGCCAGGGGAAGAGCTGGAGCCCCGGGATGACGCAGGGCTTCGATCTCCGCGGCCAGACCGTCGACCTCTACGTCCTCCCCACGGTCGCCGTCTACGCCCCGTTCTACGTTTCCTCGGCGGGGTACGGCGTGTACGTCGAGAGCGACTGGCCGGGGACCTACCGCTTCGGGGTGACAGCAACGGGGAAGACGGTTCCGGCCGAGGTGACAATCGAGTACGAAGGGCCAGAGCTCGTCCTGCGCATCATCCCGGGCCCGACGCCGATCGAGGCCGCGGAGCGCTACAGCCGCGCAGTGGGGACCTCGATCCTTCCGCCGAGGTTCGCCTTCGAGCCCTTCCGCTGGCGCGACGAAGTCTGGGACCTTCCCACCTTCTACGACGGGACCCCCTACGGAGGCCCGTACAACTCCATGGTCGTCGAGGACGTCCTGATGATGGAGGCGCTGGGGATCCCTTGCTCCGCCTACTGGATCGACCGACCGTGGGGTCTGGGTTCCTTCGGGTACGGGGATATGGTCGTCGACCCGAGCCGCCTCCCCGACTTCGACGGGATGATCGACTGGCTCGAGTCGAAAGGGAAGAAGACCCTCCTCTTCATCGGGCCCTGGGTGATGGACGCGATGAAGGCCGAGGCGGACGCCAAGGGCTACGGGGTCAAGAACTCGATCCCCTATCTTCCCCAGGGCGTGACGCTCGACTTCACAAACCCGGAGGCGGTCGCCTGGTGGCAGGACGCCCTGATCGGGTTCATCGGCCGCGGAATCGTGGGATTCAAGCTCGACCGTGGCGAAGAGAACACCCCCGACGGCCAGCTCTTCCGCGGGAGCTACTTCGACGGCACCCCCTACCGCGAGGGGCACAACGCGTATCCCCTGTGGTTCGCGGAGGCCGGGTACGGCGCCCTCGAGCGGGCGGGAGTCGCCGACGGCCTCGTCTTCCTCCGTGCCGGCTGGCGGGGGACGTCGCGCTACGGGATCGTGTGGGGCGGCGACACCGATCCCTCGGAATGGGGCCTGCGCTCGGCGATCATCGCCGTAGAGCGCGCCGCAGCGATCAACTTCCCGATCTGGGGCTCGGACACAGGCGGGTACAACAAGCGCCCGCCGCGGGAGGTCCTCGCCCGCTGGCTTGCGTTCTCCGCGTTCACCCCGTTCATGGAGGTCGGCCCGATGGCGAACCTGGCCCCCTGGTCGTGGCTTCCCGACGGCTCCAAGGATGAGCTCACGGCGGCCGGCTACACCTTCAAGACGACCTACGACGCCGAGCTCCTCGCGATCTGGAACCTCTACGCGAACCTGCACAAGGACCTCGCCGACTACACCTACGCCCAGGCGCGCCTCGCCCACGAGCAGGGCACGCCGATCGTCCGGCCGATGATCTTCGCCTACCCCAACCACCCGGAGTACAAGGACCTCTTCGAGCAGTATCTCTTCGGCCCGGACCTCCTCGTCCGGCCGGTGTGGAAGACGGGGACGAAGGAGGTCGAGGTCCGTCTTCCCGAGGGGACCTGGATCGACGCTTGGACGAGGAAGGAGATCGCGGGGCCCACGATCGTCACCGTCAGCACCCCCGCCCACGTGATGCCGATCTACGTGCGGAAGGGAAGCGCGGTCGACCTCGGGGACCTCGCGGCCCGCTGGGCGAGGGCGCTTGCCCAGACGAAGACGCCGCCCGACCTCGCGACGCTCGCCCGCACCGTGAAGTAGCGGACGTCCTCACTCGCGCTGCCTCGTTGTCTCGTCCCTGCCTTCTTCCTATCCTAAGAGCGGAGGGGGCAAGGGCACTCTCGCCCGCCCCAAGGAGGACCCGATGATGAAACGAAAGGCGCTCGTTGCCCTTGTGGGTGGAGTCGCCCTCGGAACGATCGGCACTGCGGCCGCGGCGACCGCCCTCCGCGTGGTGAGCCATGTCGACCTCGGAAGGTACGTTGGGACCTGGTACGAAATCGCAAGCATTCCCACCTCCTTTCAGAGTTTCTGCACAGGCGGGACCACGGCGACCTACACGCTTCTCCCGGACGGAAAGATCGAGGTCACAAACCAGTGCTACACCGCAAGCGGCGAGCAGAAGAAGGCGATCGGCCGCGCCTGGGCCGCTGACCCGGCAACGAACGCGAAGCTCAAGGTGAGCTTCGTCTCTTTCCTCGGATTCTGGCTCTTCTCGGCCGACTACTGGATCATCGACCTGGGGCCGAACTACGAGTACGCCGTCGTCGGTCACCCGAGCCGCAACTACGGCTGGATCCTCTCCCGCACGCCCACTCTCTCCGAGGACGTGCTTGCGGGAATCCGCTCGCGTCTCGCCGGTCAGGGCTACGACGTCTCTCGGTTCCGAATGACCGACCAGAGCCGGTTCACCCCGGAGGCGACAGGCGAAACCTCGTGATCTCCTCTCGCGTGTCGCGAAGAGCGCTCGCGGCCGTTCTCCTCGCTCTTCTTCCTTGTCTCTGGGCCGCGGCACAAGACGCCATTCCAGCGCTGATCGACCTCTCCGGAACGTGGGCGGAGATACAGGTCTGCTCGGAGCTGGAGACTCTCCCGATCGTTGGGCGACTGACCGGCACGAGCACCACCCTCCTCCGGGTCGTGATGGAGCAAACGGGAAACTCTCTCGTCATACGAGAGACCTACTGCTCGACCAAGATCGACACCGGAACGGTCATCGCCTCGACCGCCATCCCCGACGCCTTCCTTCGCTCCCTAGGCGAGACTGCGAGGCCGGCCTCACTGGATCTGTCAGGAACGGCGGTCCGGTTCGTTCAGCCCTGGTACACCGAGGTTCGGGGCGCCCACCTCCTCGACCCGGAGAACGACCCTCTTCCCACGAGTCCCGACGACCCGCGCGTGTTCGACCAAGACGGCGACGGGAAACCCGGCCTGACCGTGCGGCTGAGAGTCATGGGGATCGTCTCGGGCGAGGCGTACGTCGTGCAGCGCGTCCGCTACCGCATGACCGGAACAGTGGTCAGTCCCGACCGGATCGATGGCCTGATCGAGTGGACGAACGAGCAGATCACGATCGGGGCGACGAACCGGCTGTTCGAGGCGAACACCTCAGGAGAGCCTAACCCCGACGCGCAGAAGAGCTATTTCGTCCTCCAGCGGATCGATCCTTCGGTCACCTGTACAAAGATCGTCAAGAGCTGGAGGAGCCTCTTCGCGCGGTAGCCACGGCCTGAGGAATGGGGTCGCACCCACCTCACCCTTCGTCGATGGGCGATGTACACTTCGCCCCATTGAACCCGAAGGGAGGATGAGCCGTGAGCACCCCCTTCGCGTCGGCCTGCGGGAAGGGCTTGTCCCTTCTGCTTGCCGGTGTCTTCGCCGCGTCCGGTCTCGTGGCTGCCGCCCCGGAAGAGGAGACGTCCTCGCCCTGCTCAGCGGGACGTAGGCAGAGGTTCAGGTCTGCTCCGAGTTCCTCCCCTTCCCGGTCTTGGGCGAGATCCGGAACACGAACACCGCAACGCTGCCGGTTGAGATCGAGCAGGTCGGGAACTCGCTCACGCTCCACGACAGCCACTGCGCGATCACGGTCCAGAGCGCCCCCCCCTCGCGAGCACGGAGATCCCCGAAGCCTTCCTGAACTCTCTCGTCAAGGGCCCGGCGACGGCGTTCCTCGAGCCCTGCGAGTCGGCCGTGCGCTTCGTTCAACCCTGGCAGACACGGGTCGCCGGCGCATGCCTTGAAGACATCGACAATGACTTGCTTCCGGCCGACGCCGCGGACCCGCGTGCGATCGACGAAGACGGCGACGGCCACCCTGGGGCACCCTCCGCCTCCGCGTGCTCGGGGCGATCGAAGGGGAGGTGTACGTCGTCCAGCGCATGCGCTATCGGCTCGTGGGGACGGTCATCACCCCGATCGGATCGAAGGGACGCTCGACTGGCAGGGCGAGCACGTCATCCTCGGAGCGACGAGCCCCCTCTTCCTTGGCGACTGGAGCGGCACTCCGGACCCCCAATCCCAAGAAGAGCCCCTTCGTCCTCCAGCGGATCGACCCGGGGTGCGGCTGTGACGCCATCATGGCGAACTGGAGCGCCGTCTTCGGCCGCTAGCGTCGGGAACCTGGGCTACGTTCTCGACGAGGCCACCTGGAAACGGCTCGAAATACGTCTGCGCGGCAAGGGAGGGCTCCTCGAAGCGAGCGATCCAGTCGCGCATCGTATCGAGGCACGGGGTGAGATCGCCCTTCCCCTCGCGGTACGCGCCGAGCATCACGAGGAATCTCTCCTTCTCCTCGCGCGAGAGTCTCTCGGAGAAGTAGCCGAGCGCGTGTTGGAGAACGTTCACGTGGCCGCGGCTCTGATCGACGGGTCGGGGTTCGCCCATGTGGGCGGGATGCAGGCCAAGGTTCACGCCTACTCGCAGCTTCCACCGTCCTCTCGTCGGACTCGTCCGAAACACAAACACCCTGCGCGTCGCGCTCGCCCAGATCAAGGACTTCCTCACGCTCAACGACCGCAGCAGTAGTACCGCACTCCAGTGCACTGACCCAATCGCGGGCATGAGTTTCTTGAGGTCTTCGTCGGCACGCTGGTGAAGGGGCCGTCCACGGCTCCTCGAGCGCGGCGGCGGCGATTCGCTTGGTCCAAGCCGTACACACGCGGGTCGTTGGAGCCCACCTCGAAGACCTGGGAAACGATCGTCTCCCAGCTTCCGCCCCCCACACGCGCGTGCCCGACGGGGACGGAGACGAGAACCCCAAGGTCACTCTCCGCGTCCGCGCGCTCCGAGCAGTGCAGGAGAGGTGTACCGCGCGCAGCAGATGCGCTACCGTCTGATCGGGACCCTCGTCTGCCCCGGCCGCATCGAGGGCCATCTCGAGTGGCGGACTGGCCACGCAATGCTCGACGCGAGGGGTTCCTAGTCAAAGGAGACTAGTGGCGGAAGCCCGATCCGGATCGACGCCGAAGATACGTCCTCCTCCAACGGATCGATCCGAACTAAGGCCGCGCGACCCTCACGGAGACCTGGAACCCTCTCGGGCGGACAGGACTCAAACGCCTGACCGCGACGCACGGGTCCTGGCCTCGCACGCGCGCTTCGCTGCCCCAGGCACCAGTAGGCCTGGAGCGGCGTCAAGGACTCTGAAGCCCAAGCAGCCGGCAGGCGCGGTCAAGAAACCCCATCTCCAGAATCACCTTGAACATCGCCGTGTGCATTGCCTTCTCGACTTCGGCCGTGTTGAGCCGCGTGCAGTCCGTCTCACTGTATCCCTTTTTCTTCATTACCTCCGCAATCCGGACGTTGCGGCTCGCTGAGTCCAGAATAGGTCCAGCGAAGTCGGCCGCGCGGTGAATGTGGACGAGGTTTCTTGCCTCTTCGCGTGGTCCGCTCTGTAGCAGCACGACATTGGCGTAGAGCCCGTCTAGCACGATGGACTTGCCCTCATGGTCCATGACGTCTCTGAAGAGGCGCTCCTCTTTCTCGACTACTCTGAACTCGTCGGGCGAGAGCGGCCCCGGATCGTCTGACCAGGTCCGGCAGATGACCTTGTACGCCTTGTTCCCTTGAAGATTCTCGAAGAACCAGATCTCCGGGACTGTCGTCTTCCCGCAGACCTCACACGTGAGGAACACCGACAGCCCATGGTACGCGTGACGCGCTCGGGTATTGAGGCAGAAGACGTCTCGGTGGCAGCCCCCCATCTTCCTCGGACAGCTGTCCGACGCCAGAAGACACATCCTTAGGGGGGCCAGGTGCGCTCTGAGCCTCACCTCGGCCTCCAAAGCAGAACTAAGAAGACGATCTCCCCAAGGAGTATGGCGCCTGCCAGTGGCCACAGGAACGCGGAGAGGGACAGATAGGTCTTCGTCCAAGGAAGAGCGACCACCTGTTGGGAAGCTCCGAACTCATCTATCTCCGCAACCAGATAGACGGTCAGCCAAATGACGGCCAGCAACATGGCAGTGCAGGTGCCTTTGATGCAGGGCTGCCACGCCCGGGGCCAGTCTCTCATCCGGGCAGAGATAAAGATCAGGATCGCCCAGATCACCGAGATCGCTCCCAGATCTCCTAGAAGGTCGTGCGCCGTCAGTTGGCTCATTCCTGCGCCTTCTTAGCCTGTCGGCCCACCAGCTGCTCGAGGCGCTGGCGAACATATCGAACAGCAGCTAGGGTCCCATCTTCGCTCCAGCCGATCTCCCGCAAGGTCGTCGTCTGGTTCTCCGCGTACCGCTCTGCGAGACAGAGAAAAGCCTCCTGTTCATCGGTCGAAAGCGTCCCCACTCGATCCGGACGAGCGCAGCCGAGCGCCAGCACGGACCTAACGCAAGCCGACGCGTCGCGTCCGGGCGCCGCCGTGTCGGGCGATTCGTCCGTGCTGAGAACCGAGCGCAAGTGCCCACAGACGTAGGCAATTGCCAGTGCCGAATACTGCTCTAGGAGGCTCAGGGTGGAGGCGGGAAGGTCCTGAAGGCCCTCGGCCTCACCTATCAGCTCGTGTACGCCGAGGATGCGCTTCAGCGAGGCTGGCTCCAGTTTGTCACCCGGCGCGGGGACCAGCTTCAGCAGCGGATACTCAGACAGAAACACGTGCCCTGTGACAGGCGCGGCCAACGCGTTGACTAGTCCGCGAAGGAGCCCTTCGCGTTTCTGGATCTCGGCCGGTGTCGCAGGCTTTTCACCAGGGACACGCAGCGCGCGGAGGAATCCCAAGAACAGAAGGTGCTGCTGCACCGAGAGAGTCTGCGAGAAGGCTTCTGCCGCGTCCCTGCATAGGTCGGCTGGGAAGCCCCGGAACACGGCCTGACCCAGCCCATCACGTAGACTCTCCACACATTCCCGCACCTGCCTCAGGAGGGAACCGCGGGTGGCTGGGTCGAACTGGAGTCGCAGCAGAAGCTCGCCCACGTATTTCGTGGCGAATGCATTCGGTGTGAGTCCAGGGGCAAACGCGAAGCCCCCGTTCCAGCAACTCATGATAAAGGAGCGCATCGCGCCATCCCGTTCATGGGCGAAAGCTGAGCGACCAGTCCATTCCAGACACCGCAGAGCGTACGCAGTCGAGTTAACCGACGGCGACCCGCCCACGATCGAAGCGAACCCGCCGGAGGCTCTATCGTGGCAAGCCTGCACGAACCGCGCGATTCGAGCAGCTTCGCTTGGTTCCTGAAACCGCTCTGCGCAGCCAAGGAATTCGGCGACAGCAAGCCCATAATGAGTCGTGCAGACCGAAGGTGTCGCAACGGACTCACCGCAGCAGAAGCCGGATGCGCCTCCTCCCCGCTCCCGCGTGTCCTGTTCCCCGCCAGGGAGTTGGGCTTCCTTGTAGCAGGAAACGGTAAGCCCGATCATCCTTTCGAGACTGGGCTGCCCCAGGGACCGTTCCAGGTAGTGCCGATCCTCACCCATGTGCTCGAGCAGCTTGACCGCCGTGTAGAGTGCGACCAGCCCTTCGGAAGAACCTCCGACATCGGCATCCCTGAAGGAACGCCCGTCCCATCGCGAGACAACGAAGGTTCGGGCATCTCCCACGGCTAGTCGAGCCTCATCCAGGAGCTCTGCAACCTGAACGCAGCTCCCCCAGGGTCCGGCAGATTCGACGGCTGAAAGCACGCACGCCGCGCATAGTGTCGCATAGAGGCTCCCCGAGTCCCCGTATGGTGAGACCCAGAACCCCCCACTCCGACGATGGCAGGCAAGAAGGAGCCGCAGGCTCGATGCTGCCTCGCTCGGGGAAAGCACAAGCGGTCCCTGGCCCCCGACTCGCGCCAGTGCTTCCAGGGCGTTTAGACAAGCTGCAGTGGCATCCAAGGTAGGTCCAGCAGTCCAGTGACGCACGAAGTCGGCAAACGTCTCGTTGAAAATCAGGACCTGGCTATCGGGGTTCCTGATCCCGAGAAAGACCTCTAAGAACGGATTTGCAGCTCTCTCTGGCATGGTCGCTTGTGCTCTCCTCATCGCCGGGCGACAGCACAGCCTGGCTTCGCCCGCTCGACAGACACTCTTCGGGTTCCTCCCTAAGCAGGCCGACATGTCTTCGTGACGAGCCGGTGCCTTCCTTCGGCCGCCAGGCGGCTTCCCTTGCGCCGGGAGCCACGCAGACACCCATGTTCTGGACCGGGTCGGCAGGAGTCGGCGAAGCGCGTCAGAAGAATGGAATCCCGTCTCACTATGCCTTCGGGCGATATGGAGCAATCACACACGTGTGGAGTATAGCCTCGGCAGCGGGCGCCGTCTAGTTCTTGATACTGTCACGTAAACACGAAGAGTTGAGGTCGACTGCTCCGACTTTGTATCAGGTAATCCTCCCTTGCGGTCCCTCGTTGACAGCCTTACGCTCGGGGAGCCCTCATGCTAGGCGTGCGGACCACGCTGCTGTCGAGCCGTCCGCCAGACCTTGGGGAGATCGCTCTGCGCGCCCGCCCGGTTGTACGGCTCCATGGAGCCGGGCCCGCCAACCCTCGGAATCCTCCCGCGTCGCAGTTCGCTTGTCACGTGTGTGGCGGCCGGGCTCCTTCTGGGTCTCGGCACGTCGGCAAGAGCAGGCACCCGCCACCGAGTACGTGTCCACGTATGGCTTCGGCGCCCCGACCACCGGTGCCGTGACCGTCGTCCCGTCGTAGCGGCAGGCCGCGAACCCCAGGCACCGACTGAAGACGACCACCGGCCTTGCGAAGCACCTCACCCCGTCTCCCTCCGCCCGACGCCTCGAGCAGCCGGCCTGACGTCGCTACGGCGCGACGAAGCAGCCGAGGCCGAGCCTCGTCGCCGTCAGTCCGAGCTCCAGGAAGACCTGGGCGTAGCGGGTGTTTGGCTCTAGCGGCGCGGCCCGGGCGAGGCCCATCGAGACAAGCATGGCGTTCACCATGCTGTACCCGGCGCCGTCGAGGTAGACGTAGGCGAGGAGCGCCCCGTCCTCGTCCCGCAGCACCTGGTCGAACTCAAGGTACACGAGCCTCCCGAAGACCATCTG
>Ga0315289_10008191_pt1 | contig 15140 bp, 13 predicted proteins | sample YL17G11_40_MG_FD_203452 | JGI IMG/M metagenome (GOLD analysis project Ga0315289, IMG submission 203452) | Sediment microbial communities from Yellowstone Lake, YNP, Wyoming, USA - YL17G11_40 | ecosystem: Environmental > Aquatic > Freshwater > Lake > Sediment | place: USA: Wyoming | collected... | reverse complement strand
ATGTCGCAGAGACTGATTTTCGTCTTAGAGCTGAAATTGCCGGAGGGGCAGCTCTACCTGATACAGGTGCTCATGCCATTGATTTATTAACTTGGTTGATGGATAGTAAAGTAAAACGTACTGTCGGAATAGCGAAAAGATTAGCCTTCCCTGAATCCTATACAAAATGTGATGATACAGTATGGATCCTCCTGGAAATGGAAAATAACAGTTATGGTTGTATTAGCTGTAATCGTTTTTCACCTGTTAGTGCTAATGTAACAGAATTGTATGGTACAGAAGGGACAATCTATACCTCGACAGATGGTACTAACCCTTTTCAGAGTGTGCCCATGGCAGTGTTTACGAATAAAGACTACAATTTTGAGGATCTTCCTGAAATTATCAAAAACTATCGCTGGCCTCAAAAATTTTGGGTGGAGGACATAATTAATCGTCCAGTAGAGAAACGATGGGTTCCGATAATACCTCCCAAATATCCTAATAATTATGAGAATATGACCAAACATTTTATGGATTGTCTGTTAAATGATAAAGAACCATTAGTATCTGGTGAAGATGGCGCCAGAGCAATAGAAGTCATGTGTGCAGTTTATAAATCAATGGAAACTAATAGCTGGGTCGAATTACCATTAAAAGAAGAGGTGATACCTCCTTATTATAAGCCATTAGCAAAAGAAAATAATGTATAAAAAAATGTGAATTAATTAGAATTTTCTTGAAATCTTTCTTAGTTTAAAAATTAGTATGCATTGAGAATGTCTATTGATTATTTCTAAAAAATATTGAAAGGAGCTAATAAATGGTTACGGAATTAAATTATATCCAAATTCCCCGTCAAAAGATAATATTTGGAACTGGAGCAATAAATAGTCTTAAAGAAATAAATGCAAATAAAGCAGTTATAGTAACGGATAACGGAATTATGGATTCACTAGGTTTTTTAGAGAAAATAGTAAGATTACTTAAATTAGCAGGTTGCTCAGTAGCAGTATTTCAAGGAGTGGATCCTGACCCAACTATCGAAATAATAGAAAGAGTAAGGGATTTTATTTTAGAAGAAAATCCTGATGTAATTATTGGACTTGGTGGTGGATCTAGTTTAGATGCAGGAAAAGTAGGTTGGATTTGGTACGAACATCCTAATTTTAATTTTGATCAATTAATAAATGAAGCGAAATTACCTGATTTGCGTAAAAAAGCTTATTATATCGCCATCCCTACCACTAGTGGTACTGGTTCAGAAGTTACTCCATATGCGGTTGTAAGCGACCATCGGCAAACCCCTTATCGCAAAGTTGGAATAACTCATAAAGAAGAAATTCCTGATATTGCAATTTTAGATCCTCTTTTACCTTCAACTATGCCTCCCCCAATAACCGCTAGTACTGGTATCGATGCTTTAAGTCATGCATTAGAATGTATTGCTTGTAAAAATACCAATGATTTTACTGATGCCTTCGCATTATATGCTATTGATTTAATTTTTAAATATCTGCCTAAAGCATATAGTAACGGAAGTGATATAGAAGCAAGAAGTAAAATGCACAGTGCTTCTTGTTTAGCTGGAATGGCAATTGCTAATGGCGGTGCTGGAATTATGCATAGTCTGGGACAGATATTAGGTGCAGAATACGGCATTTCTCATGGAGTTTCAGTTGGCTTATTTATGTTAGATGTAATTAAATTCAATAGTAAAGTTGCTGCAGAAAGATATTTAAAAATTGCTAAAAATATTGGATTTAAAGCTGATGAACCTGAGGAAGGTGTTGAATTTCTGTTAGAGGAAATTAAGAAATTAATGAATATGGTTAATATTCCTAAGACCATTAAAGAATTAAAGATAGAAATTAACAAAGAAAATTACTTTAAATCTCTTGACCAGTATGCAGATGCAGCAATGAAGGATGGCGGTACACCCGCTAATATTCGTAAGGCTACTTCAAGTGATTTAAAAGAATTATTTATTAAAGTATTCTAATTAGATGTTAGATGGAGGAAGGGGAATTTAATGCCCATCAAAGTTGATTTTAATCTTTTATTAGAAGTATATGTAAAGATTCTAAAAACTACTGGCATGAGTTCTGAAAATGCTTATTTAGGTGCAAAAGTACTGGCTACTGCTGATATGTGGGGTGACCCTTTTCATGGAGGAATGTCTTTAAGTAAATTTGTTGAAATTGCCAAAGAAGGAGGGATGAATCCTTTAGCAGAAATGAAAGTAGTTAAAGAAGGTGATTCCTGGGCAATTGTTGACGGAAACGACGGTTTAGGGCATGTAACTTCTTGTAAAGCCATGGATTTAGCTATACAAAAAGCTAAAAAAAATGGGGGTATAAGTATTGTAGGAGTTAAAAATTCGATGCATTTTGGCGATGCAGGATATTATGCATTGATGGCAGCAAAAGAAGATATGATTGGGTTGGCTATGAGTAATGTTGATCCCGTAATGACTGTACCAGGGGGTGCTGGACGTATTTTGGGGAATAATCCCCTTGCTTATGCAGTGCCTGCCGGGAAAGAAAAACCAGTATTTTTAGATATTGCTATGAGTAAAGTAGCTGGAGGAAAATTACATTATGCAAAAGCTAAAGGTGAAAGTATTCCAGAAGGATGGGCAGTTGATTCATTGGGCAATCCTCTTACTGATCCAAGTTTGTATCATAAAAATGGTGGAGCACTTCTTCCTATGGCTGGACATAAAGGATATGGTCTTGCTTTATTAGTAGAAATTCTTGCAGGAGTAATAACTGGCGCAGCAATGACTAAAGATATATCTGTATGGGCAGAAGAATGTTCGATTCCTTCCAATGAAGGCCATTCTTTTATGGTAATTAATATAGAGTCCTTAATGCCTTTAGAGGAATTTAAAGAAAGAATGGATTCTCTTATTAGATATATTAAAGAATCACCTAAGGCGCAGGGGGTTGATAGAATTTATCTTCCTGGTGAAATGGAACTGGAGAGAGAAGAAAAAGCAAGAAAAGAAGGGGTTGTTTTAGTAGATCCTGTATTGGAATCTCTTAAAAAAACCACAAAAGATTTGAATATGGAATCTGATTTTAAAGCTTTAGTGGGAAACAAAAAAAATATGTAAGTTTTTGGAATATTATTTCAAAATAAATAGAACTAAATTTAAGAAGGATGGTAAAAAATATGAACAAAGGATTTATTGGTAAAGTTGTGAAGGTTGATTTAAGTTCGAAAAGAATAGAGATAGAAGGTATCGAAGAAAAAATTTATCGTAAATACCTAGGTGGAAGTGCGTTAGCCAGTTATTTTCTATTAAAAGAGTTAAAGCCGGGGACTGATCCTTTTAGTGAGGACAATATTTTAGTATTTACAACCAGTATCTTAAGTGGCACAACAATACCTGGGGCAATTCGCTATACAGTAGCATCTAAGTCACCCCTAACCGGAGCTTTTGGAGAAGCTGAAGCAGGAGGATATTGGGCTCCGCAACTAAAAAAAGCTGGTTTTGATGCAATAGTTATCAAGGGTTGTGCCGATAAATTATCCTACATATGGATTCATAATGGCAAGGTTGAATTAAGAGATGCTACTCATTTAAAAGGAAAAACGACTGGAGAGGCAGAAAGTATTATTCGCCGCGAGCTGAATGATTCTAAGATATGTATTGCACAAATTGGTCCCGCTGGAGAAAATTTGGTTAGATATGCCTGTATATTAAATAATGTAAAACATGCTAATGGTAGAACAGGTTTAGGAGCGGTGATGGGATCGAAAAATTTACGTGCCATTGCAGTAAGAGGAACTCAGGAAGTATCAGTGGTAGATAAAGAGAAAATAAAAAATATTACCAAATGGTTCGCAGAGAATTGGAAGGATACATCTTTCGGGATGCATGAAAATGGAACCGCTAATGGATTAATGTATTTAAATATTAGAGGCATTTTACCTACCAGAAATTTTAAAGATGGTGAATTTGAAGGTGCAGAAAAGATATCAGGAGAAGCGACTACAAAAAATATTCTAATAAAAAGGGAAGGTTGTTATGCCTGTCCCATAAGATGCAAAAGAATTGTAGAATGCAAGGATAAATATAAAGTTGACCCCTATTACGGAGGACCTGAATACGAAACAGTAGGGGCTTTTGGAGCACTTTGTGGAATTGATAATTTAGAGGCAATAGCAAAAGCCAATGAGTTATGTAATAAATATGGCATGGATACTATATCAACTGGAGTTACCATAGCTTTTGCAATGGAATGCTATGAAAATGGACTCCTTTCTAAAAAAGATACAGAAGGTATAGAATTGAAATTCGGTTGTGCCAAAAGTATGCTACAGATGATAGAAAAGATTAAAAATAGGCAAGGGATTGGTGACCTTTTAGCAGAAGGGACATTAAAAGCAGCAACTAAGATAGGGTCTAAATCTGAAAAGTATGCAATGCAAGTAAAAGGACAAGAATTACCTTTACATGAACCACGAGGTAAAACGGGATTGGGACTTGCCTACGCCTTAGCTTCAACTGGGGCAGAGCATATGGAAGCACCCCATGATACAGATTTTGAAATCGAAGAGAATAATAAAAATATAGATGATTTGTCTCTTATAGGAATTAATGAAGCTATTGATCCGTTAGATTTAAGTGATAAAAAAGTAAAATTTTTTAATAGAGGACAAAAGTTGTTTAGTTTATATAATTCAATAGGAATATGCGATTTTTGTGCAGTGCCAATTGGTCCTTTAACTTTAGAAAAATTAGTAGAATCCGTTAAAGCGATAACGGGGTGGCGGACTAGTTTATATGAATTAATGAAGGTAGCAGAAAGGACTGATACCATGTCTCGTTGCTTTAATATTAGAGAAGGTTTATCAAGAAAAGATGATATATTGCCAGAGCGTTTATTTGAACCTTTGGGTAATGGTCCACTTAAAGGCAAATTTATTGATCGTGATAAGTTTGAAAAAGCGATAGATACTTATTACAAGCTCGAAGGCTGGGACTCAGAAGGAAAACCAACTGAATCCAGATTGTTACAATTAGATCTTGAATGGATTAAATTATAAACATTTAAATATTACTAAATAAAAAAACTATAGTTAGATAAAATTGTGTAAATAATACATATTAGAAGGAATCAATAATGGAAAATATTCTCGTTACCGGTGCTACAGGATATGTAGGTTGTGAAGTGGTGAAGCAGTTAAAAAAATTGGAGAAAAAAGTTACCGCTTTAGGTCGTACCTTCCCCAAAGAGGAGATTATTTTTATACAAGCCGATATAACTGATCAGGAGGAATTAAAAAAAGCCTTAAAGGATAAATCTTTTGATTGTATTATGCATTTAGCTTCCCTTCCAGGAGATACTGGCAATCCCTTACAGATGGTAAAAGTAAATATTAATGGATGTCAAAATATTTTGGAATTTGCCCGGGAATCTAAAACGAAAAGATTTATATTAGCTAGTAGTCTTTCGGCATATGAATGGTTTCCAGGTACAAAGTTTAATCCTCCAGATTATTTACCGGTAGATGAAAAACACCCCTGTCGTCCAAAGGACATGTACTCAACAACCAAATATATGCAAGAATTATTAGCTTTAACTTATTATTATCAATATAAAGTACCTGTAATCATATTGAGACTTACAGCGGTAGTTGGTCCAGGAGGGAAGGGAGGAGGTCGTAGTTGGCGTAAATTTGCTGAGAGCTTAGCTGAAGGTAAAAGAATTCAAATTCCTCATTTTATTCCCGAGGAACTATGCCATTATATTGATATTAGAGATGTAGCCCGGATGTTTATTGCTGCAGCAGAGCACCCAAAAGCTATAGGAGAGATTTTTAACTGTGCTGGTCCAGAACCAATTAGAGGTTTTGAGTTTGCCGCCATCGTTAAAGAATTATTGTCTGATATTAAGGTAGAATATGGTTTCCCCTGGAGCATGGCTCAAGGAAAAGAGATGGCTTTAGATATGACCAAGGCGGAAAAATTAATTAATTTTAAACCAAAATATACTATGGTTGAAACTATAAAAAGCATTAAAGAATGGGTTGACTCGGGAGGTTTAGAAAAAGAGCCTGAAAAAAAAGAAAGTTTTGAGGACGGAGTAGCAGAGAATTAATAAGGATTTAAATACCAAGAAAGGAGTAGGAAATATGATTATCACTATGCATGGCTTATCTACAATGCATTCAAATATTAAGACCGATATCCGTATTGCCCGGGAAAGTGGATTTGAAGCTCTTGAAATTGTTGAATCTAAACTTTTACGTTACCTAGATCTTGGATTTAAAGCTGAAGAGCTGATACCTTTGTTTAAAAAGCATTCAATTAAACCGGTTTGTATTAATGCATTAAAAGATATCGAGCGGATAGAGCCAAATGAACATGCCAAACTTCTTCAAGAAGCTGAACGTCTTTGCAGGGTTGCTCATATTATAGAATGCCCCACAATACAATTGGTGCCTTTTTGCGGACTGGAAGACAGACCTTGGCCCGAAATCCTCGAATTGACTTCAAAAAATATTGCAGAAATTGCGGATATCGGGAAAAAATATGGGATAAGATTTCAATTGGAATGCATCGCCTGGTCACCCATTCATTCCCTTTCTCAAAGTCTTCAAGTAATAAAGCAAACAGGAAGAGATAATGTTGGAATAGTAGTTGATTTTTGGCATTTGTGGGCAGGAGGAGAAACAACACCCGATGAAGTAGCAAAATTAGATAGTTCAATTATATATGGTATCCATTTTTGTGATGGAATTCGTCATACAGAAGGTACACCATGGGTTGAAGAAGATCTTCGTGGGTTTTTGCCAGGAGAGGGGGAGATTCCAATAAAAGAATGGGTAGAAGCAGTAAAAAATACTGGTTTTGATGGGGTTTATTCTTCAGAATTATTAAGTCCAAAGCATTGGGAGTGGGACTTATTAAAGATTGCTAAAGAAACAAAGTTCCGTATGGAAAATTATCTTAAATCATAACAAAGAAAAAGTTCTAAAAAAATTTTTTTAAGTTAAAATTGATAGTATTATTTTTAATAACTTATGTGCCTGAAATTGTGTTATTTATTCCTCGCTTAGTTGGATTGGTTAATTGACAAAAAAATTAAACTTAATTTTAATAAAAATAATTAATATGAAATATAAAGCTAATAATTATGTATTTTTATTAACAATAGCTTCATTTTATAGTAGTAGGAGGAAATATGATATTTGGAAATGATAAACTTGGTTACAAACTTGCTGAAGGATGGGGAATAATTTCGGATGGAAGTAATATACTTGATATTCCCGGTATTGCAGTAGATTCTAAGGATCGAGTTTATGTTTTCAGTCGGGACAAACAAAAAGTGGTTGTTTTTGACAGAGAGGGTAATTTTATAAAAACTATTGGAGAAGATATTATATTTACTCGTGCTCATGGGGCATATATTGATTCGGATGATTCGCTATACCTTATTGATGATGATGGCCATTCAGTAAAGAAATTTTCTTCTTCCATAAAACTTCTTTTAACTTTAGGATCAAAAGGGAAACCTTCAGATAGTGGATGTATAAATAAGGATTATAGGACAATAAAAAGAAGTGCGCCTCCATTTAATTATCCTACTAATATAGCTCTTTCTTCCACAGGGGATATCTTTATTTCCGATGGTTATGGTAATGCCAGAGTTCATAGATTTTCTCCGGATGGAGTATTAATCTTATCATGGGGTGAACCTGGGGAAAAACCAGGTCAATTTAATTTACCTCATGACATTGCTATAAGTAATGACGGTAGAGTTTACGTAGCCGATAGAGAAAATAGCCGTATCCAAGTTTTTGATCAAAATGGAAATTTTATTACCCAATGGTCAAACCTTAATAGACCTTGTGGTTTGCATATTGATAAAGATAACCATGTCTATGTTGCTGAACTAGGTAAAAGAGTAGGGAGATTTGATTTAGACTACAAAGAAGGCTTGCCTGATTTTCCTTCAGATGTTCTTTGGTCTCGCTTGAGCATATATGATCTTGAAGGAAAACTTATCACCAGATGGGGGGAAGCAGATTTTAGCTTGCCTGGAAGTTTTTTTGCCACTCATTGTGTTTGTACTGATTCAAAGGGAGATTTATATGTGGGAGAGGTACTAAAGACAATAAGTGGAGAAATTTTTGGCGAGGGGAAATTACCATCGGGGAAAAGTTTTGCTTTACAAAAATTTATACGTATTAAATAAAGATAAATATTATCTACCAAATATAAATTGATTTTCAGGAATGTCTTGTTGGGAGAAATAAAAAAATAGAATATTTCCCCAATAATATTTGACAAAGAAAGGAGTGATGGTTATATAAGAAAATATAAAAATTCTAACTTGAATGCGAATACTAGATGAAATATCTTATTAAAATTCTTTAATGGAGGAAAAAAATGAAAGGATTTAATTTAAAGTTTACCTTAGTTTTTACTTTGATATTTGTGTTAACTATGGTTTCGATGGTTAATGCTCAAGAAAAACCTGAATTTTATATGGTTACCCATGGTCTTCCTACGAACACTTATTGGGGAGCTGTGTATAACGGATGGATGGATGCTTGTGAAATTTTTGGTGTTAAGGGTACTTATGTAGGTGCAGTAAACATAGATGATCCTTTGGAGTCGATTGGAAATTTGGAAGCTGTTACTGCTAAAAAACCAGATGGAATAGCAGTCTGTATTGATGATCCTTTTATGTTCGATAAATCTGTTCGTTTTGCAATTGGTCAAGGCATTCCCGTTGTAGCAACAAATATTAGAGATCCACGCTCAGATGATGAGAGAATTCCTTATTTGGTTTATATAGGAGAGAATTCTTACCAAATGGGAGTAGTTGAAGCAAAAGGAGTTCTAAATAAATTTGTTGAGATTTATGGAAGGGTTCCAAAAAGAGTTATTTTTCTAAATCATGCTCCTGGAATACTTTGTCTTACAGAAAGAGCCGCAGGGGCAAAAGATGTATGCGACAAGATGGGTGTGGCTAATTATGATGTTGTTCCTACCAAAGGTGATCCTGCAGAAATTCACGAAACAGTGAGAGCATATGTACAAAAATATCCTGACACGGAAGCAGTACTTACAGGTTGGAGTCAGGTAGCTGTTTGGTCGACACAAGCACTTAGGGAATTAGGAAAATTAGGAAATAGAAATGAACCTGCGAAAGAAGGGAATGTCTATGTTGGTGGAATAGATGTTGATGCTGAATGTCTACAATTGATATTAGATGGAGATATCATCTTAACTGTTGATCAGCAACCTTATCTCCAGGGTTTTCTTGCTGTTGTAGTATTGTATAATTGGGACAAGTATAAACTTTCACCATTTGGTGCCATAAATACCGGACCCCTTGTAATTGATCCTTCTAACGCAGAAGAGATGATTGAATTAGCGAAGAAAGGAATCAGAGGATGAGTAGATTTGTTACTTTGTTAAATGGATATTAAATAAATGAGAGGGGTAAAGGGCTTAGTTTATTATATTATTAAGTCCTTTACCCTTAAATAATTTTTTTTGTCTTTATTAATATTGTATTTAAGTTATACGAAATTTTTTAAAAAGATGTTAACAAAGAAAGGGTTTTTAATAAAATGCAGAAGATTAAATTGAAAGCAGGTATAACAGAATATATTAAAAAACAGCCTGAGTCCGGAGTACTAATAGCTATAATACTTGTTTGGAGTGTTATTACATTTTTATTCCCGGGATTTCTTTCTTTGCCAAGCATTACTAGTATGTTAACTTTAAGTGCTGAGCTAGGTATTATAGCAATAGGAATCTCGTTTTTGATGATTTCAGGCGAATTTGATTTGTCAGTTGGTTCAGTTTTTGGATTTTCAGCTTGGATTATGATAGATATTGCTAATCAAGGTTTTTCACCACTTCTTGCAATCATTATTTCTCTTGTTATTTGTGCTTTAATTGGTGCTATTAATGGTTTTTTTGTTGCTCAAATAAAAATTCCCTCTTTTATAGTGACAATTGCTTCACAAATGTTTTGGAGAGGTGTACTTCTGTATGTAACAGAAGGTTTTCCTTTAAGTTATACTGCAGATACTAATATTTTAAAATATCTGGGGGAGAGGTTATTTTCTGGATTTAGGGTTTCTATTCTATGGTTTATTGGTTTAGCAATACTTTTTTCATTCATTTTAACTAAAACTGCGTATGGTAACTGGGTGTTTGCCACAGGTTGTAATGAGGATGCAGCGCGAGCAGTAGGCGTTAATACTAAAAAGGTAAAAATAATTAATTTTATAATCTGTAGTACATTAGCAGGTTTTGCAGGAATGACCAATATTTCCAGATTTATGTCTGCCCAAACAACCTTAGGAGTTGGAAAAGAATTTGAAGCGATAGCTGCAGCTGTTGTTGGCGGCAACCTTCTATCCGGAGGATACGGTTCTATTATTGGAACCCTTATTGGTAGTATATTGATAAGCTCTATTAGGACCGGTTTAATAATGATTGGGGTAAAACCATACTTATTCCTTGCATTTACTGGAATAATTATACTTTTAGCAGTAATTATTAATACTAAATTTCGAAAGGCGATGGGGAAAAATGGTAAATAATGAAGAAATTATTTATTTAAAAGGTATAGATAAGAAGTTTGGAGCAATTAAAGTTTTACATGATATTGATTTTTCTCTAAATAAGGGAGAAATAGTAGCAATAGTAGGAGATAATGGTGCAGGTAAATCAACTTTGATAAAAATTCTTAGCGGTCTATACAAACAAGATAAAGGCGAAGTTTGGTTTGAAGGAAAATTAACGAATTGGTTATCCCCTAAAGATTCTCGTAATGCCGGCATAGAAGTTGTTTATCAAGATCTCGCATTACAAGAATTGCTAAGTGTCACTAGGAATTTTTTCTTGGCAAAGGAATTGTTTAAAAATAATATCTTTGGCTTATTAGGGTTTATAGATCTATCTAGGATGAAGAATGAATGTGTTAAAACCCTTGATAAATTAGGTATTCATATAAAATCAACAGATCAATTAGTAGAAATACTCTCTGGAGGACAAAGGCAGTCCATTGCAATTGCAAGAAGTCTATATTATGGCAATAAGGTATTAATCCTTGATGAACCAACCGCGGCTCTCTCTGTCAAAGAAACTCGAAAAGTTTTAGAACTTATAAAATTAGCAGCAAGTAGGGGAGTGGGTATTATAGTAATCAGCCATAATATAATGCAAGTTCATGGGATAACAGATAGAATTGTTGTTTTATTTAAAGGAAAAAAAGTTTTAGATGAGATGAAAAATAATGTTTCTGTAGAAGAAGTCACAAATGTTATACTTACAGGCTTGAAGAATTAACATAAATAAAATTTAATGAAAAAATAATGTTTATTTCTAAAAAATAGGGGAGATCTATATGAATAGAAAAATAATGAAAGCAGCGAAGTATAAAAAACCATATTTTATTAAATTAGAAGAAGTCCCAATTCCAATAGTTAAGGAAGACGATATACTTATCGAAGTATATGAAAGCGGAATATGTGGCGGAGATTTACACAGATTTAAAGGGATATATAAGATTCCAAAATATACAGATGGTCATGAATTTAGCGGTATTGTTAAAGATATTGGTACAGATGTAAAAGGAATAGAAGTTGGAGAAAAAGTAACAGTAGAAGCATTTAATTATTGCGGACAATGCTCTTATTGTCGCCAGGGGCTTAACCATTTATGTCCTGAATGGACTTTCTTATCAGAAGTAGGACCGGGAGGTTATGGAGAATATGCCCTTGTTAAAGCTAAATCTATATTTAAATTACCAGCAAATATGTCCTTTGAAAAAGGAGCACTTATTGAACCTTTAGCAGTAGCGGTTCATTCAGTACGTAAAACATCAATTTCATACCCTCAGGAAGTACTTATTATTGGTGGAGGAACTATTGGGCTTTGCGGGATTTTAGCTTCAAAAGCTTTTGGCGTTACTCCTTCCATATTAATTAAATATATTCAACAGGAAAGAATAGCAAAAAATTTTGGGGCAAAAAATATTTTTGTAGTTAATAAAGATGAAATTCCTAAAGATTATTTTTCAGCAGTAATTGATACTACAGCATCAGAGCAAGCATTAAAACTAGCCTTTATAGCTATAAAAAAAGGAGGCACAATTTGTCTTTTGGGTAGTTATACCGATTCTGTAAATGTAGAAGCTGGTCAAATTATTGATAAAGAAATTAAAATACTAGGATCATTATGCTACAATCATAAAGGATTATTTTCAGATTATGAAATATCGGCAAAATTAATTAACGAAAGTGAAGAAATTTTGCAGATTATAACTCATAAATTTCAATTAAAAGATATTAATAAAGCTTTCAAAACTGCTATTGACAAAAGTACAGGGGCTATTAAAGTGCATTTGGTAATTAAATAAGGAGAATGTTTGTGTCAAAAAAAGAAATTAGAGTTGCAATCGCCGGAATTGGTTGTTGCACCAGCCATTTAGTGCAGGGGATTTATAAGTATCACTATGTAGAGGACAACAAAACCTGGATCCCGGGTCTTATGCATCCGGTTTTAGGAGATTAGATTATAAGATTAGGGACATTAAATACGTAGTTGCCTTTGATATTGACCGCAACAAAGTTTGAAAAGATCTTTCTGAAGCTATCTTTGCCAAACCTAACAATATGACCAAATTTGCAGATGTACCCAAGCAAAATGTTGAAGTAAAAATGGGTCCCATATTAGATGGTGTCCCGCACATCTGAGAGAATTTTTTGATGTTGCTGATGACCTTGAACCCTGTGATGTAGTAAAAGAGCTGAAAGATGCAAAGGCCGAAGTTCTTGTGAACTTTATATCCCCACCGGATCAGAAAAGGCTGCCAAATTTTACGCAGACTGTGCCATTGAAGCAGTTTGTGCCTTCATAAACTGTATGCCTGAATTTATTTCCAGTAACCAGGAATATGTAGAGAAAGCCAAAAAGGCAAGTGTTCCTTTAATAGGTGATGATATAAAATCCCAGATTGGAGCTACTATTCTTCATCGGGTTTTAGCCCAGCTTTGTGTTGATAGAGGAGTTAAAATTAATAAAACATCTCAATTAAATTTTGCAGGGAATACTGATTTTGTCAATTTAGTAAAAAGAGGAGAGACTAAAGAGTTTTCCAAGAAAGCATCTGTAGAAAGTGTTATTCCTTATAAAGCCGAAGTTTCAGTCGGTTTCGGATATATCGGATTGCAGCATGATAATAAAATCTGTCGCCTATATTTCGAAGGAGAAAATTTTGGTGGTAATCCAGTAACAATAAACCTAGAGTGTTCAATAGAAGATTCAGCAAATGCTGCAGGATGTATTATAGATGCCATAAGGTATGCAAAAATTGCCCTTGATAGAAAAGTCGGTGGTCCCCTATATTCAGGTTCTTCATATTTAATGAAGCATCCGCCCAGGTATTATCAGGATGAAGAAGCAAAAGAAAATTGTGGAAAATTTATTAAAGGCGAAATAGATTGGTAAGATATGGATACAGTAGAAATTAATGTAGAATTAAATAACAAGAGAAACCGTTATATTAAAAATATAATAGAAAAATGGTTAGGCAAAAATTATTTTATAATTAAAGGAGTGATAAAACGTGAATTCAAGAGAGCGGTTTAACAGTGTCATGAATTTTGAAGTGGGTAGTCGGACTCTATATTGGGAAATGGGATATTGGGCAGGCACTATCAGAAGATGGTATAAAGAAGGTTTGCAAAATCAAGGAAGGATTTTAGAATCTATTTCCTCAAGTAAGACAGTAACGGGAGAGGAAATACCGTCACCTGAATCTGATAACCCAAGAGATGTTGAGGTAGCATCAGCGATGGGATTAGATAAGGGTATGATGCGATTTCCTATAGAACACTGGATATACCCCAAGTTCGAAAAAGCTGTCATTAAAGAGACTGAAACCTGTATTATTTTAATAGATGAGAACGGTATAAAGCAAGAGATTTTTAAAAAGGGAGGTTCAATGCCTTGTTTTCTAGGTTACCCTGTATCAGGACGGGATGATTTTGAAAAGATAAAAGAAAGATTCAATCCAGATGATCCAGGAAGGTTTCCAAAAAATTTGTTAGATGTTATTAAACAATTACTTGATCGAGATTATCCTATAGCATTAGGAGGATTCCCTGTTGGTTTTTTTGGATCTCTTAGAGAATTGATGGGTTTTGAAGGAGCACTTACAAGCTATTATGTTGACCCAAAATTAACAAAAGACATTTTAATATTTCTTACAGATTTTTTGATTAATCTTTGGGAAAAAGTATTGTCCTATATTACTGTAGATGTTGTTTATATTTGGGAGGATATGTCATATAAGTGTGGATCTTTAATTTCGCCAGCTTTGTTTAGAGAGTTTATGTTGCCTTGTTATAAAAGATTAACAGGGTTTATAAAATCTCATGGGATTAATACAATATTTGTTGATACAGATGGGAATTGTACTGAGCTCATTCCTCTTTTTATGGAGGGTGGAGTGACAGGTATGTACCCATTTGAAGTTCAAGCAGGAATGAATGTGACACAAATTGCAAATGATTTTCCCACCTTACAAATTATGGGCGGAATAGATAAAACCAAACTAAAGAGCAAAGAGTTAATTGATAAAGAATTGGAAGAAAAAGTACCTTTTGTACTTAAACGGGGAGGGTACATTCCTTCTTTGGATCATTTAGCCCCACCGGATATTTCTTGGGAATTATTTGTTTATTATCGTAACAAATTAAATCAGATGATTCAAAACAATATCAAAAAATAAGTATAAAAGAATGCAGTATTCAAATCTATTGAAGAAGATAAATGGGTAGATCTTCCTCTAAAGGAGGAGGTAATTCCTCCTCACTTTGAGAAAGGTAAATAAGGAGAAATTTTAATGGATAATAGTAAAATACTTGAAATTGGTAGAAAAGTTATAAAAGATGAAAGAGAAGTGTATAAAGGGATCCCTTCTTTTTTTGTCCATTCCACAGAAATCGTTCATGGAGACCTTGGGATGTTAAAACCAGAAGATGTAGTTATAGGCTTTTCAAATAGTGAAGAAACTCAAGAACTAATTAACTTATTACCCATTTTAAAAAGAAGAGGAATCAGGATCATTGCATTAACGAGCAAAGAGAATTCGACTTTGGGGGAAAATAGT
>Ga0315289_10008190_pt1 | contig 15141 bp, 12 predicted proteins | sample YL17G11_40_MG_FD_203452 | JGI IMG/M metagenome (GOLD analysis project Ga0315289, IMG submission 203452) | Sediment microbial communities from Yellowstone Lake, YNP, Wyoming, USA - YL17G11_40 | ecosystem: Environmental > Aquatic > Freshwater > Lake > Sediment | place: USA: Wyoming | collected... | reverse complement strand
GCACTATCTGGTACCGGCCAATACATGATAAGGCCACAACCTACAGTCTAGAGGGTCGGCACGTTTCAGGTGCAAGAATTCTTCGGAGTGCGCGAGAATATCTCTTATCGCGCGCGCGAGACAGTCATACAGTCCAACAAGCCGGGAAAGTGCGGCGGTCTTGAAAACCGTTGAGCCTTCAGGCTGGACGTATCGAGGCCGGGGTCACCGCGCGCCGCAGGCGCGTGGGGCGGGTCGAATCTCTTTCCCTCGGCCAGCGAAAATACCTACTAACCTTCCTCTGTCTTGTACTCCATTGTACTGATCAAGCCAGGTATTGCCTTCTCCATCCGCGCCTCGAACTCCTCGGGGTCTATGCATGCTTCAGGGGCCAGGACCCCCTTCCGCGTTATAAGGTCGTCGAGGAGCATGGATGCGAAGATGGCCAGCGGGGTCCCCGTCGACTCGTCCATCGGCGTTGCTTCCTCGCCACTTTCCTTCACACAAGAAGAGATCTGCATTCCTACACGCTTACCGTCTCTACTACCTTGTACCGCCACGAGGATGCCGCCGTACAGGTCCTCGTCGGCTTGAGACAGGAACCTGCCGAATTGACGGACCGATATCTCCCCGCGAAGGAGCTGGGAGAGGACTCCTCTAAGCACCGCGAGATTGAGCCTCGCGCCCTTCGGGTTCTTTCCAGCGTCCAGTTCCATGATGAACCGAACGGCTTCTTTCATTTCCACCTTGCCTTTTTCTACCAGCTTTGCGATCCCACTGAAGGCCCCGTTAAGGTATTGCGGATAGAGTGATCCCATCGTATAGACGTTGCGGACCCCGGGGATGAATCGGGGCATGGTGGCGGTCTCGGCGTGGCCCAGCTCAAAGACTCTGAAGGAACCGAGCGGTTCCGGGAATTCGAGTATGTGCCCCTGGCTGAAAGCAGGAATCTCCACGCGCTTGCCGTCTCTAACGGTTATGCAAGTGCCCATACATGCGTGAACCATGTGTTCGGTGACCGCCGCGCCGGCTTTCTCGGTTCCTTCCGGGGGCGTGGCGCTACCGGACGTCACCCAGGCCAGCTGTATACTCTCGACCTCGTCCATCTGGTCGGCCAATCGCCTCGCAAGGACGTTGACCAGGCCGGGCGCGATGCCGCAGCAGATGAGAGCTGTTATCCCGGCCGCGGCTGCAGGCTTATCGAGCTCGAGCAGGGCCACTGCCGAGTCGTCGTCGTCCCCCAGGTCGATGTAGTTCACCTTCTCGTCGATACATGCCTCCAGCACCGGCCTTCCCGTGCGGTAGTACGGGCCGGTGCAGTTCATCACCAGGTCCTTACCCCGTATCACCTGGCGAAGGAGCGCCTTGTCGTAGATATCGACTCGGGTCACTTCAACCATGGAAGATGCAAGCGACTCGGCCACCCTTTTCACCCTTGCCACGTCAATGTCGGCGAGCAGCAGGTGGTAGTCGTTGTCCATGGCCAGCAGTTTCTCTTCAGCCACGCGGGCCATATCTCCTGCTCCCCCGATGACCGCTATTCTTCTCATGGCTTCCTCCCAGTCGTGCAGTTACTTCCGATGCTGTCGCAAACCCTCACTGCCTTCGCTCGAGGATGTGACAAGCTGTTCAGGGACCCGCAGTTACTGCACCAGTCCCCAGCGTGCAAGTCTGTCGGCGAGAGGCTTCAGCAGGCCTGCACTGTTGAGGAGCCTGAACACACTGTAGTATGTCTCCGGCATCAACCGCTTGAGCAGCCAGAGGAATCTTCCGGAAAGCTGGGGAATCACGTACAGCCTGTTCTTCTTCGCGGCGGAGATTATTCTGCGGGCGACCTCGTCGGATGTCATCCTCGCGTTGTCGAACGTAGATTGAGCCCACTCGCGCTCCCATTCGTCAGTGTATCTCATGTCCCTGAGCAGGTTCGTCTTGAAGAACACGGGGCAGGCCACTGTGATACCGATGCCGTCCGGCGCGAGCTCCATCCTGAGCGTCTCGGAAAGTGAGATGACGGCGGCCTTTGCAGTGTTGTACGGACCCATGTCCATGAGGCTGATAAGGCCGGCTGCTGACGCAACATTGACAATGTGCCCCTTTCCCTGCGCTTTCATCCGGGGGATGAACTCGTGGCAGCCGTATAGCATACCCCAGAAGCTGATGCCGAATATCCAGTCCCAGTCCTCAAGAGGGATGTCGCCGACGATTCCCGCCGCAGCCACTCCGGCGTTGTTTATGAGCAGGTCCACACCGCCCCAGCGTTCGAAGAAGTGATCGGCGAACGCAGTCACTTCCTCCGGGTCGGACACGTCGGCATGGAAAGTCTCACCACTGCCGCCGGCGCGCTTCACCAGCTCCAGTGTCTCTTTAGCCCCCGCATCATCAATATCGACGATGCCGATTCTCCAACCTTCCTCGGCAAGCGTGGTCGCGAGCGACCTACCTAACCCCGAAGCTGCTCCTGTGATGACAGCTTTTTTCCCGTCGAGTTTGGACACCAAGAATGTCTCCCTTTCCCCCTGCCGTCGCGGTTTACGCGAGTGCTAGTTACTGCTCGTAGAGCTTCTCGAAGACCTGCCCCTTGTAAGTGGAGCGTTCCAGCTCGCCGGGCTCAATCCAGATGATCTCCGGTGTGCACTTGGCCTTAACGTGAAACGCCTCCTTCATCTCGGCCTCCAGCTCCCCGAGCTTGTCCTCAGGAAAATCCTCCCCGCGCTCGATCTTTACTTTGAGAGGTGGGATGACCCTGGGCGGTTTCTCTGTGAGCACGATCCGGTACTCGCCGGTGACCTTCGGCGCGAAGGAGGAAACTACACCCTCTATCATGGTCGGATAGACTATGACACCTTTGACCTTGAGCATGTCGTCGGTTCTTCCCACAACCTTGTACCGGAACCCGGTCTTTCCGCAGGGGCACGGGGAGACGAAGACCTGCTGGATGTCACCCAGGCTGGTGCGCAGCCACGCCATGCCCTCACCATCGAGCACCGTGAAGAGGGCCTCCCCCTCCGCTCCGTCCTCGAGGGGCACCGGCTCCTTTGTCTCCGGATCAACCAGCTCGTAGTAGGCAAGGTCGTCGCCGGTCCAGTGCATACCCTGGTACTCTTCGTGGTCGCAAGATGTCCCGAAACCGGCGCCCGAGTCGAAGAGGCGCGCCCCGTAGGCGCTCTCCAGCCTCTCCCTTACCTCGGGTATGCCCGCCCCGGGCTCGCCACCGCACATGAGAATTCTGAAGCCCAGGTCCCTGGGGTCCCCTCCCTGGGCCTGCACTTTCTCCATCAGGTACTCCGCCATCGACGGCGTCCCTGTATAGACCGTTCCCTTGAAGAGCGTCTGCATGAGGAGGACGCGGTCTGTGCCCACCTCAGCGCCCACTGGTATCCCCATTGCCCCAAGCTTGTACATTCCCATCAGCGTCGGTATGCCGGCGATAACCATCGAGAGCGCGAAGCAGAACAGCACGCGGTCATTGGAACGCATTCCCGCCCGCCAGGCGCCGCGCACCATCGCCTCGCCCCATACGTCGACCATGTCGTGCCAGGTCATCGGGTAAGGCGTCGGTATGCCCGTGGTGCCGGTGGTGGTGGCCATGATTGTCAGGTCGTCCACCGATATAGGCATCATCTGGTCCAGGACCGCCAGCACGTCACCCCCGAACTCGAAGACCATTGCCCGGATGGCATCCTTGTCAAGCAGCGGGACGTTTCTGCTGAAGTCCTCGAAGCTCTTGATCTTGTCCGGGTTCACCCCTTGCTCTTCGAACTGCTTTTTATAGAAAGGAGCGTTGTCGTTGAGCCGCACCAGCAGCTTCTTGAGCTTGGCGAGCTGCAGTTCGCGCATCTCCGGGGTATTGAGCTTCGTCTCGATTTCCATGTTCCAATAAGGCCTGTCGCTATCCATTGCCATACCACCTCCATGCATGGGGTGCCTTTGATTAGACCTTCTCCAGTATGTGAACGCACATGGCGGCTTCCCCCATTCCGATGAATCCGCCACCGTTCTCGGCCAGCGCTATGCGGGCGCCTTCAACCTGGCGCGGCCCCGCGACTCCGCGGAGCTGGGTCACCAGTTCGTACATCTGGGCAATGCCCGAGGCACCAATGGGATGGCCCCTGCACTCGAGCCCGCCGCTGGTGTTGACGGGCAGCTTGCCTCCCAGTGTGGTCGCTCCCGACTCCGCGAACGGGCCGCCTTCCCCCTCGGGGCAGAAGTCCATCTCCTCGTACTGCAGGAGCTCCCCGAACGCCGTGGCATCATGCACCTCGGCCACATCGATGTCAGCCGGACCGAGGTCTGCCTGCTCGTAAGCCAATCGGCTAGCCCTCTCGCCGATGTTCTCGAACCCGCTTTCGGGAAGCGAACCAGCGGTCAACACCGAAGCCCTTATTTTCACCGGCCGGGCGTCTGTGTATTTCTCAAGGGCCCTTTCCGAGCATATTAAGGCGGCTGCCGAACCGTCGCCGATGGGCGCGCACATGGATCGCGTAAGGGGATACGCCACCACCTTGTCATCGAGCACTTCCTCGACGGTCATGTTCTTCTGGTACTGGGCAAGGGGATTCATCGAGCCGTGGTAATGGTTCTTGGCGGCTATCACCGCGAGCTGGCGCTGGGTGGTGCCGTACTGCTCCATGTGCAGGCGTGCCCCCATGCCGTAGATATCCATGAACGCGGAATGCCCGCCTTTCTTTTCCTTCATCTCGGCGCCCGACTCCTGGACCTTCCTTGCCGCGTCGGCCTTGAAGGACTGGATCAAGGCCTCGGCAAACTCGACGTCAGCACCGGACATGAACCCCTTGAACATCTTCTCGCGATCCCCAGGCAGAAACACCTTCTCGGCGCCGATCGCGAGCACGACGTCGTAGAGCCCGGCCTTGATGCTCATCCACGCCCCGTGTACGGCGCTGGAGGCGCCTGCGCAGGCGTTCTCCACGTTCATTATCGGGACCGCCTGGACGCCCAGCGGCGTCAGGGCCACCTGCCCCCTGATGGTGTGTTGAAAGCTGTACATTCCCCAGGCGGAGTTGCTGAACCACGCCGCTTCGATGTCCTTGATGTCGACCGGGACATCATGCATCAGGGCCTCGAACCCGTCCGCTGCCAGCTGCTTGACGCCCTTCTCAGGGTACTTTGCGAATCGGGTCATCCCGATGCCGAGTATGTAAACATCATCGTCACTCATATCGCATCCTCGGCCTTGTTCCTCGCTTTGATGGCGTTTACCCTTTCCCTGAACTGCGGCACGATGGCCAGAATCCTGGGCCACAGCATGTCCTTTACTTCGTTGATCTCAGGGTCGGGGGTTACACCGACATAGTCCTGGGTCTCAGCATCCCACCATTCGTCGTAGGACTTTATGGCTGGATGGAAGTTTCCGCTGAACGACTGGAACATGATCGAGAAGACAGTGCGAAACTTGTCCAAAGTATAGGAATCGTTGAACTCTCTGTCCCAGATCTCGGTGAAGGCCGGGCGGTTGTAGTACCAGAACTCCTCGAGGGGTCCGAGCGAAAGCCCGAGGATGTAGCTTACATCCTCCAGGTATTCGAGGTGCAGGGCGCTCAAGCCGACGCTGACGTGTATTCTGTTTTCGATGTCGTACTTGCTGGCGGCCGCGCACGCGTAGTCACATGCGATTCCCATGTCCAGCACGTTCAGCATGCACGACGGGCCGAACGCCTGGGGGCCCATCCCGCGGTGCAACTTGCTGTACTTGTTGAACTCGGCGCAAGTAGCGAAACCGCAGGCGCCGCAATCCCAGCCGGAGGTGGACGTTGTCAGGTCCGCTCCGAACAACACGACAACGGGTGGTTTGCCCTCTTCGTATGCCTTGCGATAAGTCAGGCCGTCCATCCATGGCACCGCCTCGTCGTCTTCCCCGACAAGCTCCATGAACTCTATGAGGGGCAGGAGGTCCTCGCCGGTCACTATGCCCGTCTTGATGTCGAGCCTGCTCGTGATCTGGGGGCTATGCCTGAGGGCCCGTATTACATGGTTTGCGACGTCCAGCAAACCCTCGTAGGCCATCTTCTCTGTGTCTTCAGGTCCTGCGTACATTCTACTCGTCCTCCTCCTCGTCACCGGAAGGTCCCCTGGAAAGGCGGCGCAACCTGTAGTCCGGCCCTCCCTGCCTTAAAATGATGTAGCTCTTGCGGACGGAGTCTATGAGCTTCTCCATGTTGATGACGTGGTAATCATAGTGGATGTCAACATATGGATTCTTGGAGGTTGTGGCTACTGGCAGGCCGACGACTATCGCCGAATTGCGGCAGTAACCGAGCCTCTGGCCCGCGATCCCCATCGTAAGGAACGGCCTGCAGTCGACCAGCAGGTTCTTGGCCATCCACAGCGCCGAGCCCACGCAGTGGCCGAAGTCCACGACCCGGACCCCGCAGAGAGGCCCGTCGATGGCGGTCTTGCTGAGGCTCCTGTCGGTTATGTCGATCTGGCCCGCGGCCACACGCCTTCGCTCGTAGAGATAGCTGCAGTCAGGGGTCCCGCTGCATATGCCGCATCCCGAGTCCATGGGCGTCTCCTTCGCCCTGTAGTCCCCCAGGAACAGCACGACGTCGGACTCTCGCGCCATGACCGCCTCGTACTTCCACTGGTCCTCCTTTTTCTTGTTTCCCAGGGAATAGGCGAGCTCTTCCATCTTTCTCGCGATGTCGTCCAGCTCGTCGTGACCGTAGACTATCTCGCCCTCGACCTGGTCCACCCCGCCGGTCACCGGGGCCGTCTGGGCCGCGTTCATCATCAGCTTCGCCGCGATCAGCGAACAGTCTTTGCTGTTCTGGTTGGACGGGGCGTAGGGTGGCCACTCATTAACATGTATTCTTGGCACTTGCATCACTCCCCGGAGCAATCGAGCTCATTTGAGCGGTATGGACTTGTAGACCTCGGCCAGCTGGTTCATGGCAGCCATGTGCTTCATGATGTACTTGAGGTTGCCCTCGAGTTTCATCTTGCCGCCCATGATGAGTTGGATGGCGGTCTGCTCCCCTGTACAGAGCTGCTTCCACGCGGAGTACTTACCCCACAATGCAAAAGGGGCATCCTCGTACTTGTCCGGTGGCAGCGGCGCCATTTCCTTCAGAGTTCCCCGGTCGGACCACCAGCTTGCGTAGACTATGCAGTCTTTGAAATCATCGATGGTTAGCTCGGTGGCCTTCTTTGCGGCTGCTGCCACATCGAAGGTGCCAGGCTCGTCATCGAGAGAATAACCGAGCTTACCGGCCAGCTTGTCCAAGCCGGTTCCCTTATACTTCAACCGCTCTTCTTTGGGTAGCATACCCAGCATGCCCACGAAGCCTTTAATCCCGTAGTCAGTGCTGTAGTCTTTTAAAGCCTCCTCATCTTCACAGTCGATGATGCAGCGGACGCATCCTTCCCAGTCGGCTGAAGCTTCCTTGAAAACCTCGTCGGTCTGCAGCTTCTCCTGTGCCGTTCTAAACCAATCATCCGAAGCGAATGCCACTGGCTCAGCCATCTTCGTACCTCCCTTTCAACGTTTAGCCTCGTCGCACGCTCATGGACCAGGCGCTATTCCACATCCCGATAGTCCTAACCACCCCCCGCTATTTGTTTTTCAATCAACCGTGTACAGCTCTTCGTCCAGCATATCCGCGGCCGCCTCGAGGGCAAGTATCTCGCTGGTGCCGTCCATGATCAGCCCGGGGCGGGCGTCTCGGAAGAACTTCTCGATAGGCATCTCCTTGAGGATCCCCGCTCCCCCGTGGAGCTGAAGTGCATCGTGCGCTACCTCGAAAGCAATGTTCTTGGAGTATGTCTGCGCGGCCAGGGCGTGGGCCACAGATGGGTTGAAGGTCCGGTTTTGGAAGACCTCCTCGAATACGTTCCTTGTCACGGCCCTCAGGAATGCCCTCGCCGTCTCGATCTTCTCGAACATGTTGTAGAGCCTGTACCTGGTGAGCTGGTGCTCGACAATCAGCGCCTTGCCCTGAACCCGTTCGTTGCAGTATTTCAGCGCTTCCTCGAAGGCTGCCCTGGCCAGCCCGATGAACGCACCACCCATGTGGCAGCTGGTGAGGCTTATGATCAGCCTTGCCAGTATCGTGCCGAATTCCGGCGCCTGGGCGATCATGTAGTGGTTGGGGATCTTCACGTTTTCGAATATCAGCTCGCCCTGCGGGTGGTCCCTCATCCCCACCTTGTCTATAGGCGGCGACTGCGTGACACCCGGAAGGTTCAAGGGAACAACCGCTGCACCGAGCTGGTGGGGGCCCTCATGTGGGGGAAGCATTGGATGGGCCAGGGCCCAGGTGGCGACCGGGGCACAGCCGGTCCAGTACGACTTCACCCCGTTCAACACCCATCCATCCCCGTCCCTGTCTGCCTTGAGGAACCCCTCGGTACCGAACGATGCCGGGTCGGGATCGTTGAAGGACATGATGTAATCGGAGCCCCGGTCTGGGTCCATCACCGTCCAGCAGCCGTCATACTTGTCCCCTTCATCTTCCATCCACGGGCGCACCACCTCGTCTATCACCTGCGGAGAGCCAATGATGCTTGCAGCTGCTGCGGGGAACAGGCCCTCGATGATTGAGGTAGCCAGTCCCACACTGCCCCATCCCAACTCTTCGCACCAGATGTTGAACTCGAGGGGCCCGATCATGGTCCCTCCGTATTCATCCGGAATCAGTAGCCTGTGGTAGCCGTTCTTCTTCCCCTTCCTAATAACCTCGAAGTACGGGGAATCCTTGGCGCCCGTAGCCTTCGCGTCCATGCGGTCGAGCTCGAAAGAGGCCGGCCTTAGTACCTCTTCTGCGAATCTATGCAGCTCGGACTTCCACATGGATATCTCCTGGTTGTTCCGGACCAGTGAATCGATCTCGAAGTACATCGCTCCCCCCTCTTTCTCCCCGGGTACGTTTTGACCCGATTTTCAACCGGTTTCGCGCGGGTGTTAAAGAATATAAGAAATATACCACCTACTGATTTGCGAGGATAATCACCGCAGCATGGGCACCCGCTTCAAAATCTTGACTATAGTCTATTAATAGACTATAGTACATTTAATGACCATAGTATAATGTTACTGTTGTCGCAGTCAAGGATTCTTTGGGTTTTTCAATAAGGCGGTGAGAGATGACCGAGGCAGCCAGCGTGACGCGGCGGGAGCAGTTCGCGATGGAGACCCGAAAACTGATATTCGATACCGCGGTGGACTTGTTCGCTGAAAAGGGCTATGACAGCATGACTGTGGATGATATCTGCGAAAAGGCCGGAGTCGCCAAGGGCACCTTCTACAACCATTTCAAATCCAAGGACCAGATAATCGTAGAGGAATTCCTGAAGATCGATGCCTACTACGGGGAAATACTGTCAAAGCTTCAGAAAAAAAAGAAAAGCTACATCGATAAGATGAATGAATTCTTCGCCCTTACCCTAAGGTATATAAGCGAACAGGGGATCGAAATCATGAAGGTGGCCTACCACAGCCAGATTGGGCCCAGCCGTACCAGCTCGCCTGTGGCGTCTCCGAAGCGTCCCCTCTACGAGATCGTCGAGCTGCTTGTCAAGGAAGGACAGGATAACGGGGAAGTTCGGGCCGATATGAGCGCGGCTGTCATAACACAGACCTTGGTTCATTTCACAAGGGGCGTTGTCTACGACTGGTGCCTCCAGAACGGCGGGTTCGACCTCGAGCAGGCTGGCAGGGATTACTTCAAGCTGGTCTTAGATGGACTCCGATCAAGGTAGAATTAGTCTCGGACCATCCGCTATTCCACTCTTCCTCAAGTCAATCCTTGGTAGAAAGCAATCTCTGCTTAAGGTGATTCTCCCCATTGAGGTAGTATCATTTTGCGGGATACAGTGACAACCTGTGTAGGCCCAAATGCAAACGCGATGCAAACAAGACTGGATGATACAGGACAACACTAGACGGACAGGATAGCACGAACTCACTAGAACTTGAAAACCGTTGTGGGCTTTAGTCCACCGTGGGTTCGAATCCCTCTTCTTGCACCAGAATGTCTCGATACGATTACGGCTTGACCCCTGCAAGACGGTAGACGCCATGGCCAGCCTCCCGCTTTTCCCAGGCGATCTCGGAGGGACCTCCAGTCAGATACTCGAGCGCGGCCGCGCACTTCGCCGCGTAGAGCACCTGGTTGTAGGCGTTGACGATCTCCACCGATATCGATTCCTTTTCCCGGTCGAACCCGATGGGATAGCCAAGGCCCCTCAGCGCAAGGGTTCGCAGGTACTCGTCCCAGAAGGCCTCCATGTCCCCACGGTCGAGCCCCGACAGGCGCTCCCTCGCTATCTTCTTCTGTGCCTCGAACAAAATACCCGAGAATTCCTCCCCCAGTTCTTTCTCGAACTCCCTCTCGATGGCGTAGATCGACTGCACCGCGATCAGGACCTCGCGGTTTCCCGTAATCCGGTTTCTGATGACGCCCGTGTCCAGATCCCACTCCATTAGCCTGGCGCTTTCCAGGGGCGCCCCGCACGCCGAGCACTTCTCGTACGAGAGGACTCCGTTGCCCGGCTCCACCTCCTCGTAGTCTAAGCGACTCTCGTCGGGTGGCTCCTCCTCCGCGCGAACGAGGTGAATGATCAGGTCGTTGCCCTCGAGGTGCCATTCGGCGCGCGCCGCAGGAAACTTCTCGAGTGACTCGAAAAAGCCGAGAGCGCTTCCGACCGTCCGCGGTATCAGGACCGGGTCCCTGACCCTCAGAACGAGGTATCGGCCCGCCCGATAGCTCTCCAGATTGATCCATCCGAAGCCGATTAAGGCGAGCTGCTTGCTTATCACCCTGAAGATCAGTTTGAACATCCACTGGGGGCGGAAGAAGCGGCTGTCCGGAAGGTACTTGATGTACCTGGCCAGCATGACCGCGAAAAGGGCTTTTCCGACCGCCTTCTGGGCTTCCACCAGGAAATGGTCCACCGGCATGCCGATCCTTGCGGAGATCTCGTCGAAGAGACTTTCCATCTCGTCAGACTCGAGACAGGCCACCTGTTGCACCAAGCCGCTCCTGTCGGTCGCGAAAATAGTGCCATCGGTCCGCCAGTCGGCGAAGCGGACCAGCTTTACCGGAAAGCCGCACCGCTCGCACTTCTTCACCGCATCCTCCTCGCCACTCGGAGTCGCCCTGCCGTGTTAAATTCGGACTTCCCCATATCCGCCTCCCAATGTCGTGATTTTACTACGTTCGGGTCCAAAATCACCCTCCGAAATCAGATTACATAGCACATAAGGCCTCCAGTTTTCGCCGCGCAAAAAGAACTTCTCGTTTCGCCGGTCCGCGAAGACGGTTGACTGACATTCACTTTCCATTTGTGCTCACCCTCTCGCGATCAAGTCGGCGCGGCGGCGAGGGAACGGATACGCTCAAGGAAAGTGACGAACAGCGCGAGCCTCACCTGGTTGGAGGAAAACCGCGTGCAGGAGAGCCTCGTCCAGGACAAAGCGTACTTGCACTCCTTTATCCACTGCTCGCAGTTGCCTCTCCCGTTGTAGAACCTCACCACGTTCCTGGCCTTGGCGCTCATGTTGGTGACGATGAAGCCGACCCTGGGGAATAGCTCGCCCTGATACCACTCGACCTTGGCAATCACCCTCCTCGGTCTGTTGCATGATGCCGATCGGTAGTTGAAGTCGTGGTAGGAGACCCTTGGTTTCTTGGGAGGCCTGCCGACTGGCCTGGTGAGCAAGTGGTCTATCTCCCTTTGGAGGTTCTGGTTGGCCGGAATCCTTATGGCGTAGAGGATGCGGTTCTCCTCCAGGCATTCGTAAACATCATGGGAGGCGAAGGCGGCGTCGGCTCGGAAGTTTTACCCGTCGAGCACTCCTGGGAGGCAAGCCTGCCAGAATGCGCGCCATGGAGCCGAAGTGCTCAATAATGTCTCTTATGCTTTCCTTTGAAAGCAAATCTGGGGGGAATTCCTGTAAAGCACAGGTCTTGCCCCTTCTCTAATGAGGCAGTGGCTTTCCGTCGACGTTCGCCGGCTTGCTCCAGCCCATTATCTTGTATATCGTCGGCGCGATGTCCGCTACCTCCACCTCATTCGAGACCTTTATGCCCGGAGTGTAGTCCGGATCCCCCGCGGGCGCTTTGAAGACGAGGGGGATACTCGTGGTCTGCAATCCGCCGTGCGCCGCGGGGAAGCCTAATTCAACCGAATCCGGGACGTTGCCCAGTGTTATACCAACGGGGTTGATGCTCCCCGCCAGAATCTGCCCGTGCGCCGCTATGTTGTAGTTGTACAGAGGGAATACGAACAGGTCGGGCCAGAGTTGGCCGTCCGGCTGTCCCGGGTGGTTGATCCAGTACTCCGAGTACAGCTCGCGCGGCCGCACTTTACCGTGTACGCCGAAGTCTTCGCCGTTCAACATCTCCTCGCGGTCCACGACCGTGAGCGGCTTCACGGGCCCGAGCTTGGGGTCGTTCACCGTGTAGTTCTTGAGGATGTCCTCTATGGCCGCGAGCTTCGTCTTGTCCTGGCACCACACAAAGTTGATCTCGGTGCCTCCGGCCTCGTTATAGTCCTCCCAGTGAACGAACCCGTGCTGCCTCAGGATATTGCGGAGGTCGAGCACCTGGTATCCCTTCGACTGGTCCTTCATGTTCTCCATGCCGTGGTCCGCCAGGACCACTATCGTGCTGTTGTCGTAGACGCCCCTTGCCTTCAACATGTCGATAAACTCAGCGAAATAGCTGTCCACCTTCCGGCAAATAGCAAGGCAGTCGTCGCGCTTCATCAGCGGGCTGTACTTGCTCTGTCCCCAGACGTTGAACTCCGACGGGTCCCACGACGCGCCCGTGAAGTGCCCCGTGTTGTCGAGGTCCCCCGCGTTGATGTAAGAGACGTCGGGGTCCTCCTCGGCTATAGAGCGGAAGAACGAGTCTACCAGGTATCGGTCCTCGGCGTGGTTGCCCGGCATCGACCCGACCACTGTGGTCACCGGGATCAAGAACAGCCCTAGCCCGACCAGGAAGTTTAACTGCCCGAGCTGGATCGGGGTGATCACCTCGCGGGTGACGTCGTTGTAGAAGCACTTGCTGAAAGTCGTAGAGGGCTTAGGGTCGCCGGCGTCGTACTTCGCCGGCGCAGGGAAGAAAAGGGGCCACTTGTTGCTGCTTCCCTCTATGTCCACAGACTTCTGCGCCTCGACATCCGCGAGCCAGTTCTTGTTGGACCAGAAACCGGTAAGCGGGTTGCTGCCGGTCTGCTCCTTGGCGACCTCGTAGATGCGCTCGATCGGCGCACCGTTGGGACCGTAGCGCATGAGGTCCATCGAGTTCGGCGCGTCGATAACTTCGTCGTGCTGGGTGAATCCTAGGAACGTCCCTCCGACCATGTAGATGCCCTGGGTCCCCGTATATGTGCCGGCGAGCGCGTTGGTGTGGTTCATGTCTGTCGCGCTCGGGAGGTAGACCTTCGCGCTCGTGTAGTTGACGCCCTGGTCAAGGAACGCGTGCAGGTTAGGCATCAGCCAGTTGCCGGGCGAGCCCGGTCCCTTGCCCTTACTGTTGAGGTACAGGTACTCCGGGTCCATCGAGTCTATCGCCCAGTAATAGACGTTTCGCTGGTCCGTGATCTCGGTCGAGACCACGGCCTGCTCGCTGGGCTCGAGGCTGCTGGTCGCCGTGACCGTGAGGTCGAGCCGGTCGCCCAGCGCCGCCGTCTTGGGGCTGTTGACCGTGAGGGTGGCGTCCGCGGTCGCGCCCGATGCAAGCGCAGTCAGGTTATCCTTGTCCAGCTTCGCTTTCCAGTCGCCGGCCAGCCCGGATACAGAAAGCTGCACGTTGGCGGGGCTCTGACCGTGGTTCGTCACGTGGAAGACGAACGAGGTCGACTCCCCCGCCACCGCCTGGTGCGCATGCGGGCGCAGGCCGCCGGCCGCGCTGACGCAGTAGAGCAGGCCCGGGTTCATGACCTGCACCTTGAGCTGGGAAACCGCGCCGGTGTGTGCCCCGGGACCAAGTGTAAGCGTCACGGTCTTCGGCTGGTTCTTCGGCAGGACTTCGTCAGGGGTAACCTCCGCCCTGAACTCGACAGCGTTTGGGTAAAGGTAGTTGAAGGTCAGCCCCGGTACTTTCACCTGGTTGATCGCGGCCCCGTCCTGGTCGAGGAACCGCACGTGACACGGGAAATCGGCGGAGTAGCCCAGGGCGTATGTGTCCTGATCTCCACCGTTGTTCTTGGCGGCAAGTCCCCAGCTGAGTGGTTTGCCCGCGTATGCCTGGAGCACCGGATCGGGATATCCCTGGCCTGTCAACTGCGGGCCGTTGGAAAGTGAGAGCTTAGGCTGTGAGGCGAGAACCGTCACCTTGAGCCAGACCCTGTGCTGCTCGGTGCCTCGCGTACCGGTCACCTTGATATAGCCCGTCGTGCCTTCGGGGGTCGACTTGGAGCAGCTGACGATGACCCAGGAACTGGCAACGCCGTTCGGTCCCGCCGGTTTTACCACGCCGGGGAATACGAAGGTCGTGAAGTAGGACAGCTCGCTGGTCGCCTTGAGGGTCACCGAGGCGTTGCTGGCGGCTATGTTGCGCGTGTCCAGCGGCATCCTCGTGGAGCACATCCCGGTTGCCGGTGAAAGCATCTGCTTCGAGAATATGCTGAACAGGTCGAACGTAGCCCCGCCCCCGGCGACAACTGCCGACCCGGAGGTCTCTCCGGCAAGAGCCGGAGTCGCAACAGCCAGGCAAAGTGCTATTGCCGAGACAATGACCACGAACTTCTTGATGCCGCCAGGTTGGTTCCCTTGTGTTGCAGCCATGATTCCCAGACCCCCTTGGTTCTTGCTACGATTTCCTTCCATAGAGTTCAGCTCGTCATCGCCTGTGCCGAAGCTGCGACAGCGATGGCATGGAAGCTGTTAACCGACATTCCTCATTTGCCTCCTCCGGCGCCGTGATAATACCACGGATCGCTCCTTTCCGGCACGGTTGATTGGATTCTGCTGCACGCTCGCCGACCGACCCCTTCATCTCGGCTCCCAGCTGCGTCTTTTCCCGTTGTCCGGGGATAGTTGTCCTTTGTTTTCAGTCATCGAATTCGTCAACAGCGTTCACAAATGTTAATCCTTATAAGCCGAATGATCTGACGTCGGCGCTGTACGACAAGGAGTTACTGCTGAGACAATATGCGAATACGCTTCCCGTAAAATAAGGATTAGTCGAGCTATCT
>Ga0315289_10008189_pt1 | contig 15143 bp, 26 predicted proteins | sample YL17G11_40_MG_FD_203452 | JGI IMG/M metagenome (GOLD analysis project Ga0315289, IMG submission 203452) | Sediment microbial communities from Yellowstone Lake, YNP, Wyoming, USA - YL17G11_40 | ecosystem: Environmental > Aquatic > Freshwater > Lake > Sediment | place: USA: Wyoming | collected... | reverse complement strand
CCTGGAGTGCACCTCCACCGACCCCAATGCGCCTGAGTATGCCTGCATCTGGGAGCTGCTGCGGGTGGTCGACGAGTACATTCCCACCCCGGTGCGCGAAACCGAAAAACCCTTCCTGATGCCGGTCGAAGACGTCTTTGGCATCAAGGGTCGCGGCACGGTGGTGACCGGCCGCATCGAGCGCGGCACCGTCAAGGTCGGCGAGGAAATCGAGATTATCGGCCTGCGCGAAACCCGCAAGACGGTCGTCACCGGCGTCGAGATGTTTCGCAAGATTCTCAAGGAAGGCCTTGCCGGCGACAACGTCGGCTGCTTGCTGCGCGGCATCGAGCGCGAAGACGTCGAGCGGGGCCAGGTGCTGGCCAAGCCCGGCTCCATCACCCCGCACACCATGTTCCTCAGCGAAGTCTACGTGCTGCGCAAAGAGGAAGGCGGCCGCCATACCCCGTTCTTCAACGGCTACCGGCCGCAGTTCTACATCCGCACCATGGATGTGACCGGCGAGTCCGAACTGCCCGCCGGGGTTGAGATGGTCATGCCAGGCGATAACGTCAACCTGACCGTCAAGCTGATCGTGCCCGTCGCCCTCGAAATCGGCTCCCGCTTCGCGATCCGCGAGGGCGGTCGAACCGTCGGCGCCGGCGTCATTACCAAGATTCTGGAATGAGAGGAGAACCCCGGTTTCGCGGAGAAAGCGGGGGTCTTTAGGAGAGTCTCATGGCAAAGAACAGGATACGCATCCGGTTGAAGGCCTACGATCACCGCGTCCTGGATGACTCAGTGCGCAAGATCGTGGATGCCGCAGAGCGCACGGGCGCTGCTGTGGTGGGTCCGGTGCCGCTCCCAACGCGGATCGAGAAGTTCACCGTGAACCGTGCGCCCTTCATTGACAAGGACAGCCGGGAGCAGTTCGAGATTCGCACACACAAGCGGCTGATCGATGTGCTCGAGCCGGGCGCCAAGACGATCGAGAGCCTCACGAAGCTGGATCTGCCGGCGGGCGTGGACATCGAGATCAAGCTGTAGGGGCATCCCCTTGTGGGTGCGCTCGCCTATGCCGGCCGACCCCTAAAGGTAGTGGCGCAGTGGCCCCGCTTGGCGTACCCGCCTGCGGGGTGGAAGAGGGTCGCTCCCAGCGGGAGGACGAGCGCCGGCAGGGTTGACGGGATGATGCGCGGTTTCGCCTGTGTAAGAGACGGAATCACGACAGTCCCAGGGAGGGAAGATGAAGGGTATCTTGGGCCGCAAAGTGGGCATGATGCAGCTGCTCACGGCACAAGGCGAGGTAGTGCCAGTCACCATCATCGAAGCCGGGCCGTGCTACGTAACCCAGGTCAAGACGATGGAGAACGACGGGTACGCGGCTATTCAGTTGGGCTTCAATGAGACCCGGCAAAAGCACTTGACCAAGGGTCAGATAGGCCGGCTCAAACCCCACGGCCTACCTCTGCTGCGCACGCTCAGGGAGATCCGCCTGAAGAACGTTGAGGACTACCAGCTAGGCCAAAAGCTGATGTCGGATGTCTTCAACGTGCACGATCGCGTCGATGTACGAGGGATCTCGAAAGGCCGAGGTTTTCAGGGCGGCGTGAAGCGCCACGGCTTTCGTGGTGGCCCGCGCACCCACGGCCAGTCTGATCGCCTGCGTGCCCCGGGCGCCTCGAGCTCAGGCACGACTCCGGGCCGAGTCTACAAGGGCAAGCGCATGGCCGGCCACATGGGCAATGTCCCGGTGACCGTGCATAACCTGCGTGTCGTTTTGGTCGATCCTGAGCGCAGTTTGCTGGCCGTGCGCGGCGCCGTGCCGGGCGCGCGGGGCGGACTGTTGGTGATCACGGACGCTCGGAAAGCATAGGCTTCGTTACAGAGGCAGGGATAGTGACCATGCAAGTTTCATTGATGAACATGGCGGGCGAGACCGTGGGGCAGGTCGATCTTACCGACAGTATCTTCGCCGCGCCGATGAATGGGCCGCTCATGCACCAGGCAATGGTGCGCCAGTTGGCCAATGCTCGCCTTGGCACTCACAAGGTGAAGGGTCGTAGCGAGGTATCCGGCGGCGGGCGAAAGCCCTGGCGGCAGAAAGGCACCGGCCGGGCGCGTCAGGGTTCGATCCGGGCCGCCCAGTGGCGCGGCGGCGGCATCATTTTCGGCCCCACTCCCCGCACATATGTGCAGCGGATGCCGCGCAAGATGCGCCGGGCCGCTGTGTGTGCGGCGCTGTCTGCGAAAGTCGCGGACGAGCGAATCGTGGTGCTCGACCAGTTGCAGATGTCCGAGCCGAAGACCCGGGAAATGGCTCAGATGCTTGGACGGCTGTCGGTGACTTCCAGCGCCCTGATCCTGACAGCGCAGCCGGATCTCGCGGTGGAACGCTCGGCCAGCAATCTTTCTTACGTCAAGCTTCTGCGAGCGCAGTATCTGAATATCCGTGATTTGCTGACCTACGACTACGTGATCATCCCGCAGGCTGCGTTGGCCGTGATCGAGGAGATCCTGGGCTAGGCCCGACGGCAAGACGAAGCACTCAGGTTCGTTGTCCGTCTCTCGTCCAAGGAGAGTTTAGGCAAGATGCATGTCTACCAAATACTCAAGCGGCCGGTTGTGACCGAGAAGAGCAACGCCCAGGCTGATGCCCACAATCAGTATACCTTCGAGGTAGATCGCCGGGCCAACAAGATGCAGGTGAAAGACGCCGTGGAGACGGTCTTCAACGTTTCCGTCAGCGGCGTTCGCATCATCAATATCCCTGCCAGGAAAGGCCACCACGGTAGAGTGGTCATTACCAAGAAGCCGGCATGGAAAAAGGCCGTGGTAACGCTGGCCCCGGGCAACACGATTCAGTTCTTCGAGGGCGTTTGATCGAAGCTGGAAACTCGGGGGCCGCAAGGAACGGGTTTCTGCACGCAAAGTAATCAGGAGTTTCCTGTATGGCGATCAAGATCTACAGGCCTACTACACCCGGTCGGCGAGGCATGAGCGTCTCGGATTTTGATGACGTCACGCGTTCGACGCCCGAGCGTTCTCTCGTGAGGCCGATGCAGAGGCTGTCTGGGCGTAACAACCAGGGTCGGATCACTGTGCGGCACCGAGGAGGTGGTCACAAGCGCCGCTATCGGCTGATCGATTTCCGTCGGGACAAGGTCGGTGTGCCCGGCCGCGTTACCTCGATCGAATACGATCCGAACCGCTCGGCGCGCATCGCGTTGATCATCTATGCCGATGGCGAGAAACGCTACATCTTGGCGCCTCTGGGCCTGAAAGTTGGAGCCCAACTGATGGCCGGCCCGGAAGCCGAAGTGCGGGTAGGCAATTCCATGCCGCTGAACAACATTCCGCTGGGCACTTTGGTCCACAATGTTGAGTTGCAGCCCGGGAAGGGCGGCCAATTGGCGCGTTCGGCGGGCACTGCTGCCCAGTTGATGGCCAAGGAAGGGGACTACGCTCAGATCCGCCTCCCCAGCGGCGAAGTGCGGCGCGTGCCGTTGGTCTGCATGGCCACCGTTGGCCAGGTCGGCAATACGGATCACGCCAACATCAACCTGGGGAAGGCAGGGCGCAAGCGCTGGATGGGTTGGCGGCCTACCGTACGTGGCGTGGCGATGGATCCGAATTCCCATCCTCATGGTGGCGGCGAGGGTCGCTCCCCGATCGGCATGCCCGGCCCCAAGACGCCTTGGGGCAAGCCTGCCCTGGGGTACAAGACCCGCACCAACAAGCGGACCAACAAGTACATCGTGCGCCGGCGCGGCGGCAAGTAACGGGGGGGAGTGACGCATGTCTCGGTCTCTGAAAAAAGGGCCGTATGTAGACGGCAAGCTGTTGAAGAAAGTCGAAGCGATGAACCGGACCGGAAAGAAGCAGGTCATCAAGACCTGGTCGCGCGCTTCCACGGTCTTCCCGCAGATGGTGGGCCATACGATTGCTGTTCACGATGGCCGGCGCCATGTGCCCGTCTACGTGAGCGAGAACATGGTGGGACACAAGTTGGGTGAGTTCGCGCCCACGCGCTTCTTTCGCGGGCACGTGAGAAGCGAAAAGAAGAGCGCTCGGGTTTAGCCGCTGGATCGGTTCGAGGTGCATGCTGTAGTGTCCTGGTGGGGCACGAGCCCGCCCCGGCCCGACCGGCATGGGCCGGGGCGGGCGAGCGGGCCGGGGAGCCTGGGCCGCGAACCTAACGAGGTGAGATCATGGAAGTTCGGGCAGTGACCAAATACGTGGGTATCTCGCCGCAGAAGACGCGGCAGGTCATCGATCAAGTGCGCGGGCTGAACGCGGTGCAGGCACTCGCGGTACTCCGGCACATGAGCCAGTCTGCAGCCGAGCCTGTGGCGAAGACGATCGCTTCTGCTCTGGCAAACGCTGAGGAGAACCTGGGACTGTCGCGCGATGACATGTACATCGCCACGATTTCAGCCGATGGCGCACCCCTTCGGCGCTGGCGGCGATTCGGTGCTCGGGGCCGGTTCAAACCGATCATCAGGCGTTCGTCACACATCACTGTTGTACTGGATGAACGAGAATAGACAATCACTGCGTATCGTCCGTCTGAGATTCGATGTTTTTCAGAGCCCGTATCGTGGACAGAGCGACACACGTGATACGCAACTCGCAGTAAGGAGGCAGCTTTGGGCCGTAAAGCACATCCGATAGGCTTGCGCCTTGGTATGGTCGAGGAACATCGCTCTCGCTGGTATGCTGAGGGTAAAGAATACACCAGATTGCTGGCAGAAGACCGTGCGATTCGCGCGACAATCTACAATACCTTGCCGGAAGCTGCGGTGTCGAAGATCGAGATTGAACGCTTCCCGCCTAACCAGATCCGACTGACGGTCCATTCGGCGAAGCCCGGCATCATCATCGGGCGCAAAGGCGCAACGGTGAATGCACTGCGTAGCGATCTTCAGAAGCTGACCGACAAACGCGTCAAGCTGGACATTTCCGAGATCGAGCATCCAGAGATGGACGCTTACCTGGTGGCGCGCAGCATCGCGGAGCAGTTGGAGCGTCGCATCTCCCACAAGCGCGCCATGAAACAGGCGATGCTTCGGGCACTCAAGAGTGGCGCTCAGGGCTGCATGATCCGCTGTGCTGGACGCCTGGCCGGGGCCGAGATGGCCCGCGTCGAATCCATGCGAGAGGGACGCGTCCCGCGGCATACCCTGCGCGCTAAGATCGACTTTGCCAGGAGTGAGGCCTTGACCACCTTTGGCCGGATCGGCATCAAGGTCTGGATCTACAAGGGGCAGGTGCTCCCCGGCATGGAGAGTTGATTATGCTTATGCCAAAGCGCGTCAAATACCGCAAGGTGCACCGCGGTCGGCGCAGGGGTGTTGCCAGCCGCGGGAATCACATTAGCTTTGGTGACTACGCCCTGCAAGCCCTGGAAGCGGCTTGGCTCAGTGCCCGTCAGATCGAAGCAGCGCGGCGTGCCATCGTCCACTATCTGCGCCGAGGGGGCAAGCTCTGGATCCGAGTCTTCCCCGATCATCCTGTGACGCAGCGTCCGGCGGAAACCCGGATGGGCGGCGGCAAGGGCGCGGTCGAATATTGGGCGGCCGTGGTGCGCCCCGGCCTGGTGCTGTTTGAGGTCTCCGGCGTGACCGAAGAAGAAGCGCGTGAAGCCATGCGGTTGGCTTCACACAAGCTGCCGATCCCGACCCAGTTTGTGCGCCGTGAGATAGGGGAGATAAGCATATGAAGTCGAGTGAGGCCCGAGACCTATCACAGGCGGAGCTAGCGCGGCGTCTGGACGAGGCACACCAGGAGTTGTTCAACCTGCGGTTCCAATACGCGACCGGGCAACTGAAGAACACGGCACGGCTGGGCCAGGTGCGGCGCGAAGTCGCCAGACTGCGCACCATCATGCGTGAGCGTGAACTGACCCCGGCTCGGGAGGCATAAGCCATGCAGACACAGACTGATACGACCCCGTCCAAGAGACGTCACCTGGTCGGCCAGGTGGTAAGCAACAAGATGGACAAGACCGTGGTCGTTGAGGTGCAGCGGACACGACGCCATCCGCTTTACGGCAAAGTAATCCGCAGCAGCAAGCGCTACAAGGCACATGATGAGACCAGTGCCTGCTGGGTCGGCGACCAGGTTCGGCTTGTGGAATCGCGACCGTATAGCAAGGACAAACACTGGCGGGTGGAGGAGATACTCCATCGTGCCGCGCGGATCGACACCTCACCACTGGAGGCAGAACGATGATTCAGCAGGAGTCCCGGCTGACCGTGGCCGACAACACCGGGGCCAAGGAGATCCTCTGCATCCGGGTGCTGGGCGGATCAGGGCGGCGCTATGCCCATTTGGGCGACGTGATCATCGCCTCCGTGAAGCAGGCGGCACCGAATGGCGCCGTCAAGAAGGGCGAGGTTGTGCGTGCTGTGGTCGTGCGCACCGCCTATCCTCACGGGCGCTCGGATGGTTCACACATCCGTTTCGATGACAACGCGGCGGTCATCATTGACCAGTTCAAGGCGCCGCGCGGCACCCGCATCTTTGGCCCGGTTGCCCGGGAGCTGCGCGAGCGCGGGTTCATGCGGATCGTGTCGCTTGCGCCGGAAGTGCTGTAGGGAGAGGCAGGATGGATATCAAGAAGGGTGACAAGGTTGTCGTGCTACTGGGCGACGACCGCGGCGCCGCAGGTGAGGTGCAACGTGTGACGCGCACCAAGTGGGGTAAGGGCCGCCGTGTTGGCATGCGCAAGCCCCAGGGCGATCGCGTTGTGGTAGCAGGCATTAACCTGATCAAGAAACACCAGCGGCGGACCGGCAATGTCAATACCCAGTTCGGCATCATCGAACGTGAGGCTCCGATCCACATTTCCAATGTGGCATTGGTGTGCCCGAAGTGCGGAAAACCGACCCGGGTGGGGCACGTCATTCACGCGGACGGCAGTCGGTCGCGCATGTGCAAGAAGTGCGGCGAGGCGATTGACGCCTAGTGGGGAGTGGGTCTGATGGCTATAGCGAGATTATTGGAGCGGTACCGCAAAGATGTGGTGCCCGCAATGGAACGAGAATTCGAGTATAAGAACGTGATGCGTGTTCCGCGCGTCGAGAAGGTTGTCCTCAATATCGGTATGGGGGAGGCGCTACAGAACGCCAAGGCCCTCGATTTTGCGACGGCTGACCTGACGACCATCGCGGGCCAGAGACCGGTTATCACGAAGGCCAAGCGGTCTATCGCTGCATTCAAGCTCCGCGAGGGCAACTCTATTGGCGTGACGGTAACCCTGCGAAGCTTCCGTATGTGGAGTTTTCTCGACCGTCTCATGAGCGTCGCGTTGCCGCGCCAGCGTGATTTCCACGGCGTATCGCCCGATTCATTCGATGGTCGTGGCAACTACAACCTGGGGCTGCGTGAGCAGCTCGTGTGGCCCGAGATCAGCTACGACAAGATTGATCGCATGCGCGGCATGTCGATCACGATCGTCACCACAGCCAGGACCGATGAAGAGGGTCGCCGCTTGCTTCAATTGCTGGGAATGCCTTTCCGACAGAGCTAGCGAACGGCGCCCGTGACCATAGGAGGACATTCAGTGGCAAAGACTTGCATGGCTTGGCGGGAAAAGCGACGGAAATACGCGGGTCGAGTGCGCAACCGCTGCAGTGTCTGTGGCCGTCCACACGGCTACATGCGCCGCTTCGATATGTGTCGCATCTGCTTCCGAGACCAGGCGCTGCGTGGCAACCTGCCCGGCGTGGTGAAGTCAAGCTGGTAAGAGGAGTGAGTGATGATTAGTGATCCGATTGCCGACATGCTGACTCGTATCCGCAACGGGATCATGGTGCGGCAGAAGCAGGTGGTCGTGCCGAGCTCGAAGGTCAAGGTGGCCCTCGCTCGCATATTGAAGGACGAAGGCTTCGTCAAAGACTTCGAGGTCTCCAAGGATCCAGTGCAACCGCAGTTGCGCCTCCTTCTGAAGTACGATAGGGACCGCCAGTCCATAATCACCGGCTTGCAGCGGATCAGCAAGCCGGGCCGCCGGGTCTACGTGAAGCGTACGGATATCCCTTGGGTCTTGAGTGGCTTGGGAATCGCCGTGCTGAGTACGCCTCAAGGCATCATGACAGGGCAGCGGGCACGCCGGCTCGGGCTGGGCGGCGAAGTGATCTGCTACATCTGGTGAGTTGGTGAGATTGTGAAGCGTGGGCGAGCGCGTTGCGTGAGGTCAGGTATTGGCGATCATGCATTCTGCTCGGCGTTTCGCGGATGGAGGTACAACTGTGTCGCGCATTGGTAAGATGCCGGTTGACCTGCCCAAAGGGGTCACAATCACGGTGGGCCAGGGCAACCTGGTTACCGTCAATGGCCCCAAGGGACAACTGCAACAGCAATTCCCGCCAGAGATCAGCATTGACCTGGTGGATCATGAAGCTCGTCTCTCCCGGCCGAGTGACGCGAAGGTGCATCGGGGGCTCCATGGCCTAAGTCGGGCTCTGCTCAACAATATGGTGCTGGGCGTCAGCACTGGATATACCCGGACCCTCGAGGTAGAGGGAGTGGGGTATAGGGCTGGGATGCTGGGCAAGAATCTGGTGGTGATCGTGGGATACTCGCATCCGGTTGAGGTTGCGCCGTCCAACGGCATCAGCTTCGGGGTTGACAAGACCGGGCGTGTCATCACCATCACTGGCATCGACAAGCAGGCAGTGGGCCAGACGGCGGCCCAGATCCGCGCGCTACGGCCGCCGGAGCCGTACAAGGGCAAAGGCATCCGCCTGCAGGGCGAGATCGTGCGCCGGAAGGCTGGCAAGAGCGGCAAGGTTGGTGCTAAGGGCAAGACGTAGCGGGCTCCGGGGTTGCGTTTCCAAGGTTGTGACGTTTTGTCCCGGGTCGGGGTTTCGGGTGATACACTCGCCTGGGTCTGCCCTGGGCAGGCAGCCCCGACCGGTTAGGAGGATCGAGGTCAAATGGCCAAATACACGGGTCGGGAAGCTCGCGATCGCCGCCACGAGCGGATTCGCCGACGTATCCATGGCACGGCAGAGCGCCCACGCTTGAGCGTTTTCCGCAGTCTGCAGCACATCTATGCGCAAGTGATTGACGATGACGAGGGCGGCACGCTTGTCGCGGCGTCAACGCTGGACCCAGAGCTACTGGAACAGCTCGATGGCCTGAACAAGTCACAACAGGCCGCCCAGGTTGGCAAGCTGGTGGCACGGCGAGCGAAGGATAGGGGTCTGACACAAGTCGTTTTCGATCGCGGTGGCTACCCTTATCACGGTCGCGTCAAAGCCCTGGCGGATGGGGCGCGCGAAGCAGGCCTTGAGTTCTAGGGGGAAATGATGCCAGGCAGAGATCTGAGGCAACAACAGCGGAGCGGCCCCGACGGGGGACAGACAAAGGAGCGCCGCGGGCGGCGCGAACGTGAGCGTGAGCCGCAGGATGACCGTGAGCAGCTCGACGAGCGCGTGGTGCACATTGCCCGCACCTCCAAGGTCCTGAAGGGAGGACGTCGCTTTTCCTTCCGGGCCGTGGTAGTGGTGGGAGATAACCACGGACAGGTCGGGTTCGGCGTGGCCAAGGCGCGCGAAGTGCCCGAGGCCATCCGCAAGGCATCTGACCGCGCCCGCAAAGTGATGCGCCCGGTTCCGCTGGTGGGCACTACGATCCCGCATATGGCGGTTGGCAACTTCAGCGCTGCGCGGGTTTTGCTGCGCCCTGCATCTGCGGGCACCGGCGTTATCGCGGGCGGTGGGGTTCGTGCCGTCCTCGAAGCTGCGGGTATCCGTGACATCCTGACCAAGTCTCAGGGCAGTGCGAATATGCTCAACGTGGTATCGGCTACTATCCAGGCCTTGCAGATGCTGAAGAGCCCAGAAGACGAGGCCAGGCGCCGTGGGAAATCGATTGAATCGGTGACCCCCTATTGGTTGCGCGGAGGGAAGGATGTCGAGCCAGAGTGACGCGGGGACTGCCGTAGTCTCCAAGAAACTGCGCGTGACCTACTCGGTGAGTTCCATCGGTGTGGTCGTAAACCAGAAGCAGACCATAGAGCGACTTGGCCTACATCGGTTGGGTCAGACGGTTGAGCACGACGACACGCCCGCGCTGCGCGGGATGCTGCACAAGGTGCGACACCTGGTCACAGTCGTGGAAGTCGAGTAAGAAGACATGAAGCTACACGATCTACAGCCTGCAGAAGGCGCTCATCGCGATCGCGTTCGCTCCGGTCGTGGTATCTCAGCAGGGCGCGGGAAGACCGCCGGCCGCGGCACAAAAGGACAGAACTCACGCTCTGGCGGCTCAAAGCGACCTTACTTCGAGGGTGGGCAACTTCCGCTGGTGCGGCGCCTCCCTCACTTGCGTGGCTTCACGAATATCTGGCGTGTGGAGTACACCCCGGTGAACGTGGAGCAGCTAAGGGTGTTCACGGCCGGGAGTGAGGTCACCCCTGAAGCGCTTGTGGCGACCGGCCTGATCAAGTCGCTGAAACTGCCTGTGAAAGTGCTCGGCACTGGTGAATTGGACCGTGCCCTTAGCGTCCGAGTGCACAAGTTCTCGGTGTCGGCGCGCGAGAAGATCATCGCGGCCGGCGGCTCTGCTGAGGAGCTCGTGCTCGAGGGCGAACCCACCCCGAGCGCCTAGGGAGGGCCACATGATCGACGCCGTTCGCAACGCGTTCAGGCTTCCGGACTTGCGCCGGAGAATGCTCATCACATTGGGCATTCTGATCGTCTACCGGTTCGCTTCGCACGTTCCCGTGCCGGGTGTCAACCGGGAGGCGCTGGCCCAGCTTTTCCAATCCAACCAACTGCTGGGCATGCTGAACCTGCTTTCGGGCGGCGCATTGAGCAACTTCTCAGTGATGGCGATGGGAGTGTACCCGTATATCACGGCCTCCATCATCCTGCAGTTGCTCATCCCGATCATTCCGGCGCTGGAAGCCTTGAGCAAAGAGGGTGACGCGGGTCGCAATAAGCTCAACCAGTATACGGTGATTCTCACCATTCCGCTTGCGCTCCTGCAAGCATTCGGTCAGGCCTCAATCCTCTCGCAACCGGTTACGAGTGGGGGTTCTGCCGTTCTGCGGGATTTCGGGTTTGCCGTGAATCCTCTGGCTACCGTGGCCATCCTCCTCACGCTGGCAGCGGGGACAATGATGGCCATGTGGCTTGGCCAGATCATCACGGAAGAAGGGATCGGCAACGGCATCTCGATCATCATCTTTGGAGGCATCGTGGCCGCCATGCCGCAGAACATCCAGCGGACCTGGGTGCAAGGTGGATTCGCAGAATTAGCCATCTTCGTCTTGGTCACGATCCTGACGGTGGCAGTCATCGTTGTGGTGCAGGAAGGACAGCGCCGAATCCCGGTGCAATATGGCAAGCGCGTGCGGACGATGCGCGGCAATCGTCTGATGATGGTAGGTGGGCAGAGCACGCACGTGCCGCTGCGCGTGAACTCAGCGGGCATGATCCCGTTGATCTTCGCCAGCAGCTTCCTGATCTTTCCCAGCACGATCGCCAGCTACTTCGTGAACTCGAATCTTAAGGCGATCTCGGTAGTTGCCAACGCGATTAACAGGGTGTTCAGCCCGCAATACAACTCGTACTGGATCCTGTACTTCTTCCTGGTGATCGCATTCACGTACTTCTACACCGATGTAGTTTTCCGCCAGCAGAACCTTTCTGAAACCCTGCAGAAACAAGGCGGGTTTATCCCAGGCATCCGGCCCGGCCCGAACACCGAGCGCTACTTGAACAAGGTACTCTCTCGCATCACGCTGGTCGGCGCGATTTTCCTGGGCGGAGTAGCGATCCTGCCGTGGCTGGTCCACCTGGCCTTCGTCGGTGGCGCAGCAGCAAGCCGGGCGGCCACAAGCACCCTGCTGATCTCCAGCACAGGCCTGCTGATCGTCGTCGGTGTCGTGCTGGATACCATGAAGCAGCTCGAGGCCCAGTTGTTGATGCGGCACTACGAAGGGTTCATAAGGCGGTAGCGAGTCTTAGCGTGTCAACATCGCAACTGTACGTCATCATGTTGGGTGCGCCTGGAGCGGGCAAGGGAACGCAGGCGCGAATGCTGTCTGAAGCGTTGGGTGTGCCCCAGGTCTCGTCCGGCGACATCTTCCGCCAGAACCTGAGGGACGCTACGCCGCTCGGCCTGTTGGCCAAGGGCTACATGGATCGGGGCGAGCTGGTGCCTGACGACGTGACCATCAATATGGTGATGGACCGGCTAACACAACCCGATTGCGCCCGAGGTGCCATCTTCGACGGCTTTCCGCGGACGCTGACCCAGGCCGACGCGCTGGATACGGCACTTGCTGAGCGCGGCTCACAGATCGGACTTGTGCCGCTTCTCGAGGTAGGTGATAAGGCCCTGATCGAGCGTCTGGCCGGGCGACGGGTGTGCCGCGATTGCCAGGCCATGTACCAGGTGATGCTGGCCCCGCCCAGGGTCGCGGGACGCTGCGATAAGTGCGGCGGCGAGCTGTACCAACGCTCCGACGACGAGCCGGAGACAGTGCGCAACCGTTTGTTCGTCTACTACAAGCAGACGGCGCCGCTTGTGGGATACTACTTCGCGCACCGGGTGTTAGCCGGTCTGAATGGTGATCGGTCCGTCGAGGAGGTACAGGCCGATCTGCTGGCTGTGATCCGGCCGATGGTTCCTCCGGCGGCCTGATGGTCGTCCTGAAGACACGGGCCGAGATAGCCCAGTTGCGCGAGGCGGGCCGGATCGTGGCCCGTGTGCATGAGGCATTGCGAGAGATGATCAGACCCGGCGCAACGACGGCCGAGCTGGACGTCCGAGCTGAGGAGATCATCCGCCAACATGATGCCGTGCCGGCCTTCCTGGGGTATCCGCACACTGGCCGCAATGACTTCCCGGCGAGCATCTGTGCCTCTATCAATGAGGAGCTTGTGCACGGGATACCGAGCCGAGAGCGCTGGCTGGAGCCGGGCGACATTATTAGCATCGACGTAGGTGCCATCTACAAGGGATGGGTCGGCGACAGCGCATGGACCTACCCGGTGGGCGAGATCGACGAAGATAGTCAGCGGCTGCTTCAGGCTACCGAGGGCGCTTTGTGGGCAGGGATTGCTGAAGCGCGAGCTAACAGACACCTGGCCGACATCTCTCGGGCGATCGAGGCCTACGCGTCGGCCAGAGGGTTCTCGGTGGTCAGAGAGTATACGGGGCACGGTGTGGGGCGCGAGATGCACGAGAAGCCGCAGGTGCTCAATTTCGTGCCTGTGGGAGTTGGACACGGCTCTCGGCTGCGACCCGGCTTGACGCTGGCCATCGAGCCGATGGTGAATGGCGGAACATGGCGCACCCGCCAGCTCGAAGACGGGTGGACAGTGGTGACTGCCGACGGAAAGCGGTCGGCTCATTTTGAGCATTCGATCGCCGTCACCGACGGCGAGGCTGAAATACTTACAGTTTTATGACGTCATGGCGCTCGTGCATGGCCAACAGTCGGACCGATGGGCCGACTGAAGCCAGAATCCGTGCCAGGCATGCGAAGGAGATCGTAGCGTGAAAGTCCGACCTTCAGTTAAGCGTATTTGCGACAAATGCAAGATCATCAGGCGTCGTGGTACGGTGCTGGTCATCTGCTCAAACCCGAAGCATAAGCAACGCCAAGGGTAGCGACGAACGACGCATGTTGTTGACGGAGCCTGCTCAACCGTCATTCGTCACCCGTACTTCTGGGGAGGAAAAATGGCTCGTATAGCCGGTATTGATCTGCCCCGCGAAAAGCGGACTGAGATCGGCCTGACGTACATCTTCGGGATCGGCCTCACTTCAAGCCAAGAGATCTTGAAGATGACTGGCGTTGACCCGGACACCCGAATTCGTGATCTGGACGATGCCCAGGTAGCGCGCCTGCGTGAGGTCATTGAGCGGAACTACAAAGTGGAAGGCGACCTCAGGCGCGAGGTCAGCATGAACATCAAACGCCTGCAGGAGATCGGCAGCTATCGGGGCCTGCGTCACCGCCGCAATCTCCCAGCACATGGCCAGCGCACCCGCACTAACGCGCGCACGAAGCGTGGCGCCCGCCGCACGGTGCCCGGGAAGAAGCGCTCCCGCAAGTAATCGAGTAACGGAGAAGCGAAATGGCGAAACCCACAACGACTACGGATGCGCCCAGGCGACAACGCAAAGCAGGACCGCGCCGCGAGAAGCGGATGGTGCCACAGGGCCAGGTGCACATCCAGTCGACTTTCAACAACACCATCGTCACCGTGACGGACCCGCAGGGCAACGCACTGTTGTGGACCAGCACTGGCTCGGTTGGGTTCAAGGGCTCGCGCAAGAGCACGCCCTACGCCGCCCAGATGGCGGGTGCCCAAGCGGCCCGGGGGGCCATGGACGTTGGGATGCGCGAAGCAGATGTCTTTCTGAAAGGTCCCGGCCCCGGCCGCGAGTCGGCAATCCGTTCGCTTCAGCAGGCAGGGCTTCGTGTGCGCTCGATCACGGACATTACGCCGATCCCGCACAATGGATGCCGCCCGCCGAAGAAACGAAGAGTCTAGGTTAGGCCGCGTTGCGAACTGAAAAGCAGTCGCCGGCATCACGGACGACAGGATAATCAGTTCACGGCGCAAGGCCCGTACGGCGCAAGCGCCCACGGGCAAGCGAGGGGGATGAAGGTCGCCATGCCGTAAACCCCTCGCATGTATACCAAATGAGGCAGAAAGAATGTCTGCCCAACCAGGAGGGTTAAATTGGCACGACATGTAGATCCGGTATGCAAGCTCTGCCGTAGGGAAAGCATGAAGCTCTTCCTGAAAGGCGAGCGTTGCTATTCGCCCAAGTGCGGGTTTGAGAAACGCAGTTACGCGCCTGGCATGCATGGGAAGAAAGGCACGTTCAGGCACAAGGAATCTGACTACCGCCTGCAATTGCGCGAGAAGCAGCGGGCCCGCCGGATCTACGGCGTGCAGGAGCGCCAGTTCCGTCGCTACTTCAAGAGCGCGCAGCGCGTTCAGGGTATGACGGGTGTGACGCTGTTGGTGACCCTGGAGCGCCGGCTGGATAATATCGTCTTCCGCCTCGGCTTTGCGGACTCTCGCCCACAGGCACGGCAGCTTGTACGCCATGGGCATTTCGCACTGAACGGCAGGAATCACGATGTGCCATCCTACCTGGTAGAGGTAGGGGACGTGATCGAA
>Ga0315289_10008187_pt1 | contig 15144 bp, 11 predicted proteins | sample YL17G11_40_MG_FD_203452 | JGI IMG/M metagenome (GOLD analysis project Ga0315289, IMG submission 203452) | Sediment microbial communities from Yellowstone Lake, YNP, Wyoming, USA - YL17G11_40 | ecosystem: Environmental > Aquatic > Freshwater > Lake > Sediment | place: USA: Wyoming | collected... | reverse complement strand
CCGTAAACTCTGATTGATCACACTGCGCAGCACCCTGTACTGCTTCTTGCCCGAATCCGTAAACTCTGATTGATCACACTGCGCAGCACCCTGTACTGCTTCTTGCCCGAATCCGTAAACTCCGATTGATCACACTGCGCAGCACCCTGTACTGCTTTTTGACAAAATCACAGATTTGGCTATCAGCCTTTGGGAGTTGTCCTATAACGTGGAATGCGGTAAGATTGCATTGCCATGCTCTGGATTGCGATGACACTTGCCCTGCTTGGCGTTGTAACGTCAGCGAGAGCCTGACAGGTGCATCATACCTGCCAGGTTTTTTTACTGCCAAGTAGCACCTTGTTACCACGAGTTTTTATCACAAGGAGAAAGAATGCAGACACCCTGGGAATATCGTTTTGCCAACCGGACGCGACAGATGGGGAGTTCCGTCATTCGCGAACTGCTCAAACTGACCGAGCAGCCAGATATCATTTCGTTCGGAGGTGGGTTGCCGGCACCGGAGGTGTTCCCGGTAAAAAAATTCCAGGAGGCCTGCAATACTGTCCTCAAGACAGAGGCGGCTCTGGCCTTGCAATACAGCACCACAGAGGGCTACCGTCCTTTGCGGGAAATGATCGCCCGGCGCACCGCCCGATACGCGGTTTCTGTCACGCCCGAAAACATCCTGATCACGTCTGGCTCCCAGCAGGCACTGGACTTTATCGGGCGGATTTTTATCAACCAAGGGGACCACATCGTAGTTGAAAATCCCACTTACCTGGGCGCACTCCAGGCCTGGAATGCCTACGGGGCGCAGTATATCCCCGTCCCTTCGGACGAGGACGGTATGATCACCGAGGAATTGGAAAAGGCGCTGCGGATCGGGCCCAAGTTCATCTACATCCTGCCGAACTTCCAGAACCCGAGTGGCGTGACCCTCAGCCTGGAGCGCCGTAGACAGTTGGTCGAATTGGCCGACCGGTATGGGGTCCCGATTGTGGAAGATGACCCTTACGGGCAACTGCGTTTCGAGGGCGATCATCTGCCGTCGGTCGTCTCACTCGATAGCAAATACCGTGGCGACAATGGCTGTTATACCGGAAACGTCATCTATCTGAGCACTTTCTCCAAAATACTCGCTCCAGGCATCCGCCTGGCATGGGTCATCGCACCGGAGCAGGTGATCCGCAAACTGGTGCAGGCCAAGCAGGCTGCCGACCTGAACACTGCCGCGTTCAATCAGTTGGTTGCTTACGAAGTGGGTAGGGATGGTTTTCTGGATGAGCACGCCAAAGTGATCCGCGCCACATACAAAGAGCGCCGCGATGTGATGCTGGAAATGATGGAAGAGATGTTCCCGCCCGGAGTACACTGGACTCGTCCACAGGGTGGCATGTTCCTGTGGGGCGTTTTGCCGGAAACGATGGACGCGGCCGAGGTGCTCAAGATTGCGATCGAACGTAAGGTGGCCTTCGTGCCCGGCGAGTCTTTCCACCCGAATGGCGGCGGGAAGAACACCATGCGGCTCAATTTCTCGTATTCCAACCCGGAGACGATCCGCGCGGGGATCACCCGCCTGGGAACGGTGTTGAAGGAATTGGTGGCGCAAGCGCATGATCGCTAAAGAATTAAAAACTCACTTTACGCAGTTAGCAAAGCAGGGTTGCTCTCTTGCAAAGCAGCATAAGTTGACTGTGTAAAGTGAGATGGTAAATACAAGATGAGCGCGGTCTGAGGAAAAGATGAAGCATTACCAGGATAGCGAACGCCCTCAAAAAGGGCATTCGCTATTACCTATTGGCACCACCATCCTTGAGGAGAAGGAGAAAAGGTGATGATCTATTATTAATTCCCATATTCCTCACCTTAAGTTTGACCTTTTGGAGAATTATTGTGGGGTTAGTTTTAGCCCTTTAACACGTTTTTCAATGGAGATCGAATCTATTTCATACTTGCACCAGCACATTCGCCGGTATAACTCGAATGGCCTACGGTGGATCAAGGAAAACAGCCATCTAGAGTAAAGATTTTGCTCGTATCAGCGATTGACTTCAGAAAGTATTAGGCAAACTTTTTTCTATTTTCCGAATTTTGTTGATACGTCGCAGGTAGCGATCTTCGCCTGGACTATTTCCGATAAAACGGGCATTGAGAAAGGTTTCGGTGATCTCGCTTGCTACTTCTGGGCCAATTACGCGCGCTCCCATACAGAGAACATTCACGTTGTCATGCTCCACGCACTGATGAGCGGAATAGGTATCATGGCACAAACCTGCATAAATGCCATAAATTTTATTTAAAGCGATACATGCGCCTACTCCTGAACCACACAACATGATGCCGCGTTCGGCATCATTTTTTAAAATCGCTTGACCGATTTCCTCAGCATAGTCCGGATAATCTACAGGGTCTGTGTTATCAGTACCCAAGTCAAGCACATCGTGGCCAACTTTGCGCACGATATCGATAATTATCTGTTTCAATTGATACCCTGCATGGTCACAGGCAATGGCGATTTTCATAAGATTCCTCGCGCCTTATTAATCATATTAACCACTGTAAAACCGAACATTCTCAACTGGAAATTTGACTCTCCTGTTTTACTGCCCGGGGTTGGGGATAATCCAATTATCTCCATTGATACTGCCGCCCATCTGATTAACCACAACCCGATCGATGACACTCACGCCTCTGTCGGCCATGGCGGTAAAGGTATCGTATGCCGGAAAGTTGACACGGGTGCGGCCAATCCAGTAGATATCCGAGAAATTATAATAATTGTAAGCTTCCTGTACGCCCTTGTAGCCGTACAGGAAGCCCAACAATCCACCCCAGGTGGATGTGGGGTTATCTGAGTCCATACCCGATAACATGGCGATTTGAACCGTCCGTTTCAAATCGCCTTGGCCAAACATCAGGCTGATCATGCTTAAACCAAAGTTACTGCCCGAGTCCCACCACTGCGTATGAAGATAACCATCGTTGGACTGGGCGATGTAATGATCGTGGAAGGCGTCGCGGGTGACTTCCCAATTATTCTTATCGGGGTTGTTGTTGTATGCATCCAACACCCAATCATAAATCTTGGCAATGTAAGAGTCGCTGGGCGTTCGGGATCGGGCCTGCGCTGCCAGCCAGAATACTTGCTCGTCGTAGGCGGAGCCGTTGCCGTTGGTGTCATGAATGTTAGCAATCGCATACGGTGCCAGAGAATACATAATGATGTAGAATTGAGCCGCATACGCTGCATCGCCGTAGGCTGTGGTCCGCACCGGTAATTGACCCATAGCCAAGGCCACAGTGGGCCGTGCCGGGGCATAGAAGCCAAAGGATTCGGTAGTTAATTGGGCGTCAATCATTTCCCAATTTGGGTTGTTCACCGGCAATGAGGTATCCGGCGGTACCATGCCGTTGTCCACCATCAGCCAGTAGGCGGTTTCATCGGAAACCCATACGTAGGAACCATCAATATGTTCCAACCATTGGTCGCGGATTTGCGGTCCGGTGAGGATTTCAGTTTTGTAGGTATCTAAGGCATGCAGATAGATATATTCAATATCGGTATCGTCATCACTTCCAAAGGGGTCTAAGGCAACATTAAATTTGAAGTTGCGCCTACTCCAATCATTATCCGTATAATAAGGTTCCCAGGTGCGCATGCCTTCGCTTTGTAACCCGGTCCAGTTGGCAATGCTCTCGCTCAACCAGAAAGCGCGCAGCCGGTCTCTGTAATCCGTGCGGTTCACTACCAAGTCGTTTCCCGACAGTGGGGTGGGAGTAAGGGTGGGGGTAAGATCACTGCTGCTGGCCAACGAAGTGCTGATCAGGATTCCCTCCCCGGCAGGTTTTGCAGTGGTAGCGGTAGTTTCTGGGGGAACGGTGGCCTGCTCCATGACTGACGAGCCACACGCTGTAAGGAGTTGGGATGCCACAAGCAGAATGGCCATCAAACTAAATAGCGTTTTCATGTCGTTTTCCTTTCAAAGTTGAATTTGGGTTAGAATTACAACCACCTAGTGGAGTTCACTCTACTAGGCTGTTCGCTCACAAGTCATTCTTGTTCTTTGCCGGACGAGGAATGACTTGTGAGCTTTTTGGTAAGGCAGGGGGATTCGTTTCTTTCATCACCTCCTTTGCATTAGGGTGATAGATGAAAGGGTTACAGCTAGTCCCTTGATAAACCTTGATTGCTTGGTGAGTTATATACCATACGTACCCTGATAGTTTAGGATATCCGTATTCATTTCGGAACTTCCAATCAAGGGTGACGAAAATCGGTTTTTTACATTCACTGAGCAGATGCCTCGTTAGAGAAAAACTTGGAAATCAGTTAAGTGGATAAGGAAATTTAGACACGAAAAAGGGCATAATATCTACTCTCCAAAAAATTTCAGAAAATATTCAGTTCCCTTTCGAAAATTACATATTCCCGCTTTAATTCTCCGCGCAATTCTTCCTAATTTGCTAACTCCAAATAGTCCAACCACAATGGCCAGAACAATTATTAATTCAATGACACCTACATTTATGGAGCCCTGGTACTCATAAGCGCCTATATCAGGCAAGGAGCCGACAGGCCGATCTTTATCACTGTAGTCACTCCTGATATCTAAATTCACGCCAGTATTGATCGCCCGACTGGTAGCTTTCAGGTGCAGGTCACGAGCGGAAAAATTCACAAACTGAGGATCGGCAATAATCTCACCTTCGCCTAGCGGGTATCCTACAGGATTTGAATTTGAACCGCCATAGTATAGATTATGGTCGTGAGGGTAGTTATGATATTTGTATGAATAAGAACCAGAGAGCACATTCGCCGCGGGTGTATAGAAAATATTGTTACGAAAGGTTAACCAGGAATCGCTTGGTGCAGGTCCTTCATCAGAATAATAATAGACCGTGAACAAAGCTGTCGCATTTTCAGAATGGGTGCGGATCACGGTATTGTGATAAACCTGAAAATTGCTTGGGGTTGTAGTGGTATCCCAAGCAACAAACTGTTGATAATCATCGCTAATATTATTTATTATTGTGACATTACTCGAAATCGTTTCAGTAACTTCCAGGAAACCCTGGCTTCCCGATGAGAAATTATGATGAATATTTATGTTTGATTTTTCTTGAAACCACCAACCCTCAATCTCAATCGCTCCGCCATCCGCCCCATACGGACTGTCTATTGAACGGCAGTTAGTAAACAGGTTATACGATATTTCAGCATTAGAGTTATTTATGCTTATACAAATTGCTCCATATGACTCGTCAGTATCTCGATAAGCGATTACCAGATCGTGGAAATTATTATGGGTGATGGTTGTGTATAGCCCATACGATTTCACCCCAACCCCAACCCTTGTAAAATCACTATTCTTTACGGCTACATAGTCTGAGCCAACTCCGATTAAAATTGCTCCGCTTCCCAAATACTGATCCCGACCAAAAATTTCAAATGTAGTTGTGTCTGAAAAAGACAGGCCATCAACAACAATATAATCACCTTTGATCTCCAACACGTGAAGTCCCCCTGGGTTTTTCAATAATGGTAACTTTCCACTTCCATAAGATTTCAAGGTAATTGGGTTGGTGGGCGTCCCTGACGATTGGATTGTCAGGATTGTTCCACTCCATACTGATTCACGTGCAAAATTAAGATTATCCCCCGCCGCGAAAGAAACGCTATTTAGTTTGTCAATTGTTTTCCATGCAACAGAGGCTGATATACCAGAATTTGAGTCGTCGCCATTAATGCTGTCAATATAATAATTGGTACCAAGGGCAAAAACAGGTTCGATAGGCTCACCCATGAAAAAACCTGAAATTGACAATACCAAAGCAAACAAAAATAAAGCTAATTTACGTATGGTAAATTGAAACATTACATGCTCCTGATAACAAATGATATTCAACCTGTCATAAGAAGCCATGCGATTGGATTCGATCTAACCAAAATGAAATGAAAGCATCGGCATCAACTTCAATACAAACGTGGCAATTAGGACTTCGATCAGGGTAAGGCATCGTGCGTACTACATCATCAATGATTTCGTATTGAACATTCATTCGTCGCGTCCGAATGTAACGTGAGGAAAACGCAGTATAAACTGCCAATGGATCGTGCATAAAAGTCCTCCCCTGGTAGAAATCTGCGTCAAGCCCTGCCTCAACTGACAGACTCGCCAGGCCATCAAACATTTTCTCCATCAGTGTTACTAGCGTGGTACTGAGTGGTTTATTCCAGTCCACCATCATTTTCCGCTGCTCAGGGGTAAGGTATACCTGTGTGGTTATTTCCATCGGTACAATCGTTAATGGAATGCCGGAGGCAAACACCAATTCAGATGCTTCGGGATCAGCATTCAAATTAGTTTCCAACATGGGCGGAAATGTAAATTTTTCCGCATATACAGTACCGCCCATCATGACCAGATCGCAAATCCAATCGGACAAACGCGGCTCCAATTGAAGTGCACGACCAATATTTGTCAGTGGCCCGATTGCAATCAAAGAGAGATCTCCGCGATTTGCCGCTGCCTGCTTGATAATGAATCTTGCGGCATCGTCAGCAGTTACTTCCCTATTTGGTGTTGGTATCAATTCTTCTGCGGACAAAATGCCAATCCCCTCGTGTCCTCGCAAGGTAGGCATCCACGTAAAATTCTTCGGTAATGGCATTTTGAGAGGCTGGCTTGCCCCAGCAATCACTGGAATATCACCCCGTCCTGCTAGGGCAAGCAGTCTCCGCGCTATCCTGCTGCGTAAAGGCGCATCGGCGTGAACGGTAGTAACCCCAACAATTTCCAACTCGGGGGAAACTGCGGCTAGCGAAAGCGCCATTGCATCATCTACATCTGTACCAATATCGGTATCAAGAATAATTCGCTTCATTGAGATGCTCCCAATTTCATCGCGAGCCGATTAGGAACGAATGGGTGATACGCTGACAACATCTGTGGCCAGGCGGCCTTCTTCACAGACTAACGCAATGGCACCACTCAGCAATGGATTCTCCAGGTCTTGGATGTCAAAAAGCTTGTTTCCGTTTATCCAGCCCTGCACATTGTTTCCAGCCACATTAAGGCTTAAGGTATAGTTTGCCCCAATCTCCCATTGAAAATCGACCTCGGCCAAAACAGTCCCTTCATCCAGATATTTTTCCAGGCGTGCTTTGCCACCTTCACAAAGGAGCAGTGCATAATAACGATTTAAGCCCTGCACACAAGCTGCTATCCCACCTGCCTCCATCAAATGTGGTTTGATCTCTGAACTGACTTGGTAACTTTCCCATTCGCGGCATCCCTGGATGAGCAACCCTCGGCCACGGTTTTGAACAATACGAAAGGCATCGGGCCAAATCCAATCATATTGATCAATGCCGTTCACCCAGGCACGCCGCCACATCACTCCATTGCCTCTGGGTTTTTTGAATACAACATCCGGTGTGCCATCCCAAGTAAGATAATCGAGAAAGACCGTGCCATTGGATCTATAGGATGCACTGATTTCGAAGCCAATCTCAAAAATCGGTGCACCATCCGTGTCCGGAATATGCCATTCGAACGTATGATCGTCTCCCGGTTTCAGCATCTCCTGTGGTCCATAGATCCGCACTAATTTATCATCCGGGCCATAGGTTCTCAAGTACAAACGAGTCATTACTGCGTGTGTGTTCGAATCATCACCTACACTACCCGCCCGCACAATTTGACCGGGGTAAAGTGTGGGAGAAGCTTGAAAATCATAAGGACCTGGTTTTTGAAGGGCTTCAGGTGGAATAAATGTGGAAGTAGCCACTCGTTCAACCCGCCCTTTCGCCAAGTCACAAAAACGTAATGCTAGGCTGCGTTGCCCCAATTTACTGTGGCCTGATACATTCTTAATTTTGACAGTACCTTTGCTCTCTGTACTCGTTTCAGCCTGGAAACCTTGCACGGAACCAGGTAGCTCGAAATGAAAGCGTGCCCCGCCCTTCGGGGCAACTGGGGCCTCCGCAGAAAGGGCCTTTCCAATATTGACGATGTGATACGCTTCCCTCACCGCGTCCGTGATGGCTCGGCCCCCATCTGCACTCGAGATATACATACGATCCGCTACTGGTCCGCGCCAATCCGGTCCGGTTTCGATACCAGCCAGGCCATTTTTAATACCCATCAGACATCCCAGATTACCAGAATTACAATCCGTATCCCACCCGGAAGTATTCGTAATCATTAACGATTTTTGGAAATCGTTATCCCCGTAGAGCAACCCTAACAAAATCAAGGCATGGTTTGGCACGATATGACAGTTGCCTCCATACTTATCATAACCATAGCAAGAAACGATTTTCTCCCGCGTTTTATGCCAATCTGGCTCCAGCGTGTGCCATTCACGCATATCATTCATCAAGCGATAAATGACGGAGTCTTTCGGAATAAATCTGGCGGCCGTATCCAGAAGCTTTTGAATATCTGATTCAACAAATGCTTCGGCTTCCATTGCTGCCAGGACCTGCGCGCCATAAATGGCTTCGCCATCGTGACTGACGCTGCCTGCCTTGCGCGCAAAATCCACCGCCAATTCAGGGTCACCCGGCGCAACCATTGCCCAGCTGTCGATAAAAATTTGGGCCCCAATCTGCTCAGAAACAATCTTGCCATTACGGGCCGCACTTCCACTCTCAGGAGCAGGAATTCCCGATTTCATACGAAGATAAGCTGTATGCTCAGTGGAATTGCCCAGCCCCCCCCACCAGAAAATTGTACGGGGTTCAATCAGATAGTTGAGCCAGGTCTGCCCAATTTGCGCCGGAGTTAAATTGACTGAATTACCGTGGTCCGGCAAAGCCCGCAAGAAAGTGAAAGTGCCTGCAATATCGTCATCCGTGACAATCAAGGGCACATTTTGCTTCTCATGAACATAATAATTAATCTCACCAAAACGAGCCATAATAGCATCGTAGGGCCAATTTTCAATAGGCCGGCCTAGATACACGCCAATTATTTTGCCGAGCACGCCTGCATATACGCGTTCCGCATAATCTGTTGGGATAGACATTTTTATTTTCCCTTCTTGACAAATAGGGTTAAAGAATAGCTTTTGCTGAGCTGTGTTTTTACAAGCAAATCAGGTGCATTGGAGATACGTCCTGCAGCACATTCTTTTTCTAAACAATATCTTTGTTGTTAACCTTTCAGACTACCCCGGGTCAGGCCCTCGACAAACTGCCTTTGCAAGTTGAGGAATACGATGGCTACCGGGATGACCATGATCATGGCGGCCGCACTAATGAGTCCCCAATCCTGGCTAAAACGACCGGCAAAAGCAGAAAGGCTGGTTGTTACGGTTTTCACATCGGGAGAATGCAGAAAAGTGAGCGCAATCAAGTATTCGTTCCATACGCCGATTCCAGCTACCAGCCCGGCCGTGAGAAAACCTGGCCAGACAATGGGTATAACAATTTGAGTAAATACCTGCCACTCAGACGCGCCATCGATCCTGGCAGCTTCGTCAAAATCCTTGGGGATCGCCATCATAAACGCGCGGATTAGAAAAGTGGCAAAAGGACTCTGGGTGGCCCAATAGATGATCACCACGCCCAACAGCGTATCAATAAGCCCAAGTTTTTGCCACATAAAGAAAAGCGGCACCATAAAAAGTTGCATAGGAACCGATGTTCCTACCAGCAGGTACATAGTAATCACATCTGCGCCACGCGGTTTCAAGCGTGCCAGAGAATACGCCCCTAGGCCAGCAATCACCAAAACCCCAGCAATGGTGGCCACAACAATGAATGTCGAGTTCTGCATTGTTACCGAATAATTCCCATTGATCCAGGCATCGGAGAAATTTTGCCAGCGCGGTTGACTGGGAAACCCAAAAGGCTGGGCAGATATTTGAGGCGTTGTACGCAGAGAATTGAATGCCAAAATAACCAGCGGCCCCAGAGAAAAGATCGCCAAGATAATCAAGACACCATAGCTTAGCCCGCTGCGTCGCAGTTGGAAAAAGAATCTCCTTAATTGCTTCATACTTCCCATCCTTTTCGGCGCAGATAGATGACACCCAAAGTCACCAGACCGCAGAATAAACTCATGCTAAGACCAATGGTGGCAGCGTAACCAACTTCAAAACTTTGAAAGGCCTTTTGATAAAGCAATGTCGACAATACTTCGGAGGCATGCGCGGGCCCCCCGCCCGTTGTCAGCCAGATAAAATTGAAGGAAAGAAATGACCAGATCATTGTCATCATCAAGGTAAAGCCCAGTGTAGGGCGAATACCAGGGATGGTGACATACAAGAATTCCTGCCAGCGGCTGGCCCCATCCAGACGAGCCGCCTCATACAATTCTGTATCGACAGCCTGCATGGCTGCCAGATATAAAATGGCCAGAAAACCCCACCACTGCCAATTGTCCATAAAGGCAATTGATGGCAGAACGATTTTTGTGTTTGATAAAAATTTTATATTCGCCCATTGCCAGCCAAAATTATTGGATAGAGTCGCCCCAATACCATAAAGCGGATGAAAAATATAACGCCAGATTTGTACGCTGACCGTCGGAGACAGCACGTAAGGGAAGAAAAATGCCAGACGAAATAACATTTGCCCGCGCTTGATGGAAGATAAAAACGAAGCAGCCATCAAACCCATCGATATCGGCACTGTCAAGAAAATTAACATCCACAACAAGTTATGTTCGAGTGCTTTAAAATACAGAGGATCGGCAGCCAGACGCACAAAATTGGAAAATCCGATAAATTTTGCTTTTCCAACACCCGACCAATCGGTGAAAGCGTAAAAAATACTGGCCACGGAAGGGCCTAATATAACCACAAAATTCACCACAAACAGCGGCGTCAAGAAAAGATACGGAAGGATAATTTTCCTCCATGAATTTGCAGTACGCCCAAGCTTTTGCTTATGTGGATTTGCCGTTGAAATTGCCATTACAAACTTCTTTTATCATATGGGGGCGGTCTGGTTCCGCCCCCATATGATTTATTTCTTGATTTTTTACCTATTTAGATACTGATTTTGTTTCAGGCGCAAGCGGAACTTTGCCAGCAGCCAGTTCTGCTTGGAAGGCATCCTGTTGTGCTTGTTGGTAAGCTTCGACCGTCAGATCACCAGTGAAGACGCTATCCAGTTCCTGGATGATGTAGGCATCTGTCTTTGCCGGCCAGAAGGTCCAAGTGGTATAACCGAAGTTGCCACTGCCAGTACCGGTAGCGAAGAATTCCACAAAGCGAGTAAGCCGGGGATCGGCATCGGCTGAGAAATCGCTGGCCTTGAAGTGCAACGGCACATTCCATTCTCCAAAGTTGAAGCCTTCGATGATCTTGGCTGCGCGCGTGGTATCACCTACCAGCCAGTCCAACACTTCCGCCGACGCATCCGGGTTCTGAGACTTGGCGTTAATGCCCAGCGTAGAGCCTATCGCCAACACGTAGCCAGGTTTGACGCCTTCACGCAGCGAAGGTAGTTCCACCCAATCCCAGTCATTTTTGCAGAAGGGGGTTGCTCGCTGGAAAGCCCAGGTACCTTCAATGTTCATGATCGCCGTGGGCGCCTTGCCATCTGCGGTACCGCATAGATTGTTCCAGATGTCATCATAATTGTAGGCAAAGTAGTTATCGATCCCACCACTGAACCAGCCTTTATCCATCCAATCCTTAAGAATCTGGGTCGACTGGACAAATAACGGATCGGTCCAGGGCTTTTTGCCTTGCAAGGCCGCATATACATTGTCGGCGCCAGCGTAATTGTTGTAGACCACGCTCAACAGCCACTCATTAACACCCTTCCACCACTGGTTTGAATTGGTAAAGCAGTTCAGGCCAGCTGCGGTTGCCTCTCCGCACAGCTTCTCAATGTCTGCGAGCGAAGTTGGCGGTTGCCAGCCTTTTTCGGTGAAGACCTTCTTGTTATAGTATAAAATCATTGTTTCGTAGGTCAGAGGCAGGGAGTAAAGAGAACCTTCAATAGAGCCAGAATCGTACGCCCAGTTGACAACCTTATCTTTCCAGGCATATTTTTCGGCGTATTTACTGAGGTCTAGAATAAAACCGGCGTTCTTATATTCGAGTGCGAAAGCAGGACCAGGGGTAAAGACGATATCCGGTCCAGATCCCGCTTGCAGCGCCGTCCGTTCAACCTGGTCAATATTCTCCTGGAATTGGAGTTCCAGTTCGATGTTAGGGTGCGCAGCGTTGAAGGTGTCTACGAACTCCGTTTGCAGCATTGTACGATTTGCTTCAAGCACAGGCTCGGTCCAAATGACAATCTTAACCTTCTCGATTGGTGCTGCAGTTGGTTCAGTAGTGGCATTCGGGGCAGCAGTAGCCGGGGCAGCAGTAGCCGGGGCAGTGGCTTTCGAGCCACACGCTGTAAGCAGTTGGGATGCCACAAGCAGAATGGCCATCAAACGAAATAGCGTTTTCATGTCGTTTTCCTTTCAAAGTTGAATTTGGGTTAGAATTACAACCACCTAGTGGAGTTCACTCTACTAGGCTGTTCGCTCACAAGTCATTCTTGTTCTTTGCCGGACGAGGAATGACTTGTGAGCTTTTTGGTAAGGCAGGGGGATTCGTTTCTTTCATCACCTCCTTTGCATTTGGTTGTTAAGTGGAAGCGCGGGCGATAAGCTCAAATGGCATCTTCTCCATACGACTTTCTTCATTTGCCATGTCGCTCAAACGCTCAAACAACATTTCAGCTGCCCGGCGACCAAGTTTTTCTTGAAACTGAGAAATTGTCGTCAGAGGAGGGTTTAATAGCTTAGCTGCCGGGATATCATCGAAACCAATGACTGCTATATCATCAGGGATACGCAGGTTTGCTTCGTGAATTGCTTGATATGCCCCCATAGCCATCAGATCATTTGCTGCAAATACGGCGGTGGGGCGTGGCAAGAGATTGAGGAGTTCACGCATCGCGTGATAGCCTCCGATTTCGGTGAAATCCCCACACCGAATTAATTCCTCATCTGATGGCAGATTGTGATTTTTCAAGGCTTGGCGATAGCCCTCTAAACGGACTTGATGAGGCAGAGTGTCTGGCATACCGCCAATAAAGCCAATACGTGTATGATTTTTCTGGATCAAGTATGTTGTAGCCGCTGAGGCAGCTTCGGTACAATCTATATAGACAATGTCTATGTTAGGCAAAATAATCGTGCCACCCAATTCGACTATTGGGATTGAAGTATTCTCCAAGTAATCCTTAGATGCAGGATGAAAGAACATGCCAATTATTCCGTCTACCTGGCTCTCTGTGGCTGAAACCAAGCACTGCCTTTCTTTCTCGGCAAAGCCATCAGTGTTGTAAATAATAGTGTTGTAATTATTGGTTTCGGCTACATCTTGAATACCGCGCAAGAAAGTGGGGTAGAAGGGGTTCGCAATATCAGGGATGATACTGGCTATCGTATAAGTTTTGTTATTGCGCAATCCGCGGGCCATGCGATGGGGCCTGTAATCCAGTTTTGCAATTGCATCCAGAACTTTTTGGCGAGTTTCCTGAGGAATAGAATAAGTTGTATTGTTGGTTAACACCAATGAGACTGTCTTTTGCGAAACTCCAGCCAATCTGGCAACATCATATTGGGTCGGTCTGTGGGGTGGTATTTTGATCATAAAATAACTTCCTTTTAAACATGTATTTATTTTTGTGCTATAATACTACTACGCAGTACTACTACGCAGTACTACTACGCAGTAGTATAATCATAATTACAGAAAAGTCAAGTATGAATATTCATGAAGTTTTTGCGAGGTAATATTTTTATGTAATCCCCGCTACTCGAAGACGCACTATCAAGTACACACCCCAAAAAATCATCTATTAATAAGGAAAGTCAGAAATATGAAGCCTAAGATCGTAGTAATTGGCAGTGCCAATATGGATATGATAGTCAAAATCTCTCATCTCCCAAGAGGTGGAGAAACCGTCTTGGGTGAGGATTTTATTCAATCCAGAGGAGGAAAAGGAGCTAATCAAGCCATTGCTGCCGCACGGCTCGGGGCAGATGTTACTTTTGTAGCACGGTTGGGAAAAGATCACTTTGGGCAAGATGCTTTTGATGCATACAAAAGGGAGGGCATTAACACAAAGTATATTGTATGGGATGATGAAACACCATCCGGCATAGCGTTGATTATGGTTGATCCGGTAGGTGAAGATATCATTTGCGTGGCTCCTGGGGCAAATGGTAAACTCTCAACAGATGATATTCTTGATGCTGAGGCAGCCATTAAATCCGCCGATTGTTTGCTGCTACAACTTGAAATCCCCCTGAAAACAGTTGAATTTGCAATAGGGTTGGCGGAAGGGCATCGTGTTCGTGTGATATTAAATCCCGCTCCGATGGCCAAGCTCTCGCCCGACCTGCTTGAAAAAGTCAATGTCCTTACTCCGAACGAAACTGAAGCCGCCGCTTTAACAGGGAACTATATGTCTCATCCTAGAGATTTAGCGTTAATAATAAAAACGAAGTTTAACATCAAGAATGTTATTGTTACTATGGGAAAAGAGGGTGCATTCATCACAGGTGCCCAACACCCTAATGTACCCGCTTTCCCGGTAGAGTCGGTAGATACCACTGGGGCAGGGGATGCATTTAATGGTGCATTGGTAGTTGCATTGGCCCGAGGCGATGAACTTGCTAACGCGGTCAAATTCGCGAATGCAGTGGCTGCGCTTAGTACAACGAAATTCGGCGCGCAAACATCCTTGCCTACTTTGGATGAAGTCAATGATTTCATAAAGAAAAGTTCTAGCCACTTGGCAGCTGAAAGTCATAAATAGGCGCAAGGCGAAAGTTGAACGAAAGGCCATTACCAAGCATCCTTTTTTGATGAAGCGCAAGTCAATTGGGATGATGCTCAAATCACGGCGACCATTGCGGTCAACGAGATGGCGATCACCTTCGATTGAAACAGGCGATGTCCGAACTGGGCCAGGATTGGATTGACATACACACAAGTGACCACGCCAACGCCCTTGATAATCCCATGCTCATTGCCACTATATTGTGACCGAACCAGTTCAATCTCATGCGAGAAGTCTTTGTCAATGACAGTATCATCAAACACGATAAACCCCTCCGGCGTTTGGATGACTTGCTCTCTGACATTCTCCCAGACCAGTCGTGGCGTAATCTGGTCACCCGCCAAATAGCGATT
>Ga0315289_10008186_pt1 | contig 15144 bp, 24 predicted proteins | sample YL17G11_40_MG_FD_203452 | JGI IMG/M metagenome (GOLD analysis project Ga0315289, IMG submission 203452) | Sediment microbial communities from Yellowstone Lake, YNP, Wyoming, USA - YL17G11_40 | ecosystem: Environmental > Aquatic > Freshwater > Lake > Sediment | place: USA: Wyoming | collected... | reverse complement strand
CCCGTCATTATTTGAACTCTCCTCAGTGGTTGTTCTGTACTTTCTCATCCGGCCTGTTTGGTCTGATATGGATTGACCGGGAGCCGGCGGGGGAGTGGGCCCTGGTATTACAGAGTACTGCGTAAATATTTGAACCAAAATCCCATAATCTAAGAACAATTCGATAGAAACAAATTCAGATATTTATGCAAGAAGCAGTAGAATATCCAACCCGGCGGCAAAAGCCCGGACATGGGGGATTCCTTGTCCGTTTTCTGGCGATTCCTGTTGAATCTTAAAGAATTCTTGACTTCGAGTCCGCGCTGTGCTAGAATGAAAGTGATCCCAAAACTTGCGTATAGAAGTATCCTGTGGCTAACCCTCGTCGTCCTCTGCGGCTCAACGTCGGATTCCTGATCAAATCCCCGATCGGCACGAGCCGCGATTTTAATTTCGATTACGAAAAAATGTGCCTGAGGGACGACTTGAGCGTAGGTGAGTTCACCGGTACAGCGCGCTTCGACCGCACCCCGCAGGGACTGATACTGCAGGGCGAGTTCGCTGCAAAGGCGGACCTCGAGTGTGTGCGTTGCCTGGAGACGTTTCTTCAGCCCCTGAAGTGGTCATTCACCGATCTGTACGCCTTCGACAAGCGTTCTATCTCCGAATCAAATCTGCTCGTTTCAGAAAACGGTCAGATTGACCTGGAGCCACTGTTGCGTGAGTATGCCCTGCTCGAATTCCCCATCAGCCCGGTCTGTAAACCGGATTGCAAAGGCCTGTGTCCGGTCTGCGGCGAGAACCTGAACAAGACCGATTGCGGGCACCGGCTCGAGTCCGATTCGCCGTTCGCGGCGTTGAAGGACCTATTGAAGTAGAAAGCGCCTGGAGAGGAGGGTTATGGATGGCGCCCCTTGACCGACGACGACGAAACCGAGAAATCCTGGATCTGCTCCTGGAAAAGGCCTCAGTGCAGGGTTACCTGACGACGGATGATCTTCTGGAAATTTACCCTGATGTCGGCGAGGATGCCGAACGGTTGTCGGTCATCATGCTTTCTCTGCGGCACCGCGGCGTGGATGTGGTGGACCCTGAGGCGCTGGATACCCCATCTACCGAGTCATTGGCCGCGCCGAGCCTGGAAACCTGGGCAGAGCCAGAACCCGCCGACTACTCCAGCGATGACTCGGTGGGAATGTATCTCAAGGAGATGTCACGCGTCCCGCTGCTGAAAGCGGACGAGGAATTCGAGTTGGCCATTCGCATCGAGGATGGGCGCAGGGCGAAGGTCGAGTTGATGCGTGCTCCAGGTCGCCAACGGACCCTGGAACGGCAGCGATTGGAAGCCCTGGTCCAGGAGGGGGTACTGGCCCGCGAACATATCATCAAGGCCAATACTCGGCTGGTGGTGAGCATTGCCAAGCGTTATATGGGGCGCGGCGTGCCGTTCCTCGATTTGATCCAGGAGGGCAATCTCGGCCTGATGAAAGCGGTTGAGAAGTACGATGTCCATAAAGGCTTTCGCTTTTCCACCTACGCCACCTGGTGGATCCGCCAGACCATTACGCGCTCCATCGCCGACCAGGCGCGCACCATCCGCCTGCCGGTCCACATGAGCGACCGCATCCGGGAGATCTACAAGGCTACCCGTGATTTGGAACAGCGCCTGGGACGTGTCCCTACGCTGGAGGAACTGGCGACCGAGTTGAAGTTGGATCTGGAAAAGTTGCAATGGATTCTCAAGGTTTCCTGGCTGCCGCTCTCGTTGGAGAGTCCGGTCGGTGATGATGGAGAGTCTGATCTGGGTATGTTCATCGAGGACGAATTCAGCCCAACTCCGCTGCAGAGTGTCTACCAATCCATGTTGAGAGAGAAAATTGATGAAGTGCTGGGTACGCTCTCACCACGTGAGGCGCGTGTGCTCCGTCTGCGCTTCGGGCTGGACACGGGCGTCCCTTACACACTGGAGGAGGTGGGGGAGAAGTTCGGGCTGACGCGCGAGCGCATTCGCCAGATCGAGGGGAAAGCCCTGCGGCGATTGCGTCATCCCAGGCGGGCGAGGCAGTTGAAGGAGTACTTGTGAGCATTGCTCAATGTCAGTAAAATGGTGAATTCTGTCTGGCAAGTGTTGTGAGTGCTCGGCGGTTCCGGAATCAATGAAAGAGTAAACCACCACCCAATGCGGCGGAATACTCTTTTGGGGACATCCTATGAAGAAATATTTTGATTTCACCTTACGCGAGCCTAAGAAGATTGAAAGCCTGCCACAATTACGCGAACGACTCCTCAAAGTGATGCTTCTTAGCTCTTTTTTTATTGGAACAGTGCTGTTTGCATTTGCACTGATCCCAGCTATTCAAAAGGGTTTGTATTTTACGATCTCGATCTATATCGTTCTTTACATCTGGATGATTTTGATCACCTTTGTGCTGCGGGTACCGTATCAGATGCGGTCTATCAGCTGGCCGATTATTTTTCTGCATCCTGGGGGTTGTCAACCTTTTCTTGAGCGGCTTCAACGTGGATGCTGGCCTGTTTTTCTTGACCCTCATCGCAATGGCTGCCCTGATGGCGGGTTTACAGGGCGGGCTGATTGCTCTTGGGCTAAGCAGCATTACCATTGCCGTCACTGGCTTCGTCATTGTATCTGATCATGTCAGGCTGAGTTTAGGGCTGCCTCAAGCGAACCCCATGCTTTGGATCATTGGCGGGACCATTTTCCTGCTCATGGGGATCCTCCTGACCATGTCTCTTTCGGTAGTCATACACGGTATGGGGACGAACTTAACGAAGGCTACATCGCTGACCGGGGAACTCGAACAAGCGAATGAAGCATTGCGGCAGATTGAAGAGCGCTACCTTACCCTGGTGGTGACCTCCCCGGATTTAATCCTCCTCCTTGATGTGAACTGAAGTATCGTCGTCATTAACCAGGCCGGGTTAGCAATATTCCGATATGAGAACATGGAAGAAGTAATTGGGGAAAATATGCTCACCTTTATTGCGCCTGAAGATCAGCACCGAATGTCAGACGCTTTTCAGAAAACACTGGAAATGGGAGGCATCAAAGATGCTGAATGTCTTGCGGTGAAAAAAGATGGCACTACTTTTTCCGCCGAGTTCAGTGCCTCATTGGTTGTGGATGCGAGCGGGAGACCACAAGCGGTTATTGCCATAGGCAAAGATATCACTGCGCATAAACAGGTAGAACGGCTGCTCCAAGAGGCAAAGGATAACCCTGCCCACCAAGTGGTGGAAACCACTGTTCTGTTGCAGCAAACCACCGAGTGGCTTAATGAATTGGTCGCGCACAGCCCAACGGTGATATACAGTACCCGCGCTTCGGAGGACTTTGCTGTCACTTATATCAGTGAGAATGTTTCCACACTTTTGGGTTACGAAGCGAGTCAATTCATTGCGGATGTGGACTTTTGGAGTAACCATATTCACCCGGAGGATAAGGAGCGCATCTTCGCCGAGGCAAAACACATAAGCCAGCAGGAGAGAGTCGCCTTCGAATATCGTTTGCTGAATAAGAAGGGAGAGTATCGCTGGATTCGCGACGAGAGGATGTTGGCGAGGAATGTGGATGGCGAGCCGTCGGGATATGTCGGCTCATTCTTGGACATCAAGGAGTCCAAGGTAATCGAGCGTGCGCTGCGTGAAAGCGAGGAGATGAACCGGGTAATCCTGGAAGCAAGCAATGCCTCGGTATTCATGATCGCTCCTGGCGGGAAGATTCTCGTGACGAACGAGGTAGCCGCTAAAAGATTTTCTAAAAATAAGAGCGAACTACTGGGAATGAGTATTTACAATATTATTCCGCCGGAACTGCATGCGTCCAGGAAGGCGGAGGTCGAGCTAGTATTTCGCACGGGAAAATCAGTTGTTTTCGAAGATCAACGTTAAGGGACCTGGTTTGAAAATAATCTTGTTCCCGTCTTTGATAGCCGGGGGAAAGTGGATCGAATAGTAATTTTTGCCTATGATATTACCGAACGTCGGCGATCTGAGATAGCATTGCGCGAAAGTGAAGAACGTTACCGGACACTGGCTGAAGCTGCACCCGACTTGATTTTTATCATTGACCCCGATAACCGCATCCAGTATGTCAACTCATTCGCGGCGGCTTTTATCGGTTTGCCGCCGGAAGAGCTTATCGGACAACCGCAAGAGCGTTTCTTCTCCCCTCCCACCAGTGATCGCCAGAGGAAGAACATCCTGAAGGTCTTAAGGAATGGCAAGACCTCTGCCGAGAACGAGCTTACGATCCGAGACTGCACCGTCTGGCTGGGCACCTGGCTGGTCCCAGTTCGAGATCATTCCGGCGAGATTTCCGGAGTACTGGGGGTGTCGTGCGATATCACGGGACAGAAACAGGCGGAGGTGGCCATCCTTCAGTCACGAGATCAGCTAGAGGAACGAGTAAAAGAAAGAACTGCCGACCTGCTTGCCAGCCAGTCTCAACTGCGTCAATTGACGAACCAAATCGTCACCGCCCAGGAAGGGGAACGCCACCGCCTCTCACGCGAATTACACGACGATGCCGGTCAGACGCTGATTTCTTTGAAGTACAGCCTCGCTTCGACGCTTAATGAACTGCCTGACAGCCAAAGCCTTATCCGACAGAGGCTGTCTGACTCGATGGAAATCATTGACCAGACCATGGCTCGAATCCGGAAAATAGCCCACAGCCTGCGTCCGCCCGTGCTGGACGTTGGGGGGATCAATTTGAGCCTCCAGGATTGCTGCCAGGAATTCATGGAACGGACGCAACTCCCGGTTGATTACCATGGCGAGGACATCCCTGAACTGCCGGACGAGATCAGCATCAGCCTGTATCGTTTTGTGCAGGAAGCGCTTACCAATGTCTTGAAGCACGCCCAGGCCACTGAGGTGAAGGTTCGGCTAACATACCGTAATCAACAAATCTCCCTTTCCGTTTCTGATAATGGGCGCGGGATCAGTGACCCCTCGTAATCGGATGGCATTGGATTGCTTGGCATCCAGGAGCGCCTCGACCTGTTTGGCGGTACTCTGCAAGTCCATTCTCAAAAAGGGCGGGGGGCGAAGCTAACGGCTTGTGTGCCTTGGTCAGGGATAGGTAAAGAATAAGTCAGATAGGCAATTGTATGGTATAAGATTGACCGTGCTCATTGACACCTATAATGAGTTTGGTTGTCTGGGAATTGCCGTGATGAGGAATATCTTCCCCTGTATCACGTGGACTCTCAATGAACCATGAGCTTTCTGAAGCGGTCGAGAACATGAGAGGATAAAGAGGAGAAGAGATGTCGCCGCAGGTCCGTGTTGCCATCCTGGATGATCACCAAAGCATTATTGATGGCTATACTTATCGCCTTTCAGTGGTTCCCGAGATCCAAATCGTCGCCACGGCAGTTTACGGGGAGGACCTTGAAACCATACTCGCAAGCCATAAAGTGGATGTATTACTCCTGGATGTCAGCGTTCCCTATTCTTCAGAGAACCATAATCCATTTCCGATCTTGCATGTTATTCCCGGTTTGTTGCAACGCTACCCGAGGTTGAACATCCTGATCATTTCCATGTTCACTCAGTGTTCTCTAGTCGAGGCTCTTGTGAAGGTCGGGATTAGCGGTTACATTTTCAAAGATGACCAGGCCTCCATCCAGCAACTGGCTAAGATCGTGGGAACAGTTGCCAACGGGGGAATTTATTTTAGCCAGGGAGCTTACCGGGATTCGCATGGAGAATCATCCGAATCTGTTCTTACCCCCCGGCAGTTGGAGGCAATCTCTTTGTGCGCAGCCCACCCGGATGCCGACACTACTGTACTGGCTGATAAGTTGGGCATCTCCGGCTCCACGCTGAGGAACCTGCTTTCCAGCGCCTATCTCCGTTTGGGGGGGCGGACCCGCGCGGCAGCGATTGCCAGGGCGCACCAGTTGGGGATGTTCCCATCTTCGCTAGAGACGGATGTGGAGGTGAGAAAAAAGCCAAAAAAGCCCCGACCCAAGCCATCCCGCCGCCGTTTATAGCTGTTTGCGACAAACCGGTCGTAATACATTCGTGACAAATGCCTAGATCAGATAAAGACCTATCCTCTTTACTTTTCATGGGAATTTGAGTATAAGTAAAATGTGAATACATACCCATTTACACGCATATTTTTATGATATTTCGTATGTTTTTTCGTTTGAGCAGTGATCCGGCAAGGAGCAACGATGAGCGAGAAAGATGTCGAGGTTAACGCGGCTGCTGGTATAATGACCGTCCACGATGTCGCAGACTACCTGCGCCTCAGTGAGGCGAAAATCTATAGAATGGCAAAGGACGGTCATGTCCCGGCTATCCGTATGGGAAAGACATGGCGGTTCAAGCGAGACTTGATTGACGATTGGATCCGCCGGGAAACCGAGTCGACCCTGCGCCGGGTCGAATAGCCATGAACATGGAAAGTTTCGGTTCGATCTTTATTCCCTGAACAGAAAGGCGGCCGCGAGTCAGACGCGCTCATGAGGAACGGCGAATTTTTAGTTCTTTCACTTTGATTGAATCCAGTGAGGAAGTCGGGCGGTGGGTATTCCCACCTCTTGAACAATAACACGACATGACAGTTTCCTGGTATGTTGTACATAGCAAGCCGCGCAAAGAGGAATTGCTGGCTGAACAACTCGAACTTCGCAAGATTGAGACGTTTGCTCCACGCATCCGGGTACAGGTGGTCAACCCACGTGCACGCAAGGTCAGGCCATACTTTCCTGGATATGTATTTACTCATGTAGATTTGGATAAAATAGGGTTATCTGCCTTGCATTACATGCCGGGTTCCGCTGGCCTGATTATGTTCGGAGGAACACCGGCTTATGTGCCGGATGGTTTGATCCATGCCATCCGGCAGCGCGTGGAAGAGATCAACGCGGTAGGTGGTGAATTGTTTGAAGTCCTCAAGCCCGGTGAAACGGTTTTCATCCATTCCGGACCTTTTGCCGGGTACGAGGCCATCTTCGACGCCCGCCTGCCTGGAACGGAACGGGTGCGCGTATTATTGAAGCTGCTGCGCAACCGGCAGATGCAAGTGGAATTGCCGGCGGGACAGGTCCGCCCGAAAAAATAGCTTTGACTGCTGACCGGGCAAGGCCGGCAGTTGAAAGCTGGTCATGATTGTGAAAGGCCGACATTTCAGGCAGATGTCGGAATGGCGGAGCATTCGAAAAATAGCTTGTTAGTTCTCTCATTGTCATCAATGGACAGGAAAACTACTCAAAAATGATCAGGTGGTCAAGATGAAACTCATCGTGAGCCTCAACCGCGATGAAGACGGTGTTTGGATTGCTGAATGTCCTTCAATCCCCGGCTGTGTGAGTCAGGGTTCGACGAAAGAAAAAGCCTTGGGAACATTAAAGAAGTCCTCCAACTTTGCCTCGAAGTTCGAGCAGAACGAGGCATGCCGCTGACGATCGAAACTCGCCAGGTGGAGGTACTCGCCTGATGCCTGAGCTTCCCCAACTGAGCGGCCGGGAGACCGTAGGAGCTTTTACTGCTCCTTGCATAAATTTCTGAACTGAATCGGCCAAAAAGCAAGGAAAAAACGACGATTTGGGTTCAAATATTTACGCAGTACCCTGTAGAGCTCTCGGTTGGGAGGTGGCCAGACAAAAAGGTAGCCACATTATCCTGACCAAAGCGGGGTATATGGCAACATTATCTGTGCCCGATCATAAAGAAGTCGCTAAGGGGACCCTGCGCAGTCTGATACGTTCAACAGGGCTGACTGTATCTGAATTCTTGGATGTGCTGAAAGATTAACCTTGGAACGTCATGGGCGGTTCGGCTGGCTGTTCCTGCGGGTTGGGAAGCAGCGAAGGGCAGAAGACAGTATAGGGCTGGTGATTACCCATAAGTCGCAGAATCTCACGATGTAGGAAAAAGCGACATTTATGTCGCTTTACAGGGCGAAACAAAGATGTGGGTAATCACTGGTGTAGGGTGGTTGATTGTTCCCGTGAACAGTTGTTCGCAGATCACTGACCGCCTCGATCCACACTGCGGCGTGCAACGCGAATATTGGGGGCGAGTCACTGACAGCCTCGACGCACGTCCTCCCGAAAGGCCGTCTCACCCCGGCGGGCTCCCGGCCCGAACGGGGACATCCCGTAAGAGCACCGGGGCGATGTCAGGATGATATCGGGACGATGTAGCGTGCAATGCGAATTCGGGGATGATTCGAGCCGGACGGAAAAAATAGCCGGTTTACCTTCTTCTTGCGGCTTTTGGCGCGTCGTATGTTATGTGGTATCATCGTGAATATTGGCTCAGATCAAGGAAGTGACAGGTAATGGAAATCAGGGCACAAATAAGCAGGGGTGGCAGAATAGTTGTGCCGGTCAAATTCCGTAAAGCGTTGGAAATCCAGGCTGGCGATGAAGTCGTCATGCGGCTTGAAAATGGTTCGATACGCATGATTCCGCTACGGCCGGCTGTCACTCTGGCACAAAAGACTGTCCGACAATATGTGCCCAAAGGGGCTTCTCTTGTGGACGCGCTGATACAGGCGCGACGAGAAGAGGCCGGGCATGAGCGATTATGTTCTGGATGCCTCTGCTCTTCTGGCGCTTCTCAACGCAGAAAAAGGAGCGGAACCCGTCCAGGGATTGCTAGCGGATGCGGCCATTTCCACGGTCAACCTGGCAGAGGTGGTGACGCGTCTGTCTGCGGTGGGTATGCCGGAAAATGAAATTCAGGGGACCCTTTCTCTGCTTGGATTAGTATTACAGCGCAAGGTCGCCTGGAGTGTCCAGGCATAAGCGCTATTGATCCGCTAATCTACACTAATCTTCGCTAATCCGTTTTTATTCAAGCCGATTGGCGAAGATTAGCGGATTCTGATCTCCGGCGTGTCAACATTGCGCTGTAATATTAGAAACGATGGCCTTTGACGAAGAACAGGCGTTCCTGGCGGGGCTTTTTTATGCCCATATACAGCCTTTTGGCCTCTCGCTCGGCGACCGGGTATGCCTTGCCCTGGCTCAAGTGACAGCTGCAACGGCTGTTACTGCGGATCGGGCATGGGAGGGTCTGGATATTGAGGTTGGAATCAGGCTGATTCGTTGAATGACGATGACCACGCTAGACTTTATCGTCAGTGAGAGACTACTGCATCGAATACCCTGCGGGTACGATGTGTCACGAATTGACCGAAAATTCTAGTTTGTCGGGAATCGGTGAAGATGGCCCTGACCGATGCGGAGGAAAACCCCATCGCACATAACGGGATAGAATGGCAGTACCTGCTGAAACAGAGGAAACGGTTCGGACGGGAGGTCGAAAAAGAGAGTAAAATGGAGGCAGGAGGCTGAATGATGAAAAACCTTACCCGCATCACCTTTGACCCGAACATGATGGGCGGAAAGCCCTGTATTCGCGGCATGCGAGTGACGGTCGGTACAATTGTTGGATTGGTCGCCGCTGGTCATTCGATGGTTGAGATTCTGAAGGCATACCCATATCTGGAAGAAGCAGATATTTACGAAGCGTTGGCTTACGCAGCCTGGCGGGTAGAAGAGATCGAGCTGCCGCTGGCGTCATGAAGATCCTGCTTGATATGAACCTGTCGCCTGATTGGGTGGAAGTTATCAAGCAGGGCGGATGGGATGCAATTCACTGGTCGGTAATTGGGGATAGACACGCTTCGGATGAGAAGATCATGGGATGGGCGCGGGTCAATGGCTATGTCGTTCTCACCCACGACCTTGATTTTGGAATCCTGCTGGCGGCTACACAAGCCAAAGGGCCAAGCGTCATTCAAGTGCGGGCACAGGATATTCTTCCAAAAGTTCTTGGGAAGAGAATGATCCAGATTATGCGTCAATATGAAAGCGTACTGGAAAAAGGCGCCCTGGTTACCGTGGATGAAGTTAAAGCAAGAACAAGGATTCTACCTTTCCCATAGTACGGCTTCCAGCCGCAGCCAAAGGGTAACCGCGAAGGAGTGGAGGGCGCGAAGGCTTTTGAGCCTTCCTGCGTAATACCCTAATGCAACCTCTCGCCGCAACCAGGAAGTAGGAAAACCCACAGCGGTGGCGTAGTAGTCAAGCTGGCGTCACGCGGAAGAATGGCCCGGAGAATAGTCGTGCTGTTTGCGGTATCTGTTCAGATTCTCCCCAAAGCTGAAAGACCAGGAATCCACGAAGAAATACGAAATTATCATGAACAGGGTACACCACGAAGGACGAAAATTCCAACGTCACGAAAAAGACTTCGGCTTATTGGAAATCGCCACGACATGCTGACTTCGGTATCCCACACAGCGGAGTTGTCCTTTTTCATGTGGATAAGTTGACAGCGAGTAACCGATAGCCTCAATCCACGCCCTCCCGTAAGAGCGTCCCGTAAAAGCGTCGGGATGATATCGGGACGATGTGGCATGCAACGCGAATTTACTGTTGGTTATTGTGAAGTTGAAAGGTTTTGGCACAGAAAGGCAGGAATAGGAGGAATAAGTAATATGACACGTGACGAGTTGGCACACCTTTCCGCCTCTGAATTGATTGATATGGTTTTATCCGCAGGACACTGCGTGCAACAACAAAACACGATTGAACGGTTGCAAGCCCGGATTGCTGAATCAGAGGCGTCGTCTATAAAACCGTCTCAAGAACGCCATCATCATCTTCACCACCACCACCCCTGGTACAAAAGACTATGGGCCTTAGTCTTTCCAAAAAGCAACATTGGATTTTAATTCCTGATGACCCTGGCGGTGGTCATTCTCTCTGCCCTGCCTGGCTTGTATATTGCAATAAGGAATAATACTCCTGTAGTAGTACCCAGCTATTAATAGAGCTGATTCAAGGTTTTTCATCTAGAATGTCACCCTGAGCACACTCGCTTCGCTCAGTGTAAACTCCGCGAAGGGTATCCTGCCCTGCAGGCGGGGATTTTTACCCTACGGGTGCGATGTTGAACCTTCAGGGCTCGCACCGTCCCGGCGTCCTTCCGGGAGGATGCAATCAAACGAGGAATTTAAGAAAGTTTGAATGACTTCGATATGAAAAAAGCTCTCATCACCGGAATTACCGGTCAAGACGGTTCTTACCTGGCCGAACTGCTGCTCTCGAAGGAGTACGAAGTCCATGGGCTGATCCGGCGTGCCAGCACATTCAACACGGCGCGCATTGATCACATCTATAAAGACCCGCACAACGGCGGACGGCTTTTTTTACACTATGGGGATGTAACCGATACTGGCAGCCTGTTGGACCTGATGTATAGCCTGCGCCCGGATGAAATTTATCACCTGGCGGCCCAATCGCACGTGCGGGTGAGCTTCGAATTGCCCGAGTATACCGGGGATGTGACCGCCCTGGGCACGATGCGCATCCTGGAAGTCATCCGCAAGAGCGGCATTCGGACGCGTTTTTATCAGGCTTCATCGTCCGAGATGTTCGGCAGCGCCAAACCACCCCAGAATGAGAGCACGCCCTTCGAGCCGCAAAGCCCCTACGCCGTCGCCAAGGTGTATGCTTACTGGATGACACGCAATTATCGACAAGGTTACAAGATGTTCGCGGCCAATGGCATCCTGTTCAACCACGAATCCCCCCGCCGTGGAGAGACATTCGTGACGCGCAAAATCACACGCGCGTTGGCTGCAATTGTCGCCGGGAAGCAGAAGATATTTTACCTGGGCAACCTGGAGGCCAGGCGGGACTGGGGATACGCACCAGACTACGTGGCGGCCATGTGGAAGATGCTGCAGGCTGACAGGGCAGATGATTTCGTGATCGGTACCGGCGAAGCGCATTCGGTGCGAGATTTTCTGGATGAGGCTTTCGGTTACGTCAATCTGGATTGGCATGACTACGTCCAAATTGACCCGCGCTATTTCCGCCCGACGGAGGTGGATTGCTTGCAGGCGGATCCCGGGAAAGCGCGCCGGGAATTGGGTTGGGAGCCGCGCGTGCTTTTCAGTGACCTGGTCAAGGTGATGGTAGATGCCGACCTGGAACTGAGCGGGCTGAAGTCGCCGGGGCAGGGGCGGAAGATATTGGAGAAGCACCATGGTAACTGGCATCGCTGGGAGGAGCAGGTGGCAAGCATGGGGTGAGAGATTTTGGATTGATGAAAGTATGAGACTGGTTGTGGAGATACAGAGATGAATACTACAACCGTAGAAGATGATCTTCAAGTGAAATTGCTCAAAGTGGTTGAAGAATTACAGCCTGTCCAACGAGCTGAAGTATTGGACTTTGCTCTCTTCCTGCGTGAACGGCAGCTGGCCTGGGGGTGGGATGCGATTTCGGATGAGCAGGCAGCAGCCTTGAAGGCCGAGTTTACCGCAGAAGACGTGGACTTCGCGGAAGCTGCCGTCGCAGATTATCTAACCCTTCTGAAGCGAGAGGATAAGGCGTGAACCGCGGCGAAGTTTATCTGGCGGATCTGAATCCAAGTCGCGGCTCTGAACAAGCCGGGATTCGTCCCGTTATCCCTGTTCAACGCGATACGCTGCGTCGCTTTACCAGGACCGTTGTTGTGGTTCCCTTGACGACCAACATACGCCGTGCTCGTGTGCCTGGGACAACTTTGATTCCTTCTGGAGAAGGAGGTCCCGATCAGGATTCAGTTGCCCTGGATTACCAGATAGTCGTCCTGGATGAGCAGCGTTTGATTCGAAAGTTGGGAACGCTCTCCCCCGGCTATATATTGGCGCTTGATCAAGCATTGAAGTACACATTGCAGCTCGTTTACTGCTTCTTGCATAAATCTCTGAATTTGCTTTTATCGAATTACTCACAAATGACGGGATTTTAGTTCAGATATTTACGCAGTACTCTGTAGTGTTTTGTTCCACCTCGCTACTGGACAAAATTCATGTGGGACACGGAGGCCAGGCGGCGCGGCTTCCTGTGTCCCCCCTGTTCAATAGCACGCGAAAGATCTCTAACACGAAGGTCACTAAGTATCACGAAAGTTTTACTGATTCTTGCATAAATGACTGCACTGCAAAAACCACCTAAACACAAAGGCCACGAAGGGACACGAAGGAAAAACCTTCATCTTCAAACCTTTGTGTACGTTGTGTCCTTTGTGTTTAAAGACCTTTTTGCAGTGGACTCATCTATGCCAACCGAATAAGAATTCCAAAGTTAAAAATCCTTTACGGCTTTGCGCCTTTGCGTTGAAAAAGAGAGTTTTTTCAGTGGACTCATCCATGTCAATCCGTGAAACTTGTACTGCCTGTCCTCCCGCAAGGCCGTCTCGCCCCGAACGGGGATTTCCCGTTAGAGTGTCCCGCAAGAGAATCGGGACGATGTCCCGCAAGAGAATCGGGACGATGTCCCGCAAGAGAATCGGGACGATGTCCCGCAGGAGAATCGGGACGATGTCCCGCAAGAGAATCGGGACGATGTCCCGTAAGAGCACCGGGATGGTATCGGGATACTGCGGCATGCAACGCGAATTTATTGTTGTTGGCTGTTGCGAAGTTGAAAGTTGTAGGTACAGAAGAGCATGAATAATGAATATCATCCCCTAAGAAAAGATCTTGCTGGTAGCGAGGTGGACTATGCTTGCTAATTATATTGATAAAGCCAGGGAACAGGCTGTTTATAAGATCATCGAGGATGAGGGCATTTATTGGGGAGAAATTCCTGGCCTGAAGGGCGTTTGGGCGCGACACAAGATGCTTGAAGAGTGCTGGCGCGAACTGCGTGAGGCCCTCAGCGACTGGCTGGCGCTGCGTTTACGCCTGGGTTTATCTATTCCAGTCATGGCAGATATTGACTTGAGTCAGATAGCTCAACCTGTTTGAGATGATTCGATGCCTCGGTTGAAGCCTGTATCCTGGCGCGAGTTCGTACAGGGAATGCACGAATTAGGCTTTGAGGGGCCTTATGCTGGTGGGCATCACCCGCAGATGCGCGGGGTAATGACACAGTAATCATTCCCAACCCTCATGAGGGTGAAATTGGGGTAGGATTTCTAGTAGTTAGTCAACATGAATAAGATGGTAAAATCCTTGCATCCGAGGAAGGCAAGGAGAATGAAGAAATGCCGAAAAAGCTGTACCATATCAACTTGAATGAAGAAGAACACCAGACTTTATTGGAAATGACCCACAAAGGGAAAATCAAAGTGCGCCAGATGAAGCGAGCGATGATCTTGCTCAAAGCGAATGAAGGATATCCTGATTCGCAGATAATGGCTGCAATAGATATCAGTCGTCCATGTGTTGAGCGGATTCGCAAGCGGTTTGTGCTGGGCGGATTGGAGAAAGCCTTGAACGAAGACCCACGGCCCGGGCAAAAGCGCAAACTGGACGGTCGAGCCGAAGCCACCTTAATTGCAACGGCTTGCAGCCAGGTTCCGGAAGGGCATGAGCATTGGACCCTGCGATTATTAGCGGGGAAAATGGTTGAGTTAGAAATTGTGGACTCGGTTTCGTATGAAACCATCCGTCGAACGCTCAAAAAAACGAGATAAAGCCCTGGCAGAAAGAAATGTGGTGTATTCCGGCGGCCAGTGCGGAATATGTCGCCTGCATGGAGGATGTATTGGATCAATACGAGCGCCCCTATGATGCACAGTATCCCCAGGTTTGCTTTGATGAAGGGTTGAAACAACTGATCGAGGAAACTCGCAAGGGCTATCCCTGTCGACCAGGCCAAAAAGAACGCTACGATTACGAATACAAACGCAATGGAGTTCGCAATTTGAACATGTTTTATGAACCTCTGGCAGGGAAACGTTATGTCCGGATTACGGAGCGCCACACGATGATAGATTTTGCTCAGGGAATGAAATGGCTGGTAGATGTGCTTTATCCCCATGTGACCTTGATCCGGGTGGTCATGGACAACCTTGGCCCACATAAGCCAGCTTCTTTGTATGAAGCTTTCCCGCCCGAAGAGGCTCGCCGGATTCTCAAAAAGCTGGAGTTTCATTTCACACCCAAGCATGGCAGTTGGCTGGATATGGCAGAAATCGAGTTGAGTGTGTACAGTAGAAGGTTGAAGCAGCACATACCCAATGAATCCATCCTCGAAAAGGAAATCCAAGCAATTACGAATGAGCGAAACGGTACCCATGCTGTTATTAATTGGCAATTTCGAACTGAAGACGCTCGCATCAAGTTGAAACAGCTTTATCCATCCACTTCAGCGTGACTAACCACTAGTTGGG
>Ga0315289_10008184_pt1 | contig 15145 bp, 15 predicted proteins | sample YL17G11_40_MG_FD_203452 | JGI IMG/M metagenome (GOLD analysis project Ga0315289, IMG submission 203452) | Sediment microbial communities from Yellowstone Lake, YNP, Wyoming, USA - YL17G11_40 | ecosystem: Environmental > Aquatic > Freshwater > Lake > Sediment | place: USA: Wyoming | collected... | reverse complement strand
CGCGGCGCCGATCGTGAAGGCCCCCAGGGCGCTCGCGAGGTCCAGCCGCTCGTCCGGCAGGAAGGGTGGCTCGGTCCCGCGACTCTCGGGAGCCACGCGGTTCACCGCGACCTCGACTTCGTGCATGACGTTCGGTGTCGAGACCGACCAGTCGCTGCCGCCGACGAGGCGGGCGCCCGCCCGCTCCAGGCTCCGGAACGGGTACTGCCGGCCGCTTCGCTCGGGGCCGAGGAACGGGATCGTGAGATCGCGCATCTGGGCCTCGTAGGCGGCCCACAGCGGCTGCATGGTGGCGCCCACGCCGAGCGCCGCGAAGCGCGGAATGTCGGCCGGGTGGACCACCTGGAGGTGGGCGATGTGGGGGCGCCGGTCGCGCGGGCCGTTCGCGCGGCGGACTGCCGCGACGGCGTCCAGGCCGGACCGCACGGCGCGGTCGCCGATCGCATGGAAATGGAGCTGGAAGCCGGCGGCGTCGAGCGCCGGCGCGATTTCGCGGGCGAGCCGTGCCGGCTCGATGAAGTCGATCCCGGCGTTGTCGGTGGCGCGGCCGGCCGTGTCCAGGTAGGGCTCCAGGAGGGCGCCCGTGAAGTTCTCCAGGACGCCGTCGAGCATCAGCTTCACCGTGGATGCCCGCAGCCGCCCGATCGTCGCGCTGCGCCGGGCGTCCTCGAACCAGGCGAGCTGCTCGAGGCCCCCCTCGCGGTCCCACCAGAGCGAGAGCGCCGTCCGCAGGGTCAGGTCGCCGCGTTCGGCCAGCGCGCGGTACGCCGGGAGGTGCTCGGCCGCGACCCATGCGTCGGTGATCGCGGTGATGCCGAAGCCGTGCAGGTACGCCTGCGCGGCGAGGATGGCCTCCTCCCACTGGGCGGCCGTGAAGGGCGGGACGAGCCGTCGCACGAGGTTCGCCGCCCCCTCGTGGAGCGTCCCCTGGGGCGATCCGTCCGCCTCGCGCTCGATCCGGCCGTCGGCCGGGTCGGGCGTCGCGCCCGTGACGCCGGCCAGCTCCAGGGCCCGGGAGCTGACCCACGCCCCGTGGCCGTCGCGGTTCTCCAGGAAGACCGGGCGACCCGGGACCGCGAGATCCAGGTCCCGGCGAGACGGCGTGCCGCCCGGGAAGGCGGGCATTCCCCAGCCGCCGCCGATGATCCACGGCTCGTCGCGGTGCGCCGCGCCGTAGGCGCGGATCCGGGCGAGATAGGCCTCGCGATCCCACGGGAGGTCGTGCAGGTCGCACGTCAGGATCGCCCATCCCCCGAGCGGCGGGTGCACGTGGGCGTCCTGGAAGCCCGGCAGCAGCGTGCGGCCCTCGAGGTCCACGACGCGGGTGGAGGATCCGGCCAGCGGTCGGAGGTCGTGGTCCAGCCCGACCGCGGCGATCCGCCCGTCGCGGACGGCGAGGGCGCGCGCGACCCGTCGCGCCGGTTCCATGGTCCGGACGGCACCGTTGACGAAGAGGATGTCGGCCGCACCGGCCCGCGGTGCCGCGGCCCCCGTCGTCATGCCGTCTCTCCTGCCCGCGACCGCAGGCGCGCCGACGATGCAGGCGGGCGATCGGGCGGACGCGACGCCGCCAGCCGGCGCACCTCGGCGGGCGTCAGGAGGCGAGCCTGCCCGGCGGGCAGGTCGAGGCGCAGGGTCCCGACACGGACGCGCACGAGGCGCACCACGGTTGCGCCGACGGCCGCGAGCATCCTCCGGACCTGGCGCTTCCAGCCATGGGCCAGGACCACCCGGTACCACGCCAGCCCGCGCCCGGGGGGCGGGTCCACCTGCGCGGCGAGCAGCGCCGTCTCCGTGCGCGTCGCCGGCCGCAGGGAGACGAGGCGGGCGATCCCTTCCTCCAGCGGGATCCCGGCGGCGAGCGCCGCGCGCTGCTCGCTCCCGAGCGGGAGCGCCACGGCGACCGCGTATTCCCGCTCCACGCCGTGGCGCGGGTGGAGGACACGCTCCGTCCAGGCGCCGTCGTTCGTGAGCAGGAGAAGGCCCTCCGAGTCCAGGTCGAGCCGGCCGACCGGGTAGAGGCGGGTCCCCGGGGGGACGAGGCGCGGCGGGACGAGGTCGAGCACGGTTCGCGCCGCGTGGCGGTCCGCCGCGGTCGCGGTGACGCCGGCCGGCTTGTGGAGCGCCACGTAGACCGGCGCCGCGGCGGTCGCCCCGATCGGACGCCCGTCGACGGCCACAACCTGGAGCGCCGGGTCGGCCTTCTCCCCGAGCAGCGCCGTCCGGCCGTCCACGGTGACCCGCCCGGCCTCCACCAGGGCGTCTGCGGCGCGGCGGCTCGCGAGGCCGGCCGCGGCGAGCACCTTGCCGAGCCGTTCGGCCGGCATCAGCGAATCCCGGCGCGGCCCGGATCCCCGGCCGGGTCGAGATCCCCGGCCGGCCCGGGATCGGCCGGCCCGGGATCGGCCGGGTCGGGCGTCACGAGGCGCTCCGCCACCGCGGCGTCGAGGAGCGGGAGGTCGCCCAGGCTGAGGAGGCCGAAGCGCTCCAGGAAGTCGACCGACGTGCCGTACAGGATGGGGCGCCCCGGTGCGTCGGCACGGCCGAGCTCCACCACCAGCCGGCGGTGGAGGAGGCTCCGGAGGGCGTACTCGGCGTCCACGCCGCGGACTCGCTCGACGCCGGCCTTGGTGACCGGCTGGCGATAGGCCACGATCGCCAACGTCTCCAGCGTCGCGGCCGAGAGGCGCGTCGGCTCCCGCCCCACGTAGCGGCCGATCAGAAGGCCGGCCTCCGGCGCCGTCGCCAGCGCCACGCGGTCGCCGTCGACGAGGAGCCGGATCCCGCGGCCGGCCAGGGTGACCTCCAGGTCCCCCAGGCGCGCGTCGATCGTCTCCGGCGAGGCGCCGGTCAGGGTCGCAAGCTCACGACGGCCGAGCGGGCGCTCGGCGACGAAGAGGAGCGCCTCCAGCAGGGACTCGGTCAGCGTGTCGCCGGGGAGATCGGCGGCCGCCGGCTCCGCAGGCGCCTCGTCCCCGTCCGCGGCGGTCGCCGCGCTGCGCTCCACGTCCGTCACGCGTCCTCCTCGTCCGGATGGTCCCCGCCGCCGGCCGGGTCCGGGGCGCCGGCCGGGTCCGGGGCGCCGGCCCGGGGCACCGACCGTACGATGATGGGGCCCCACGGTGCGTTCTGCTCGATGGAGATCTCCCGTCGTTTCACGAGCTCCAGCATGGCCAGGAAGGTGACGGCGACCACGACGCGGTCGCGGACGCCCGACAGGAGGTCCTGGAGGACGACGGGGCTCGCGTCCACGAGCGCCGCCCTGATGAACGCGGCGCGCTCGGCCATGGAGACGGTGCGCGGGATCGTCTCGGGAGGGGGTACCACGGCCGGGGCCACGGCCGCCAGCCGATCGAGGGCGCCCACGAGGAGCGCCGGGTCGAGGCGCGGCGGCAGCGGCTCCACCGCCCCGGCCCGGGCCGCCGCGCCCGCGATCGACGGCTCGCGCCGGACTGCCTGCCGGCCGGCCGCCGCCGGACCGGCCAGGCGGTCGGCGGCGTCCCGGAAGGCCCGGTAGGTGACGAGCCGGGCGCGCAGGGCGGCCTCGGGGTCCGGCTCGTCGTCCAGCGGGATGGCGGGCGCCGGTGGACGCGGGAGCAGTCCCCGGCTCTTGAAGAGGATCAGCTGGCTCGCGACGGCCACGAACGCGGAGAGGTTGCCGAGGCGGTCGTCCTCGATGCCGGCGATCGCGTCGAGGTACGCCTCCGCGAGCGCGCCGAGCGGAACCGTCATCACGTCGAGGCGCCGCGCCTCCACGAGGGCGAGCAGCAGCCCGAGCGGGCCCTCCCACTCGGGGAGCCGCACGCGTGTCGCGTCTTCCGGCCGGCGGCGGTCCGTGAAGGCGATCCCCGGCGTCTCCCCGGCCGGACGCGACACGGGGTCGAGGGTCATCAGCTCGCCTCGTCGGCGGCGTGGAGCGCCGCGAGCGACGCGCCGCCTCCCGGGCCGGCCTCGCCCCGGATCAACGCGACCGAGCGGGGCGAGCAGCCGACCGCGGCCGCCAGCTCGGCAGAGCGCTCGGCGTGGTCCCCGAGCCGCGTCATCGCGTCGCCGCCGCCCGGCAGCCGGGCCGCGAGGCGGTGGACCCAGGAGCCGAGCAGCTCCCCCAGCGACCACGCGACGCGATGCCAGAGCCGGGTGGAGCGGCCCTTGCCGGCGTCGTGGAAGAGCCCCGCCAGGTGGACGTCGCGGTCGGTCACGCCCGAGGCCCGCAGCGCGGCGACGACGTCGAGCCCGTGCCGGCGATCGACAACGGGCATGGCGTCGAAGAGGGCGAGCTGCGCCGGGGTGAGCCACTCGGCCAGCGCCGCCCGCTCCACGGGCCGAACCCGCGCCACGACGTGCCGGCCGAGCTGGCGGGCCTTAGAAGCCAACCAAGAGCGTTGCGATGCCATCCATCAGCGGGCCGATGACCCGCGCCCCCAGGGAGAGCCCGCCGATCGGGACGATCATGACGAAGAGCAGGACCATCAGGCCCCACTGATCCAGCACGGGACGCACCTTCCAGACGGTGCGTGGATCCATGAACGCGAAGAGCACGTGCGACCCGTCGAGGGGCGGGATCGGCACGAGGTTGAAGATGAAGAGCGCCACGTTGATGTAGACGAAGTAGAGGAGGACGTTGAAAGCGAAGGCGATCGGCTCGGACGGCACATCCACGACGGCGACCAGGATCCTGAGGACGATCGCGGCCGCTGCGGCCATGAGGAGGTTCGAGACGGGGCCGGCCGCGGCGACGATGGCGTCGCTCCGCCGCCCGCCCCGCAGCATCGCCGGGTTGACCGGCGTTGGCTTCGCCCACCCGATGAAGAGGCGGCCTCCGCCGACGAAGGCCGAGAGGACGAGGACGATCGCGCCGATCGGGTCGAGGTGGACGAGCGGGTTGAGGGTCAGCCGGCCGAAGAGCTTCGCCGTGTTGTCGCCGAGACGGTGCGCCGCGAACGCGTGGGCGAACTCGTGGACCGGGAAACCGACGACCAGGAAGATGGCGACGGCGGCCAGGGCGTAGACGGTGTTCTCGTCGAGGGCCACGCTGCGGCAGGGCTCCGGGTGCGGACGGGGACCGGCGTATGGTACCGCGCCCGCCCGACCGAGCCCGGTGGACGGTCAGCCGGTGCGGCGTGAGCGCGCGCCGAACGCGCCCGCCGTCTCGCCGCCGTCGCTCACAGGTCCTTGAGCAGGTCCGGCTTCTTCGCCTCGTACTCCTCGGGCGTGATGAGGCCGTCGTCGCGGAGCTTGGCGAGGCTGCGCAGCTTCTCCTCGGCCGTGGGCGGCCGAGGCGGCGGCGGGGCGACCGGCGCCGGGACGAGCTGGGGCGCGGGGGCGCGGGCAGCCGGCGCGGTGGCGCGCACCGCGGCTGCGATGTCACGGGCGTCGGCCTGTTCGAACTCCATCTTCTGGTCGAGGATCGTCCGCCGGAACTCGGCCGGCGCGCGCATCGTCTCGTATGCCAGATCGCTGCTGTCGGAAGCGGTGCTCACCTTGAGCGTCCCGTAGCGGAGCATCCGGCCGAGCGGACCCTGCTCCATCACGATGTCGTTGATCTTCTCGAGCGCGGCGCCGCTGGTCCGCTTGTTCAGCAGTCCGGCAACCTTGACGACCTTCTGGTTGGTGACGACGTAGTCCTCGACCCACCACTGGATGTACGCGTAGCCCACCATCGCCAGGCCGACGACGCCAAGGATGAGCGAGGCCCAGAAGGCGATCGTCCGCACGACGCCCACGATCCCGTCGGTGGCGAAGGTCAGCTGCAGGACGAACAGCACGACACCGCCCACCAGCACGAGAACGCCGGCGACGGTTCCGAAGAGCGGGGCCATCCAGTGCTGCTTCGTGCGGTACACGATCCTCTCGTTGGTCGCCAAGAGCGATTCCGTGTAACCCATCCTGTCCTTCCCATCCCACTTCCTCAGGCGCGCGGATGCGCCCGCGCGTAGACCTCGCGGATCCGCTCGCCGGTCAGGTGCGTGTAGATCTGCGTCGTCGAGATACTGGCATGACCGAGCAACTCCTGTACGACGCGCAGGTCGGCTCCGCCCTCCAGGAGGTGCGTGGCGTAGGAGTGGCGCAGGGTGTGCGGCGAGATCCGGTCGCCGAGGCCGGCGGAGGCGGCGGCGCGCTTCACCGCGAACCAGGCGTGGTTCCGGCCGAGGCGCCGGCCGCGATCCGAGAGGAAGACGGGTCCCCCGCGGGCGGTGCGAACACGGTCCGCCGCGGCGAGCACCGGGCGCGCCGTGCCGAGGTACCGCCGCAGCCAGGCGACCGCGACGTCGCCGACCGGGACGACGCGCTCGCGGTCGCCCTTGCCGACGACACGCACACTCCCGCCCTCGAGATCCAGGTCGTCGCCGTCGAGGCGGAGCGCCTCGGTGACGCGGAGGCCCGCGGCGTACAGAAGCTCGAGGAGGGCCCGGTCGCGCAGCGCCGCCAGGGGCGCTGCCGCAGCGGCACCACGGCGCCCGCGCCGGTCGTCCGCGCCCGCCGCCCGGTCGGGGTCCAGCGCGGCAAGGAGCCGATCGACCTCGTCCACGGTGAGCGGATCCGGCAGGATCCGCGGCTCCCGCGGCAGGTCGAGATGGCCGGCCACGTCGACCGCAACGAGGTCCTCCGCCAGGGCGAAGCGGAAGAAGGAGCGCAGCGCCGCGGTTCGTCGTCGGAGACTCGTCGCCCGCAGCACGCGCCCCGAGGGGCCGGTCGCCCCCGCCAGGCGGGCCAGGTAGTCGATGGCCGCCTCCGGGGAGCTCCCCCACCCCGTCGCCGCTTCCGGGGAGCTGCTGAAATCCCTCAGGTCCGTGCCGTAGCTCGCGATCGTGGCGGGCGAGAGTCCGCGCTCGAACCTGAGGTGGACGAGGAAGGCCTCGGTCGCGGCGGCGAGGTCCGCCGGAACCGGGAGCTCGCTCCGTCCCGCGCCGCGCGCACGGCGGGCCCGCGGGCCGACCGCCGGCGTCATGGGCCGGGCGGGGGGACGCCGCGGCTGACGCGGAACCGGGCCGCCCGCTCCAGCAGCTCGCGCGCCGACGCCTCGGCCGCCGGGCCGCCGCCAGCGCCGCCGAGCATCGCGACCAGCTCGCGCACGCGCTCCTCGTCGTCGAGGCGGCGCACCTCGGTGACCGTCCGTCCGTCTCGCTGCACCTTGTGGATCGCGAAGTGGGCGTCCGCATGGGCGGCGATCTGGGGCAGGTGGGTGACACAGAGCACCTGGTGGCGGCCGCCGAGGACCCACAGGGTCCGACCGACCGGGTCGGCGCTCCGTCCGCCGATCCCCGCGTCGATCTCGTCGAAGACCAGGGTGGGCGTGGCGTCGGCATCGACGAGGACTTCCTCGATGGCGAGGGCGATGCGCGACAGCTCGCCGCCGGACGCGATCTTCGCCAGCGGCCGGGCCGGCTCGCCCGGGTTCGGGGCGATCCGAAAGACGACGACGTCGACCCCGGCGGCGTCGAACGCCACGGCGTCGCCGCCGACCTCCACGGCCGGCTCCTCGCGGCCGGCCGGACGGCGCCCCACCGCGATCTCCACGCCGGTTCCGCCGAGGCCGAGCTCGACGAGGGTCCGCTCGATCCGCGAGCCAAGGTCCACGGCCGCCGCCCGGCGCCGCGTCGAGAGCGTCTCCGCGGCGGCGGCAACCGCCTCGAGCAGCCGCGTCGCCTCCCCCGCCCTGCGAATCCGCTCGGCGTCGATCCCGTGCAGCCGCCCCACCTCGCCGGCCGCCCGTTCCGCGCGCTCGAGGAGCCCCTCGGTGTCGGTCCCGTACTTGCGCTCCAGGGAGAAGAGGAAGGAGAGCCGCTCCTCCATGTCTGCGAGCGCCGTGGCGTCGTGTTCCACCCCGTCGGCCATCGCCCGCGTCTCGAAGGCAACGTCCTCCAGCTCCGCGGCGAGCCCGGCGAGCCGGCCCGCGAGGGGCTCGTACCGGGCGTCGAGCCGCCCGAGGGCCGCCGCCTCCACCGCCGCCCGCGCCGCCTGCTCGCGCGCGCCCGGCGTCGTCGCATCCCCCTCGTCGCCGGCCAGCAGGGCGACCATCGCGCCGGCCCCGCGGGCAATCGCCTCGCCGTGCCGCGACGCGGCGAGGCGCGCCCGGATCTCGGCAACCTCGCCCGGCCGGATCCGGGCCGCCGCGATCTCCGACGCCTCGTACTCCACGAGGGCGATCAGCCGCTCCAGCTCCCGCGGCTCGACGGCGAGGGTCGCCCGCGCCGTCTCGTTCTCGCGCCAGGCGCCGACGGCCGCGGCCATGGCAGCGCGCTCCGCCTCGTGCCCGCCGAAGGCGTCGAGGAGGTCGCGCTGCCAGCGCTCGTCGAGCAGCCGGGCCTGCTCATGCTGGCCATGGATCTCGACGAGGGGCCCGGCGGTCGCCGCGAGCCGGCCCGCCGTCACCGTCTCGTCGTCGATCCGGGCCACCGACCGGCCCGACGCGGCGACCTCGCGCACGCAGACGAGCGGCTCGGGAAGGCGATCGAAGAGCGCTTCGACGCGGGCGACCTCCGCGTCGTGCCGAACGAGCCCCGGGTCGGCGCGCGCGCCGAGCGCGAGGCCGAGGGCATCGATGAGGAGGCTCTTGCCGGCGCCGGTCTCACCCGTGATGACGTTGAGCCCGTCGGCGAAGGCGATGCGGACGCGCTCCAGCAGGGCGAGGTCCGTCACGGTCAGCTCCAGCAGCCGGCCCGCGGCGGGCGCGGCGGGCCCGGGTTCGCTCATGGCCGGGTCACGAGGGCAGCAGCTGGGCCTTCTGCCGCAGGAGGTCCCAGAACGGCACCGCCCCTTCCGGCTCGAGGAAGCGGACGGGCTGCTCGAGCGCGGCGACCGTCACCGCGTCCCCCACCCCGATCGGGAAGTCCTCGCGGCCGTCCACGGAGACCAGGGCTTCGAGGGCCTCCAGCACGCGGCAGCGGACCACCTGGTCCGGGCTCACCACGACCGAGCCGAGGGCCGAGAGGTAGGCAGCGATCGGCGTGACGATGAGGTTCCGGCTCACGGGGTCCAGGATCGGCCCCCCGGCGGAGAAGCTGTAGCCGGTGGACCCGGTGGGGCTGGCGACGACCAGCCCGTCGGCGACATACGTCGCGAGGTGCGAAGGCCCGATCTCCACGTCCAGGTGGACCACCCGCGCCAGCGCACCCCGGGCCACCACGACGTCGTTGAGGGCGATGAAGGAGTGCCGTGCCGCGCCGCCGCGCTCGCCATGGATGGCGCCCCGCAGGCCCATCCGGTTCTCGAGCCGGTAGCGCCCCTCGACGATCTTTGCCAGGAGGCCCTCGAGCTCGTTGGCTTCGGCCTTGGAAAGGAACCCGATCTTGCCCAGGTTGACGCCGACGATCGGCACCTGGGTCTCGGCCACCGCCCGGGCGGCTCGCAGGAACGTACCATCGCCGCCCAGGACCACGAGGACGTCGACGCCGGGCAGGGCGGCGAGGAGGGCCGGCGTGTCGCCGGAGGCCACGGCCCAGCTCTCGATGCCCCGCACCGCGCACCACCCGGTGGCGCGGGCCGAGAGCTCCACCGCGTCCTCTTTCGTCGGGTTGTAGGCGAACCCGATCCGCCGCACGCCGCTCATCCGGGCACCAGGCCGGCGATTCGCGCGGCCCAGTCGACGGGTTCGGCCGGACCGGGCGCCGCGCTCGCGAACAGGAAGAACTCGCGGTTCCCGGCGGGACCGAGCAGCGGCGAATCGGCGAGACCGAGCGGAGCCAGTCCCGCCGCGCGAGCGTGGTCGAGGGAGCCGGCGAGCACCTCGCGGTGGACCGCCGGGTCGCGGACGACGCCGCGCGGCGCGCGGCCGCGGCCGGCCTCGAACTGCGGCTTCACGAGCGCCACGACGCGACCCCCGGGCGCGAGGCATGCGGCCGTGGGAGGGAGGACAAGGCGCAGTGAGATGAAGCTCACGTCGATGACCGCCAGCGCGACGGGCTCCCCGAGCAGCGCGGGGGACAGCCCCCGGGCGTTGGTCCGCTCGCGGGCAACGACGCGGGGGTCCCGCCGCAGCGCCTCCGCCAGCTGGCCACGGCCCACGTCGACCGCGTGGACACGGGCGGCGCCCCGCTGGAGGAGCAGGTCCGTGAAGCCGCCCGTCGAGGCGCCGACGTCCAGGCAGACCAGGCCCGCGGGGTCCACCCCGAACGCGTCGAGGGCGCCCGCGAGCTTCTCGCCGCCGCGCGAGACGTAGGGCAGTGGCGTCGCCACCTCCACTGGGACCGAGGCCTCGACGAGGTCGCCGGCCTTGCGGTTGGTCCGCGCCCCGTCGCCCGACCCCACCCTCACGCGGCCGGCCATGAGGAGCGCCTGGGCGCGCGACCGCGTGTCGACCAGGCCGCGATCGACGAGCAGCTGGTCGAGACGGATGCGGGGTGCGCGGGGCGGCGCGCTCGTGCGGCTCACCCCGCGATCATGCCACGCGCCGCTCCACTGCGACTCACCGGGCGGTCGTCGGGCGGTCAGGCGCTCGTGGCCTGGCCGCGCCGGCGGGCCGCCGCCCCGGGCCGCGCCCGAAGGGTCGCCAGCGTCTCGCGGATCTGTTCCACGATTCCCGGGGTGTCGAGCCGGACCAGGGCCCGCAGGTCGGCGACCGATCCGTGGTCCACGAACCTGTCGGCCGGGATCCCCATGATCCGGAGCGCGACGTCCCGGAAGGCCGGGTCCGCCAGCCGGGCCTCCTCGAGTACCTCGAGGACCCCTGAGCCGAAGCCGCCGCTCGTGGTGCTCTCCTCGAGGGTCACGACCAGGCGCCGGCCGCGGGCCTGGTCGAGGATCAGCTGGCGGTCGAGCGGCTTGGCGAAGCGGGCATTGATGACACCGACGGACCATCCCTCGACGACCAGGGCGTCGGCGGCCTCTTCCGCGCGCCGCACGATCGGCCCGAAGCCCACGATCAGGATGTCGGTTCCCTCGCGGAGGACCTCGCCGCGGCCGACCGGGAGGATCTCGGGCTCCCGCTCGGGCACGCCGAACCCGGCGTCGCGCGGGTAGTTGAGGGCGAAGGCGTGATCCTGCGCGAAGGCCGTCCGGACCATGGACCGCAGCTCCTGCTCGTCCTTCGGCGAGGCGATGACGAGGTTCGGGATCTGGCGGTGGGCCGGGAAGGAGAACATCCCCTGGTGGCTGGTCCCGTCCTCGCCGACGAGGCCGGCCCGGTCGACCCCGATGAGGACCGGCTGGTCGTTCTGGCAGACGTCGTGGACGATCTGGTCGAAGGCCCGCTGGAGGAAGGTGGCGTAGATGGCGACGACGGGCCTGCCCCCGCCCATCGCGATCCCCGTCGCGAGCGCGACGGCGTGCTGCTCGGCGATTCCCACGTCGACGAAACGATCCGGGAACTCGTCCTGGAACCGGTCCAGGCCGGTGCCGGTCGGCATCCCCGCCGTGATCGCTACGATCCGCCGATCCTCGCGCGCCGCCGCGATGACCTCCTGCGCGAAGAAATGCGTGTAGTTGGGGGTTCGCGGCGGCGCGGAGGACGCGGGCATGGTCGCGTCCCCGTTCCCGGCGGAGCCACCGGCCCGGGACGACGTCGCCGAGATCTCGCCCGCCCCCAACGGGCTTCTTGCCGTTCGGCGGCGGGCCTGGTACGCGTCCGCCATCGGCGGCAGGGCGGCGCCGTGGAACCCGACCTGGTCCTTCTCGGCCGGGTGGTAGCCGCGGCCCTTCTGGGTGCGGACGTGGACCAGGACCGGGCTGCCCAGGTCGAGCGCGCTGCGGAACGTGTGCTCGAGGGCGCGCAGATCGTGGCCTGGGACCACCCCGACGTAGGTGATGCCGAGGTCCTCGAAGAGCTGGCCGGGCTGGGCGAAGCTGACGACGGACTTCCGGAACCGCCGCGAGAGCTCGAGGGCGGTGGGGCCGACGACCGGGACCCGCTCCACCGTCCGGTCGTAGGAGCTCTTCGTCTGCTTCCAGGCGTTGGAGAGCTTGATCTCCGAGAGGTACTTCGAGAGTGCGCCGACGGACTGGCTGATCGACATCTCGTTGTCGTTGAGCACGATCAGAACCTGCGTCCGGCGGTGGCCGAGATCGTTGAGGGCCTCGAGCGAGAGGCCGCTCATCAGGGCCGCGTCGCCGACCACGACGGCGATCCGCTCCAGGCCGTGGCGGGTGTCGCGGGCCGTGGCGAGCCCCGCGGCGATCGAGAGGCCGGTCCCGGCGTGGCCGCCGTCGAAGACGTCGTGCTCGCTCTCCGAGCGGCGCGGGAACCCGCCGATGCCGCCGAGCTGGCGGAGCGTCCCGAACTGCTCGTAGCGCCCGGTCACGAGCTTGTGCGGGTAGGCCTGGTGCCCCGTGTCCCAGACGATCGGCTCGCGCGGCGACTCGAGCAGCCGGTGGAGGGCGAGGGTGATCTCCACGACCCCCAGGGACGAACCGAGATGGCCACCGGTCCTCGCGACCGTGGCGATGATCGTCTCCCGGATCTCCTCGGCGAGCACGAAGAGGTCGCGCTCGGAGAGGCCGCGGATGTCGCCGGGACCCTTGATGCTCGGAAGGATGACCAACCATGGACCTCGGTAGGCCGCCCGCGTCGCGGCGGGGGCGGGCGTCGGACCGGCTCGCGCAGGTGCCGCAGGCCTGCGCGCGCCCCCTCCGGCACGTGAACCCCGCGAGTCTACCCCGCCCGGCTGTGCGACGCCGACGGTCCGCGAGCGCGATCAGCCCGCCTCGTCCTCCCGCAGCTCTGCCTCGGCCAGCGCGCCGCGCGCGCCCTCGACGAGACGGCGCACCCGCAGCTCCGCATCGCCGAGGAGCCGCTCGCACCGCTGCTGGAGGGCGACGCCGCGCTCGTAGAGGGCCAGCGTCCGCTCCAGGGCCAGGCCCCCCGCCTCCAGCTCGGCGACCGTCCGTTCCAGCTCGGTGAGGGCCGCATCGAAGGCCAGCTCGTCCACCGTGCTCCGTTCAGGCTCAGTCACGTTCGTCCTCTCCTCCTTTGTCGACGGGATCATCTCCCTCGGTGCGGCTGCGCCGTTCGTCCCAGCGGCTGAGCCGCGGCGCGAGCGCCAGCCCCAACCCGACGCCGACGACGGCGACGGCCGCCACGAGGATCACGAACAGGAGCGGCTCCATCGTCAGGCCGGGTCCTCGGCGCGGGCCGCGATCTCGCCCCGGGCCACCCGGAGACGCAGCGCCGTCCCCGCCGGCGCCTGGCCCGGCTCGCGGACGATGGCGCCGTCGACCGCCCGCCGCACGATGGCATAGCCGCGGGCCAGCGTCGCGCCGGGATCGAGCGCGGCCAGCGACCCGCGGGTCGCGTCGAGGCCGGCCCGGGCCGCGGCCAGACGCGTCCGGACGAGCGGGTGGAGGCGGCCCGTCGTCCGTTCCACGCCCCGACGATCCGTCGCCAGGCGGCCGGCCACGGCGCCCGTGGCGCGGTCGAGCAGGTATCCCGCCCGTTCGCGCGCCGCGGCGAGGCGCGCCTCGGGACGGAGGCCCTCGAGGGCACGGCGCTCGCCGGCGACCCGCCGCCCCAGCTCGGTCATCTCCGCCCCCAGCGCCGCGTCTGACCGGGCCCGCTGGGCGCGGATGGCGGCGATCACCTCGAGGCGTTCCGGGACCACGAGCTCCGCCGCGGCCGAGGGGGTGGGGGCCCGGAGATCGGCGGCGAAGTCGACGAGGGTCACGTCGGTCTCGTGGCCGATCCCGGCGACGACGGGGACCGGATGCGCCGCCACGGCCCGCACGACGCGCTCGTCGCTGAACGCCCAGAGGTCCTCCAGCGACCCGCCGCCACGCGCCACGATCACGACGGCAGGCCCATCGAGGGGACGGCCGTCCGCGCGGCAGGCGGCCCCGTAGCGGACGAGGCGGTCGAGCGCGGCGACGATCGTCTCGGCCGCTCCCTCGCCCTGCACGCGGCAGGCGCTGACCAGCAGGCTCGTCATGGGCCAGCGGCGCTCGAGGACACGGCGCACGTCGTGGAGGACCGCGCCGGACAGGCTGGTGACGACCCCCACCGTCGCCGGGCGAACCGGGAGCGGGCGCTTGCGGCCAACGTCGAAGAGCCCCTCGGCGGCGAGCTGCGCCTTGGTCGCCTCGAAGCGGAGGGCCAGGTCGCCGAGCCCGGCCGGCTGGACGGTCGCGACGTAGCACTGGTAGACGCCCTGGGCGTCGAAGACGTCGATCCGGCCGTGGACGACGACCTGCAGCCCGGCCCGTGCCTCGAAGGGGCTGCGGATCCGGTCGTCGCGGAACCAGACGCAGGCGAGCTGGCTGCGGGCGTCCTTCAGGGTGAAGTAGGCGTGGCCGGCGGAGCTGATCGTGACCCGGCCAACTTCGCCCTCGACCCACACGTCCGCGAGCCGGGGATCGCCCCGCAGCGCGTCGCGGACGGCGCGGGTGACGTCGGAGACGCCGAGCACCCGGGGAGCTTCACGCTGCAGCGCGGCCCGGCCCGAGGGAGGCTCCAGGGCATCCCAGGACGGAAGCGCCCAGGCGGGCGGCTCGCGGTCGCCCATCGGTCGGGTTCAGACCCGGGTCTGGTACTCGCCGGTACGGGTGTCGATCCGCAGCGTGTCGCCCTCGGTCACGAAGAGCGGGACCTGGACCACGAGGCCGCTCTCCATCGTGGCCGCCTTCCGGGCGCCGGTCGCCGTGTCGCCGGCGAACCCCGGCTCCGTCTCGGCGACCAGCAGGTCGACCGTGATCGGGAGCTCCACGCCCAGCGTGTCTCCGTCGTAGCTGATCCGGTCCAGCACCGTCCCGTCCTTGAGGTACGGGACCACCTCGTCCAGCTGGGCCGCCGTGAGGTGGAACTGCTCGTACGACTCCATCTCCATGAAGTGGAAGTCGTCGCCGTCGCGGTAGAGGAACTGGATGGGCCGCCGGTCCAGCTGCGCCCGCGGCCACTTCTCGCCGGCCTGGAAGCTCTTTTCGACCGTGCTCCCCTTCTTGACGTTGCGGAGCTTGATCCGCACCTGCGCCGAGCCGCGGCCCATCTTGATGTGGTGGTAGTCGAGGACCTGCCAGAGGTCGCCGTCGAGCTCGATGACGACGCCCTTGCGCAGCTCACCGGTGGAGATCATGCGGTCGGGTGCTCCGTGCGGTGCCGGCGGTCACGCGCCCGCCGGCGCGGGGGGTCGAGGTGTCCGCCCGATCCTAGCAGACGGACCTCGCCCGTCTCGGTGACCCGCCGGCGGCAGCGCCCAGCATGCGCCCGCTCGGTCTTGGAGGC
>Ga0315289_10008183_pt1 | contig 15148 bp, 14 predicted proteins | sample YL17G11_40_MG_FD_203452 | JGI IMG/M metagenome (GOLD analysis project Ga0315289, IMG submission 203452) | Sediment microbial communities from Yellowstone Lake, YNP, Wyoming, USA - YL17G11_40 | ecosystem: Environmental > Aquatic > Freshwater > Lake > Sediment | place: USA: Wyoming | collected... | reverse complement strand
CTCAGCGGCGTCCACCTGCCGCCGGCGGAACTGCTCGGCGAGGGGCCGTTGCACAGGCCGACGCACTACGTCACGTCGAATGCCGTCAGCGTCCGTCAGTACGCCTTCGGCGACAGCTACAACCGCATCCACTGGCCGAGCACGGCCCGCACGCGCGAGCTCATGGTCAAGCTCTTCGAGATGGACCCCGCCAGCGACGTCTGGATCGTCATGGACCTGGAAGCGAAGACGCAGGCCGGCAGCGGCGACGAGTCGACCGAGGAGTCCGCGGTCACGCTCGCGGCCTCGATTGCCAACCATTTCTGCCGGAGCAGCCGCTCCATCGGGCTGATGGCCTTCGGGCAGACCCCGCACCTCGTTCCGCCCGAGCGAGGGTTGGCGCAATACGTGCGCATCCTGGAATCGCTGGCGATGATGCGGGCCACCGGCGACGTCTCTCTAGCGCAGCTCCTCAACGAGGAAGGGAAGCGCTTCGGGCAGCATAGCACTGTCGTAGTGATCACGCCGTCGACGCAGGACGACTGGGTGCTCAGCCTGCGGGTGTCCGCGGAGCGTGGCGCCAAGCTGGCGGCCGTCATCATCGAGCCGGGTACGTTCGGCGCCGAGCGCGACTCGCTCGTCGTCTTCGGCGCGCTGGCGGCGGCGGGCATCCACACGTCGGTTGTAAAGCGCGGCGGCGACCTCGGTACCGCTCTCGCATCCGCATCGAGCGACGTCCGGCGACCCTCGCTATCAGCGGTGGCCGGGAGCGACCCATGACGGCTTTGGCGACACTCCATTCGACCGAAATGGAGCCCAGAACAGGCGCGGTGAGCCGGCTGTTCCCCTGGCGCGACGCGGTCACGCTCCTCATCGTCCTCGCCGTCTCCCTGAGCGTCGTCGCTTCCATCGACAACGCCGGTTGGGTCGAGGACATGCCCTCGCTCTACCCGATAGCGGTGTTCGGCGTTGCGACCGGCTACGTTCTCGCGCGGTTGCCCTGGCGCGCGGTCTTTATCTATACGCTCGCGCTCCTGGTGGGCGCCTCGGAGCTGCTGGTTCAGGTTCTCGCGGTGACACCGGGCGACGGCCTCAAAGAACGGTCGGGTGAGATGGTGCTGCGAATGCGCCTCTGGCTCGACGCCCTCACCAGCGGCGGCATCAGCAGCGATGCCCTCCCCGTCATCGTGCTCCTCCTCGTGCTCACCTGGCTTGCGGCGTATTACCTTGCCTGGAGCACCTTCCGCTGGCACAACCCCTGGATCGGGCTGGTCCCGGGTGGCCTGGCCCTGCTCGTGAACGTCAGCTACCTTCCGGGACAGTCCAGCCCCGCGTTCGTGGTGTTCGTGATCGCCGCCATCCTGCTGGTATCGCGTACCCACTTCGATGCGAAAATGAAGGAATGGCGCCGCACAGGGATCTCCTACCCGGGCTCACTGCACTTCTTCTCGATGAACCAGACGCTCTGGGCGGCGCTCGCCCTCGTCGGCGCGGCCTGGCTCGTCCCGCTCGCCGGACAGGCCGGCCCGTTCCCGTCGATATGGCGGGCCTGGACCAACCCTGTCGCGGACCAGCTCGGCAGCGTCAGCCGCGTCTTCAGCGCCGTCGAGGGCAAGAAGGGCATGCCGCTCGACCGCTATGCTTCCTTCCTGCCCTATCGCGGCTATTTCGAAGCCGTGGAGGGCCCGATCATGACAGTCAAGGCGTCTGAGCCCGGTCTGTTGCGGGCAACCGTGTACGACGTCTACACCGCCGGCGGCTGGAAGACCGGCGAACGGGATAAGGAGCCGCTCCAGGACCGCTCCGCGGACTTGCCCGCCATCCTCGACGAAGCCACCGCACAGTACCGGCAGCCCGCCGCCATCGAGGTCACGGTGGAGCAGCCACTCCCCATCTTCGTCGCTCCCGGCGAGCCGCTGGCCGTCGACCAGGAAGCGGACGTCGAGACCGCGGCCAACCCGTCCGATGTCACGTCGCTGCGGCCGGCGAAGTCGCTCAAGCCGGGAGACACCTATACCGCCGTCGGCCTCGTTTCCACCGCCTCCGTCGACGCCCTGCGCGCGTCGGGCAGCGATTACCCCTCATGGGTGACCGATCGTTACCTCCAGCTGCCCGACGATCTGCCGCCAGGGGTGGCAAAGCTGGCGCGGGAGATTGCAGGGGAAGGCGCTTCCCCTTACGAAAAGGCTTCGCCGATCGAGTGGTACCTGCGCAGCTATCCGGTCGAACTAGAAGAGGAGGCGCCGCCCAGCAACGTCGACGCCGTATGGTACTTCCTCAACGTCCAGCGACGCGGCTACCCGCTCTACCACGCATCGGCGATGGTCGTCCTCCTGCGGACGCTCGGCGTGCCCGCTCGACTCGCCGTCGGATTCGCGCTGCCGCAGTACAGCGGGAGCGTCGAGGGCATCTATCACGTCGACGGTCGCAATGCCCTTGCCTGGCCGGAGGTATACTTCTCCGGGCTGGGCTGGATATCGTTCAGCCCGTCGCACGCCTATTCCGTGCAGACGGCGGCGGACGGTGAATCGCCGGCCGACCCGACGGGCACGATTTCGACGCAAGAGATCCTCGACATGTTCCCGGCCGCGGGCACCGACAAGACGGTTGCCCCCGAAGAGCAAGACGCCGTCCCTCCGAGCGACAGCGCCGACGGCAGTCCGATATCCCCGTGGCTTGCGGTCCCGCTGCTGCTTTTCGTGACCCTTTCGCTGGCGTCCACCGCCGGCCTGCGCTACGCCTGGAACCGGAGGCTCAGTGGTCTCAGCCGTCCAGCACAGCTACTGGAGAAAACGCGGCGGCTATCGTCTTGGGCTGGAGTTGGGCCGCGCCCCTCGCAGACGCCGCGCGAGTTCCTCGGCTGCCTTCGAGACAGACTGCCCGATGCGCCGGACGTCTCCGTCCTCGTCGACGCCTACGAGCACGTCGAATTCGGGCAGAAGCCTCTAGCTCCTGATGATGACGCGAAGCTCGACGCCCTCTGGAAGGAGCTGCGGCCACGCCTGCTCAGGCGGATACTGAGGCGGGGAGGCAACGCGGGAGGCAAAAGATGAAATCCGTTGTCGTCCGGACAGAGCTAGGCTGGATAGGCCTCGGCATCAGCGAGCGCGGCCTTCGCCTGACCACGCTGCCCATGCCCACGGCAGGACAAGCGGAAGAGGAGGTTCGTCTCCAGGGCGCATCGGAGTCCGCGCGGCCGGACGAGGTCGGCGGCTGGCCCGAGAAGTTGCGCCGCTACGCCCGCGGCGAGGCGACAGCGCTGGATGGCGCGCTCGACCTAGCGCAGGGGACGCCTTTCCAGCAAGCGGTCTGGCGGGCACTGCTCGAAATTCCCTGCGGCGAGACCCGCACCTACAAGCAGATCGCGGAGTGGATCGGGCGGCCCCAGGCGGCGCGGGCCGTCGGACAGGCCGTCGGCGCCAATCCCTTGCCGCTTGTCGTGCCGTGCCATCGCGTTGTCGCGAGCGACGGCCTCGGCGGCTTCGGCGGCGGACTGGCGATGAAGAAGAGGCTCTTGAAGCTGGAAGGCGCGTCCACAGGATAGTGACCCATCTGCGAACGCGCCTATCGTCCCTTACGGCGGCTCGATTGTCACCGTGTCGCCCATCTCCTTCCGGAGCACGGCCGCCGCTTCCTCGCGCCTATCTTCAGGAACCACAACGCGACAAGCCTTGGCCGACACGCCGAGGAACGAGACCGCGTCGGAAGGCTGCACCATCGCCGCTATGCCCTCGTTGCGCAGGAGCTCGCACCACATCTCGGCCGTGAGCTGATCGGGCGCTATCGCCAGGCTTACCCACTGCACTATCGACTCCCTCCATTTGCCACGACGATGTCGCCGCGCCTTCGCGTTCTTTACCACAAAGATCATAGTTCTAACGAATACGTGGCGCCACTCTCTCGGCCGAATGATCCGATGAGTCTGATGAGAGGCTCGTGAGCCCGCGGTTGGCGGACTCCGATGAAGGGCATGACGACCAGTCGGCGCACAGGTATGCACAACAAGCGCCAGGGGGGCCGTCACGCCCCAAGAGGCTATGCCGAACAACCGGTCGAGGATTTAGGGGGCGTGTTTGCTTTACAAGTACGTCGCTTTTGCACCGTCGGGTGAGCAGGTCAACGGCTCCGTCGACGCCGACAGCGAAGAAATCGCCGAACGGACGCTGTGGGACTGGCACTACAAGGTCGTTTTGATCCAGCGGGTCAAGCCGCGGCCCACCCTCGACCAGCTAATACCCTCGCTCTTCGGCGTCAAGCCGCGAGAGGTCATCAACTTCAGTCGGCACCTGGCGACGCTCGTCGAATCGGGGATCGCGCTCCTGCCCGCCATCGAGCTGCTCCAGGGGCAGAGCAAGGGCCCATTCGCGCGCGTGCTGGGAGACATCGCCCGCGACCTCAAGAACGGTTCCCCGTTCTCGACGGCGATCGCGCAACATCGCACCATCTTTCCACCCATCTACAACCGTCTGATGGAGGTGGGCGAGCGAACGGGAAGCCTGGAGACCGTGCTCCGGCAGGTCGCCACTCACATGGAAAAGGAACAGGCGATAGTGAAGCGCGTGCGCGGCGCAATGGCCTATCCGGCATTCATGGTGGTCCTCGCCGTCGTCGTCGTCGGCATCCTGGTGACGACAGCGCTGCCGCCGCTCGTCAGCCTCTTCGACGAGTTCGACACAGGGCTGCCACTGCCGACGCGCATACTGATCGGCGTCAGCACGTTCGCTACGGCGTATAAGACACACATGCTCGTCGTAGCGGTGATGGTCGTGGCGGTCGCCGCCTGGTACGTCCGGCAGCCTTCGGGCCGTCGCCAGCTCGACTACCTGTTCGTCAGGTTGCCGCTGATAGGCGCGATCAACATCCAGAGCAACGTGTCGCGCTTTAGCCGCACCATGGCGATGCTGCTCCGAGCCGGACTCCCTCTCTCCGACATCATGGAGCTGGTGCTCCAGACGACCCAGAACCAGATCATTCGCGATGAGCTGTCGGACGTCCGCGAAGAGTTGATGCGCGGCGAGGGTCTGGCGAAGCCGTTCGCCCGCTCGCGCCTGTTCCCCTCGATGCTCTCGCAGGTGGTGTCCGTCGGCGAGGAGACCGGCGCCCTGGATACGAACTTGGACACGCTGGCGGAGTTCTACGCGGCGGAGGTCGATGAACGGGTCGGCGCGCTCACTTCCATGGTCCAGCCGGTCATGACGCTTGGCATTGGGCTTGTCGTCGCGTTCATTGCCATTTCGATAATCATGCCCATGTACAGCATCATGGGGCACATTCAATAAGGTATGAGGGAAAGGAAGAGGAGGGCACACACGACTCGGCAGCGGCTGCTGCGATGTGGCGGAGCCCTTCGCGGCGAAGAGGGCATCGGCCTTGTGGAGGCGCTGATAGCTGTCGGCATACTCGGGCTTGCCCTTACGGCGCTGCTATCGGCTGTGTCCACGGGGAGCATGGCTGTCTCGCGGACCGAGGAGCGGGTAACGGCCGAAAACCTGGCGCGCTCCCAACTGGAGTACACCAAGAGCCAGCCTTACCAGCCGCTTCCCGCGTCGTACGCGACCGTGACGCCCTCCCCCGACGACTATGCCGTCGCCGTCACGGCCGACGTAGCGCCCGGCGGTGACAGCAGCATCGAGAAGATCGTCGTGACCGTCACCCGCAACGGCAAGGAACTGCTGGTGGCGGAGGACTACAAGGTGGACAGATGAGGTGGCACGCCGGCGAGTCGGGAATGACGCTGGTCGAGCTCCTGGCGGCGATGGGCATCGGCGCCCTCGTGATCGGCCTGATTGCGGCGTCGCTGGGCCAGTTCCTCGGCGTGACGAGCCGCGGCCACGAGAAGCTGGCGATCGCCCATGACTACCGCGACGCCTTCAACTGGCTGAACCACGACGCCCAGATGGCGGTGGCGTCCCTGGCCACGGCCGAGCCGGGCAACGTGACGCTGAACTGGTCGAACGCAGTTAGCGGTGATTCCTATCAGGTCCAGTATCAGCAGTCGGGGAGCGAGCTGGTGCGCACGCACACTGTCAACGGCGTGACATCGAGCCGCCCCGTCGCGCGTGGCCTGGGGCCCGCCGGCCTGAATGCGTCGAAGAGCGGCAACGTGCTAACCATCAGCATAACCACCGGCGAGGGAGCGCAGGTCCAGACGCGCACGGAAACGGTCACCATGCGACCCCCGGACGCCATAGCGACGCCCTTCCCTACGTTGGAGCCGACGCTGACGCCCACGGCGACGCCGACACCCACTTTCACCCCGACTCCCACACCGACGCCGACCGATACCGCCACGCCGACGGCTACCGCCACAGGTACGCCGGTACCGACCGATACGCCGACACCTACGTCGACGCCTACAGCTACGGCAACGTACACTCCCACTCCCACGTACACCCCTACTGCCACCGCCACGTATACTCCAACGCCGACGGCTACGTTCACCCCCACCCCGACGCCGATGCGATTGGCCACCGGCAGCTACGTGGGCAGCGGCGTCGACAACCGCGATATCACCGGAATCGGGTTCCAGCCGGACGTGGTCATCATCAAGGCAGTCACGAACCGCGACGGCGTCATCCGCACCAGCACCATGAGCGGAGACCGATCGAAGGTCCTCCGCTCATCGGGGGCGCTGTCGTCGAACTGCGTCCAATCGATTATCGCCGACGGCTTCAGCGTCGGCACCGACGTCACTGTCAACACTTGGGGCGTCGCCTATTACTGGGTAGCCATGAAAGCGGGCAGCGACCTGCACGTCGGCAGCTACGTCGGAAACGGCGCCGACAACCGCTCCATCACCGGCGTCGGCTTCCAGCCCGTGTGGGTCATCACCCTCGGTGACGGCGATGACTCCGTCTTCAGGCCGGGGCCCTTGGCGGCCGACAACTCCTATTTGATGACGGGGACAGGGAAGATCAGCAACCGCATCCAGGCTCTGGAGGCCGACGGCTTCCAGGTGGGTAGCAACGCCAATGTCAACCAGTCGGGCACGCCATTCCACTACATCGCCTGGGCAGCGAGCTCCCAAGTGTCGGCCGGGAGCTACACCGGAAACGGTGTCGACAACCGCTCGATTAACGGCATCGGCTTCCAGCCGCTCATGGCCTGGATCAAGCGCGACGACTCGCAGGCGGCTGTCTGGCGCCCGGCGAGCCTTAGCGGCGACGCCACGCTCTTCTGGGGCAACACCGCCGCGGCGTCCAACCGCATTCAGGAGCTTCAGGCAGACGGCTTCCAGGTGGGGACGAACGCCCAGGTGAATATCAATGGCAGCACCTACTACCGCCTGGCCCTTCGCGATGGTGGCCCATGATACTTAGATTGTCCAAACGAATCCACGACTCTCACGGGCAGGTGCTGCCGCTGGCAATGGCCGCGCTTGCTCTCGGAGCCGTGCTTGTATCGCCGTTCCTCGTCGATGCCAGCGTCAACCTCCTGGCCAGCCGTCGCGTCGATTCCGCCATCAAGGATTACTACTCCGCGGACGCGGGCGTAGAGTGGGCTCTCTGGCGCCTCAGCGGCAATCCGGCGCTGACCGCGAGCGCGTCCTACGTGGAAGCACCGCTCCAGCCCACGCCGCCGGCCATCAACGGCGCGGCCTTCCCGACGACGGAGATCCGCCGCGTGCCGGGAGGCATGTCGGAGACCATCACGCCCGACTGGCAGAGCGGCGCCGGCCCAAAATGCTATGCCTTCGCTTCTTCAGAGGCAGGGCAGATATTCGCCATCGTGGACGCGCAGGCGACCAGTATCTGGATGGCTCTCCTCGCCGGCTCGGACGACTGCCAGAGGCCGCCGGGGCTTCCATCGATGGGAGGCGGGTCGCCCTACAGATTGCAGTTCTCAAACGTGCCGGCCGGGTCGTACAAGCTCCTCGTGGAAACGGCCCCTCCAACGACCGGCGCCGTAACCATCAACTACCCGGCGGCCGCCTACGACATCCAGTCGCAGAGAAACGGGCGGACCATCACATCCAGGGCTACCGCCGGCCCGGACGCAGTCAGGATAATCTCCTGGCAACTGGAATAGCGGTCAAGGACAGACTCATGCTGAAATCACTGAAGTCGCGCGCACTGATTGGGTCGCTGGAGAGCATCAAGGTCAAGCCTTCGACAATGCTTCTCGTGTTCGGGGGTGTTCTGGTGCTCGCCTACCTTGTCGTCGCCGCCTCCTACGTCAAGGAGCGGCAACACCAGTCGGGCCTGAGGGCGCAGGCCGCTGCCGGCGGCGGCACGCTGTCCGGCGTCGGCGGTTCTCAGCAGGCGCTGAAGGACCTCCAGGACCGTCTGGCCTATCTGGAGGGTAACCTGGACACGCTACAAGACGGTCTCCCGACCAATCTCGATAGCACGGCAATCGTGCAGAGTCTCCTCGACTACGCCAACCAGAGCCACGTGTCCATCAAACAGATGAACGCGCTTCCCGCCAGCGAGGTGAATGCCCAGAAGGAGGGAGAGACCAGCTACACGGTCCTCCGCTACACCCTGGTTGTCGAAGGAGGGCTGCCGGACATGCTCAACTTCCTAACGATCGTCGAGAATGGGACGTCGCAGACGGCTGCCATCGGCGACGTGAGCGTTGCCCAAAGAGAGGCGCCGAACCAGATGACACTGGGCATTTCCTTCTACGCCCGGTCCGAGAGCACGGCGAATGCCACACCTGCCGCACCCGGAGCGACAGCGGCACCCGCCGCCAAGCAGTCGAAGTCAAACTGAGGGTAATGACCATGAGACTGACTTTTCCCAACCCAACGCTGAACCTCCCGGTCGCACTGCAAAAACGGACGGTCACCCTGAACGTAGAGGGCCAGGATATCCGCGTTCTGGCCGTCCGCGGCAACAGCGTGACGTCGTGGCAGGAGGTTTCCCTCGATGCCGGCATGGTCAAGGAAGGCGTCATCGCCGACCCCGACGGCGTCGGGGGCGTGCTCAAGGCCGTCCTCGAATCGCATTCGATGTCGGGGGGCAGGCTGATCGCCAGCATCACCGGCTTCCGGTCCATCGCCCGCGTGCTCGAGTTGCCGAAAATGAAGCCCGAGATGCTGGAAGAGGCCGTCGGCCGCGAAGCCAAGCGCGAAATGCCGGTGCCCATGGAGGACATTTACCTCTCCTGGCAACCGCTCGACGCATATGACGGACACCAGCGCGTCTTCGCCCTCGGTGTGCCGCGCGACATCCTCGACCCGCTCCTCAAAGCCACGACTGTCGCCAAGAGGCAGCCCTACGCCGTCGATACCAAGCCCCTCGCCCTGGCGCGGGCGGCCAACCGCGACGAGGCCATAATCGCCGACGTCGAGCCCGGCAGCGCCGACATCGTCGTCGTTACCGGGGGCGTACCGGTCATCATGCGGACCGTGGTCGAAAGGTCCGGCGAACCGGACGGCGAGGAACGCATCGAGCGATTCCGCGATGAGCTTGCGCGGACGGTCAAGTTCTATAACGACACACATCGCCAGGAGCCGCTAGAGCCATCGACGCCGATCTTCCTGACCGGCTCGCTGGCGCAATCAGCGATGACTGAACCCCTGGAGGCCCTGGCGCAGTATCCGATCGAGCCGCTGCTGCCGCCGCTGGACTACCCGCCGGACCTGCCGGTCCACCGCTACGCGGTTAATATCGGTCTGGCCCTGAAAGAGGTATGAGACCATGCAAAGGAGTGCCGCGGTACAACGCAATCGACTCATAGACCTCAACATACTGCCGGCTGAGCTGCGGCCCCATCGCTATCCGCGCTGGTATGTGCTTGGACTGGCGGCAGTCCTCACCGGCTGCGTGCTCCTCGTCCCCTTGGTGGCGCTCCAGCACTCAGCAGCCCAGGAGACATCCCACCTGCGCGACCAATTGGCGCTCGTCACCGGCCAGCTTCAGGGCGTCGAGGTCGACATCGGCAGAGAACGGGGCCTGCGCGCAGAAATAGCCCAGGCGGAGCAGGCGGTCGCCGAGCTGCAGGCGGAGCGCGCATCGCTTCCGGGCGCGGGCGGATCACTGGCGCAAGACCTCTCGCTGCTCTACTCGGCGGCGCCGCCCGGCGTGCGCATCGACGACACGTCCCGCAGCGAGAAGACAGTCACGGCGTCAGGGGAAGCGTCGAGCATGGAGAGCATCATCGCCTACGCAAGGGCGTTGACTGAAAGCGGCTCGTTCTCCGACGTGACGATCACGCAAGCGAGCGCCGACGGAGCCGCCCTCGAGTTCGCCGTCCAGGTGGCGCAGTAGAGGGACCATGGGAATCGTCATCGCGCTCGCGGGCCTGGCAGTGGGAAGCTTCCTCAACGTCTGCATCGACCGCCTTCCGGCCGGGCAGTCGCTCCTGAGGCCGCGCTCCCATTGCGACGCCTGCAAGACGCCTCTCGCCACCCGCGACCTGGTGCCAATCGCAAGCTACGTGCTCCTGCGCGGTCGCTGCCGCCACTGCTCGACGGCGATACCCCTCAGGATCCTCCTGGTCGAAGCGGGCGCCGCGCTGGCGTTCTTCGCCTGGTGGTGGCGTCTCGGAGAGTCATGGCAGACGGCGATAGCCGTCGCAATCACCTGTCTCCTGATCGTTGGGACCGTCATCGGAATTGAGCATCGCCTCCCGCTGAGTCGAACGAGGAGAACCCGTCATGGTAGCTGACACGTATAACCGGATGAACGCCGCCACGCTGCTCCAGCTCATGGTGGACACCAACGCCTCTGACCTTCACCTGAAGGCAGGCAGCCCACCGGTGCTGCGCGTCAATGGGGAATTGCAGCCCCAGGACCTGCCGGCGCAAAGCGCCGCGGCCATCGAATCGATCCTCGCGGAGATAACGAACGAGGAACAGCGGGAACGCTTCAACGCCGAGAAAGAGCTCGATTTCTCCTGCACCACCGGGGGCATCGGGCGATTTCGCGTTAACGCCGCCCTGCAGCGCGGAAGCACCACCCTCGCCTTCCGCCTCGTAAAGGAGCAGATACCTTCTCTGGAGGACCTCCGCCTGCCCGACGTCTGCGGGAGGCTCGCCCTCAAGCCACGCGGCCTCGTGCTCGTCACGGGCCCCACCGGCTGCGGCAAGTCGACGACGCTCGCCGCCATGATCGACCATCTCAACAGCCGCGAGCGACGCCACGTCGTCTCCATCGAAGACCCCATCGAGTACATCCACACGAACAAGCTGAGCCTCATCTCGCAGAGGGAGCTTGGACCGGACACGTTGTCGTTCGACGCCGCGCTCACCCATACGCTGCGCCAGGATCCTGACGTCATCCTCGTCGGCGAGATGCGCGACCTGGCGACGATAGCAGCGGCGCTCACGGCGGCGGAAACGGGACACCTCGTCCTGACGACGCTGCACACGCCCAGCGCGCCCCAAACCGTCGACCGCATCATCGACGTGTTCCCGCCGCACCAGCAGCAGCAGGTCCGAGTGCAGCTCTCCCTCGTCCTCGAAGCGGTGCTCTGCCAGACACTGCTGCCGCGCGCCGACGCCACGGGCAGGGTGGCCGCGATCGAGATCATGGTCGCTACGTCGGCCGTTCGAAACCTCATCAGGGAAGGGAAGACGCACCAGTTGCTGAACGTGATCCAGACCGGTGCGCAATTCGGCATGCGCACCCTGGACCAGGACCTGGCAGCCCTCTGTCAGAGCAGCGTCGTCACCATGGAAGACGCCCTCGCCCGCTGCCAGAGCCCGGACGAACTGAAACACCTGTTGGGAACGAGGGAGAGCCTGGCAGCCTGAGTGCGCGGGCCTGCACAGGCCCCGATCGGCAGGAGACGATGGGTCAGCGATTCCTCGGAACGTCGAAGCAGGCGGACCACCGAGTCTACGCCGCCCTGGCCGGGCTGGTGGCACTCGTCGTCTACCTTCGCACGCTGGCGCCCACCGTCATGTGGTACGACATGGGCGAGCTGACGACGACCTCCTACGTCCTCGGCATCGCCCACAACACCGGCTACCCCCTCTACATCCTGCTGGGGAAACTATTCACCTTCCTGCCATTCGGCGACGTTGCCTACAGGGTGAACCTCATGTCGGCGGTCTTTGCCGCTTTGACGGTATCGCTTGTCTTCCTCATAATCCACGACCTGACGAAGAGCATCCTCGCGGCGCTGTTCGGCTCGCTGACGCTGGCCGTCTCCTCGACGCTCTGGTCGACCGCTATCTGGGCGGAGTCGTACTCACTGAACGCCTTCTTCACCGCCGCCATCACGCTCCTGCTGCTGCGCTGGCGCGTGGACGGGAAGCCGCGGCAACTTTACTTCGCGTCGCTGCTCTTCGGCCTGAGCCTCGGCAACCATCGACTCATCCTGTTGCTGGTGCCGGGCATCCTCCTCTTTCTCGGGTCGGGACGGCATTCGTTGAGCGCCGGCCGCTGCCTCCGCTGTGGCGGCCTCTTGCTCCTGGGGCTGTCGCTCTACGTGTATCTGCCGCTGCGAGGGTCACAGGAGCCGCCGCTGAGTTGGGCCCAGCCGGCCAGCTTTCACACCTACCTAAGCATGTTCCTGACGGGGGACAGTCGCAGCGAATACTGGAGCTTCACCTTCTTCGACCACCTCGACGTCGTCAGCGCCTTCCCCCTGAACGAGTTCACCTTCTTTGGGCTGGCCCTGGCCGCAATCGGCCTCGGCTACGCCTGGCGCCGGCAGCGACTGTTCGCGGTCTATGGGCTCTCGCTGTGCGCGCTCGTCGCATTCGTTGCGCTCAGCTACAACATCCACAACATCTACAACTACTTCATCCCTGCCTACCTGATGCTGGCCGTGTGGATAGGCTGCGCCGCGAAGGCGCTCTTCTCCTTCGGCCCGCAGCTTCTCGACGTCAAACGGCCGCAGTGGGCCCACTCCCAGTACCTGTTCTCGCCCGTCGCGGCCGTTCTCCTGCTGCTTCTGCCTCTCTCACTCCTCGCGCGCAACCTGCCGCGCGTGGACAGGAGCGACGACTACAGCGCCTACGACTTTGCCCAGACGACGCTGGCCAACGTGAAGCCGCAGGCCACCATCGTCACCGATAGCTGGTCGGCTTCGCCGCTGTGGTACGTGCAGCTCGTTGAGGGATACCGAAAGGACGTGCTCGTGTCACCGCTGCTCTCCGTGCCCGGCGAAGACGCCGTCGCCTTCATCGACGAGCAGTTCGATGCCGGCCGGCCCGTCTACGTCGCCGAGGGCCTCCGCGGCGATTTGCAGCCCATACGCGACAGGTACTACGTCCAGCCCGTCGTGCTCAATAGCATTGAGACAATGATCACGAACGTCCTGCCGAAGCCCGACTACAAAGATGACCTGGTGCCCAAAGGGTCGCTCTACAGGGTCCTGCAAGAGAAACCGTCGCTGACCGTCGACGAGGTGCCCGAGGCGGCGCGCGCGTCGGTCCCCTTCGGCGACACCCTGACGCTCGTCGGCTTCCAGGCGGAGCCACAACCGGGCGCGCGCGGCGACGTACTGCGATTGGACTACTACTGGCGCCTCTCGACGAAGACAGACAAGAACCTCCAGGCGACCGTCTTCTTCACCGATGAGAACGGCCTGCTCGACTCGCGTCGGGGCTTTCCCTTGTGGTGGCAGAGCTGGGAGCTCGGCGGCGGCATCGTTCCGACGAGCCAGTGGACGCCCGGAGAGATCGTCGAGGAGCAGTACTTCGTCCTCGTGCCACGTGGCGTCGACGGCGGGGCCTACAACGTGCGGATGAAGGTGCAGGAAGGCTCGCCGGTCGTCGACGATGACCCGATCGCGGGGAGCGTGAGCGATGCCCACGTCGTCGGCTCAATCGGCGTCGAATAGCAGTTCAGGCGCGAGTTGGCCAGCGTCACAACCTACCCCATTTGTGGTATTGCCGAATCCGTCAGCCGATAGATAGCCGTTTCCCCGAGGACGCCGATCTAACCCTTGAAGGGCGAAGCTCGTCGTAGACTCGCCCCGTGCATTGTAGAACGTTCAAACCGGAGGTCCCTTGATGAGAGACAAGGTCCAAGAATTGAAGAGGCAAAGAGGTGAGGCCGGTTTCACGCTCGTCGAGCTGCTGATCGTCCTGGCCATTCTGGCAATTCTCGTCGCCGTGGTACTGCCGAACTTCACCGGCCTTCTGGGCAAGAGCCAGACTACCGCCAGCGACGCCGAGCGCGTCATCGTCCAGACAGCCGTTGACGCCAAGATGGCTTCCGACGGCATGGCGACGACAACCGCAGTTACGCCCGCTACCACTGACATGACGACTGCGTCCGGAGGCTTCGGGCTGTACCCCACCTACATGCGTGGTACGGTCACCAAAGGCACCTACACCGTCGACACCACGGGCAAGGTTGAACAGGCATCTACAGGGTACTGAGCACGGGGCTGGACTCAGCGAGACGGTTCCCGCCCCCGGGCTTTATGGGAGCCGTCTTTCGCTTAGCGCGTCCCGCCCGAGCCAACGGCAAGCTGCGAGCCGCGCCATCGACGGCAGGCTAACGCTTCCCTTCCGCAGCGCGCTCTCGCAACCGACCGGCCTGTTAGCCCAGCGCCCTTTCTCGATCCTGAGGAGGACATGCCCGATACAGCGTCAGCGTCAGCGCCACCAATAAAGAAACTCGGCGAAATCCTCGTCGATGCCGGCCTGATCACGCCCGAGCAGTTGAGCCAGGCCGTCGAAGAGGCCAGGCAACAGCAGAAGCGCCTGGGAGACTACCTCCAGGACGAGGGCATGGTCGCGGCCGAAGATGTCGCGCTGGCCCTCAGCCTCCAGTTGAACCTGCCCATCATCGATCTCACGCGTCAGCACGTGCAACCGGAGGCGCTGGCCCTCGTCCCGGAAGAGTACGCCCGCCAGCACGACCTCATCCCCGTCGACCTCACCGGCGACTCGCTGGTCGTCGTCATGGCGGACCCGCTGAACATGCACGCACTCGAAGACCTGCGTGCGCGCGCCCGGAAGATCATCCAGCCGGCCGTCGGCATACCCAGCGACATCCGCGAAGCCATCAATCGCAACTACGTCGGCTGGAACGAGATCGAGCGCCAGATCAGTATGGTCACGCCTCGCGTGGAAGAGGCGCCGGCCGAGGATGCCGCCCTCGATCTGACCGCTCAGACACCGATAGTGCGCACGGCGGAGCTCCTCATCGCCCAGGCGGTGCGAGACCGGGCGTCGGACATCCACCTGGAGCCGAAGGAAGATCACCTGCGCGTCCGCTACCGCATCGATGGCTTTCTCCATGAGGTGCAGACGCTTCCC
>Ga0315289_10008182_pt1 | contig 15148 bp, 9 predicted proteins | sample YL17G11_40_MG_FD_203452 | JGI IMG/M metagenome (GOLD analysis project Ga0315289, IMG submission 203452) | Sediment microbial communities from Yellowstone Lake, YNP, Wyoming, USA - YL17G11_40 | ecosystem: Environmental > Aquatic > Freshwater > Lake > Sediment | place: USA: Wyoming | collected... | reverse complement strand
ACTATTGCAACAGCAGAGTCTTGTACCGGTGGTCTTCTTGCGCATACGTTGACGAACGTTTCCGGAAGTTCCGAGTATTTTAATCGAGGTGTTATTTGCTATAGTAACACAGCAAAAATGGAGTTGCTTGGCGTTCCAGAACAATTATTAACAAATTATGGTGCTGTGAGCAAACAGGTAGCAGCAGCAATGGCGAAAGCAATACAGCAACGTGCACAGGTTGATATCGGAATTGCGACCACAGGCATTGCAGGACCGACCGGTGGCACGAAAGATAAACCGGTTGGATTAGTCTTTATCGGTGTTTCCACAAAGGATACTGTTATTGTCAAAGAATTTCTCTTCTCTGGTGATTCTGGTGATCGACTTGCCAATAAAGACAGTACCTGCACCGCTGCATTGGAACTCCTCTTAGAAACAATATCTCAGAAAAAGAGTTGAAAAACGTGTTGTTGATCGATGGCTCATACGGTGAAGGCGGCGGACAGATCGCGCGTGCCGCGGTTGCTTTCTCAGTACTTACCAAACAACCAATCCAGATTACTAATATCAGGGCACACCGTCCGATCCCTGGACTACGACCGCAACATTACACGACCCTTTCCTGTATCAAAGCGATGTGCGATGCAGAGGTAGATGGCCTGTCAGTGAATTCGACGAGTCTTACGTTTACGCCCCATGATATCAAACCAGGAACATATAGCTTTGATATCGGCACTGCGGGAAGTATGACACTGGTGTTTCAAGCATGTTTGCTAAGCGCGTTTAACACCACAGCACCTCTGACCATACGATTGCGAGGAGGAACCGATGTACGATGGGCGCCGTCATGGGATTATTTTGCCCATGTCTTTCTACCGTTGATTTCAAGAATTGGGATTAAAACTGAAGCACAATTGATAAAACGTGGGTATTACCCAACAGGTGGTGGAGAAGCTGTTCTGACGATTCATCCGGTTGAACAACTTTTTTCGTTTCACGCAGAAGAGCCACAGAGCTTCCATGATATGAATGGTATTATACATCTTGCGAATCTCCCTGATCATATCAGTACGCGCATGAAGCATGCAGCGATAAAGATCGCGATGAAACATAATCTTCTATCTGTTCTGCATGTTGACGCTGCACCCTCGTCGTCTTCTGGGACTGGAATCACGTTGTGGTCTGCATCAGGACCAACGATTCTTGGCTCCACGATTCTTGGAGAAAAAAATATATCTGCTGAAGCTGTCGGGGAGAACGCAGCAAAGCAACTCATCCAGGAAATCACCAGTGGTGCAACCGTTGATCGATACGCAATTGATCAACTCATCCCGTACCTCGTGCTTGCACCGAAAGGATCTGTCTGTCTGATCAGAGAGTTGAGTAATCATACGAAAACCAACATGTGGTTGATAAAACAATTTTTTAATGTAGATTTCGAGGTAACACAGCAACAGGATGTTATTCGAATCGTCGTCAAATGAAACACAAATTTAAATACAAACAATGTATTTGTTTGCTGAACGACCTTCTTAGAAAATTGGGATGCGAACAACGTGATGGGTAATGCAAGAAACTAAAGGAAATTTGGTAAAGGAAAAACCAAAAATCACTACTTTTGATGATCGATATAACACGTTGTTTGAAAGGATCAACGCTGCTGCGTTTCTCACTAGTTTTGATGGTCAAATCCAGGAGGCGAACCAAAAATCATATGAGTTCCTCGGGTACGACTGGAATGAACTCCTGCGGCTTACCTTACAAGACATCCTCTCAAAGGAACTTGATTGGGCGGAATGTCGCGATGAGCTTGCGGCACACGGGTGTCTTACTCTTGAATCAGAAACTATCTGTAAAGACGGTACCCAATTCCCTGTTGACGTCAACATCTCGATTTTCCGGATGAATGGTAAACTGGTTATGTTTGTTTTACTTTGGGATATCACGGAACGGAAAAACCAGGAGAAACGCTTAAAGGAAAGTGAGAAGAAGTACCATGGACTGTTTGAGTATACGACCGATGGTATCTTTGTGCTGGATACACGCGGTGACATCCTTGATATTAATACCCGGATGTGTGAGATCCTTGATGTCATGAAGTCATCTGTGTTGAATAAAAACCTGTTTAGCATGGATTTGTTGACTGCAAGATCACTGCCGGTGGTGATCCAACAGTTTGAGCAGCTACTTTCAGAGAAAATCGCGGCGAGTTACACCACTGAAGTAAAGAATCGGCAGGGGCGGGTTTTGGATGTGGAAATCAGCTCATTTTTCCTGGTAAAAAAGGATAACGAGGTTGATAATTTTGTTTTAATTGTTCGCGATATCACCTCACGCAATGAGGCAGAGCTGAAACGTACATGGGAACATGAATTGTTAAAGACCCTGATGGATAATATTCCTGATTCAGTGTATTTTAAGGATGATCAGAATCGTTTTATCTTGGTGAATAAAGCAAAGGCAGCACATTCGAATGTTACCCCGGAGGAAATGATGGGAAAGACTGATTTCGATTTCCTTCCTCGGGAACAAGCGCAACGAATCGTGGACGATGAGAACGCGATTATGCGTTCTGGACAGGTAATCATCAATAAATTGGAGCATCTTGGTAGTGTGGATGGTTTGGAGCGGTGGGTGTCCGTAACCAAGATCCCGCGATACAACGCGGAAGGAGATATTATTGGAACGATGGGTGTTTCACGGGATGTGACGGACTGGAAACACGCGGAGGAGGAACTCGCGAGAAACCTTGAGTTGTTGCAGACACTTTTGGATAACATCCCTGATTCCATTTATTTTAAAGATGCACAGAACCGATTCATACTCGTTAACAAAGTAAAAGCAGAGCATTTAATGGTTCGGCCAGAGGCGATGATCGGTAAGACTGATTTTGATTTTATACCCGCTGATCAGGCGCAGAAAGAGTTTGATGAGGATAACAAGGTACTACAGACCGGGAAATCGATCATTAATTGTATTGAAAAAATCACGGATACCGATGGTACTGAGCACTGGTATTCGATGACTAAAGTACCACGGTATGATCTTGGAGGAAAGATCATCGGAACCCTGGGGATATCGCGGAATGTCACAGAATGCAAGACGCTACAAGAAATAAAACAATAACAAGGTAGGTTCCTTCTACTTTTTTTTATCGTGTTTTTAGTAGGTAGCTTTGTTCTTCTGCATATCCACTTGCATCGCTGACCGCAAAGAATTTATTTAAATCAGAAGAAATATTACAACATGCTGGGCAAAAAATAACCTAGAATGAAACATAAAGAGATTTTTTTCATGTTCAATTCTTCATATCTTATCTTATTTTTCTTTTTTTCTAGGAGGAAGTAATTTCGGGAAAAAACAGGATAATAATTTTATAACAAAATTTATATACTTATTAAAATAATATAAGTTTAAGGTTTGTTGATGGGGGGCGATCCCTATTTTTCCCATCTCTCCTCACCACCTCCTCCCGGCTCCCCCATCTTCACCTTAATACCAACCTTCAGAATTTTTTTTTCTTAGATAGATTTATATTCTTAATCTCTTCTATAGAAAAGTATGGGAAAACGAGGGAAACGTATGGAAAAAATTCTTTCAACAATCAGCATTGCTTATTTTCTTGTGTTCATCCTCCTTGCAACCTTGGTTATAGATCCATCGTGTAGAGGCATCTTGAGTAATGAGGACCGATACACTATACAAGAACCACCAACACCACCGCAACAACCACCAACTGGTCCGGGCGGTTCAAATTATTCGCATGACGGTGTACGACAATCACGATATGGCTGGGGTAGTCGTGAGTTCTGGATATTTGAGCCAACCAACCCAACACCACCATCCGCGCCCCTTATCGTATTCAACCACGGATGGAGTGCGTTTTTTCCTATTGCCTATAAAGCATGGATAGAACATCTGGTCAAACGCGGAAACATCGTGGTTTATCCACGGTACCAACTTGGCTTCATCATTGGTGTTCGGTATGCGACGCAGAACGCGATCCAGGCTGTAAAAAAAGCAATTACCATCCTTCAGAACGGCGACCATGTTCAACCTGATCTCGATAAATTCGCCATCGTTGGTCATTCACTTGGTGGTGGTATCACCGCAGAGATGGCGGTCCTTGCTGAAGAAAAAGGGCTTCCTCGTCCAAAGGCTGTAATGCCTGTCCAACCATTCATACGAAATGATACCATGATGAAGAATTTCCATGACATCCCTGCAACAACCTTGCTATTAGTCGTTGTTGGGGAAAATGACACCATCGCGGGGAATTTCTCAGGCAAATTGATTTTCTCCACCTCAGACCAGATACCGTTTGATCAAAAAGATTTTATTATTCAAAGAACAGATCGGCATGGATCTCCCGCTCTTGTTGCAGATCATTATGCTCCGGTCTGCATCCCTAACAGCTCTTGGATCGATGCAATGGATTACTACTCGACGTGGAAGCTTTTTGACGCGCTTACTGATTATGCGTTCTATGGTACCAACCATGAGTTTTGTCTTGGCAATACACCAGAGCAACGGTTTATGGGGAACTGGAGTGATGGGACTCCGGTAAAAGAACTCACGGTAACGGATACTCCCTAATTTTCCTCTTTTTTGATGGAATTTATTTTTCCGTTTTGTCGTTTTCACGAGGTATGTTTATATATGTTCACTGGCAACAGATATCATGCTATTGCATATCAATAGCAGGATATGAGAGAGATGACGAAGATGAAAAACAAAACAAAAAAACCAAAAACCAAAGGAAAAACAATGTATCAAGAGGTAGTAACCGTGCAGGATGATCTTTTTGATAGATGCATGCGAAAAGGTCTTATTGAAAAAACACCCTTCGGCTATTACTTTACGCCAGAATTCTTCGAGACTTTAGATATCTATGATGAAGAGTAAACGTGCAGATACACGTTTTACTTTTCCCTTTTTCTAAAATAAAGAGATAATATTACCGTTTTTTCTTCCTCCGTCTGAGCTTCTCCCTTGTGTACGGCAATAACCCACCTGAATCACGGATTGCAAGGATTTCTTTTGGGAGCTTCGGGAACGAGAAGGTATTCGAACCAATCGAAATCGTGCCTCTCTCAACATCAAGCCAGACGCTATCTCCTTGCTTATATGCTTTCACCACTTCCGGACATTCAATAAGCAACAGACCTTGATTGATGGATGATCGGTAGAAGATCCGAGCAAAGCTTCCTGCAACAACCGCAGCAATACCAACCGCTTTTAGTCCAAGCACTGGTTGTTCACGAGAGCTCCCACAACCAAAGTTCCTCCCGGCAAAAATAAGATCACCTTCTTTCACATTTTTCGCAAACAGGGGATCCAAATCCTCAAGCAGATGTGGTTTGATTTCCTCAGCAGTGCTGCAGGTGTAGGTGTATTTTCCTGGGAAGAGCATATCGGTATTGATGTTTTCTCCGTACTTCCAGACCGTCATTTTCGTACCTCCTTTCGAGGATCGGTGATTCTCCCATGCACAGCAGACATAGCAACGGTTGCCGGGCTTGCCAGATAGATTTCTGCTTCGTTACATCCCATGCGCCCCTTAAAATTTCGGTTCGATGTGCTGAGACATCGTTCACCAGGTGCAAGCACGCCCTGATGCGCGCCCAAACACGGTCCACAGCCTGGTGGGAGTACTGTGCCCCCTGCTTCAATAAAAGTTTTAATAAGACCTTCTTTCAATGCATCAAGATATATTTTTCGAGACGCAGGAAGAATCAACAACCGCATATTCGGATGCACCGTCTTTCCTTTTAAAATTTTCGCGGCAATCTGAAAATCAGATAACCTCCCGTTCGTACACGTTCCCAAGAGACACTGCTGGATTTCGATTCCTTCAACTTCCTTTATCGGCTTGACTTTATCAACATTGTGCGGTACCGCGATAACCGGTCCAATCATTGTAAGATTATACGTTAGTTCTCGATCATAGGTTGCATCGTCATCAGGGTTGATGGATGTATACTTTGATTTTGAAATACCGATAGAGCGGAGGTACTGTATGGTCACACCATCAACAGGGAACACCGCATTTTTTGCCCCCATCTCTACTCCCATGTTTGCAATGGTAAATCGTTCTTCAACAGAGAATTGATGAACGTTCCCATGGAACTCCACAGAACAATAATCAGCACCAGACGCTGAAACATCTCCAATAATAGAGAGTATCACATCCTTCGCAGTGACCATACGCTGTAACTGACCTTTCAATGTTATCTTAATGCTCTGAGGAACCTTCAGCCATGTCTCACCCGTGAGCAATAATGCGGCTGCCTCAGTTCGATCAATTCCTGAGGAAAACGCACCAATCGCGCCATACGAACACGTATGGGAATCGCTCCCTAGTACAACTGTTCCTGGTAACGCAAGACCTTTCTCAACGATAATCTGATGACAGATACCGTACCCGACGTCAAAAAAATGTTTTATCTTATATTTCTTGACAAACTCACGGATCTGTTTATGCTGCACTGCATTTTTTTCTGCTGCTGCTGGAATGACATGATCAAGGACAATAACTGGAAGGTCTTTGCTGAAGATACCGTACTCTTTTAATTCTGGTTGTATCTTTGAGACAATTGGTGCTGCATTATCATGCATGAGCAAATGATCAGGTTTTACCGTCAGGATCTGCCCGGGCACGACTTTTTTCTCACCACCATATTTTGCAAGGATTTTTTCTGCAAAGGTCATTCTCATACCATCTCACCTTCCTAACAAACCTCCACGGAAATAGATTTCTTTTTGCGCTTCAGAAAATGGTTTTGCTTGATATGTTTTTCCCTGTGTCTTATCCTTAATCATACCGGTAGTAAAATCAATGGAAACGATGTCTTGCCCATGGATCTTTTTCGTAATACCATCTGCAAGAAGAATCGGCATCCCACTATTGATTGCATTTCTCTCATAGATTGCACCAAATGATTCTGCGACAATCACACTAATTCCCAGAGCTTTGAAACAATCGACTGCCTGCTGACGAGAACTGCCACAACCGAAATTCTTTCCGACCACGACGATATCGCCTTTCTTTGCTTCTTTAGCAAATTGCTCATATCCTTTCAGGTTCCCAAACGTATACGGCCCCATCTCCGAAATATTTGTGATCGCAAGATGGCGGTTGTGGTAGATCATATCGGTGTCAATGTTGTCTTTTTGGATGACCCACACCCTGCCTTCAACGGTGAGTGGCGGAGCAACCAGCTCTTTCTTCTGCGATGTTATACTTTTTTCAGATGTTTTTTCAATTTTCACTGGTGTTGGTTTCTTTGGAATCGCGTCAACAGTCGTGATGTACCCAGCGAGTAATGATGCAGCGACGGTTTCTGGTGATGCCAGGAAAATGTCCCCTTTTCCTTGTTTCCCAAGGAAGTTCCGGTTCCCAGAAGAAATCGTAACCTCTCCTTTTCCGGTTTGGCCGATTTGTCCAGCGGCGCACCCAGCACAACCCGCAGAACCAACCAATGCTCCCGCGTCTTTGAAAATCTTCATCAGCCCTTCCTTCAGACAGGTGTTCCATATTGTGTCAGTAGCAGGAACGATCTTCAGGATTCTTCCTGGTGCTATTGTTTTGTCTTTCAGAATGGCAGCAACCGCCTGCATATCCTCGAGGCGACCGTTGGTACACGATCCGACAAATCCAGAATCAACAGGTACGCCTCTGACGTCTGCAACATTGACAACATCCTCTGGATGACCAGGACGTGATATCTGTGGTGGAAGTTCTGAGATGTTCATTTCCATAGTTCGTTCGTAATATGCGTCAGGATCAGCGTTGATTGGTTTGATGGTGATTCCAAACGTTTTCTTGTAGTACTCCATGACTTTCTCATTGGTGGAAAACAAGATGATGATACCGCCCATTTCCGTTGCCATGGAAGCTATCGTTACCCTCCCGTCAAGTGACATTGAATCAACATATTCGCCATAAAGTTCTGCGGCGTACCCGAGCAGTCCGTTCGCCCCAAGTTCTTTGTTCATTTTCAACACAACATCTTTCGGGGTTGCAGTTTTTGATGGCTTTCCCTTGAGAATAATTTTTATTGATGGGGGGACTTTAAACCAGATCTTCCCATGGGCGAACGCATGCGCAATATCAATGTCCCCCATTCCCTGACCAAAAGCTCCGAGTGCGCCGAGGATGTTCGCATGAGAATCTGTTGATACGAACGTATACCCTGGATAAACAAGCCCTTCTTCGAATGCGAGATGGGTTCCGATGCCGCTATTGATATCATAAATTTTAATGCCGTGTTTTCTGGCAAACACCCGGCATATCTGTTGGTTCTCCGCGTATTTCTGATCACAGCCGCCAGGGTTACAGTCAAAGGTGAAGAACGTGTGCTTTGGATCATGAATAGAAAGGTTGTTTTCTTCAAGGTGTTTGACGACCTTTGCTCCACCGAAATCGCGTGCAACTCTCACGTCAATAGTGACATCAATGATCTCACCGATATTTGCGGTACTTTTTGAATGAGCTTCGAAAATTTTTTGGATAATGGTTTTTCCCATAGTACTTGTCTCTCCGGGATTATTTTTTTTAACAATGTTTTCCCCGTTGATACCTCACATCAATTGAGAGTATGAAAACGTTGTGGTGTATTTCCCTGTAATAAATGATAGAACCATACTACCATCCCACTATCCTTGGACATTGGGTTCTATGTAGATTAGACTATTGTGTGTCATGAAGGTATTCACACACACTTTATTACCAAAAAATATATGTAATAGGAAATAACAACATAACAAAGTATAAATATGGTTTATCACTAATTATATGATGTAGAGAAAGGGAAATTGATAAATTTAGGAAGAGGTGAATTGCAAATGAAAAAGTTGTTAGTGTTAATTTTAATCATAATGACATGTATTGGCATGTCAGGGATTGCAACTTCTTTGGCCGTAACTTCAAAGCGAAATGAAACAAAGGCTAGTTCTGCCGATTCTATCACCGTAGAAAAAACAAGTACTGGTGCGATGGAGCATTTGAAAAAATCGGTGTATTCGTATTTGAATATGGATGAAAACCGCTACGGTACAAATGAGGAACACGTTCAGAATAATATTACCGCACCTTGGATTTGCCCCACCAGCAACATCTTCGAATGGTGGGTCCGATTAGTGTACAACGGTAGTACCTTTGAAAAACAACTCGACGTCTCAATCAATGATTTCCAACAGAAATTTCTCAAACATCCCTATTACTGCGAAGATGTCTTTTTTAACGTCGATGATGACCCTGAGGATGATATGAAAGTCTCCTTCGGATTTTATTGGGAGACAATACTCAATATGAAAACGAATGTGGAACATAAATCCCTCGAAGATATGGTTAAGGTACGACAGATCAATAACGGACCATCAAATCTCTACGCAGGATTAGAGGTATGGTCTGAAATACATGTGAACTGGGGTCTTGTGGATGAATATAGCATAAATAATGACGTCTCTGCTCAGAATAATCAAGTTGTGAGTTCACAACAGAAGATTTCACAATCAATCAAATCTTGTTCATTATTTATACAATTATTGAAACAAAAAACCGAGCGAATTATAAATATCATATACACTCTCTTGCAGAGATTACTAAGCGAGAAGCTAAAAAATTCTCAAGATGACCCTATCCAGGGTCAACCACACCAGGATCCTAAAGTATTAACAGCTGATGACGATTATTTCGCAGTGGGTGTTGGCTATCGCACTGTACCAGGTGAGAGAATACCTCTCTATGTCGAGAAAAGATTTGCCTTTGCGAAAGAGAACATTTTCAGCCCTACGATATTCCAACAAGTAATGAAAACCGAGCCTAGTGGAGTAGATCCCCTAGAGCTTTTATACGGTTTCCGATCATATAATGGAAGCACTAATACACTCAAATATGATATCGCATTTTCAGTTGGGTTTAGTCCTTTTGTTACTCTGACTACTCAATTTATCCCGCTGGGTGGGTACATTTATTATCATTTTGACATGGATAGTCAACATAATAGTGAAACAAAAATTACGTATTCATCAGACATCCATGTGGGTGGTGGGGATGGCGTGAGTCTCTCTCTTGTTTTTGATAAAATTGACAATACTATGGCACAAACTGGCAGATGGATGAGCTTTGGTCTTCGAAGGGACCCCCATGGATTTGATTATGAATCAAGTAATATATTCAATGTCGCTGTCATCGTGGATTCTCCCTGGTTTAGTCAGAAAGTGAGAATCAATGGACTTCCAAAGACTCTCTCTTATGAGTGGAAGATATTTGATGATTTTGAGGTGACATTTGTTCAAGGCGAGTTGTTCTATGTTAATGTCCGAGGATATGCAGATGTTACGATGAGTAGCCCGATGAATGAGATAATCGTCTATTATCCAAAATTAAAAGATCCCAATGAGCCTGATGTTACTTTTCTCAAAGTGAACAATATCCCTAGCTCCCGAAGATTGGAAGCAGCGGCAACATTTAACATACAAAATGGAAGTATGTTACGGATAGATGCTGATGGATATGTTGATCTCACCAAGAGTGGTCCGCTCGGTGATATCACCGTCTACTATCCTAAAGCAAATCCTGACGATCCAGATGTTGCTCTTATGAGGGTTCCTGCAGGTAGCATCAACAGTCAAAGAGTCAGTGCTGAAGCCACCCTCTATGTTGATGCCGATAATTTTAGCAATGTAAATAACTATGTGTATGGAAAAGTCCAGCGTCAAGCAGATTCGAATTTCAATGAGTTGGATTTCTACCTCCCAAGCGTTGCTGTCCCGATTGTTCAAATAACTGATATCCCTGCCAATACCTATGCTACGGGGACATTCTGGTGGAATCAACTGAAGGGATTTGGAAGGGCAGAGCGATCATCCGCGAGTCAGAATCCAGATCCTGTTCATTTCAACCTCGTATTTGACACGCTTACCTTGAGTGATGTTTTTAGCATTGGTGATGGACATATCCAAACAGATTTTAAGATAGCGGAGAATGGATACTTTAAATTTGACACAGCTCATGATGTACTCGGCAATACGTTTTCAGTTGGCAATTCAGCCACCGGCAACTCATTTTCCATAGGTGCGAGTACTGTTTCAGCCCAGAATTTTGAAGCAGCTTGGGGTCTAAATACCTCGGGTCCACAACTACAAGTAGAGAATTTAGCGCTCACCGGTACTCTTAATGCATTAAATGATTTCGATATCGCGATTACTCTCGATGGTGAAAGCGTTGATTTCACGGGAGATTGGTCGCTCGGTGAATCCGGTGGTTTTAGCATTGATTTGCAACAGAATGCGGATGTACGTATTGACTTGATCCACCTTGATAACTACAGCGGACGACTTGATTTGAACGGGTATGTGATTCTGAGCAATAACCTCCATTACGATATGAGCTGGAAATGGAAACAAGGGGCGAACCTTTCGGACCCCGGATATTTCAAAATCAATGAAGGGACGAATCAGCCAAACATAAAGGAAATAGGGTTCGACTTCATCTTGAAGGATGAATCCGGTCTGAGTCGATGGGGTGCAGATGTCACCCTTACGAATTTCGCCCTGTATGTTTGTGTGGAATGGTACTATCAAAGTGGTTTCCATATATGGCGGGTCATCCAGGTCAGCGGCCAGCTCCATGTGGATGTGTTATTGAATTACAATTGGTACGATGTATGGCCATGGCCATAGTATGGAGGTTGGAAAAGGGGGATATCATATGAAAAAAAATCTGGTAAATAAAAAATTTGGAAGGCTGGTAGTCGTCACACTCCTAGTAGTTCTCCTTATGATGTCTGCAGCGCAAGCATTAGTGAAAATCGATACAAAAAATATAAACCCAAAATCAACCCTTCCGCTTCCCAGCCCACTGCTCCAAGACAACTACTATACCTGGGACGACCTATTCAATGACGCAACACAGATAGATCCTACCCAGTCGTACAATTACGAACTTGCTAGCGGTCATGTACAGATGAAAAACACGTACTCGCTATGGACCGATCCAGCATGGACACGGATGAAACCAATTACAATCACAAATATTGCAGGAGAAATGCTCAACGACTATGCGATTCATCTCACAGTTACCTATGATTCCGATATGAGACCGGACTATGGCGATCTCCGGTTTAAACATGCCAATAGCGGCGATGTGCTCTTATCCTATTGGATAGAAAACTATAACACAGCCACCGCAAGTGTATGGGTAAAAATTCCGTCTATCCCGACGGGTGCAAGCATGCTGTATCTCTTCTATGGAAATCCATCCGCAACAAGTCAAAGCGATTTCTACAACGTTTTCACTGATTGGGACGAACAATGGCCAAACGATGAAAAAATAACATATCATGGGAACAATGAAGGCGGATGGGACTCTGATGTCGGATATGGTAATGGTGAATTTCTTGTTGCTTGGGAAGAAGGACAACCCTGGTGGCCACCCTACACCTTGGGTTTTAAACAAGAGATCAGGGCATCGATGTATGACCCCGATGGAAACAGAATCGTTTTTGATACCTTAGTGTATAAAGATTCAACGATCTACTATCGAAATGAGAATCCCTCAATAGATTATGGTGGAGGAAAGTATTTCGTTGCGTGGGAACATTATGACACGGTCGCACACCCCAGTGCAACAACAGAGGATATCAAAGCAAGAACTGTCGTGAGGAGTGGCAGCGGATTCCAGCTCGGCTCTGTCATTAGTGTCTGTTCTGCAACTGACTGCCAGGCAGATGCAAACGTTCAATACGATTCAGTAAACAACCGGTTCTGCGTCGTCTGGGAAGATGCACGAAACGGAGAAGCGAATTACAACATCTACGGGCGTCTGTACGATACCAGCGGGAATCCGGTTGGCAGCGAGAAAGGCATCTGCACCGCGGCAAACAGCCAATGTGAACCCTATGTTGCGTTCGACCCGACTCACGAACAGTACATGATCGTGTGGGAGGAAGGAATCTTAGCGAACAACGGTCCATTTAGCATAAAAGCTGGATTGTTTGATGAAAACCTCAATCAAATTGGCAGCACTCTTACCATAGCTACTGGGAGTGATTCTATCGATTATAACTTTCCCTGCGTCGAATTCTCGCCACAAACACAGCGGTATCTTATCACCTATAACAATGATGATATTAGCGCTGGTGACTGGTGGGGAAACATCTGGGGCGTCCTACTAGATACGTCAGGGAACGTTGTAAGTGCATTTCAGATTAAAACTGGTGAGTTCGTCCGGACCGATATCGCCCCATATCTCACCTCTTCCTTCTTTGTTTCCTTTAACAGTAAAGGATCAGGCTCCGACTCCGGTGTCATCTGGGGAAAGCTGGTCTCTTCCGGTGGAACGGTCTATACCGGTGAAGTCCAATTGTCTGCGAGCACCTCTGCGGAGGCTGACTGGGCAGACATGGCGGTTGGAGATGGAAAGATCTTCGTTACATGGGAAGATATCCGCGTCTCTTATCCTTTTCCGTGGAACGATAATCCTGACGCCTACGGCAACATCTGGCGATTGAACATCCCAAGTGGTTCAGAGATTACCGCAAGCATCGGTGAGGAAAAAACGCTCCTCCTTTCAGCCCAGCTTACGTCGATATCTATCTTTCCAGAGAATCTCATCGCATGGCATGATTTCAATGCCATCGCTGAGGGGACCATTACCTTCGATGTATTGAATGGGACAGGGGATACCGTCCTCATCCAAGGAGTAAACCCTGGACAATCCCTGCAAGCCTTAGACCCTGTCGCGATACGGCTGCGTGCGCACTTCAGCAGAAGCAATCCTTCCTCCACCCCTACCCTTGATAGCTGGCAGGTACGGTACATCGGACTTGATGAGGTCGCACCGGTCACCGTCCTGGACCATATCACCGGTACCCAAGGACTGAACGGGTGGTACACCAGTCAGGGAGTAACGGTATGGCTTTCCTCCTACGATCTGCCGGAAGGCACGGGCAGTGGCGTGAATCATACCTATTACACGCTTAATGGTGGGTCGATTCAAGAATACAACATTAATGATGGTCTTTCCCTGGTCGTGACCCAAGAGATGCTGTGGACGGGCACCTGGGATGTGAATTTCTGGTCTATCGACCGCTCAGGAAACATTGAAGATAAGAACCAACCTGACAATACCATTCGCATTAAAATCGATGCGGAGAGACCGTATGTCGAAATAACAGAGCCGATCGATGAGCAGCAAGTCAACCTGCCGTTCTGGGTCCGAGCGAACGCCTCTGATAATGCAGTCGTTGACTACGTGGAATTCGATATCGAGCCGTTCGGGCAGAACCCTGGTCTCCCGTACGTTGACGCTGAACCTCCGTATGAATGGCTCTGTAATATTTCTATGTTGCATCAAGACAACGCTCAGATTCCCTCGGATGGCGGTCAGCCTCTTGGGGTAAATAAGATGATCCGCGCCCGGGTCTATGATAAGTCCGGACAGATCTGGACCGACGAACACTGGGTGTTCATCAACAATATGGAGAGTTTCGGGAAAAGATTCCTAATCGGATTCCTCAAGAATAGAAACATTTCTGACACTGAGATTTCTTTTACGACTCGTTGTATTTTCTCCTTGACCCTCGACACGTTCGTCCCTGCCTTGTATATATCAAATGAACAATTTATTATTTCGAAGGACAATAAATTTGGGTACATCGGACCGCTGGGAATCATCGGTTTTTTTGATACACAAGTGGTAGGAGAGTAACCACGGATTCCTCCACAGTATTTACCAACCTCTGATTACCTCCTTTTTTTTCTTTTCTGTTGGTCGTTGGTAGGAACTTTCGGAACTACTGCTTAACCGCCGTCGGGTTCTGTGTAATTCTCGTTTGGGAACTATAGGTTGGGAAATTTAGTTTTATGGCACGAATATAAAAGGACCAAAGATAAAACCGTTTCCACTACCTGTGCCAGTGATTCCTTCATCGCAAGTAACTGTCATTGTCGCAGTGAATCTTCCCATACCAATGAATAAATTATGAGGACAGCCCAATAAGGTAGTTCCTGGTTCAATATCTCTATACCATCGTGTAACTCGATTATTATAAATTACATTTCCTTCTATACTTAAATTAGTAAGTGTTACATTATGAGCTGTTGAATCTCCAATGTTTTTTACCGATATTTCAAAGCCTTGAAAAGTTAAACCACATCC
>Ga0315289_10008181_pt1 | contig 15148 bp, 10 predicted proteins | sample YL17G11_40_MG_FD_203452 | JGI IMG/M metagenome (GOLD analysis project Ga0315289, IMG submission 203452) | Sediment microbial communities from Yellowstone Lake, YNP, Wyoming, USA - YL17G11_40 | ecosystem: Environmental > Aquatic > Freshwater > Lake > Sediment | place: USA: Wyoming | collected... | reverse complement strand
GCCACCGGCCGATCCCCAAACATTTCATTGCACAGAGCAAACTTCATTATACTTTGTCCGGGACAACAAAGGGTTCGCGGTAGTTGCGCTTCAGATACATGTTCGCCCAGTCGCTACATTCGCCAACGAATTTCTCCTGCTCCGGGTCCATCGTCAGCATGGGGCCCATAGTGATCAGCTCTTTCTCCAGGTCGACCTCGTTAACCTTGAGATGCTCGATCATCCTGTCGAACGAGTCCATCAGGTACTCATTGTCGATGGTGCTCCTGGCCTCGCCGACCGACATCTTCTTGCCCAGCCGGTAGGAGATATTGCCCATGTGACACAGTGCGCTGGAGAAGTGCCCCTTCTCAATGTCCGCGTTGAGATCGCTGACCTTGCGACTGCGTACGGCGTCAATGAAGTTCTGATGGTGTCTCTCGCCGCCGCCGCCAGCAAACTGCTTGTCGGTTCTCTTGCCGTTGTTATCCCAGACATAGCCGCCGCCGTCGCCTGCGGCCCAATAGCCGTTTTCGCATTGCACGACGACTCCGATATTGGTGCCGGTACGACGCCAGACGTCCATCGCCTTGTCGCCCTTTTTCCGCGCCAGACCACGGACCTCGAAGATCAGCGGGGCGGGCTTGTAATCGAGGAACACGATCTGTGTGTTGGCCGTCTCGCCGGCATCGTTCACTCTGAATCTGCCGCCGAAGCTCATCACTCGCGGCGCCAGTTTCGGATCACCCAGCGCCCAACGGCCAAGGTCCATCTCATGAATGCCCTGGTTGCCGAGGTCACCGTTGCCGGTGTTCCAGACCCAATGCCATTTGTAATGCAGGTCCTTGCGACGCAGCGGTTCCATATCGGCAGGCCCGCACCACAGATTGTAGTCCACGCTCGCCGGCACCGGATTCGGTCCGTTTGTCCCTTCCACAATCCCATTGGTGCCTTCGTAACGCGCCTTATAGCACAGAGAACGGACCCACTTGATAGCGCCAAGGTTCCCCTGACGCATCCACTCATACGCAGCCGGATGGGCCTCGGATGAACGCTTCTGCGTGCCGGTTTGCACAATCCGGTTATACTTGCGGGCGGCCTCAACCGCTTTTCGGCCTTCCCAGATGTTGTGCGAGACCGGCTTTTCGATATAAACGTCTTTGCCCGCTTGGCACGCCCAGACAGTCACCAGCGCATGCCAGTAGTTAGGCGTAGCAGATGTGATTGCATCAATGTTCTTATCTTCCAGCAGCTTGCGAACATCGGAGTATCCGTCAACTTTGGCATTGTTCTTCTTTAAGTAATCCACATTACTCTGCATGTGGCTACTGTCAGCGTCACAAACTGCAACGATCCGGACACCAGGCAGCTTTTCGAAAATCTTGACGTGATTACTGCCCTGGTCTCCAACACCCACGACCGCTAAACGAATGTCATCGTTGGCGCCTCGCACCCTCGAATATGGACTGGCCAATGTTAGCGCGACACCCGCAGCCATTGAACCTCTCAAGAAATCTCGACGAGTTAACTTACTCATGATAATTCCTTTCTTTTAGATGCTGCACAACTAAGCCCAAGATACCTTGGACTGATTTTTGCGACTAATACTTTGTTGCCGCGTATTCGCGGTAGAGATCCGCTACCTTAGCTTGCTCGAAGTCCCCTTTGTGAAAGTAGAATCGATAGCGGAAAGTCACGCTATCACCGGCTTTGACAGTCAGATTGCCGGTCCCATCGGGTTTTTTTTCAAAATCGTGCACGCCGAACGGATTGGCGGCAAAAAGTCCGTAAGTACGCACGTGCCACCAGGTGGGATGCCTGGGATTTTGTGGATGATCAAAAATTGCCACGCCCACCGCCTGGCCATCCAATGGACCATAGTAATCGCACCAGGCCGCGCGTTTGCCCCAAGCCTCCCCATCGCGCTGACCTTCACCGTTGACAATGTGTCCCTTGGCAACTTTGCCTTCCACTTGCAGAGTCGGGGCCAAGCGAATCGCCATTGAGCCTTCCTTGGTATCGCCAAAAGTCACGTCGCCATCAGAGGCGTGAATAGTGACCTCAAAATCCATCATTTGGCAATCGGGTCTCTGGTAAAATCTGTAGGTACGGGTGTCGGTGCAGATGACTTTGCCGCCCGACGCCACCCACTTATTCTGCGACTGAATAATACCCACATCGCGGCCGGATGAAACCTTAACGAGCTTGTCGTGTACGATTTTGCCTGCCTGTGCTCCCCCAGTCCAAAAATCCACGTCGTTCACGGCTCCGTGCGTAAACCACAGCGAACGATGATGAGGATGGTCGCGGGGCTCATCTTGAGCTTCTTTCATCGGCCAATGCCGGGTAATGTTGACGCCCGTCGGTCCAATCACCGGATAAAAATATGGCAACGGCACATCCTTGAAGTTGTATTCGGTAAAAAGCTGCCCGTTAATTTCAACCTTGATCTTATCCGGCAGCTCGGTGATTTTTACGCCGGCGCCGCCCGCTCCGGGCCGGCTGGAAGCCGCGCCCTGCGCCTTCACTACCATCTGCTGCCACAACTCGCGCTGCTCGATCAGCGCTTTGACGCGGTCGGCTGGATCGGTACGAGCTTCAAGTAGAATCCAGCCGGTATAGTTTATCGCCACAAATAGGTTCATCAGCTCCTGGTAAGGATAATCGCCGACATTAAGCTCGCGAATATGTGCGGTATCGCTGAACCGGTCCTTGACCAGATTGAAATTGTGCTCCAGTCCCTGGCCTTCGAGGTCCTGCGAATTGCAGTTCCAGCACACGCCGACGTTTGGATGCTCCGCTACGTCCATAATGGCCTTTATGATCGGCAGCGGCGAGCAGCTTCCGTGAACCTCCAGCCGAATCGGCTGACCATATTCGGCGCCGAAACGCCCCAGCTCATTAAGGGACTTGCCGATTTGCTCTATAGTCTTTTCCTTCGGCACGCCGGCGGGCAGGTCGTTCGGCTTAACCTTTACGCCCAAGCCGCCCACGTCGTGGCTGAGCTTTATATACTGCTTTGCTCCTTCGATGTCAGCCTTAAGCTTTGCCGGGTCGGCGTGGTGAAACGCAAAATTGGTTCCCAAGCCCACCAGTGTAACGGCGCTATCGGCAAAACGTTTTTTCACCTCACGCCTTTGCGCGTCGCTAAGATTGGCTTCGACCTTATGCGCGTGCTCTGTCCGCAGCTCAACGCCGAGCACTTTTGTCTTTTCGCAGTTGGCAATCAATGTGGGCAGGTCCCAGTCTCGGCCCCACTGATAAGTAACAAGCCCGAACTTCATTTTCGAGCCGCGTCCCTCAGCAGCTAACAGCAGCGTTTTGCCTAACGGTCGGCTCACCAAAGCAGCGGCACCCACGGATATAGATCGTTTAAGGAAATCACGGCGGGTGTTCACCAGCATACTCATACTTGGCTCCTTCAGTTGCAAGTAGTAACGAGCGAGTTTTAACTGCATTTTTAAGGGCGTTCACAGCCCGTGCAGCCCAATTTCCTCCAATAAATCTTGGGATACATTTTTCAATTGTAAACCGAAAATTGTCAATTGTAAATTTACAATTTTATCAGCCTCTCGGCGATTTTTGAACTAGCATCCAACCTCGCAACCGTCTTGCAAGCCTCAGCCATCTGCCGGCGTTTTTTTCCATCCTTCATCAACTTCTGCAATTCCGCCCACAGCCGGTTGGCTCGTTCTTGGCGCTCCGCCAAGTCATCAACTATTACCGCTGCTCCGGCCTCAACAAGTTTGCCGGCGTTTAAGTACTGGTGCCTGTCCCTATGGTACGGATAGGGCATACAGATGCTCGGCACCCCTGCCGCGGCATACTCTGCCACGCTGACCGCCCCGCTTCTGCCCACCACCAGATCCGCAGCAGCCAATAAGTTCGGCATATCATCGAAATATCCCAGGACTTTGTGGGCGATTTTTCTGCTGCCGTACATCTTGCTGACTTTATCGAAATTGGCCTGTCCCGCCAGATGAACAATCTGCCAGTCGTGGGCGAAAGTATCCAGCTTTTCCAGCAGCGAGCAGACCGCCTCGTTGATATTCTCCGACCCGCTCGATGCGCCGGTTATAAGCAAAGTCTTTTTATTCTGGTCAAGACCTATCTGTTTTATCGCCTGCTCTGGCTGCGGATTCTCAAAGCCGCTTCGCAGGGGGCAGCCAACGAGGTGGATTTTCGCGTTGCTTCTGGCAAAATACTGCTGCGTGTCGGCAAACTGCACAAAAATCTCGTCTGCCCAGCGCGCTATCATTTTATTTGCCCTGCCCGGCACAATATCCACATTCAGAAGCGCAACAGGCACGTTCAGCTTGTGTGCTGCTCGACAGACCGGCGCCGCGACAAAGCCGCCCACGCCGACAACTATAGGGTTGTCACTTGCCGCGATTACCTTTTTTGCGAGCCTGTAACTTCTTGAAAACCAAATGCAAAACTGGACCAATCTGCCCGGGCGGAGCGAAAAACCCTTTGCCGGCAGTGCAGTATATTCAAATCCAGCCTTCTGAAGTATCTGTGCGTCGATGCTGCGGGTGCTACAGAGAAAATGTATCTTGGCCGTCGGCTCCAGTGCAGCTATTTTCTCTGCCACCGCGACCGCAGGGTAAATATGTCCCCCAGTGCCCCCCCCGGCAAAGAAAAAACTATGTGCGTTCACCAGATAGCCTCCCTGCCAGGTTGCTTCTAATCGCCGCCCTAAGAATCTGCCGTACTCATCCGGTTCGGTTGGCGCCGACGTAAATAGCCAAGTCTTTGACGCCTTCGCCCCGTTCAAAAAGACGTTTTACATTGCTCAAATCGTTGTTCATTAAAGTAATGTTGTCGGAAAGTTCCGAGTCAACACGCAAAAAAGTGCCCAGTTTGTGCGAAGGACGGCAGCCGTGAATAAAGGCGCCATTTACCTGCCTGAGCCATATCAATGCCTCTGTCGACGCAGTGCTCCGGGCGTCGAAATCGAAAATACTCAAATCGTTCACGTCCTCAAAGACCAAAGCGGGTCGGTGGTCATCCCGCTCAAATCCCAAATCCAAATGCTGAAATCTCAAGCCTCTTGCGTGCCGGCAGTAAAACCCGTACGCCGGCAGAGTGCCGAACATACTGTACTCCGGATAATCTTTTTCTTTCTCGGCGATTTGCCGCAGCGCATCTTCTCTGGCGCCGCCGCCTTTGAACCTAATCCGGATATTGCTCAGCATCACGTTTTCAACCGGGAAATTCGGCAGGCCGGTGATTGAACATCCGGTGCTGCCCACGCCAGCCGCCTGGATGTTGCTAATCATAATGTCCCTCACCGAACCCATGCCGGGCTTTTCGCTGGCGTAACTGCGAGCACGATTGCCCAAACGGATAAATATCGCAGCCCCAACATTTTCCATAACGATATTTGATACGTTGACCCGCTCCAGCGTACCGCCATCGACTATTTCCAGAGCAAGCCCGGCTAACCGAGTGTCATAAACCGTACAGTTACTGATGGTGATATTCTTGAATCCGCCGGTGGATTCAGTACCCATCTTCAGGGCATTGCAACTGGTGCTGAGCACGCAGTTGGTCACCGTAATGTTTTCGCAGCCGGTCCCGCCTATACTTTTTAGCACCAGAGCATCGTCACCGCTACTGATGCGGCAATTGGATACGCAGACTTTCCGGCAGTTATCAATATTGAGGCCGTCATTGTTCCTGTTAACCCTGCTGTCTACACTGATACCATCGATATTCACGTTCTCACAAGCCCGATACATCTGCACCCAGGCCGAAGAATCTCGAAGGGCTATGTCTTTCACTGCGACGTTTTCGCATCGCTCGAAGCGTATGAGAAACGGGCGTTTTTTAGCTACTTCAAACGTTGCGCCCTGACCATCAATTACGCCCCGGCCAAGAACGGCAATATTTGCTGCATTCTCCGCGTAGACGATGCTGTTGCCGGTGTAATCGTCAAGGCTCTTGCTGCCTAACAGTGTAGCGCCGGCTTCAATGCACAGGCTAACGCTGCTTTTGAGATAGATCGTGCCGGATAGAAACGTTCCATTGTGCAGGCAAACTTTTCCGCCGCCCGCTTTTGCACGGGCGTCAATTGCAGATTGGATGGCTGCCGTATCCAATTTCTTGCCGTCACCCGCCGCTCCGTAATCATAAACACTAAATACACCTTTTGCTGACGACGCGCCTGCTGCCGCGTTTCGGCTCAAGGCCAAAGAGGTCAAAACCGCTATGACAGAAAATGCCAGGAGCAAGAACCGCTTGGGCAGAAAGTGTAACTTGAACACGAGCCGATCTCCTTACAAAGTGACAGCGAGCAGCACCGCAAAAGGCAATCACTGGCTTAGTTTGTCTTGCGATTCGGCTGATTTCTGAGCCGCTTGTTTGGCAATATTTAGCAACACTCCAACCGCAGCGGCTGAGAGTAACATACTTGTTCCGCCGGCACTTACAAACGGAAGTGGTATGCCTTTTGTCGGCAGCACAACCGTCACTACTCCGATATTAAGCGCGGCCTGAAGCGCGATCGTCAAAACGATACCGCCAGCTAAAAGTTGCCCGAACCGATCCCGGCTGCGCAAAACGACCACAATCCCCAGAGCAACAAACGCAATGAATAATCCGATAACGGCTGCCGCGCCCACGAAGCCAAGCTCTTCGCCGATAATCGCAAATACAAAATCCGTAGTATCTTCCGGCAAATGGCCGTACTTGCAGATTCCTTCACCCAATCCCTTTCCCCACAGCCACCCGGAACCCAGCGCAACCAATGATTGGTTCGCCTGATAACCTGCGGAATCCGCCCACTGCTCAGGGCTCAGAAAAGCAGCAATTCGCTGCATCCGGCTGGGCGAACTAATCAACAGTACAAAAAAGCCCGCCATGCCGAACAGTACTGGAGTCAAAAGGTGCCACCATTTTGCGCCGGCGCCGGCCAAGATAAGAAAAGCCACAATTGCCATAAATGCCGCTGTGCCAAAGTCTTCGATGACAACCAGCCCCACCACCGTTGCGACCACAAGGCAAAGCGGGACAAACCGCTTCCAGTATAACCTGATGTCGGGCCCGAACTTATCGCAAACGGCAGCTAAGAAAAAAACGGCGGCCCACTTTGCCAATTCAGAAGGCTGAAAACTTACTACGACTGAGCCCAGCGGGATTCTCAGCCACCGCCGGGCACGGTTTATCTCCGCGCCAAACTGCGGCACTAAAACGAGTATAAGTAATGCTACGCTAAGGACTAACCAATAGCCGGTCGGCGACCTTAGCCAGCCCCGCGCCAAGCTGAACCGGCGGTAATCAAAACACGATGCAGCGTACATCACTAAACAAGCCAGCGGGAAAAACACTATCCTGCGTGAGGCTGGGAAATCATAGAATCTTCGTAAGTCAAGCTCCTGCCCAATGTTAGCGCTCGCCGAGAAAACAAAGACCGTGCCCACCGCCATCAATAGTAAAACCACTGCCGCGATCTTTTCCGCAAGCCGACTGCCTTTTGTATCGCTAACCATTTTCTTAACCAGCACTTACAGCAAAAAACGCTCTGCCGAGCACACCCAAATTAGCCCATATAAGACTATTTTCGGCTGCTCCAGCCGGATCGCAGCAGAAATTAGCAGAAATTGTAATCGGCTATGAATAGGCTCGCTCTCCAGAGGCGCAAGGACCCGTCGTTTTGGACACCTGGTTTTTAAGACTTTTGGGCAAAATTTTTATAACTACCAAAGACATAAGCACTTAGGTGCAAAAAAGCGACCTCTCAAAAAATGACAAAAATGCGCAAAAATTTGCAGAAATGCGCACCTCTTGAGCAGAAATTAACAAAAAATGCGCAGTTTTTGACAGAAAATTTCAAGATATTCTGGGTTGTCGACCTCCGCTTTGTTTTTTGGCCATTTTCCCTCTTGACATCAAGGTCAATTTGTGCATTCGCCCCGCTGACTTCTAAATTCCGACCAATGACCCGTGAGTGGTTAGTTGGTTACCGGTAACAGGATAGGCCCCTCGTGATGAGTAACTCGCGCTGGATGACCGTGGTGCCCGGACTTTTCAGACTAAGATTTTCGGGGCAACGTTACCAAGCCCGGCTGGGGGCGACCGGTAGGCTGCGGAGTCCATAGACAATACTGTTTGCTCCGATTAACCGTCCTTGAGACTCAAAAATAAGCGGCTGTCGGCTTGCTCGCAGGTTCAGCTTACCTACGGCTCGTTTTGGAGCTGCCTTCGGTAAGTATTACAAGCCGGTCTACCGCAATATCTTGGTAAACATCGGTTCCACCGCCGATCCAGCGGACTTCGATGCGGTCGACATGATTGCGTTTCCCCAATCCGAAGTACAAACGCGTTCCGTAATGGCTCTGATAGCCGCGACCGCTGTGTACTTCGTCGATCTGCATCAAATCGCCAGCCACGACTTTCACTCGGGCGCCCACACCGTCTCGATTAGTTTTAACGCCGCGCAACCGAACCTGCAGCCAGTGGTTCTCGTGCGGCGTGTCGTTTCTTAGAATTGTGGGCGGCTGGCGGGCGTTCAGAATCACCACATCCACATCACCGTCGTTATCCAAGTCGTCAAAGGCCGCGCCCCGGCTGCGCAATTTTACCTGCATACCGTTACCGCTTTGATCCGTTACGTCGACGTACTTCCCGTCCCCGGTGTTCATAAGGAGTATATTCTGCGCATTAGAGGTGGCGGTAGTATCGTAAAGTTCAACATTATCCTCAAGATGACCACAGGCAACGAATATGTCGCGATCGCCGTCATTATCGAAATCGACTAAGCCGCAGCCCCAGGTGACATAGGGGAACGTTCTTGTGCCCGCGCCGGTTGTCATCGTCACGTCTTCAAACAGCTTGCTGCCCAAATTTCTGTAGAGTGTGGCCAGCTCATCGGCGTAGGAGGTTTGGTAGAAATCGAGCCAGCCGTCGTTGTCATAGTCCCCGCAATCTGCGCCCATGCTTCCCTGCTCATCGCCGTGCAGGTCATAGGCGAGGCCGGTTATCAGGCCTAATTCTTCAAACTTGCCCGTGCCGTCATTATCGAATAGGAAGTTCGCATAAACATCGTTGACTATGTAAACATCTGTGTCACCGTCGTTATCATAATCGGCGCAAACTCCCCCCATTCCCCATCCCTTGTGCTTGCCTACGCCCGACTCGATGCTGACGTCCGTAAATGTCCCGTCACCGTTGTTGCGAAATAGGTTGTTCGCCATCGGAGGAAAGTCCATAGGACCGGCATATTTGGGGATTCCCTTTGAGGTTCGCATCAGGTGATTCTCGTACGTAAAGTCAAGATAGCTGGCAACGAATAGGTCCAGATCGCCGTCTTTATCCATATCGAAAAAGAGCACGGCTGCCCCCACCTTGTGGCCGTTGGCCACACCCGCCTGTGCAGTCACGTCGGTAAAAGTTCCATCGCCGTTGTTCCGGTACAGGACATTCGGCCCATAGTTATTCACATATATATCCTGGTCGCCGTCGTTATCGTAATCAGCGGCGGCCACACCGAGCCCGAATCCGGTATCTCCTACGCCGGCCTGGTCTGTGACGTTGGTGAATTTCCAGCTGCCTTCGTTGCGATAAAGCTCATTTTTGGGTGCCTTGCCGGACTTTGTTCCTTTCAGAGGGGAGCCGTTGAGAAAATAGATATCTACATCGCCGTCTCCATCATAGTCAAAAAGCGCTAGTCCCGAGGCCACAGATTCGACGATGTAGTGCTGACCACTACTGCCGTCGGTGTGGATGAAAGTTACGCCCGTTTCCTTGGTGACATCAGTTAGCACGATGGCCTCACTGGCACGTGCGCAGGCGAAGATACACAACAGCACCAGCACCACGACAACAACTCGTCCGATACTCACTCTAAAAACTCGACCAACCGTAGGGATCATTACGTCAATTCCTCAGTTGAATCAGTTTATACAGATGCAGGTATTCTGGATTGCCCGGCTCTAACTGGACAGCTCGTTTAATAGCTGAAAAGGCGTTAGCAGTATCTCCATTTTTGTAACAGACCAGGCTCAATACGAAGTAGTTGACCGCAGCCTGCTCCAGCTCCACCGCCTTTTCAGCCAATTGCCTTGCCTGATGAAGTTTAACGCCCATCTCAAGATACAGTCTGGCAAGCTCACGATAGCCCTCAGACCTTTTCGGCGCAAGGGCAATAGCCTTGCGAAAGGCTTGTTCCGCGCCATCATACTGCTTTAACTGGACTGAAAAAATCCCAATATTAGCGTAACAGATGGGATTGTCCGGCACAATTTCACTGATCTTTTTGTGCATCTCAAGGGCTTTGGATAGCTGCCCCTGCTTTTGATATAAAGACGCCAGCTCCTGAAGGGATATAACGTTTTCCGGATCAAGCCCTGCCGCTCGTTTGAGCAGCTCTTCGGCCTTCTGCAATTTTCCACCGTCCCGGTACATCCGTCCTGCCTCAATATACGTCAGGGCTGCATTTTTTTGCGTCTCAACGAAGTCATCGTACTGGAGCTTACGACCCCTAAGGTCTTTTCGCTCCTCAGCCCTGAGCTTTTTGAACTTCTCCGAGTATGCTTTTGCCATATCACTATTGCCGAGTTGCGCGCAGACAGTGGCCAGACCATAGTAAGCGTTCTCATATCCTGGTTCGATCTTGATGGCCGCCTCGTAGTTTTCCCTTGCCTTTTCGTACTCTTTCTGCTGCAGATATGCCTGACCAAGCAGAAAGTAAGCAAAACTGGAGCTCGGCGAGATTTGAATTTCCTTCTCAAGTGCCTCCATCGCTTCATCCAGTCTGCCCAATATCATAAGTGCGTGGGCAAGATTGCTGTGCGCACCAGGAAGCCGTGGCTGTATAGCCAGGGCTTTTCGGTATTGTGCGATCGCTTCTTCAAACCGGCCTTTTTTAATAGATAACCAACCCATAATCTCGTATACGTCGGCCCGGTTCGGGTTTATCGCAAGAGCCTTCTCCCAGAATTTCAGGGCGGCAGCCGCATCGCCGTACCTATTCCATACGTTGCCCACTACTACCAGCGAGTCCTCGCTGCCTGGAAAGTCTTTTGTCAGCTCTTCAGCAAGGGCTAGCTGCTCTTTCTTCAGCACAGCAAGCTCTTGCTCCGTGCGAGCTTCCGGATGCTCGTCGGGTATCTTGCCCGCCATACGTTTGGCTGGCTGGAATCGACAAACGAGAATCGAGGCGGACGCACATACGATCGCGCCAATGATTAACGCCCATAGGGTTGTTCTGCGGGTAGATAACAGAGCCTGCGCCCCGCGGCAGCGCAAAGACGGCTGTGAATGTCCGGGACTTGTTATTTTCCGCCGACCAGTCTTTTTGTGCTTTTTCACCACAGACTACCTTTTTTGAAGCTCTCTCGCAGCCAGCGCAAAAAAACCTTGAAGAATCTATTCTTTATTAAACCAAAAAAACTACGCCTATGCAAGGCAGCAGCACCCAAATATCTGCCCGTTTATGTATTAACCTCAGCACGCCAAGCTCACCATCCGTCAGCCCATCCAACAACTCCTTCCGCCATCGACCAGCCGATACCATACCGTACCAGCCCGACGCGTCCGATAGATTCGCCCTCGCCCGGCCTGCCCTTGCAGCGGAAAAGGCGGCTAATAGTCCTTAAATTTCCTCATTTACTGCGGCCCAATTGCCGGAGACAGCGAAAAGGCTTGCTTGTGAATACCCTTTTTATTAAAATGCGTGTCTTGACGAGTCAGTCAAAGGACGTATCAGAATCTAATCCGGAGATGAGAATATGAGACGCAAATGGTTGCGCGAATTCAAGAGTGGAAATTCGCAATTCGAGATTGTATGTGTGCTCGGCTGCCTTCTGTTCCTGCTGGCCGGCTGTCAAAAGCCAGCCCAAGTGCCGGAAGGTCCAAAATCTGCCCCACAGGAGCCTAAGCCGACGGTTGAGCCGCAAAAAGCCGAACCCAGTAAGCCAACGCCAAAGATCGCATTCGAAAATATGGTGCATGATTACGGCGACGTCGGACCTGGAACAGATAACGTCGGTGAGTTCAAATTCACAAACGTAGGCGAGGGCCTGCTGACAATCAAAGAAGTAAAGGGTTGCTGCGGTGTCACCACCTCTCTGGAAAAGCAACAGTATGAACCAGGTGAAAGCGGCGTAGTAAAAGCAAAGTTCCGCGCCTTTACAGCACCCGGCACATTCAGGCGAGCAATCCAAGTGTACAGCAACGATCCATCAAAGGCCGAGGTTGAGCTGACGTTAAAGGCCAGGATTGTGCCCAAGGTGGCGTACGAGCCGCAGAGACTGAACCTTCTGCTGCGAGATAAAGACGCCCGCAGCCCGGAAATCACACTGACCAGTCTCGACGGCAAGCCGTTCTCCATAACGCAGTTTAGATCGACGCTCAACAGTGTGACTGCTGACATCGACCCGGCGGTGCAGGCAACCAAATTTATTCTAAAACCGAAAATCGATGCCCAAAAACTGCAAGAAGGCGTGGATGGCTACATACAGATCAGCCTGACACATCCGCAGTGCAGCCAGGTTAGCATCCCCTTTAGCGCCGTGCCGAGATTCAAGATCACGCCGCAGCAGCTAATCGTTCTCAAGGCCGAACCCAAAAAGCCGGTAATAAGAAAAGTGTGGGTGCTGAGCAACTACGGCGACGCTTTTGAAGTTGAGTCGGCATCATCGCAAAACGGCATCGTAAAGGTTCTCAAGCAAGAGAAAGTCGGCAGCGGCTATCAGTTCGAGGTGGAAATAACGCCGCCCGAAACCAAAGACCAGGGACGCTTCACCGATACATTTGTGGTGAATCTAACAGGCGGCGAGAAGCTGGCAATTGTTTGCCGCGGGTTCTATTAAAGTAACTTGGGCACGCAAAGGCTTAGCTATGAAACGGTGGGCAGCTTGCATTTGCATATTGACGCTGGCGGCATCGTGCGACGTAGTTCGACGAGCCGAGCCGACAGCAACACCCGTTCAGCAGGCGGATATAGCTGCGCTTTTTCTTACCGGCAACGAGCTGGGAGAGCTGAAGCCCTGCGGATGCAGCGGCGGACAACTTGGTGGATTCGACAGACGTGCAGCCATCCTGAACTCCGTGCCCAGTCAAAGAAGATTTGTCGTGGATACAGGCTCGTTTGTGACTGGTGAGACCGAGCAGGACCTAATCAAGTTCAATATGGTAATCAGGGCGTTCGATCTGCTCGACTACGATTTGGTCAATCTAACGGAGAGAGATATCGAGATAGCCAGGAATCTTGGACTGCTGAACAGTATCGGCTCACTTTTCAACATCATAAGTGCTCGGCAGGTTGCCGACGCGAATGTTCCAACAAAATTTGCCAAGCAGTTGCCGCTGCGAAGTGAAAACGTGGCGGTGACGGTTGCGGCCTTTGACGCCAAATCATCGCCGATAGAGCAGATTGACCGGCTTTTTGCCGACAGCACGGCCGGGCAGAGCGTCAATATCCTTATTCTGACCGGTTGCGATTCGGGCGTTATTGACACTATCGCCAAAAGCGCGCCGGCGGTAGATTGTCTGGTTTGTCCCGCGGATTCCGATGAGCCCAGAATAATAAGCGAGCCGAACAGGAAACCTTTGGCTTTCTCGGTGGGCCGATTCGGCAGGTATGTGTGCAGACTGAATATAACCAAGTCTGCCGAAGGCAAACTGAAATTGGATTTTCAAAGTCTGCCCGTCCAGGAAAAGCTACAGCAAGAGCCGGCTCTGGTTGGGCTGTACAGAGACTACCAGCAACTGGTCAAAGAGCACAATCTTGTGCAGAAGTATCCGCGTTTTTCGCTGCCTGAGGGCTTGAAATTCGTCGGCTCAGACGCCTGCAAGTCCTGCCACCCGTACGAAGATCAGCAGTGGCGAGCGACAGCCCATGCCCACGCTTATGCGACGCTGGAGAAGGTCGGCTCGCAGTTTGACCCGGAATGCGTGCTCTGCCACGTTGTCGGGATGGAATATGAAAGCGGCTTTATCTCGCAGGAGCAAACCGCCCACTTGAAAGATGTGGGCTGCGAAAACTGCCACGGGCCCGGCTCCGAACACGTCAAAACACTTGGAAAAACAAAAACCGCCGGGCCAAAATCGAGCTGTCTTAACTGCCATACGCCCGAAAAGAGCACTGAATATGCCGGTAATGAGCAGGCTTATTTGAAAAAAATCATTCACTGGCAGGAACCAAAAGCCGCCGGCAATGTCAAATAAAACAGCGGATGGCGCCGCTGCCGCGCGACCCGCATTGCACGTTCAGGCGTAAAATGAGCAGAGGTGTCCATAGGCGGCGCAAACGCCCGGATACGAAATATGATAAAGACATTGCGAATAACAACTATAGTAACTGCGATATTAGCGGGCCTTCTTTTTGTTTTCCCGGTATTTTTTGGCGTCCGGGCAGACGAAGAAGCCGAGCAGTTCTTAAATTCGCCCGGCGTGGTGGAAAAGTATAAGCAGGCCAACGGCAATAAGCATAACGGAGATGACAGCCAAAGCTCGCCGCTTGTAAAGCAGGCTGAGGCTTTTGCGCTATATCTAAATCCCGCCCCCGAGCCCACAAGACTCGTCCCGGCAAGGCAGCAGCCTATTGTCGCACCTAAGCCTATCAGGGCCTACGCCAAATTCAGCCTCATCGGCACCGTCGTTCACGCGACTAAGCCGGAAGAGTCGCTGGCATTTATCAGCGAGCCGGGCAAGGGCCTGCTTTGGGTCCGGCCCGGCGGCAAAGTTGGGCACGTAACCGTTGAGCAGATAGCAGACGGCTTGATCGTCTGCCGCGATGAGCAAGGCAGCTCCGAGCAGATTTCGGCTCAGCCCAGGCAGCCGGAACTAAGTCTGCTCGAAGGCCCGTCATCGGCTTCTGCAAGAGCCAGCATCGCTGTCGCCGCGCAGCTTCCTGCGCCGAGTTCAAGTAAAGCTGCAGCCGGCGTTACCATAAGCACGCCTTCGGCGCCCCAGATAACCGATGAGGAAAACGCGGCGCTGGACGACCTGATCGAGAAGCTCAAGGCCCTGCAGAACGGTTCAGACTCCGACAAAACCGGTTCGCCAAGCAGCGGCGAGCTAAACGCAGCGATGATGGAAAAGCTCATTTCGGATTTGAAATCAACGCACGTGGACGCCCAAGAAGCAAAAAAACTGGGTGATCTGGGCAAAGAGCTTAACGGCATCCGGCAAGACCCCAATCGAGCACAACAAAGCCGCGACA
>Ga0315289_10008179_pt1 | contig 15152 bp, 14 predicted proteins | sample YL17G11_40_MG_FD_203452 | JGI IMG/M metagenome (GOLD analysis project Ga0315289, IMG submission 203452) | Sediment microbial communities from Yellowstone Lake, YNP, Wyoming, USA - YL17G11_40 | ecosystem: Environmental > Aquatic > Freshwater > Lake > Sediment | place: USA: Wyoming | collected... | reverse complement strand
GTTATTGAAAGCGTACTGACGACGGAAATCTACGAAATTGGAGGTTCGCAGAGTCAAGAAGGACGGCAATTGATAGTCGCCATAATAATCGCGCAGATAAATATAGTCGCCGTTGGGCGAGAATGAAATTTCGCGCTTATAATGCTTGCTGGTGAATTTCAACAGATAGCAAGATGCGTATCTGCAAAGGCCGTTGCGGTTTTCCGGGGGCCCCTCTTGGCTCCTGAGCGAGAACCTGCTCTTGAACTCCAGGGGAACTTTCAAGTCCCCCGCCTCTGCGCCAGCAATCGCGGGCGCTAAAGCGAGAACCGAGGAAAAGGCGAATATTCTAAGATAAGATGGCAATGTCCACCTTGCCCCAATGGGAGCTTAGCGTTTCCATTCAATCTTTAACGACTTTCCCTACGGCCTCCTTTGTTTTGGGTTGTCAAACTCAAGGTTCAATATACAAAATTTCCCTTTGTAAGTCCATACCAAATTTGGCCTTCGCCGCAGCCGTCATGTTGGCCACCAAAGTCTTTACGTCGCTTGAGGTTGCCTTACCCATATTGACCACGATGTTGCAATGTTTCTCAAAGACGGCGGCATCACCCACTCGCATACCCCTGACTCCCGCCGCCTCCAGGATTTTCCCTGCCGGTGTTACATTACCGGGATCTTCCAATGATCTCAGATTCTTGAAGACCGAGCCGGCGGAGCCCAGGCCGACCGGATGGCGGCTCAGCCTGAACTGACGCCTCTCGTTTATTATTTCGGCCAGTTTTCCCTTATCTCCACGTCTCAGGGATAGCTTCACTGAGAGCACCACGTCTCCCGATTCGGATAGGGACGACTTGCGATAAGCAAACATGAAATGATTGTTGTCGACGATGGCGATCCGATCATTATGGGTGTACAGCACGGCTGCTTTGAGGATTTCGTTAATGGCATGACCGAAGGCCCCGGCGTTGCCATAGACCGCCCCTCCAATGGTGCCGCGAATTCCGGCGGCGTACTCGATCCCTTCCAAGCCAGCCTCGAGAGCGGCGTCAACCATCTTATCCACAATTGCACCCGATTGAGCTGATACATCGTTGCCATATATCTCGAAGCGGGCGCATTCGTCTTTGATGATGAGGCCGGAATATCCGCGATCGTCAAACAGGATATTTGAGCCGCCGCCCAGGACGAAGAATTTCAAGTTCGAGCACCTGGCCAGCCTGACCGCCCTGACGATGTCCGTGGGCGTGCCGGCGACAAAGAAGAATCTGGCCGGTCCGCCTATTCCGAAACTGGTGTAGGGAGCGAGAACGACGTCGCGTTCCACGCGCCCGTCCAGCCCTTTCGTCAATTCATCGCTGTTGATCATTCCTGGGAAATCGCGATAAACATCCTAATTGATTATACCTCGGGATTCCATTCCATGTTGTCAAGCCTTACGGTTGATATGACAATGGAAAGCATCAACATCCCCAATGAAAATACCAGCGTTATAAATATCGGGTTAATCATGCTTCCCATGAACCTGCCGGTCAAGAAAAGTAGAGCATATAAAACGACCGATATACCCATTGTGAGCAGCGCATAAATGAATCCGCCGCCGCCGCTAAGCATATTGCGAGGGTTATCCCAGTTGAATTTGCCCCAGAACAGCCCAATTGGCAGTCCCACTGCAAGGCCGGTCCAGGCGAAACCAAGAACAAGCAGAAGCGGCCCCAGGCCGGTGTATCGTCCGGCAGCATAATGGACGGCCGAGACAAGCGTCGCCAGGGCGGTGGTGAAAAGAAATCCAACGCAGAGCTTGCTCAGAAGTGCCAGACGTCGGCCACCGGGAATCGCCAGATTTCGCCAGAATCCGAGTCTTTCGAGCGGCATCAGCCGAGACCCGACCTGGCTTCCGAAAAACGAGGCCAGAAGCGCGCTCACCGGAGAAAGTGGGACGTTGGCCACTTCGGGCATGTTGCCTCTGCCGGCGACAAACGGGGCCAGAAGCAAGAATAGAACCATGACCATGCTCTGGACTACAACTCCCGGTTCACGCGAGAGAAGAATAATATCTCTCTTGACATGACCCAGGAGCGGTGAGTTTCCAATTCCGAACTTCGCGGCCGACAGGTGGGAGGGCGAGGCGACCTCTTCGATTATGCCACCTGCGTAATACAGGGCCGTGAGTCTCATGGCGGCATAGGTGAGCGCTATGGAGACCGCGGCCATGACAAGAAGAGAGACGAAACTGCCCTGCGTCTCGCCTCTGGCCGCCGACATGGTGGCATTATAGGCCCAGCCGGATGGAAGCCACTTGAAAATAGGAGACGACAACAAGCTCAACGAACTTATCGTCTGGGACCCGAAACCGATGTTCTCCGAATCGAAGCGCCCCCCGATCTGGTTTATCGCGGCCCAGATGCCTACGCCTATAAGGCTTCCCGCAACGGTGATGGCCCCTTTGAGCCTGGCCCTGGAAATTCTACGAGTTACGAAAGTGGCGATAATTATCCCCAGGGAAGCGGGAATGGTGGCCATAAAGAATATTACAAGCATGACAATGATATAGTATGAAATTTGGGCGCCGTAGAAGATGCCCAGGATAATCAAAACGGGGACCAAAAACAAAAAGGATATACGGGTATTAAGAAGAGTAGCCTCTATAATCTTATGAATAAAAATATTGCCGGATTTTATGGGCAGTGCAAGAAGAAGCTCGAGGTCGCTTGAGAAAAAGATAGTGAAAACGGCAAGCGAAAGACCCCAGAATAGAAGAAAAAGGAACATGCCGTGAAAAGCGATCGCAGTCAGGTTTTTCAAGAAAGTTCCCCCAGATTCGGGATTCATTTTCGCAAACTGATAGACGCCAAGAGCGAAGCTTGAAATCCCAAATGCGAGGAGGATAAAGACAAAGAGAAAGAGTACGGTTTTGCCCAATCCCTTGCCACCCCTGAACATCGAGAGGCTCATTTTGAGACGATACTTGAAGAGCAAAGGGATCATCAGCGGCCGTTCAAATACTTGAGCACTTCCTCATATTCGGAGCCACCGGTGAGCTCAATGAAGAGCTCTTCCAGGCTGGAGCCCTCCTTAATGGAACCCTTGAGCTGCTCGACAGGCCCGTCGGCAACGATTCTGCCTTTATTGATGATATATAGCCTGTCGCACATGCTTTCGGCGATTTCGAGGATGTGAGTTGAAAAGACAATGGCGCAGCCGCCGCGGGACAGCTCCAGCATTATGTCCTTTATCTTGCGCGTTGCCCGGGGATCGAGCCCGCCGGTAGGCTCATCGAGGAGGAGAACGTCGGGGCGGTGCAGAACTGCCGCCGCCAGCGACACTTTCTGCTTGGTGCCGTGGGAAAGAGAGGCGATCAATTTTCTCGACGAATCTCCGAGATCGAAAAGACCGATGAGGTCGGCGATACGTTTTCGCGCCAGGTCTTTCTCAAGTCTGAAAACCTCGGCAATGAAACTGAGGAACTCCTGGGGAGTGAGTTTCTCGTAGAGATGGGGGACGTCGGGAACATACCCAATCCTGGCTTTAGCCTGCAGAGGCTCAGTCATGAGGTCGAATCCGGCGATATTGATGCGCCCCTTGTCGGGCTTGAGCAACCCGATGAGCATCTTGAGAGTGGTGGTTTTGCCGGCGCCGTTCGGGCCCAGAAATCCGACTATTTCGCCCGATTCGATTTTCAGGCTGATATCATCGACGGCCAGGACCCTGGCGTAGCTTTTGGAGAGATTGAAAGCCGAAAGCTTAACCACTTTTGTCGCCTTCGCCTTGTGTTTCTTTGGGCTCGTCTTTCTTTTCGGCAGGCCCTTTGTTCAACTCATCGAGATAATTCAAGCGAAGCTCGTGGAGAGCATGCTGCAGGAACTTGAGCTCGTTTTCGCTCAGATTGCCACGGGTTTTCTCTTCGAGCATTCCCAGCATGTCGATTGAATGTTTGGCCATTTCGAGGTCGCGTTCTACCTTGCCGTTTATGATGCTGGGGACTTTGCCAAGTTGCTGCCAGGCGGCGGCGTGAAACGACAGCACCAGCTGTGTGAACAGCAGATCGTGATCCGGTTTTGGCCCTTGATTTGCGTTCCCCGTCATCTCAACCCTTCTTAGAAAGTCTCACTGCAAGGGAGAGCTTATGCTGGATATCCATGAGATCAGCCTCAATCTGTTTTAGAAGCCTCTGAAGGTCCAGGTCGCTGGAGCCTTTTATCAACGTGTTGACAAGACCCGCCAGACTCTTGGCATCCTTCAACGCCTGTTCCGCCGTTTTCGCCATAACACCTCCCCTAAGGTAAAACCTATAGCTACCCTATTTTAGCGTATCGAAGCCGCTTGCCCAATCTCTTTTTGAGGATAATTTTCATCTGACGGTTCTCCGGCATTTCAAGATGCGGATCAACGGCCATAATATCGAATGCCAACCGCCTGGCCAGTGAAACCAGCTGCGAATCCGTCAGGCTGGCAACCCTGAGGTCTGGCAGGCCGTGCTGTTTCGTTCCCAGAACCTCTCCCGGCCCTCTGAGCTCGAGATCGACCTCGGCGATTTTGAAACCGTCTGTCGTAGACACGATGGCGTCAATTCTCTTCAGCGCTTCCTGGCCGCATTTTTCGCCGGTCAGGAGGAAGCAGTATGATTGGGCCCCGGAACGACCCACTCGTCCTCGAAGCTGATGCAATTGAGAAAGGCCGAACCGCTCGGCATGCTCTATTACCATGGTTGTCGCCGAGGGAACGTCAAGGCCGACCTCCACAATCGTCGTGGCCACCATGATGTCGATCTTCTTGCTCTTCAGCGCTTGCATGGCGGCCAGTTTCTCATTACTTCTCATACGGCCATGGAGAAGCCCCAGTTTCAAATCGGGAAAGACATCGGCCTGGAGCCGCTCAAAGGCCTGAGTAGCGGCCTTGAGGTCAGATTTCTCCGTTTCCTCTACCAGAGGATAGACGATATACGCCGAGTGCCCCTGGCGCGCCTTATCTCGAATGAATCGAAACATCTCGTTGCGTTTGTCGTCGGAAACATACTTGGTGATGATCGGGATTCGTCCGGGAGGCATTTCGTCTATCACCGAGATATCGAGATCGCCATATATGGTCATGGCCAGGGTGCGCGGAATCGGCGTGGCTGTCATGACCAGGATATCGGGGTTATTCCCCTTGGCGCGCAACTTGGCTCTTTGAACTACGCCAAACCTATGCTGCTCATCGATGACAACCAGGCCGAGCCTGGCGAAATCGAGTTTCTCTTCTATCAAAGCGTGCGTCCCGACAATGATGGACGCCTTGTCATTTAGGATGCCGGAATAGGCGCTCTTTCTATCTTTGCCTTGCACCGACCCGGTCAAAAGGATAACTGGAATTCCGATCGGCCCGAGAAGTTCCGAGATCGAGAAAAAGTGCTGTTCGGCAAGAATTTCAGTCGGAGCCATTATGGCCGCCTGGTATCCCGATTCCATGGCCCCCAGCATGGCCAGGACTGCGACAATCGTCTTGCCGCTGCCGACGTCGCCCTGAATCAGGCGGTTCATCTGGTACTTAGCGGCCATGTCTTTGTAAATCTCGTTGAGGACGCGAACCTGGGCTTTGGTCAGCTTGAAACCGAGACTATCGAGCAGGCGTCGACCATTCTTCTTCGGCGGCTGGAGTTCCAGTCCATCGGTCTTCAGATGCCGCTGTTTCTGACGCCCGGCAAGAACCATTTCCAGATAAAATAGCTCCTCGAACGCCAGCCGTTGGCGACCGGATTCAGCCAGTTCTTTTGAATCGGGGAAATGGACCTGCTTGATAGCGCGAGCGAGGCCGGGCAAGCCATAGCGCTCCCGCCATTGGTCCGGGATCGTCTCGCAGGGCCGTTCGGCAAGCTCGTCTAAGGCGGGCTTTATGATGCGTCGCAAGCCCCGAGAATGCAGGTGATTCTGCTTGAGCGAGGCGTTCTCCGGATAAATCGGAATCAGGCGGCCGGTGTGAATCGTCTCATCATCTTTGGAGCCGATGATTTCGAACTCGGGGTGGGGCAAATAGAGTCGTCCGTAAAGGCGCACGGTGCCGGAGGCGCAGACGATGTCGCCCTCCTTGAAGGCGTTTTCGAGGTAACGATAACCCTCGAACCAGACCAGTTCGATATAGCCGGTGGAATCCTCGATGACGGCCACGAAGCGGTTCCTGCGTCCGCGAACAAGCCCGGCGGCGCTGAGCTCGCCCATGACCGTGACGGTCATCCCCTCCTCGAGGTCACGCATCGGCACTACCTGCGAATGGTCGATGTATTTTCGGGGCACGTAGTAAAAAAGGTCGAAGACCGTGTTAATGCCGTTCTTATACAGAACTGCCCCTTTTCTCGGACCCACCCCTTTGAGATACTGGACATCTGAGAAAAGATACTCAAGGCCGGGGTTGAGAGTCTCGGTTTCAGGGGCAATCTTTTTCGGCGACATGGGGACATGGTAAGTCTAAGCAGGCATGAAGTCAAGTTGGACGGGAGAGTGTTTAATTGACTAACAGACCTCCCAGCCTGCCTCTTGGCAACGGGCAGACGAGGACGTCTGCCGCGCAAGAACACCTTGGGTCGGGACGTGGCAATCTGATGGAGCAGAGAAAATACTTGCGATTGCGGAGATCAAGTATATATTGCAGTTTTGCTTTGGAGGAGCCAATGGCACAAGTTTGCGAAATATGCGGCAAGAAACCGAGCATGGGGCATCAGGTCAGCAAGGCGCACAACCTGTCCCTAAGACGTTTTAATATCAATCTCAAGTCGGTCAACGCCCGTATCGATGGCAAGCCGCGCCGAATCAGAGTTTGCACCAGCTGCCTTAAGGCCGGCAAGGTCACAAGATAATCAGAACATATTCGCCATCAGGATGAACCCCGACCATGCGATGGTTGGGGTTTTTGCGTCTCCGCAGGGTTCGTGGGCCGGCGTTCCGACTGAGCTCATCTGCTCCCAGAAGAGAGCTAACAAAAAGAATCAGAGCGAGGGCCGCAAGACCCGTGGGCGACTTCACTTACTTCTGATGCAAGCGGAAAACGTCAGGTTTGGGGACCTGACGCCACCAGAAAGCATGCTTTTTCCTCCCTTCGGCCGGAAGAAGAATGCCACCCGTTTCATTATTAGAGATTGAATCCTATACGCCCAGGGGCGGCAGCCGGAGGTATTCGGTAGTGCGCTGTTTCTGGTCGATATCGCGCCAGACACGCTCGACCTGTTCGACAGTCAGGTCCATCTCGGAGGCGACAACAGCGGCATCATAGCCCCCCTCCTTGGCAAACCAGAGGAGGTCCATGGTCTTGAAATCGAGGCCGAAGAAGAACTCCTCCTGGCTCACCTCCGAGGGATAGGTTTCAGTCGTTGGAGTTCTGCGGCGGATTTCCTCCGGGATTCCCAGATACGCGGCAAGCTGGAATACCTGCGTCTTGTAGAGATCGGCGATGGGCGCGAGATCGACTCCGCCATCGCCATATTTGACGAAAAACCCCTGCCAATACTCATTTTTATTGGCGGTGCCGACCACCGCATAGTTTCTGGCTTCGGCATGATAGTACAGAGTCAGCATTCGGATGCGCTGTTTCATATTCGAGGCGGCGACTATTTGGAGATAGGCCTTGATTGGCAGACGCTTGACTATCTTCTCGCCCGATGGTGATTCCACGGCTAATCTGAAAACATTCAGCCGGTTCGAATCGAGGACGTTTGTGGGGAGCACGATTTTGGCTTTCCAGCCATCGGTCCACTCGGGAAACACCTGCCGAAACCCATCTGCTCGGAGCTTATAACAACCAGCCCCTTCAAGCGCCGCGGTCACATCGGCGATTTCATAATGATACCCAAACTTGTTTGCCAGCTCGATGGCGAGCTCTTTCGATTGAGGCGAGTTGTCCTTGTCGGGCATAATCACGCCGACAGTTTTCTCCGGCCCAAAGGCCTTGGAACATAGGGCCGCCATCACGGACGAATCAATTCCTCCGGAAGTCCCCACGATTGCCCCGTGACGTTTCAACTGCACAAAGACCTGCTGCTTCAATTTCTCAATTATCTCGTCGGCGACCTTCTCGCAATCGATATTGATCAGATTCTTCGAAAATCTCAAATCTATGCTCCTTCCTTCTGGGAGACATTATTCCTGAGCAGATGCTTCTGTATTTTCCCGGATGTCGTCTTGGGCAAGGTTGGCGCGAATTCCACAACTTTCGGCACCTTGAACGGCGGCAGATTGAGGGCGCAATGCCTGATGATATCTTTTTCGGTTACCTTGACGCCGTCGCGAAGCACGATGACGGCTTTTATCGATTCCCCCATTATTTCGTCGGGAATGCCGACGACTGCCGATTCCATGACCGCCTCGTGCTCCCCCAGGATGACCTCGATTTCCTTGGGGCTGATGCGATGGGCGCCAGATTTTATCATCTCCGAATTGCGGCCGACGATATATAAAAAGCCGTCTTCATCTGCTCTGGCAAGGTCTCCGGTGTGAAGACCATCGGCCTTGAGGACTCTGGCAGTTTCTTCGGGCTGATTCCAGTATCCCAGCATTATATTTTCGCCGCCGGCAACGATCTCGCCTGCCATGTTAGGGGGACAGACGTTGCCATCAGGATCGCGAATAGTCAGAGTCACTCCCGGTATGGCTTTGCCGATGGATCCCAGCTTCTCAAGCATTCTTTCAGGTTCGAGGTACGAAAGTCTTGCGGAGGCCTCGGTTTGGCCGTACATGACATAAATCCTCACATCAGGCAGCGTTTCCCTTAGCTTAGCCGTCAGGGCCGGCGTCATCGGCCCACCGGCCTGGGTGACGTAACGGAGATGGTGCCACTGGTACTTCGCTATATTCGACTTAAAGAGCAGAATGGCGAAAGTCGAGGGAACACCGGAAAAACCGGTGACTTGTTCTTTCGACATAATGTCAAGAATCAGGTTGGGGAAGGCGAAGCGATTGTCAACGACGAGCGAGCCCCCTACGCGTACATGGGTCAGAAGCAGAGAATGGCCATAGGAATAGTAAAAAGGCAGAACCGCCATGACCTTATCATCGGAAGTCAGATTCAGATATTCAACGATGGAATCAGTGTTGGCTTCGAGGTTGCGATGCGAAAGCATCACTCCCTTGGGATTGCCGGTCGTGCCGGACGTGTAGATTATCGTGGCGAGGTCACCTGGCGACAAACTCAGGCTCGGCTGCCGTTCGTGTCCCTCGGCCTGGATTTCTGAAAAACCAGCCCATTGCGGATTTTTTCTGTTACTTATATCTGCGAAATCCCCGTCAACCACAGCCAGCTTGATGTTGGGGCAATCGATCAAAACCTGTGTCACCATATCAACAAAGCGGCTTTGGAGCACGATAGCGCTGGCCGTGCAGTTTGACATCAGCTCGCGGACTATTCGGGGAGTGGTGGAGGTGTTCAGTCCGACCACCACGCAACCCGCTTTCAAGATGGCGAAATAAGCTATGACGTAGGTTATCGAAGGCTCGAGGAGGATCCCGATACGTTCGCCAGGTATAATACCGTTTTCCATGAAGTAATTCGCCAGGCGATTGGCCGACTTGTTCAACTCCGCATAAGTGATCCGCTCATCGAGATAGACGACGGCTTCTTTACCGGGATTCGTTTCGGCGTTTGATTCCAGAAACTGATGGACAAGCATTTATTTATCGACCTTTTTTATTCTGTATATAGTTCACAAGATTGTTGATAGAATCGAGATTATCCGGAACCAGTTCGTTTTCCTCGACGGCGATCTGATAATTCTCCTCCAGGAATCCCACGAGTTCAAGAACTCCCGTAGAATCTATGATGCCCTTGCTGAGCAGAGAATCTGAATCGGCAAGGTTTTCATTCTCCCGGCCGATCATGAAATTTTCAAGAATGTAATTTCTGATTTCCTGGTGGATATCCAAAGGTCCTCCTTAACAGGCTACAAATTCAATTTGGCTCTGAACCACTCGATGGTCTTCTCGAGGCCGCGGTCGAAATCGACCTTGACTTCATAGGCGATGTGCTGGGCGGCCTGATCGATCGTCGCCAGGGAATGCTTGACGTCGCCAGGTTTTGCGGGAAAGTAAGTTGCCGCGATTTTCTTGTTGAATATCTTCTGCAGCTTCCCAACCAGGTCATTGAGGGAATAGCGTTGGCCGCAGGCGATGTTCATGACTTTGCCGACCGCATCCCTCTTGGTGCAGGCCAGAATATTGGCTTCGACGACATTGTCGATATACGTGAAATCGCGCGACTGCTCCCCGTCGCCGAATATGGTGGGCGATTTGTCTTCCAGGAATGCGACGATGAATTTTGGGATGACCGCCGCATACTGGCTGGCGGGATTCTGATAGGGTCCGAAGACATTAAAATAGCGCAAGCAGACCGCTTCCAGACCGTAAATCCTGTAGAATGAAATGCAGTACTCCTCTCCGGCCAGCTTGGTGATCGCATAAGGTGAAAGGGGCTGGGGGCGCATGCTTTCATCCTTGGGAAGGGTGGGAGTGTCGCCGTAGATGGACGAGGAAGAAGCATAGACGATGCGCTGCACCTTGTGGAAGCGGGCCGCCTCGAGTATGTTGAGCGTGCCGTTGATGTTGACCTCGGTGGTGGTCAGCGGGTTGATTATCGAGCGCTGTACCGACGGCAGCGCCGCCTGGTGCAGAATATAATTTATTCCCTCGGTGGCGTTGATCACCGTCCAGAAATCTCGAATATCGCCCTCCACGAGATCGATTTTATCCCAGATGTCTTCGAGATTATTCCGCTGGCCCGTGGCGAAGTTGTCCAGGACCCTGACGAAGTATCCATCGTTGACCAGTCTGCGCACGAGGTTAGAGCCGATGAAACCAGCTCCTCCGGTGACAAGAAATCTCATTGAGACCGCATCCTTTCTTTAGTGTTTGTCAGCTTTCAGAGCGTGGGCAAATATGTTTTGATCTCGTAGTCCGTCACGGCCAGCCTGTAGTGATCCCACTCAACCTGCTTGTTATTGACCAGGGTCGTGAAAATATGGTCGCCCAGCGTCTCTCTGACAAGCTCCGATTTACTGAAGCAATCAAGCGCTTCCTTGAGAGACCCGGGCAGCGTGTCAATTTTCCGTCTCTTGAGCTGCCTGGCGTCCATTTCAAAAATGTTTTCCTCTATCGGTTCGGGCAACGGATACCCTTTCTTGATGCCATCATACCCTGCGGCAAGCATCACCGCAAATGCCAGATACGGATTGCAGGCGGGATCGGGGCTGCGGACCTCGATGCGAGTGGCGCTCTCGCGTCCCAGCTGGTACATGGGAACCCTGACGAGGGACGAGCGATTGCGGCGTCCCCAGGAAATATAGCAGGGGGCTTCGTAGCCGGGCACCAGGCGTTTGTAGGAATTGACCCATTGGTTGGTCACCAAACACAATTCCTTTATGTGAACCAGGATTCCGGCGATATACTTCTTGGCTGTTTCGGAGAGCCGGTACTGATCGGCGCCGTCATAAAAGGCGTTGCGGCCGTCCTTGAAGAGCGATTGATGAGTATGCATGCCGGACCCGTTGACGCCGAAGATTGGTTTCGGCATGAACGTTGCATAGTAGCCGCGCGATAGGGCTTGCTCCTTGACCACCAAACGATACATCATGGCGAAATCGGCCATTGTGAGAGAGTCCTGGTACTTGAGATCGATCTCGTGCTGGCTGGGGGCGACCTCATGATGCGAGCATTCCACTGGGATGCCGATTTCCTCGAGGGCTCCCACAGCCGCCTTGCGCAGGTTGGTGGTTTCCTCGACCGTGGAGTAATCGAAGTAACCGCCGGAATCCATTATTTCCGAGCCCTGCGAATTCTTGAAATAAAAGTATTCGATTTCCGGGCCCATGTAAGGAGTGAAGCCGTCAGCCTTGAGACGCTCGATGATTTTTCTCAGGACGTGGCGCGTGTCGCCCATGTACGGCTCGCCGTGCGGCGTTTTGATGTCGCAGAAGACGGAGGCGATTTTCTCGCCGTTTATAGCCCACGGGAAAACGGCGAATGTCGATAAGTCGGGATGAGCCATTAGATCCGACTCCTCGATCCTGACGAACCCCTCGATGGAAGAGCCGTCAAACCCCTGGCCATGATCGAAGACATGCTCGATTTCGGAGCGCGTAATCGTCATTCCTTTGAGCATCCCCAGAACGTCCGCGAACCACAAGCGTATGTACTTGATCCCCTTTTCATCGATTAGTTTCAGAGCATCGTCGCTGCTCTTGACCCCTATCATATTTTCTTCCCTTTCTTGGCGTTAATTCTCGTAAATCGCAAGCTGTTCCGGCATGATATCGTCAACGCGAATCGATTTATCATAAACCAGATCAGTTATTATCGGAATAGTCGTGCCAGATTTTGAATGATTCCTTGCCAGCGCCGGGTGCCGGCTGGAAATTCTCGATATACAGGTCGACGAGTAATTGCGTCGAGAGAATGCCAATAAACGACATGTTGTCTTTAAATGACAGATGGGCGTGCGAAAGCCGGGTGCATTTCTCCTTCATCCTGGCGGCATTGACGGCGTCGAAAACGCCGGCCCTTCTCAGGGAAGCTTCGGAAAGCATCTCCTCCACGTAGCCCGGAGAGTCCGGCTGCACAAAGGAGTTTGAATCGGGCGCCATGTACGGCTGCTTGACGCGGTCGGTAATTTCCGAGGGAAGCTCGCCTTTCATGGCTTTCTTCAAGACGATTTTCTCTTTGAGGCCGAGAATCTTGTGCCACGGAGGAATGCGCGCGCCGAGCTCCACGACCCTATAATCGAGGAACGGAAAACGTCCTTCGACAGAATGCGCCGCCGTCACGCGATCTCCCTGCGATGATAACAAATAGCCGGAGAGCAGCGTGGTGGCCTCGAGATACTGTGCCCGCGCCAGATGATGCCAGTCATTGAAAGCCGAAGGGATGAATCTCTCGAAGGCGCACGTGGAATCGTAGCCATCGATTTGCGCTTTGACATCGTCGCTGAAAAGCAGCTTGATTTTGCTTGTGGTACTGATTCTGGGAAGGTGGGAGAAATGATATTTTTCACTTTCGGATAAGCCAGCTTTATAAAATGTTTCAAGATAGAACTTGGCCCGGCCCGGCGAGAGAGGCAATGTGGGGTATAGCCTGCGCAGAAGCGCGGGTCTCCACGCGGAATGAGGGTCTTTTGACCAGAATTTTCGGATTAGAGCTTCCTTAAAAATATCGTACCCCCCGAGGATCTCGTCCGAACCCTCGCCGGTTAGAACCACTTTGAAATTATTATCCCTGACAAGCCCCGATAGCATAAACAGCGGCGTCGGAGCGGTCCTCAAGATTGGCCTTTCGGTGTGCCAGATGACCTTGGGAAAATTTTCGGCAATCTCACGGTAGCCGCACTGTATCTGATGATGATTGGTGCCCAGGTATTCGGCCACGTGCTTCTGGTAGCCGGACTCGTCATACGCCTTGTCATGAAAAGCGATGGAGAATGTCTCCACGCGGTTTGAAGTGAAATGCCTGATGAGCGACGTGATCGCAGACGAATCCAGACCGCCGGAAAGATAAGCGCCGACAGGGACATCGGCTCTCAGCCGAAGCCTGACCGCGTCCACCAGCAGCGCGTGGAGCTCTTCGGCCCAGGAATTGAGGCTCCGTTCCCGGTCATAGGTTTCGGGGAACTCCATTTGCCAGTAGCGCCCCTTGTTAATAAAGCCGTTCTTAATCTCGATATATGAGCCTGGTTCGAGCTCATTGATGCCGAGAAATGCGGTCCGCGGCGGGGCCGTGGTCCACCAGGTGAATATCTCGTCGAGCCCCCTGAAATCGAGTTCTCGGGGAACAGCGGCGTCGCAAAATATCGCCTTTATTTCGGAGGCGAAATAGAAACGGCGGTCATGGGTGGTGTAAAACAGGGGACGAACTCCCAGGCGGTCCCTGGAAATGAAAAGACGCCCCTTTTTTTTGTCATAAATAGCGAATGCCCACTGACCATTGAAACGCTTCAGGCATTCCTTCCCCCATTGCTCATAGGCATGGACGATCACTTCCGTGTCGGAGCGGGTCCTGAATCTATGGCCGAGCTTTTCCAATTCCGGCCGCAACTCCACGTAGTTGAATATCTCGCCGTTGAAAGTTATCCAGACTGTCTCATCTTCGTTGGCAAGCGGCTGGGAGCCGGTGGAAAGGTCGATTATGGAGAGGCGAGCCTGTCCGAGGACGCATTTATCGTCAAGATAAGCGCCAAACTCGTCCGGCCCGCGATGGCGTATCATGTTCACCATCCGCCCGAGGAGTTCCCTATCGGGCCTGGCCGCTCCCTGCAATTGATAATACCCAGCTATTCCGCACATAAAATATTCATCGGCCAAAAACGAATTGTTTCAATTAGGCCGCAGAGTGATATCGAAAAAGGTCGATCTCCTCATTTGCCACGCTTTCCGGCTCTTTCCTACGATCAGACTTCGCCAGGCCAGCGATCGTCTCTGTTGACTCAAGAATCATACTGTATCTAAGACTCGTTCGGCAATGGCCAAATTTGTTTTTGGACTCTGTCGGATTGTTTTTCGGGGAATGACGCTACCCCGGGCGCCGATAGCATCCTGCTGGCGTTATTTTGGAACCTCGCATGATTCTGTTCCCCTAATGATCCCCTGACAAACCGCATCACTATAATGGATGTTCCCATGTTCATTCAATTCGTCCGCCTTCTTTCGCCGGCATCCTGTAAATAATAACGCAAGAGCGACCCTTTCGAACCGATGCCGAATTGTGAGACCTTTAGGACCTGATCCGCCAAAAAAACTTCCAGGAATTGCGCGCCGGACTGAAATTCCGATCTTCGCGAATCCCTGCTGCATCATTATAAGCGAAATTGACAATAGCTGTCAAGTATGAATATCCGGCCTTTACCATTCAGGCTGTCTTCGGATTCTTAGACGCGGGGGTCGAGGCACGCTCTATGCCAGGCAATCGTCCTCTCCAGGCCGGCATGAAGATCGATTCGCGCGACAAAGCCGAGAAGCTCCCTGGCTCTTGTCAAGTCAGGAACCCTGCGCATCACATCCTCATATCGGCCGCCGAAAGATTCGTAGGGAACAAATCTGACCCTGTGAGTCTCCTTGGGCTTAACCATAGTCCAAATGAGTTTGGCGAGGTCGAAGATACTGATCTCCTCGTCGGAACCGAGATTGATAATCTGCCCCACGGCCTCGGGAGTATTGGAAGCCGAGAGGATGC
>Ga0315289_10008178_pt1 | contig 15152 bp, 11 predicted proteins | sample YL17G11_40_MG_FD_203452 | JGI IMG/M metagenome (GOLD analysis project Ga0315289, IMG submission 203452) | Sediment microbial communities from Yellowstone Lake, YNP, Wyoming, USA - YL17G11_40 | ecosystem: Environmental > Aquatic > Freshwater > Lake > Sediment | place: USA: Wyoming | collected... | reverse complement strand
CCCTCCCGTCCACCACTACGAGCGCTGCATCCGCTGCTACTGCTGCCAGGAGATGTGCCCGGAGGGCGCGATCCGGATCGAGGTCCCGCTCCTTGGGAGGCTCCTGCACCGGTAGGCCGAGCGCCCTGAGATTCGGAATGCAACACCACAACAAGAGCTCCAATGGACCTGCTCTTGCGAGGCTTCACAGCCATCGGGAAGCGTTCGTCAAACGCCGAGTGAGGAGTTCGAATCCTCCGCTCCCAGCAGGCGTATGTTAGGCCCTGTTATTGGGCATTACAGCGTTCGCATGCGCAGCTGGCGCAGTTCCGCAGTTCGAATCCCTCAGGCTCCACAGGGATCGTCAAGGCGCGTCCCACCGCGGCTTAGCTCCTCTGTGGCGCGAACACGTTCCGAGTAGTGCAGCTGCCATCGCAGGCAGGATGGCCACTGCGCGGTTCGAGTCCCCCAGGGATCCGCAACGGACATCACATTCGCACTCCGCAGGGAAGACCAGTCCTCCGCGGCCCACAGACCCGAACGCAGCGGCCTGAAGGCGCTCTGACCTACTCTAGATCCGGACTGAACACGGCGGCAGACCCGACCACGGCCACACAAGCCACCCAGTCCAGAGATCGGGCTCCGGGGATCGGGGCACACGGCACCAAGTGCGCCCCTATACAGAGCTCTGCCAAGAGCTGTGTCTCGCCGAAAGCCGGGATGCGAGCGACGGACCACCCGCCGAGTGAACCTGTTCTGCCAGTACACCCAAGCACAGCGGAGAGAAAGCCTGATTCTTGTTTGACCACCCTTGCGCCGGGAAGCTCTCTCCGGTGCTTGCGCGCTCCGGGTACTACGTCATTGCCGCTCGGGATCACTCTCGTATACTCTGATTCAGGTGAGAGAATGACAGCGGGCTACAGTGCTTCCCCGGACCGCCGGCCAGCTCTAGGCGGTCTTCTCGCGGCGACTTCGTTCCTCCTTCAGCCGCTCTACGCGATCCCCATCCAGAGCTTCCGGGAGGCACTCTGTCCGCTGCTTGCGAAGTTGCTTACCCCACGCGGCCTGGGCCTTGCCGCGCCGTACTACATACGGCTATTCGCGAAGGAGTTGAAGGGCCTCGATGAACTCGCCTTGGGGCTTGGAATCGATCGCTCCGGCCCCGAATGGGTCGAGGAAAAGGAAGTAGCCTCCATCCTGGAGCAGTACGATCGGCTTGTCGGGCAACTAGGAGTCCTGGCGCTCGCCCCGCACGACCGCAGAGGGAGAACAACCCAGTTTCCAGCCCATCTTCCTGCGCCGGTCCGGGTCCAGCTCAAGCACCTCCATGACCTCCTCCGCAGCGTGGGACCAGACAACCACATCCAGGAAGTCGTGAGTGATCTCAAAGAAGCGCTCCGTAGCTGTGACACTTCCGACAGCGCGATTCCCGCTGCGGAGTGGCAGCTCACACTCTCTCTCTTGGCGACTGCGTACGCCTGGTTGTCCGCCGGACCCGCCTACAGCTTCTCCGAAGACGATCGCAAGAACGTGGCAGCTGCGTACGGACTTCTGTCCGCCTCCTCGAAGACGGACGACGAGGCGATCGTGGCAGGTGTCGCGTGCCTGTACGGAGTCATCCTTCTCCATTTCCTGTGCTGGGTCTCACTGAGCGGCAAACAGGACGCGCGCGACAGCTCGGGTTCACTCGTAGGGCTGTTCTGTCCGGCGCTTGGGGCTCACCCAGCCATGTTCGGCACAACCGAGCAGGCGCAACAAGAACTGGACGAGTCTCGGGCAGTTCCGGGAATTCAGGACATCATGGGGGCCTTCCTACTCAGCGTCGTGTTGATCAAGACCAGCCCAAGCCCTGGTGTGGCAGTCACATCTGAGACGCTTCTCGATGCTCTTGCGAGCGTGAGCCGGGATGTCCTTGTCTCGTTGGGGTTCTCCATGTACGAGGCAATTGCCAGTACGCTGGCACAGAGGCGTCACGCTGAGGCAGACGAGGAAGCCGGCCTGGATCTTGACACGTTGCATCACACACTCCCACCCTTCTTCTTGAGTCACCGGAACGCGATTCTCGCAGTCACGGAGCAGCTCATGGGTGCCTGCCAGTGGCAGAAGGCACGGAAGTGGCTTGCGCTCTTTCGGAGATGTGAGACCCTTAGGCTTCCCACACTCGGACTGCTGCGCGAGCTGGAGCAATCCGTCGCCGAGCAGGGCGAACAGGACGGAGAGAACGTGATCCCGAGGGGGCACCTCTCAGCTGAGTTGGGGGCCGCAGTCGATGAGCTCGTGAAGGCAATGCGAGATCAGGACGACGCCATCCTGCGAGGACTCAACCAGCAGACTCGGCTCGCTGCCCGGCTGGAAACGACGATCGACGTCCACTTCAAGGGGTCAGCGGAACGCGCGTCGTACCTTTCTGACTGTTGTGCGCAGTTCGTCTCCGGAGCGGCACGTTCTGCTGCGATGCCGGAGGAATCTGCCTTCCAGCTTGATGTCGCACTGGGCGAGCTCCATGACGAGTTCGGCTTCCTGCTCTTCTTGGGAATCCTGTACGGAGCCGAACCGCCGTATTGGTCTGCCTTGAAGGCAGGCATCGAGGCTGCTGGCGCTCGCATCTATACACAGGCAGCTGGCGGAGTCTCGGACGAGCTGGAAAGCGGTATCCCTCTACTGGACCTACTGGGCTTCGAGGGCACGGACGACTACTTGCGGTGCGCGGGAGCTGCGTGTGACAGGGTCTCGGGAATCCTTCACGGCGATCCGGCCCCTGGTGTCGCCGGAGACCTCAGCGCTGCTGTGCAGCAGATTAGCCGCTTCAGTGGGCTGCCCGGGGCAGCCGCACTCTCGCTCGCGCTCGGGAGCACCTACTTGGCGGAGGGGAGGCGACGCTACAAAGAAGGCAAGACCTACGAGTTGCAGCGACAGACCCAAGAAGCCTTGACCAGCTACTCGCTGGCCATCGGAAGCTTCACAAAGGCACTGACTTCTCCCGCTCTCGACCTGGTGGACCTGGGATGGCTGAGGCTCGCGCAGCTTCGTGAGGCACATGCGGCGACGGGTCGGTTCCTCGGGCGTCTGGCGCTCCGCAACGTCGTGGAGTCCCTAGCAAAGGCGGTCCAGGATGGCACAGCAGAAGGATGGCTGTTCGCCGGGACTAGCAATCAGTTCATAGAAGCCCGAGAGGAGCTTTCCAGGGAGTGCGACGAGGCTCTCACGCTTGCAGATGCCCGAGCGAGAACAGCAGGACGTGATCGCAGACGTCGGAGGCAGGCAAGCGCGTTGTTGCTCTGCCTTGCCGCCGCGGTCGGAGTGGTTGCGAACCGCGGAACCAGGGGCTGGCTTGCCCCTGTTACTCTATCTGAGGTTCTTATCGACGTCGCTGGGACAGCCAGTCTATCGCTACTGCTCTGGCGTATCTTCACATCCCCGAGCGAGCCGTAGGTTCCTCGCTCGCGGGCCTTGTCGTACTCCCACCAGGGTACGGCGGGCCATCACCACTCCGCCGCCGCGACCTCAGTTCTCTGATCGGTCCCCCAGGCTCCACGCGGACTGAAGGCTAACACCGATCCTATCTATGTTCTCGCCCTATTCCCGAGACAGACCCGAGGCTCACCAACGGAGAACTAGCGACAGTACCGCCATCTAGCGGTCACTTCAGGACGCCAGCAGCTCAACGCCAAGTATCCCCGCACCCCTGTAGTATTGGTCTTGGCGAGAGGCACACGGCTAGAATGGCTGCAGCAGCAGATCACTCGTGGGCGTGTCGGTCAGGGATTCGGGTCAAGCAACTGCAGGAGGTGCTGATTGACCAACGAAGGGCGGATTGCAGCGCTCAGAGCTCAGCTTGAGCGCACGGGCGACGAGATCGAAGCAGCGGGACGCGAACCCGAACTCAAGGAACGCGCTCGCATGCTGGCTACGTGCCCCCCTCCGGAGTTCCTTGCAGACGTACTTGAGGTCGACCCTCTGAGATCCGAGAAGCTATGCGACTACTACATATACCTCTTCGCCAGTTTCGAGAGCCTGAAGCGGCAGGAACAGGATGCGATGAGCAGGGGCAAAAGAGCCCACAAGAAGTGGCTGGCTTCACACTACGCACCGACTGATGCGCAGAACGCCCGTCGCTACGCAGTCAGGATCGCCGAGCAGATTGCAGTGTCTGGAGTCACCGCGGGACTGATTTGGCTTGGCAAGACCCTGATCGAGAACTGGCCACTCGGCTATCGATTCGCCCCGCCAGCCGATGAGTAGTTCAGTGTCCGACTTCACCTGCCTGCGACATCAGCGCTCGTTGAGCGGCTTCTTCGGGACTTTCGATGGACTCATCTGTCTCAGCCGCCCTTTGAATGCTCTCCGCACCGAGATGGGCGCTCGTATCCTGAATCACGAGCTGTCGCACTTCTTCCAGAACTACTTCACGGCATCAGGCCTCTCCTTCTTCGGTATCGTCGCCCTTCTCAATCGCTGCCTGCAGGACTTCCTCTCAGAGTCCCCTGAGGTAGTCCATAGCCCCATGATGGAGTGGCTACCCAATAGCGGGTGTCTGCGCATGGATGGACACTCGCTCAGTGCGTACGATGGTGCTGCTAGGCTCCTCATGCAGCTTGGGACAGCGAGCAACTCAAGCCGCGTGATTCGCAATCTCTGCTTGCAGTCCGATTCAGGTGCGACGGCTGCCGCAATCCGTCACGGGAAGCTGGCACTAGACGCCGATTCAGTAGCAGTTCGCGTCGGGGATTCCTTCTCTTTACCCATCGACTACCAGGCCATTTGCGAGTCCATGGCCCTCGCCCAAGAGCTGAGTTTCGCTGGTTCATATCGAGTCAGAAAGGACCACAGTGAACGCCGCCCTCTGACGACAGCTGAGGGCAGCATGGTGCCGCAAGCAATCGCCAGTTGTATGACAGGGGGATTACTCTATGAAGTCAGCAACCTACAGTATACGTTCCCCCTGCTACTGCTCCTGCAATCAGGGTACAACGCTGTGGAGTCGGTTCTCCTGACGACTCTGATATCGTTCATCGCCCTGTGCAGTCACTTCGTGCTCCCAGGCGTAACCCAGCTTGGAGCCGCACGCCCGACGTGGTTCGGTCGAACGGTATCGAGAACGTACGTCCACCTGCTGGATTGCGCACTCCGCGATCGATTCCTCGATAACCTGAACCTGCTTTCGTCGCCAGCCATCGCAAAGGAAACGACTGCCCGGTACCTTGACAGGTTCACAGGCCAAGGCACGGTCAGTCTCTTCAGCGACTCGCAGGCAGCGCTCGTCGAGGTCCTTTCGGCTCTGACAGCAGAAAGCGCCAGCTCTGATTGGCTGGCTACCTATCATGCCCGCCGGTGCAATGATGCAGTAGCTCTTGCGCATTGGCTCCAGGAAGCGCCGCTAGCCGAGGGCCTTGCCACCATCATGAACCCACAGGAGTACCTAATCGCGAACGGCGCAATGCCCGTGGCGTTCGCGGAATCCGAGTTCGTCAACCTGGGTGCATTGCCCCAGACATCCTGGGAAGAAGTGATGATGGCCACCCTAGGACTACACGCCGGAAGATGCGTCCTACTAGGGAGGGATGAGTTCTCTGAGGCACTTGGCCGGACTGACCTCTACCAAAAGGCCCTGACCGCCCGTTTCCTCGTGCCGTATGGCGTTCGTGTGCATGGGTGGACCATGGCGGAACCCCCTCAGGATCTCTGAGTGCAAGGGGCGCAGCACTGGGCGCCGGGATCGCATGCTCCATCCTGGGCTCTGCGCATGCCGTGGCGGCATTCGTCACCAGTTAGCTGCGGTCACGCGCGTTCTCTGATCGGTCCCCCAGGCTCCAGCAGACGCAGGACGCGCCCTTCCTGTCGTCGTCTCTCTCTCTCTCCCCAGCCGGAGGCGTCGAAGGGGCAGGTGCACCCCGGGCAGGGACTTCTGCAGTCACTGGACCGGTTTGCGGGGAGCAGATCACCGGCGACACGTCCGTGACGCCGAGTTCCGGTTGTCCTAGTAGGCAACCACGTCTGGGCAGTCGCGAAGGAGGGTGAGACAGTGGAAGGGGAGAAGAGCGCCGGCAAGCTCTCAATCTACATCCCGGAGGGGAAAGCCGATGAGCGAGCGGCCCTGCTTGTTCGACCAGACAGGTCCCAAAGGGATTGGATCATTGACTCTACGCGCTACGAGCCAGTATGCTAAGATAAGTCGAGGGAGCGTGTGAATCGGCGAAAGCCGCGTGGGCTCCAGCGCCTAGGCTGAGTGCGTCTGAAGCTACCGCGGAGAACGGGGAGGCGACGCTGGAATGGGACCGCCGTGACCTGTGGCGTGATTCCGATGTTGCGAGCGCGTAAGGAGGATCTCATGAGAAGGGCATTCTCGGTCGTTGCTTTGCTGGTATTGGCCGTCTCCCTCTGCGCCGTGGGCCAGCAGACTCTCGAGGCAGTCCTGGCCCGCGGCAAGCTGGTAGTCGGTGTCAACGCGGCGTTGCCTGGTTTCGGCTACCTGAATGCAACGACCGGGCAGTTCAGCGGCTTCGATGTCGACTACGGCCGGGCCATCGCCGCAGCAATAGGAGTGGGAATCGAGTTCGTCCCCTTGACCGAAGGGGAGCGCTTCACGGCGCTGCAGACCGGCCAGATCGATGTCCTGATTCACAACACGACCTGGACGCTCACCCGCGATTCCAGGGAAATGGGGCTGGATTTCTGCCCAACGACGTTCTACGACGGTCAGGGGTTCCTTGTTCGCAGAGCTGATGGCATCAGTTCGATCAGCGACATGGACGGAGCTACGGTCTGTATGACCTCAGGCACCGGCACCGAGGGGAACCTGGCCGACGCTTTCCGGGAGCGCGGATTGGAGTTGAGAGCCCAGGCGTTTTCCGATACAGAAGTGGCGTTTGCAGCCTACGAAGCCGGAGCCTGTGACTGTTTCACGAGCGACAAGTCCCAGTTGGCATCACTTCGGTCCACGGCCAGCGTCCCGGACGATCACACGATCCTACCGGACACAATCACGAGAGAACCGCTGGGCCCGGTGGTCCGCCACGGTGACGACGAGTGGTTCGATATCGTCAAGTGGGTCGTGTTTGCCACTTTCTTCGCAGAGGAGTACGGAATCACGCAGGCCAATGTGGCGACGTCTGAAAGCAGCAACCCGGAGGTTCGCCGCTTCCTTGGCATCGAAGGGGGCATGGGGGCGAAGCTTGGCTTGACTGAGGACTGGGCCGTGAATGCCATCGCAGCGGTCGGCAACTACGGGGAACTCTTCGCGAGACATCTCGAGCCCCTGGGCATCAAGCGCGAGGGATCGCCTAACGCTCTGTACACGGAAGGCGGGCTGATCTACAGTCCGCAATGGCGGTAGCCAGGCGTCGGACCGGCCGATTAGGCGCATGATGAGCGATAGGATGCAGCCTGTGAATCGCTCGAGCACCGTTGTTCGCGGTATTGTGTCGAGGGAGTGAGTGTTTCGCCCGAGGGTGATTCCTTCTCATTCGCTGCGTCTCTGGCGCGACACCCGCGTTCTGCGCGTCGTGGGCCAAGCCGTCTTCCTTGCAGCGGTCGCTGCCGGCGCGTGGTGGCTTCTGGTCAATCTACAGGCCAATCTCAGGTCATCCGGCCTGAACCTGAGCTTCCGCTTCCTCCGGCACACGGCAGGGTTCCCCATCTCCGAGGGCATCCGCTACAGCCCGACTGACAGCAACGGCCATGCTTTCTGGGTTGGCTTCGTAAACACAGCTCGCATCGCAGCCATCGGAATCGTGCTCGCCACCGTGGTCGGGGTGCTCGTCGGTGTTGCACGCTTGTCGGCCAACTGGCTCGTCAGGAAGCTCGCCGCACTCTACGTGGAAGCGATTCGCAACATTCCCTTGCCCGTTCAGCTCTTCTTCTGGTACTTCGCCGTGATTCTAACAGGGCTTCCAGCGGCCAGCAACAGTATTCGCCTACCTGGCGCGATCTATCTGAGCCGGCGCGGGCTATGCATGCCGTGGCTGATCCCTACGGCGTCGTTCGCCACTTGGCGATGGTTTCTGGTCGGGGGCGCGGTCTCGGCGGTCGTGGTCTACGCTTTCCGACGCCTCCAACTCAAGCGCATCGATCGGCCGGGGATTCCCATCCTTTGGTCAGTGGCGACGCTTCTCCTGGCGGGTACAGTGGGGTGGTGCATCACGGCGGGGCGTCCATTGGCGCTCGACGTTCCCGTGTTTGAGCGGTTCAACTTCGAAGGAGGCATCTGGCTATCGGCGTCGTTCCTAGCACTCCTTGTTGGTTTGACCACCTACACCGGGGCCTTCATCGCAGAGATCGTCCGGGCCGGGATTCAGGCTGTCGACAGGGGACAGGTCGAGGCTGCCAAGGCGCTAGGCCTGCGCAGGAGGAACCTCCTTCGATTGGTCGTGCTACCCCAGGCCATGCGGGTCATACTCCCCCCTCTAGGAAGCCAGTATCTCAGTCTGGCGAAGAACTCCAGCCTGGGGATCCTCATCGGCTACTACGACCTCCTAAACGTCAGTACGACCATCTTCAACCAGACAGGTCGAGCGGTTGAGATGATGTTGCTGATAATGGGCAGTTACCTGTCTCTGAGCTTCTTGTTCTCATTCACACTGAACTACTACAACCGACGCATGCAACCGGTGGAGAAGTAGGAATGCCCGACGACATCGGAATCGCCCCCTCAGACAACGTCCAGCCGCTGCCTCCAGTAGACGGAATCCGCGCTCTTCGGTGGGCAAGACAGAACCTCTTCGGCAGCTGGTTTCATACGGTCCTCACGTTGGCGTCGGCTGCGCTCGTCGCGACGGTTGCCTTCGGTCTCATTCGTTGGGCGATCCATGAGGCACGGTGGGAAGTCATCCCCGCCAACCTCAAGCTCCTTCTCGTGGGCACCTATCCCACTGATCAGATGTGGCGGGTCTGGATGACTCTGTACTTGGCTGTCCTCTTGCTTGGGTTCAGCGGCGCGCGCCGAGGCGGCTCGATCCGACGAATCTCCGAAGTCGCAGCCGGCGCATCCATTCTGCTAGGCATCCTCCCTCTTTCTCTCGGCGTCCGGGTTTGGATTCTCGGCACAGCCCTCTCGGTCGCGATCGGCTTCGGGTTGGGATGTCTGACCCTCCGCAACGGAGGCAGCTCGGTCAAGCGTGTAGAGCTTGCCGCTTGGCTCCTCTCCGTTCCGGCGAGCGTAATCCTGCTGAACGGCGTGGGCGGGATCCTTCCCGTGGTTGAGGCGCGAGCGCAATGGGGTTTCCTCCTCAACCTACTCGGCGCGACGGTGGGCATCTGCCTTTCACTGCCCCTGGGAGTCCTTCTCGCTCTGGGACGCCGCAGCCAGCTTCCAGCGGTTCGCTGGGTCTGCGTCGCATACATTGAGATCATCCGCGGGGTCCCTCTCATCACCCTGCTGTTCATGGCCAACATCATGCTGCAGATCCTCTTGCCTGATAGCATCCGCATTGAGCTCGTTGTCCGCGCCATGCTGACAATCACCGCCTTCTCGGCCGCCTACATGGCGGAGAACGTGCGCGGGGGGTTGCAGGCAATCCCCAAGGGCCAGCGTGAGGCCGCCCATGCGCTTGGACTCAACAGCATTCTGACGACGGCGCTTATAGTCCTGCCGCAGGCGATACGAGCGGTCATCCCCGCAATCGTTGGCCAGGCTATTGCGCTGTTCAAGGATACGACCCTGTTTGGATTCATCGGAATCCTCGAGCTGTTGAGTGTGTCGCGAAGCGTCGCCGCGAACCTGGAATGGCGTGGGACTGTCTTCGAGCTATACGTCTTCATCGGCCTCTTGTTCTGGATCCTCTGCTATTCGATGTCCTATGTGGGTCGCAGAATCGAGAAGGCGCTGGGGGTAGGGCAGCGCTAGAAGGGAGAAGTGCATCCGTGTCCAACGACGCAGGAATCATCATCTGTCGCGATGTGCATAAGTGGTACGGCAGCTACCACGCCCTCCGCGGGATCAGTCTATCAGTGAGAAGAGGCGAGGTCATCGTGATCTGCGGCCCTTCCGGTTCTGGGAAGTCGACATTCATTCGGACGATCAACCGGCTGGAAGAGCACCAACGAGGGCAGATTCTCGTGGATGGAGTGGAGCTAACCCACGACCTGCGCAGCGTCGAAACCATCCGGCGAGACGTCGGGATGGTCTTCCAGCAGTTCAACCTCTTCCCCCATCTCACCGTGCTGCAGAACGTCTCGCTGGCGCCTATCTGGGTGCTCAAGATGAGCAGGCGCAAGGCCAGTGAGATCGGCCTGCGTCTCCTCGAGCGGGTCGGCATCCCCGAACAGGCTAGCAAGTTCCCCAGCCAGCTCTCCGGCGGCCAGCAGCAGCGAGTGGCCATCGCTCGCGCATTGGCGATGACTCCGAAGATCATGCTGTTCGATGAGCCGACCTCGGCCTTGGACCCGGAAATGATCAAGGAGGTGCTCGACGTGATGAAGGCGCTGGCAGTCGGCGGAATGACGATGATTGTAGTCACACACGAGATGGCCTTCGCTCGTGACGTAGCGGACCGAATCGCCTTCTTTGATGCCGGCCAGCTAATCGAGCAGAGCCCTCCGGGACAGTTCTTCGCCGCCCCCCAGCACGAACGCACCCGGCGCTTCCTCTCTCAGGTCCTGCAGTAGGAAGCAGCAGCGCTCTCTGGCCCAGCCTCCGAAGGGCTTTTCCTGCCTTCGTTTCATCCACCTGCTCCAACGGACGTGAGGTTCCTTGGTGGAGAGCTGCCATTCGAACCGCAACGCGGTTCAGCGGGACAGCAACCTCGACTGCGGAACCTTGGCCGACTCTGGCGTTTCTCACGCCGGATGCAGGTGGGCTAGACTACCGTGGGATACGGACGTTCGGAGGTGGGCCAGATGACGACGTACGAGCTTCTTGCCACGGTCGCCGGCCTGGGAGGACTGCTAGCGGCGATTGGGGGGCTCGCCGTGGCAGCGGTGTCGCTCCGGCGGACCCGCAAGCTGGACTCCCAACAGTCGGATCTCCAGATGAAGCAGGTCGAGCTCACCGAACTGCAGCTTGAGCTGACCAAGAAACAGGCAGCTGCAACTGGCCTGACCGCCTCCGGGCTGAGTGCGGACGTGCGAGTTACGCTAGAGGGCTTCTCCCCGAAGTGCAGGTTCGTCATTACCAACTGGGGCGAGGCGCCCGCTCGAGATGTCCGACTTGAGATCACGTCGCTCAATAACCGGCCCAGCCCTCTTGTCAGTGGAGACTGTGACGAGAAAATGCCGATCCCAACTCTGGCAGTCGGGGCGCGGTGCAGCCTGTTGGCAGCGATCACGTCCAGCACGGGGACTGTATTCAGAGCCTCGTGGGAGTGGACGAACCCTGACGGTGCAAGGCAGCGACGTGAATCTCAGCTTACTCTGCCCTAGACCGCCATGCGACCTGGCCAATCGCTGCTACGGCACCGGATTGAATGAAGACAGTATTGCTCGACGGGAACGTCTACGACGAACTGGCGCGGGACTCTGCGATACGAGCGGACCTATCTGATTGCGTAGCACGTGGACTGCTGCGTGTGATCTGCACGCCAACGATAGAGCGCGAACTCGAGAAGTCACCGCTTCGTGGGATCCCCGACTGGTTCCCTGTGCACCATGAGCTTGAGTCTGTCAGCATTCTTCCCTTCCGCCTTGGCGAAACACGCCTTGGGCGAGGCGATGTCTACAGAGCTCATCGCGGCGACTCCCAGCAGCGACCGGATGCGGAGATCGCAGACGCGGCCGACACCTACGCTGACGTATTCGTTACCCAGGATAGGCGGTGCAGAAGGCGGGCTCGGAATTACGCCACGAAATGCCACACGCTCGGCTTTCGGGATTTCAGGGCATGGCTCCGCAGTCTTCGCGGTGGCGACGTGGCCTAGCGTAGCTGATCACGAGCGCCGGGTCGTGCTGCTCACGACTCAAACCTTGTTTCTTGATGTCTGGTGCAGCGGCCGCCAGGGTCTCGTCTTCCCTCTTGCCATTCGTGCTCTCTATGCCCGGGGCTCTGTCCGGACTCTGCGGGCCGGATTGGCGCACTCGTCACCACTCAGCAGCGGCCACACGCGTTCCATGATCGGTCCCATAGGCTCCACAACAACCTCGGAAGTCACGTCTGCATGCGAATGTCCCGAACTCGACGTTCTCGGACTGTTTCGCTCCAATCTGGGTGGCGGCGTTGGCATCGCAGTTCTCTGGTGGGCGGGGCTCCCGTCGTTTCGCGACTCGTTGCGAGGACCCTTTGCCTCCGCTATCCTCATCTCGGCATGACAGGCGCCACCGCCACCCAGCCGCGGGGTGGCGGTTCCCTTTCAAGGAGGGCGGGATGGTCGTGAAGGCGCTCGTCATCGGGGTCTACTTCGCTCTACTCATCACCATCGGTCTCCTCGCCAAGCGGCGCGCGAGAAAGGGGAGCGAGGACTTCTTCCTCGCGTCGCGGTCGCTCTCGCCTGGCCTCCTCTTCCTGACGATGGCCGCGACGAACTTCAGCGCGTTCACCGTCTTTGGCTTCTCCGGCGCGGGGTGGCGGATCGGATATGCCTTCTACCCGATCATGGCGTTCGGGACCGGATTCATGGCCCTGATGTACCTCGTCCTGGGCCGGCCGGTCTGGCGCCTGGGGAGGGAGAAGGGGCTCGTCACGCCGCCGGAGCTCGTGCTCGACCTTCTCGGGAGCCGGTCCCTGCGGTACCTCGTCCTTGCGGTGATGGTCGCGTTCACGCTCCCCTATCTCGCGATGCAGCCGATGGCCGCGGGGTACGCCCTCGAGGAGCTACTCGGCCTCCCCTACGCGATCGGGGCGGCCGCGATGACCTTGATCATGCTCGGCTACGTCCTTCTCGGGGGGCTGCGGGGGGAGGCGTGGGCCGACGCCTTGCAGGGCGTGCTGATGCTCGTCTTCCTCTCCGTCGCCCTGGGCGTGGTGGCCGGCCAGCACGGCGGTTTGACGGCGGCGAACCGCGCGGCAGCGGAGGCCTTCCCGGCGCACTTCTCCCGCCCTGGGGCAGGAGGGGCCTTCCCGCCTGGGATCTGGTTCGGCTACCTCCTGCTGTGGCTCTTCTGCGACCCGATGTTCCCCCAGCTCTTCCAGCGGTTCTACGCGGCGCGATCCGGCCGCGCCCTCTCCTGGACGGCGACGCTCTATCCCCTGGTCACCGGCGGGCTCTTCCTCCTGCCGGTCGCGATCGGGGTGATCGGCCGCCTCTCCTTCCCGACGCTCGAGGCCGGAACCTCCTCGGACCGGATCTTGCCCCTCCTCATGGGGCAGGCGCCGGGCGCGGTGGAAGCCCTCGTCGCCGTGGCCGGCCTGGCCGCGCTCATGTCGACCCTGGACTCCCAGCTCCTCTCGGTCTCCTCGATGGTCAGCCGGGACGTGGTCGAGCCTCTCCTCGCTCGGCGTGGGCGAACGGCGGTGGGCGGGGCGTGGACGACGAAGGGGATCGTCGCCCTGCTCGCGGGAGCGGGGCTCCTGATCGCGCTCCGCCCCTCGCAGACCTTCCTCGGGATCGCGACCGAGGCATTCACCGGGCTCGCCGTCCTCTTCCCGACCTTCCTCGCCGCCCTCTACTGGCGAAGAACGACGCCTGCCGGCGCGATCGCCTCCATTCTCGTCGGGGAGGGCCTCGTCGCCGGCTACCACTTCGGGCTCCTCCCCCGCTTCGGCACCCTGCCCGTCGTCCCGATCGTGACAGGGGCGGCCCTCGTCCTCGTTGGGGTGAGCCTGCTCACGCGCCGGTCGCGGGAGGCACGGACGGTGCCCTTCCGCGTCCGCCCCCTGGGGCTCCTCGCCGCGGCCGCGTGCCTCGGGCTCTTCGTGCTCGCGAACGACGTCTGGGCATGGGGGGACGCCCGCCTCGGTCCGCTCGGCTTCCCGTGGTGGGTCTGGTACTCGCTCGGGCTCTGCGTCCTGACCTCGGTCCTGTTCGGTGCGATCGGTCGGTGGCTCGATCGAAAGGAGGGAGGGGCGGTTCCCCGCGATGGTTCCGGTTCGCTCGGTGCCTAGGGAGCGGGCGAGGTCACGAGCAGTCGGTCGCCGAGTTCGGTCCGCCACCGGGCAAGGCCGCCGAAGAGGGCTCTCGCCCTCGTGAACCCCTGCTCCCGCAGGGCCTGGGCGACCGACAGAGCGTCGCCCGTCCCGTCATAGAGGAGGATCTCGACGTCCGTCGGCAGGCCCTCCGCCCAAGAAGAGAGCCGGTCAGGCGCGACGTTCACCGCGCCCGCGAGGTGAGCGAGCGCGTACTCCTCCGGAAGCCGAAGGTCGACGAGGACGAGGAAGCTCTTCCGCAGCACCAGGGGGTCGAGGGCTGAGACGGCGGAGGGAGCCCCGCTCGCGGGGAGCGTGTCGGGGGAGAGGAAGCGCTCGTCCGAGGCAGGGCCGGACGCGAGGAACTCGCCTCCGACCTGGGCGATCCAGCCGCGCAAGCCTCCCTGTAGAAGCTCGATCCGGGCGAGGCCGGTGGCCTGGAGCGCCGTGGAGGCTGCGTCGACGAGCGTTCCCTCCTCATCGTAGAGGACGACCGCGGCGTCACGCGGGAGGAACGTGATCCAGTCGGGCATCTCGGCGTAGGGCAGGCTGAGGGCACCGAGGAGGTGCCCGGCCGCGTACGCCTCCGGTGAGCGCAAGTCGACGAGGACCCGGATCCGCGGCGCGAGGGAAGTCGGCGCGACGAGGTGCTCGGAGCCGGTCGCGCCGACGTAGAGCGTGAGGCGGGGCGTCGCCGGGTCGTTCGAGCGGACGACGATCGACTTGCGTTCTCTGCCGACGCCCGTGACGAGGTAGCTCACGGTGAGAGCGCCCGACTCGCCCGGCCCAAGCGTGCCCTTCTCGAACGTCGCCTCCGTGCACGAGCACTCCGTTGCCAGGGACAGGACAAGGGGCGCGTCTCCCGCGTTCGTCACGAGAAAGGCGTGGGTGAGGGCGCTCCCCAGGGGGACGGGCCCGAAGTCGCGCCAGACCGTCTCGACCAGGATCCGCGGCGCGGCGAGGGCGGCTCCGCTCACGATGACGAGGGCCAAGAACAGGGCCGTCACGGCCCGCTTCATTTTTGGCCTCCTTGTTCTCCCTGGGGCGTCGGCACTCAGAAGTCCCAGTCGGGCTTCGGATCCGGAAGTCGGAGGACCCGGTCGAGGTCGGTTAGGAGGTCGGGAGGCCCCGCGAGGTCGTCCGTCCAGGAGAGGCTCGTCGCTGGGCGGACGCCGAGCCACAG
>Ga0315289_10008176_pt1 | contig 15153 bp, 17 predicted proteins | sample YL17G11_40_MG_FD_203452 | JGI IMG/M metagenome (GOLD analysis project Ga0315289, IMG submission 203452) | Sediment microbial communities from Yellowstone Lake, YNP, Wyoming, USA - YL17G11_40 | ecosystem: Environmental > Aquatic > Freshwater > Lake > Sediment | place: USA: Wyoming | collected... | reverse complement strand
TTCAGTATGGAGGAACAGCCATCAGGGTGATGACACACCCTAAACTTCTAAAATGGGATGGAATGAAGTGGCAGCCTAGAAGGGCAGTGACCCACCAACCAATGAACACTCCAGAAGCTAGAATCCCCTGTCTTCAGGCAGGGGAGTGTCAAATCGACAACCTCAGCAATTCTACCCCGAATATATGCTAAGCCAATACCCTTATCCAGTTTAACACTGGTGGAACTTAATTTCGCCATTGACTCATTGCGACTCACCGATCTCAGGGTCAACTCCACTAGGTCGTTTCGGTTTTTGTCTATGGTGCCAGAGTTGTCGATTGCTTTGATAGTGATTTCAGTGTTTTTATCGAGATCTATGAAGCCTGATGGGGAGACTATCAAGAGCTTCGTTGCCTTAATGGTTTGGGAAGTCACGTATAGGGAGACAGAAACAGTAAGCAACAGGATCAATACAGCCAACGCAATAAATATTCTATTCGAGAGAATCCCTTTCAAGAAATCACGTTCCAGTCAGCAGACTCGATCAATAGGCAGATGAGAACAAGTCTATCAATGGTTGATAGACAAATAGGATGATAGTTGATTTTATTTAATGTTCTGGTATCTCTAGAAAGAAAGTGCAACAAGAATACGCGCAAGAAAGACGTGATACCTGTTGTTGAGAAGGCAGGAAAGGGAGACTCTTAGTCTTTTATTGCTTCGAGTAAACTGGCAACACTCCAGAGCTTTACTCGAGTGTATTGGGGCATGTTAGGATCTTGTGAGATGTCATCCAGTATCGCTATTGCATTTGAGGCTCTCACACCTAGGCTGTGTTCGGGAAACTGCAGGGAATCCATTGCGTTTTTCGCAGCCCTTCTAATGTTTCGGGGGGTCGTATTATCTTGGGATACCTCGCCTAGTACACCCAGAGCCTGCTTGATTCGAGACTCAAATTCTTCTCTTTTCTTTGACTTGGACACGCCCTTGACCCCACCTTATATATTCGTAGAAGAAATCATCTAGTGATCCAGCCTAAAACTCTTCCTAATGGTTCTTTTGTCTGGTGGTAAATCTTGGGTTCTGAATTGAAGAAGATGTCTGAGCTTCTCAAGTCAGGCGCGACCATGCTTTCAGAGACTTGTCCGGAATGTGGTTCTCCCTTGTTCAGGGTAGGAAAGGAGATCATTTGCGCAAAATGCAACAGACAAGTGGTTATAGTCAAATCCACCGAGGAAGAAGGCAAGATCATGGGTGACAGAGTGCTCCAAGAGCTTGAACAGACCCTACTTTCCAAGATCAAAGAAATAGACGGGGCAATCAGGTCTGAAAAAGATCCTGATAGACTTGGTCAATATGGTAAAGCATTGTTAACTTGGCTTGACGCCTTTGAAAGAGTTAGAAGACTGAAACCAGACTAGGGCCTGCTTCATTTCAGATGAGCAGCATTTGATGCGTCTAACTGGTTGCAGAGGAGGTTACCAAGATCAGGGTTGTTGAGGAAGTCTTAACCTTAGTAAGAGAGAAGATTCCTGAATTCGGAAGGTTCACAGTTGAGAAAGCTTGCATCGGTCTTGGTTACACTGGTGTGAAGCTGAACTCTGGACATGCTGGTTTGTGCCATACCCTATCACATGAGATGTCTCCGTACTGCTGCCAAGTGAGCGAACGAGCAGGCAACGTAGCAGGTAGCCCCGCAATCGAAATTGCCGACATGGCCAAATCATGGGAAATCAGCGAAAGCGTCTTGGGCTTTGCTGCACTAAGCGCCCTATCCCAGATTTTCTTCGATCTTGCAGGCGATATTTACGACGCCAAATCCTCCAATATTATAGATGAATTAAAGGTAACACCGAATGATGTTGTAGTTATGATTGGAGGCTTGAAGCCTTTCATTCAAATCCTCAAGCAGAGATCTAAGGATCTTTTCATTATTGAACGCAGCTTACTTCTGCGTGAAGAAGGAATGCTCCCAGACACGGCAGCAGAAGAGCTGCTGCCAAGGGCAGATGTCGTTATATCAACCGGTTCAACACTAGCGAACGGGACGATAGACAGAATCCTTACCCTTTCAGAGAACGTGAAAGAGTTCGCCCTTGTCGGGCCTTCCGCAAACGTGATACCTGAACCTCTCTTTAATCGTGGTGTGACCTTGATAGGAGGTGTAAGAGTCCTGAACGCCGATAAGATGATGAAGGTCATCGCAGAAGGCGGCGGCACCCCACAGTTGAAATCCTCCACTGAGTTCATTACTCTTAGAAAGAAAGCTTAAGATCCTTGAAAAGCTTCAAAGGATGAGTGGGATAAATGATCTTTAAGCGATTCCTAGTTGAAAGCTCCAGAAACTTCGCCTATCTTATCGGTGATGAACAATCAAGAGAAGCTGCGGTTATAGATCCGTCAGATGCATTGAAAGAGATTTTTGATGCACTGCAAGAAGAGGAATTGAAGCTCAAATACATATTCAATACGCATTCCCATCCAGATCACACTACCGGAAATAAGGAGCTTGCCACAAAGACAGGGGCCAAAATCGCCAAGCATGAAGCTGCCTTTTCTAGCGGAGATATCATGCTGAAGGATGGCGACATGATTGAACTTGGTACTGTCAAGATACGGACTATTTACACACCCGGACACGCACCTGACAGTATCTGCCTTCTAGCAGATAACAAGCTTCTGACAGGAGATACGCTCTTCGTGGGTGAATGTGGAAGAACAGATCTGCCTGGAGGAAGCTCAGAGAGACTCTATGATAGCCTCTTTGGTAAGCTCATGTTTCTCGATGATACACTAGAGGTCTATCCGGGCCACGACTATGGAGTAAAACCAGATTCCACGCTAGGTTTCGAGAAGACACATAACTACGTCCTTAAGCCAAGAACGAAACAGGAATTCATCAGATTCATGAATGAGTAGACTCAGCCCCTGTCAAGTCCGCCTATACCAAGTATTCCCTCAATGTTGCCTATGGGGACTCTTTTCCCATATCCCATTCTGATCGCTATTCCTTTTTGCTGTAAATCACACTTCTTCAGTACCCTTTCGACTAGCGTATTGTGCATCGGTGAGGAGAGTTCTATTCTTTTTCCGGTCAATCTGTTCATCTCGGCCTTGAGTAACTCCTCGACGAACTCGTCTTGGTATCGTGGTTCACAAATCCATGGCCCCAGCTCATATTCATCTTCAGCGCCGCTTGCCATAATGTATCCTACCATTCTTCCATCAACGCGGGTGGCGAAGCAGTATTCCTTGAATTCATCATAGAATCTACGTAGTACTTTCAACCTATTAGCTCCAAAAAGTCTCTCATCCAATGCAATCAATTCATCTATTGAGTCTTCTGTCAGTCCCTCAACATTCTCGTACTGTGTCTCTCTACCGTGTCCATTCAATACTTGGACGTTGATTTCCGTTAGAAAGCCGAGTCTTTTGTAGAATGTGATTCTGTGAGGGTAACAGTAGAGCTTCGGATATTCTACACCTTTATTCTGCATGTATCGTAGAGCTTCTTTGATGAGCTTCGTTCCAGCACCATGTCTTCTTGATGACTTCGCGACAAACAGATTTCCTATCCATCCAACTTTCCCGAATACTATGGTGGAGACTATTCCGAGTTTCTTTTCATTTTCAACGGCTATGAAGCAACCGTCAGGCTCATAGTCTAAAATACGCGTCAGATCCCGTCTTGTATATCTTATTCCTTCTGATAAGGCAAGATCGATAATGAAATCGAAGTCTGACGGGTTTATCGTTCTGAAGTTCAATTCGGCTTTCTTCTTGAGAATATCCTATGCTTGCCAGCTGTTCTAAAGTTTTGATAATCAGTTATCGAACCGTCACTCTTATTTGAGCTAGCTAGTAGTCCACTAGTACTAAGTGATTAGAAGTGGTCATAGGATACTTACTTCTATCAGCCGCCAGTTTTCTCCTTCTTCTGGACATATACACTCTTTCAAGAAAAGGCTCTTCAAAAAAATCTCTTTGGAGAAGTTCATCGAACTTTGTCCTTTCAACCTTGTGCATATTGGCAGCTTTCTTTGTGTACGTCAACTCATTTCTGAATAATAATTACGCTTTGAAGGATGTCTACTCATACAGCTCAGCTGATTTATCTATTCTATACAAGTTCTACGCCAGCTGGGCTGGCATAGGAGGTTCTCTACTTCTATGGTCCATTATATTAAACGTCATATGCCTGATGTACAGAATCTCGCATAGAACAGACTTCGAGCTGAACAAATCAAGTTACATTTACCTCAACACATTTCTACTATTCATCGTAGCTGCAACCATACTTGCGGATCCCTTTGCTGGTTTGAGCTTCAGGGTTGCTGGCGGGCTTGGCCTTAATCCTCTGCTTCAGTCTCCTTGGATGGCTATTCATCCACCAATAATCTTTCTCGGGTATTCTCTACCATTCTTCCCCCTAGCCTTTTCTCTCTCCAACCTGAGCAAAGGAAAGGATGAACATGCTAGCTCCATCAACTTCTTCATGAAAATGAGCTGGCTTGTCTTCACACTTGGAATAGCCTTGGGTGGAGTCTGGGCTTATGAGGTTCTAGGGTGGGGAGGATACTGGTCCTGGGACCCAGTTGAGACCGCTTCGCTCCTACCCTGGCTCATGCTGACAGCCTACTTTCACACTACACCATTATCCTCACAAGGAAGAAGCTTGACTAGGGAGTTCTCAATCTTCGCCTCATCACTTCTGGTGATTTTCGCAACGATCACTACAAGAAGTGGACTCTTAGAGTCTGTCCATGCTTTCGAAGCCTCTGTCACGGGGACAGCCCTACCATTCATTATGTTATCGATTTATTTGGTAGGATACTTCATCTATCTGAAATGGAAGGTGAACAAGCCCGTCTTCAGACTTTCTATAGTCACAGCATCTAAGGATTCGATCGCGCTAGCAACCGCTTATGTTGCTCTTCTGTACATAACCATGGTATGTCTGTTGGGTATCTCTCTGCCAGCAGTCCGTTCTGTCCAGCTTGGTAGCTCCTACAGTGTGGGGAAAGAATTCTACAATACGTGGCTTCTTCCGCCAACGATACTCTTTGTCGGCGCTCTCATTTGCTGCAATGCTCCAAAGAAAATGAGATCGAAATATTGTGTGGCAGTAGTAATCTTAGCAATACTGTGCGGCTTCATCGCAGCTATTCTTGGGATACCTACGCCCAACCAAATGGCAAATCTTGGCATACCAGTTCTTCTGGTAGCTCTTGCATTCTCGTCATATACCTTCTTAGGAGGCTTGGCTAATCTGAGGAGCAAACGTTTCCTCTCTACGACAGGCAGGAGCTTAATCCATGCCTCTCTGGTTATCATATTACTCGGAGTCTTCTTGAGTTCATCAATGGAAACGAACGACCAGAGAATATTAAAGATTGGAGAAGTCTACTCTGGAGACAATTTCACACTTAAGCTAACTAATCTCACCCTAAGTGGGCCCTCCGGCTCTGTCTATACATACAACGGTACTCTACCAGAGCATTCGTCGTTGGAGTTTGATATTTTGGCTTCTTCACATGGAAGCAGTCATGGTGGCAGACTATGGACGGGTCTGTACACAGTATACGGAATGACTTCTCGTCCATTAATATTCAGATCCCTTCTACGTGATATCTATATCACGGCAGGTTTCTCAGACCAGCTATATCAGGCCATGCTGATCAAATTATCAGCTGGAAAACAATCCCAGTTGACTCAATTCGCGGTACAGGTGAAAGTAATTCCGTTTGTTAGCCTGATATGGATCGGTGTAAGCCTATTCTCTCTTGGTATAGTCCTCTCAATGGTTTATGATCACAAGAGAAAATAGAGAACTAACAGCATAGTTCCACGGCACGATAGGAAGAACAGCTAACTCGTTAAGCCGTAAGGGTGAAAATGAAATGAACGCTGTGAAGCGCGGTTATGCCGTGGAGGCCTTTCCAACGCCTTGCAAGGCGCCTAACGGCATGCAATGGACAGAAGAAGGCCTTTGGGTCATCGACCAGATTCTTGAAGATGCGTACCTTCTGGATGGGTCTGGGAAGATCTTACGTAAGGTTCCTACGGTTACAGAGAATAGTTCTGGAGTGACTGTTGGCGGCGGTTATCTCTGGACAGCTTCCAACGGAAAGACCGAGCTTAGACCTTTCCGCCCTACCGACACTCATGAATCATGGGTTTTGAAGCTGGATTCTCGTACTGGTGAGCTGGTGGCTCGCTTCCCGACACTTGGTGGAAGCAGAATCCATGGGATTGAGTGGGATGATGGTCTGCTATGGGTGACGGCCTTCATCGATCCTCAATCCTTGATGCTTGTAGATCCCAACGATTATAGGGTGGTCCGTAAGTTCCAGGTGAAGATGGATCGACCACACGGACTAGCTGGAGAGGGCGACGGGATTTGGTGTGCCCATACTACAGACAAAGTAATACTGAAGTATGATAAGAACGCTGGCATAGTCACTGATCGTATCGATCTGCGAAAGGATAGTCCAGCACCACATGGCCTATCCATCAGACGTGGTGAATTATGGTGCTGTGACATTGGTGAGAAACGGGGAATCTACCGAATAGTAGTGAATGATGAATAATTTTGGTGACTTTTTTTGCTTCTCTGTTTAGTAATGGTATGGCGAAGGACATACTACACGATGGAGGCATTTTGATTGAAGGAGTATGATTCAAAGAATTTTGATAAACACTTCGCATATGACCAGCGACAACGTAAGCTTCTGTTGGTTGCAGGAGGCATAATTGATGGTTTCAAAGTCAATTGTGAATCTCCAAAGAAAGCACAGAACCTTGCTCACGGATTCAGCTTGAGGAGTCGCAGGCTCGAGAAGAGCGAAGATGTGAAGTACAGACTGAATGTTAAGGTTGACGGAAAGACAATTTACGTGACGAGAAAAGGTCCAATTCAACGATGATTCAGATTCAAAAGTCTTCTAACAAGATGGACCATCTAAAACAAAGCTTAATTTCGCGAATAGAAGCCTCATTCAGGCATAACTCGCTTACGGATACATGAGAGGCGAAACGTAGTGAGATCAAACCCAATTGATAGCTTCAAAGTCAAAGTGTCAGATTTGAAATTCATTGGCAGGAATCTTCAGAGACCAGAGTGCATATTGGCCGAGCCAGATGGCACACTGTGGGCAGCAGACGCCAGAGGAGGCGTGACCAAGATCCTACCAGACGGTACTCAACAGACCATGACTCAGAGCTCTGATCTAAGGTTCTCAAAATCTGATGATCTTGCTTCAAGATTTACGCAAGGAACACTCCCTAACGGTTTAGCGTTCGCTGAAAATGGTGACATTCTCATCTCCAACTTCGGTACTGATCTGTTGGAGGTCATGACACGCGACGGAAAGACAAGAACCCTTTATGATAATATTGAAGGGAAGCCGGTTGGGAAAGTGAACTTCGTGCTCCGTGATTCCAAGAACCGTATATGGATCACAATCTCCACCAAGACGAAGAACTGGGCTGCAGCCTTCAGACCAGAGACCAATGACGGATACATAGCAATTGTGGATAAGGATGGAATACGGGCTGTTGCTGAAGGTTTCCGTTTCACCAACGAAATCAGATTTGATGCCAAAGAAGAGTATCTCTACATTGCTGAAACGACAGGCCGAAGGATAAGTAGGATGCGAGTTCACCCAGATGGGACATTATCTGACAGGGAGGTTTTCGGTCCACCCGACCTTGGACCAGGAGGTTTCCCTGATGGGATTGCCTTTGATTCCTACGGTAACCTGTGGGGCACTCTCATATATGGCGAGAAGATATTCGCTTTAACGCCTGAGGGGGAGCCTCGAATAATCCTTGATGACGGGAAACCGGAGGCTATTGCTAGGCTCGAAAGCAACTTCTTTTCAGGAAGGGTCACATTTGATGATATGCTTGCCTGTGCAAGCAGTGCAGCCCCATGGATGGCAAGTGTAACCTTTGGAGGACCAGATCTGAAAACAGTCTACATAGGTACATTGAAGGGCAATCGGATTCCCTACTTTACTTCTCCGATTGCCGGCCTACCTATGGTTCATTGGAAAAAAAGATAGTGGGAAGTTACAGTTCCCTCCATCAATCTTCGCTCTCTTCTTCCACTGCTTCTTTGTCCTCTTCGTTGCCTTCGCCCAGTTCTTCAGCTTCTTCTTGAAGCTCTTCATCGGTGATCTTGCCAGTAACAAAGAGGATGTCGTTCATCCATTCAGATATCAATGTGTCAATATTCTCGGCTGGAACTACGGGATGTTTCCTAAGTACGGCTTGCAGGTCAGTGAAGAGCGTGTCGAGATCGATACTATCGACCTTTTGTTTTTTTCCATAGGTGAATTTCATCTAGACCACCGATTGGATGTCAAATAACATGTTATTCCAATAGGAACTTAATTCTTTGCAGCAGTCTCTCTTAACACTGTTAAAGCTTTTGACACTTTCGTCTGTGGGTAGAGGTATGGATGGTTATGACAGTAGACGAAGTCTCAGTGTTCAAGTGGTGGCATATTCAATACCGGGTGGTTAACCCGTTTGAGCCAGTCTAGGAGATCTTCAAGCTTGCGCGCGTGATTCTCATCAGCGATCTTATCGTATAGATCAGGGGCTCCTTCCTCTTGACATCTTCTTCTAAGATCATCCTTGAGTTGGTCTTTCAGATCGCTTGGCATCCATACTATCCGCTTTATCCCGCCGTCTGCTCTGAAGAATTTCTTACTTACTATCCACTTCTTAGAGTGGCCTAATATTCCGGGTGTCTGCCCTCCGATTATTCCGGCTAAGGTGGAGAATCTCATGCCCACTGGTGTCTCTTCCTTGAATTCTCGACTGACGATTACTAGCCCGTGGCATTCGGGCAAGTAGATTGAGATACACTCGAAGCAGCCACATGATGTGGTAGGATATATCATAAGGCTGTAAAGGCTTACGCGTTCGGTTTCTCCGTGGGAGGCTTCGCGTACGAATTTGTCGACATCTTCCCATTCTCCTCTATCTTCATTTATGGCTTTACCCTTTGGAATTGGTTGGTTTGCACCGACTCCACCTCTTATCTTGTGTCCTGTTGCTGCATCTGTGTAGGTTACAGTTCCACATAGACCATCTCTTTCAGGGGTTATGACACAGACATGGTTTGGAGCGAAGCTTTGGCAGAGTATGCAGCTGTAGAATTTATTGACATCCTCATCTGACAAGTATGTGACTTTGGCGTCTCTAGAGGAATAGGTGGTCTGAGCTTTTTCTAGCATCTTTCTTACTTTGTCTTCTTCAGTGAATATTGTGACTTGGATCTTTTTGACGAGGCTTGGATAGTCGCTTTTTAGGACGTTTTGTATCATCGTTCCGAAGTGGTGGATCTTGAATCCTTTCTTGAATCCTTCCTTAGATATTCTGACCCATCCCTTATCTCGCTGGGCTATGTGCCAAGTCTCTTCGCCGTAGTTGATTATCTCATGTATGCGGCGTTCGAGCATAGGCTCGAATGTCTTCTCGGTTGATTCCCCAGCAACTTCAATCAGAATGCCGAGGGGGTAAGCTTTCCCTCCTTCCATCGAGTCTATCTCTGGTCCAATCACTGAGACTTTTCCGTCTTCCACATCTTTAGGTTCGGTGATTTGGAGAAGTTCGAAGTAGGGTGTTTTTCCGCCTCCGAATTCAACGTACATCTGTTCCTTTCTGATCCGTTTTCCCTCGAATGCTCGGCTGAAGCCTGTGGGGATGGGAACTTCGATCAGGTGGGTCTTTATTCCTCGAACTTCGCAGGCCTTGGCAATGATCTCCGAGGGGTTCTGTTCAACATTGATTCCCAAGGGTTCTGCAGAAGGCTGATCTGTAACAATGGTTAGACCTAGGGCAGTTGCTCCTAGTCCTAGGGAGATTGTGGGTCCATCAAGTGGTCCCAGCACGACTATGAATGCAGGAACCTTGCCTTTGAGGTAACTTATGATGGCGTCTTTGTCTCCTGGCTTCACTGCTCCGAATGTCAATGCAACCCTTACTGCTAGATTGGCGGCATGTTCTATCGAGGTTAATTCAGGGCCTAAGGGAATAAGAAGAGAGTCCAGCCCCATAGTCAGGTTAGCTCTTGAGGCTTGCTCTGTTATAGGTCCTGAGAGGAGGGAAAGCAATCCTCTTTTTTGGGCTTCCTGACAGATTGTCCGTGCTGCCTCAAGTGTTGGGGCAGTTCCCGCTATGACTGATATGCCAGGGATGTCGCCGTTTACGAGTTTTACTCCAAGCCCTCTTAGTGTTGAGTCTGGTACGAAGCCTGTATAGGGTGGATTGTAGGGCATTCTGTTACCTGCGTATTTTGCAGCTTCAAGGATCTCTATCGCAATTATTGATGCTATTCCTGCTGACGTAGCGTTTTCAATACTGTTTTCTTGCTTGAGATCTAGTTTCAGTTCGTTGAGTATGACTTTAAGGTCTGTGAGTCTTCCAACAGTCTTTCCTGTAATACCGTGATAGATTGGTAGGTTGTAAGCGGTTCCTGGAAAGCCGACAGTTGAATCTTCGCCAAGTTCAGCTATTGCCTGATTAATTTGGTCTTGAGCCTGATCAATGATCTTTGCAGCTCCTATGATCGCTTGCTCCAGCAGACCGGTTTTGCCAGACATTCGAGTTTCGGCCGTATCTTTGTTTTGTGAACCTTATTAAATGACCGTTGATTCTTACGAGGATTCTTGTTTCCCTTTATCGGAGCTCTTTTGCCTCGTCTTTGAAATCACTTCCAGAACCAGTCTGAGCATCTCCTCACTGACAGTTTCGATAGAACGATTTCCATCGACAAGAATCAACTCACCACTCTTCACAAGTTCAAGATACAAGGCGCGAACTTTCTCTTCCAGGTCCAGTCGTTCCATCAAGCTCTTGTCTCTGCGGATCCTCGCTATGGCAATATCTGCTGGGACATCGAGATACATTACTAGATCTGGTCTGGGGGCAAAGTTGTTGACGGATCTTATCCAGTCCGTGCTTACTCCTTGGGCACCTTGGTATGCTATTGACGCGAAGTAGTACCGATCTGAGACGACTATTCTGCTCTGCTGAAGACTCGGCAAGATCTCCTCCTGTACGTGTTGGAATCGATCTGCCGCAAAGAGGAGTGTTTCCATTTCTGGTAGAATCTTCGTTCTATGCAGGAACTCTTCCCTGACAATTCTCCCAAGGTAGTTCTTGCTTGGCTCGGCAGTGTATCTGACATCGTATCCCTTCCTGTGTAGACTGATGCAGAGTTTCTTTGAATGGAGGGTTTTCCCTGCCCCGTCAATTCCCTCTACAACTATGAAGACTCCGCCTCTTGAGCTCAATTTCGGATCACAAGCATACATTATTACGAAGGTTGATCAAGTTCTTATGGTCAATGGTTTAAACTGGTGAGCTACTTACTGACTATTTCTGGTGTTGATGGATAAAGATGAGTAATCCAGGAAGGTACTGGGGTTTCATTAAGGATCCGCTTTATGGATACATCAGGATAACAGAGCAGGAGAAGTTGATAATTGATGCTGAGCCTGTTCAGAGGTTGAGAAGGATAAGACAGCTTGCGGGGGCTCAGTACGTGTATCCCGCTGCAAATCACACTCGTTTTGAACATTCCCTTGGAGCGATGCATCTTGCAGGGGCCGTAGCCGAGAATCTTCCGTCAATCTCCCAAGAATTCGAAAGGGGTCAGGTCCGAGTAGCTGCACTGCTGCATGACGTTGGACATGGACCGCTATCTCATCTGTTCGAACCCCTACTCTCCAAGTATGTTGGGAAGAACCATGAAGATATGTCCTTAAGGATCATAAAGGAGTCAGAGCTTAGTCGATCTCTCGAAAAAGCCGGATTCGCTGCTGGAGAGATCGCGTCTCTGGCGGTGGGACGGCTTGCAGATCCTAGGAAACCCTTCCTCGATCAGATCATTCGTAGTTCTGTCGATGTCGATAAGATGGACTTTCTCTTGAGAGACTCTTACCATACAGGTGCCAGCTACGGCACAATAGACATATTTCGACTGATCTATACGATGGATGTTCTTGACGGTAACCTAGCCGTCGACGCCACAGCACTTTCAACATTGGAGACCTTTCTCCTTGCCAGACTCGAATCATTCAGGGCAATATACTTCCATCGTACAACCAGAGCAGCTCAGATAATGGTCATTAAGGCACTGGAGAAGGCTAAGGATGAACTTCATCTGTTCGAATCTGACTCACTCGAGGACTATTTGCGTCTTGACGACTCTGTTATCTGGGAGATGTTGAAGAATTCCAAGAGCAAAGACATCATGCGGGATCTTGACAATAGAAGACTGATCAAATGCGCATATGAAAAGACCTTCTTTGTTAAAGATCAACTTGTCACTAACATCTTCAACAACGAGTCCGTAAGGACTCAGATTGAGCAGGAGATTGCTGGGAAGGCTGGAATAGAATCTGAGGATGTTACAATTGATGTTCCCTCCCTCCCCTCTGTCCCATATCATTATGCCATAGATATTGAACCGATGAGCATACCGATCTTCCATAAGACCAAGACAGGTGAGAAGACACCTCAGAAGCTCGGAGAGCTTTCACGTATTGTGGATTCGTTAAGGGTCTTCTTGAACATCATACGCGTATACGCGAAAGAAGAGAATAGGGAGCCAGTTACGAAGGCCTCTGTTGACATTCTTGGTGAGGTGCCGATTTCAAACCTCGTCTCTTATTAGCCTCAGACATCTAGTTGAGGTAACGAGCTTCGAGGTGGAAAAGCAGCACTACTCGCAACTTCCTCACATCAGACATGACAGACACCCAAGAAAGCGCATACGAGCGCCTCGAACCAAAGTTTCTATATACGATAAGGCTATGTCTTCGCCAAAATCCAAGGCGTTGTGATTGATGAATACTGTGAAGATCATGCCATGTCTGGACATGAAGGAAGGCAGAGTTGTGAAAGGAGTTCATTTTGCAGATCTACGTGACGCCGGAGACCCAGTTGAAAACGCAAGGTACTACAATAATGAAGGCGCAGACGAACTTGCCATGTTAGATATTGCAGCGTCAGTTGAAGGCAGGAAGAATAGACTTGAATGGGCTAGGAACGTTCTGGCTGTGATCAGTATACCTTTGACTGTTGGCGGTGGAATCTCAACCGTTACCGATGCTGAGCAACTATTCAATATGGGCGTAAGTAAAGTCTCCATAAACACAGCAGCCGTGACAAGACCAGAATTGGTCAAGGAGATCTCCGCCAAGTTCGGCAGGAACAGAGTGATTGTTGCAATAGACGGTAGAAGAAATCCTAGAACGCCCTCAGGTTTTGAAGTTGTCACACATGGAGGAACCAAGGGAGCAGGAATCGATGCTGTAGAATGGGCTAAGAATTGTGAGGCACTTGGTGCCGGAGACCTGCTCCCTACAAGTATGGATAGTGACGGCACCCTCGCCGGCTACGATATTGAATATACTAGGAGGATTTCAGATGCAGTGAGTCTTCCGATAATTGCCTCAGGTGGAGCTGGGAAGCTTGAACACCTTTATGAAGCTGTTGTCAAAGGCAAAGCCAAGACCCTGCTCGTAGCCTCGATCTTCCACTTTAGAAAGTACTCGATCAGGGAAGCCAAAGAATATCTTAGGAAAAAGGGAATCAGTGTAGACCTCTAGTAAACTTCGAATGTTCCAGCTCTAGCTTATGAAACCGTGGCTTATCCGCTGGTCAGGTACTACTTCGAGCGCGCACTAACAGTTATCTAGAACCGTCTCCAGTTGGCACTGCATGATCTCTTTTCATGTGATCCTCAAGAATCTTCACGTAGATACGAAAAGCTTCAGTCTCAGGGAAGCTGGAGTGGAAAGAGACCAGGCTCATCTTTCCATAACGTACTGCAAGTCTCTCTGATAGGGCTCTCGCGGCAACAAGATACTTCCCTCCAAGAAGCACGGAGGATTTTCCCACCCTCTCCTCGCCTGTGACCGGCATCGAAAACGCAACAGTTCCAAGCTTCATCTCTCCTTCGTAGAAGAGCGCGAAGACAGCATTCTCCAGCACTAGAAGTCTAAAGTGGAAAGTGACACCACTGTGTTCACGCGTACTCCCAACAAAGCTCAATCTCCTTTTAACCTCGCAAGAAATATCTTGTGAGTTCAGACTTAAGAGATACACCAATTCTTCTGTCTGGTATGTGAGAGGCTTGAGGATCGCGGTACTTTCAGATATTCACTCCAATCTTGAAGCGTTGGAGTCTGTTGTTACAAGTCTCGGGAGTTATGATGCGCTATTCTGTTTAGGAGATCTCGTGGGTTACGGTGCTCAACCCAATGAGGTCATTGATAGAGTCCGCAGGCTCAGACCTCAAGTGTTGATTGCTGGGAATCACGACTACGCGGTTGCTACCAGTGATACTTCAGACTTCGCACCTCACGCTGCAGCAGCTGTTGAATGGACGAGAAATGAGTTGCGACAAGAGAATACGGACTATCTGATGACTCTACCGCAAGATGCTGCCTTCAAAGATCAGGGGTTGCAGGTAAAGGCCTATCACGGGAGTCCAAAAGATCCACTTAACGAATACATATTCTCAGGCACTCCGGAGTATATCATAATAAACATGATTGAATCTGCAGGCGCTGATGTTCTACTTGTGGGGCATACCCATACCCCTATGAATGTCAGGACTGGATCCGGACATATGTTCAATCCTGGGAGTGTAGGTCAGCCAAGAGATGGTGATCCTCGGGCCAGCTTTGGATTCTTGTATCTTGAAGGCCATGAGGTCTGGTTTGAAGTCAAAAGAGTCAATTATGATATTGATTCTGCGGCCAAAAAGATCTTAGAGCAGCCTGTTCCTAGATTCTTGGCTGATCGCCTGTATCTTGGTTACTGAGTTCAGTAGGCCATGCCATTTTACATTGAACTAGCAAGAAAGCCCACCCCTGAAGGGGTGGGATGAATTGCGATCCAGAGAGGGACATCGGGAGCTTAAATGTCTGGTGCCTCAATAATAATGCTGGTAGTTTCATGCAGAGAACCAACACCTTCATCCTTGATCCAACGGTGGAGCAAGAGAAGATACTGAGGGATAAAGCTACCAACTGTGCCAAACTTTGGAATGAGGCAACCTACCGCAAAAGACAGACATACATAAACTATCAAACCCTAGATTGGGAGTGCAAAGACCTCTACCAGAAACATTCCTCATTGATTG
>Ga0315289_10008175_pt1 | contig 15154 bp, 10 predicted proteins | sample YL17G11_40_MG_FD_203452 | JGI IMG/M metagenome (GOLD analysis project Ga0315289, IMG submission 203452) | Sediment microbial communities from Yellowstone Lake, YNP, Wyoming, USA - YL17G11_40 | ecosystem: Environmental > Aquatic > Freshwater > Lake > Sediment | place: USA: Wyoming | collected... | reverse complement strand
TAAATATATTTTTTTCCGTTCCCCGTTTTCACGAGGACAGGGTTTATCCGCGTCTATTATTAATCTTGTTCATCCTGTCTAATAATTATGTTGTTTGAAACCGTTCCGTACCTAATCAGTGGTGTCCCTCTAAAATTCTCTGCTCCGGCGGTCCCGATTTCAGAAACTCGTCAAGTTGTCCTGACAGGCATTCTCAGGGCGATTATGAAGATAATTAATAGTAAATATACAGATGCAGTAATTACTTTACAGGAAACAAACATTGTCAATATGTGTAACCTTGTAATAGATACTATAGCCTTTAAGCCATTTTTTGTCGGTGGTGTAGTCGGTACTAATAGCATTATAACTCCATCTTACTTTGAAGCTCTGGGATTTATATGGCGTATTAGCTTGACCGAAGCACCCTAACTACCCCCTCCTACTACTATAGGGTGATCTGAAATATTGATGTTTTTTGGCACTTTTTTTTGTTTTTTGTTGTTTTTAAGATATATGCATTTTGCAATGTTAAGTATGTTTATATCTGCTTATCTCTCTTTTCTTACTATAATTTTTATTAACTTTAATTATGTTTAAGCTTAAAATCGCTCCATCTCAAATTAAATTGTAAATTGTCAGTTTTTAATTTTTAGTTTTAAATTGATAATCTCTGTGTCCTCTGTGTTTATTGTTTTAAGTTCGCTTTATCTAAAAATAAAAACACTTCATTGGACACTACCTGAAATTTTAATGTTGAGAATGTTATGCTATGGTTACACAGAATCTTGAAGCGTGGTTAAAATTAAGCCTGATTCCTAATATTGGAAAGATAAGACTGACTCAGTTAGTTGAGCATTTTGGGTCTCCAGAGGCTGTTTTCGATGCAAGTATTGAGGATATTTGTAGTGTTGAAAACTTTGGTCAGGAATTAGCACTAAGTATTATTGAAAATAAAGACAAAGTAGATGTCTCAAAAGAGTTAGAACTCATTGAAAAATTTAATATTAAGATTATAACATATAAAGAGGATGATTATCCTGAGAATTTAAAGAATATTCCTTATCCACCAGCATTTTTGTATATTAAAGGTGATTTATGTCCTGAAGATAAATTTTCTATAGCAGTTATTGGTTCCAGAAGAAATTCCCAATATGGCAAAATGGTGTGCAATGAAATAGCAGGTAAACTTGCAGAATATGGTTTAACAGTTGTAAGTGGAATGGCACAGGGGATAGATTCAATCGCTCATATTTCCGCATTAAAAAAGGATAAGAGAACAATCGCAGTTTTAGGTAATGGACTTTCTATGTGCTATCCAGCTGAACATAAAGGATTAATGGAAAGGATAGCAAAAAGCGGAGCGGTGATCTCTGAATTCCCTATGACAACAAAGCCGAATAAAGAAAATTTTCCAGTAAGAAATCGCACTATAAGTGGATTAACGTTAGGAACATTGGTCGTGGAAGCATCAGCAAAAAGCGGGACTTTAATTACCGCTGATTATGCAGTAGAGTTTGGAAGAGCGGTTTATGCTGTGCCTGGTGATATCAATAGAGAAAATAGTCAAGGAACGAATGCATTGATTCAGAAAGGGGCAAAATTAATTCAGAGTGCCGATGACATTATTTCTGATTTACGTTTTATGCTTAAAGGATTTATTATAGAAGAAAAAGCAAAGGATATGAAAAAGATTACTGAATCATTGAGTGAGGGTGAAAGAGTAATTTTAGATATTTTAAAAAATGATGTTTTATATTTTGATCAAATTTTGGACCAATCCAATATGAGTATGGGAGAATTATCAAATGTTCTATTGAATCTGGAAATAAAAGATTTAATAAAACAATTTCCCGGGAAGATGTTTGGCAAAAATATATAAGTATAAATTAGATTGAGTGATTAACAAAAATCGTCTATTCATCAATCTTATATGAGGGAATAGAAATGTTACCAGGGATAGTCTTTATATTAATAGGCATAGGAGTTTTTTTCTACAACACCCAACAAGCAAGTAAATTAGTTATTAGAGGAACGAATATTGATTTGGGTTATTTAATAATAGCACTGGGATTAATAAATTTTGTTCTTGGTTATTTAAGAATGCAAAGAATAAAAAAATTGAACCAGGATAAAAAGTGAAATCAAGACTATTTTAATAAAATCATTTGACAAGAATTGCGTAGATATGCCAGAAAAAGCATAATTGAATAAGTCATAATATAAGAATGGATTTAATTACTGCGGAGAGGTGGCCGAGTAGGCTTAAGGCGCTCGCCTGCTAAGCGAGTGTACGCCGAAAGGTGTATCGAGGGTTCGAATCCCTCCCTCTCCGTTTTTTATTTATCTCTCACCGAATAGAAATCCCTGAAAAATTAAAACATTAGCCACGAAATCACACGAAATTGCACGAAACATCCTTAAGATTTCCCTCTGGATAGGAATGCATATATGCATTCCCTACAATTCCCCTCTTGAGAGGGGTAGGGGTGTGTAATTCAAATATTTCAGAGGTTTCGATTTGGTTCACAAGGAAACTGTGGGCTCTTACCGCATATTACGTAGTGCGCATCGTAATATAAGCCGACCTTAGAGATGTTCTCGGTGGACTTTATTAAAGGAAGAGCAACAGTCGGCTTTAGCGGCGGCAAGCCGCCGCACTCCACATGAATTCGGCTCGCCCAAGCAGAAAACCCAGGCACTCGCGCCGATGCCAGGAAAACGATTTGAATCTTGTTTAACTTTTCTCCCCAATAAAGTGCGCTGTCCCTGAAACTCTTTTCCCCCGAGACTCATTCGAGATGATGCCATGATACTTACGGTTGGCGCCTTGCAAGTCCAGCCAAAGACGTAATTGTCACTGTTTTTCCAAGGCTGCGGTAGCCAACCGACTACTCATAAGCAGCCCAGGTAGGAGCTACAGCGCTTCGGGATAGGGCCGGGATTTTGACCAACACAGGTATTTGCATGGAACAGCCGTTCGACACAGTGACGATGCAAAAGCCCGGTGCTCTGGCGGTCAGTACACCGTTAGTGTCTATGCTTGCTACCGAAGAATCTGTCGTGCCGTAAGTGGTGCCGCACTGACTCGTGGTGATGTCTCTTTCGACGCCGTCGCTAAAAACGCCATGCACAGTGAAAGGCACTGTTTCGCCTGGACTAAGATATAAGACCGAATCCGTCCAAACCTTGAGCGAGATAATATTTGCAGTAGTAGTCACATTGACCATCGTTGAGGTGATTCCGATGATCCCGTTAGTATCCCACCCCACAACCACAATTGGCAATTCCCCTAGATCTTGCTGTGGGACTGGAATATCCATCTCAAATGGCGGGGTGTTGTCTACTATGAACTGGCCATATGACAACGCCGCGAATACCGTGGTTGCGTTTGCGGGTGCGCTTACCACGACATGCACTGTGTCTCCTGGAGAGAAAACTGTGCCTGCCGCTGGTGACGTGATGATTATACCGTTAGACACAAGCGGTCTACTGTCGAATTGCCGAACAACTGATTGTACTGGCGTGTACTTTTGGACTGTTAACGGTGCCGATTGTTGTGCAATCATTGCCCCAACGTTGGCACTCGGTTTATCCAGAAAGGCGATTGTATCACTGATAATCTCTGGATTAGTGGGTTCCTCAATATGCCATGGTCCGACTACTTCATTTACGGATGAAAGCCCGCCTACTTGACTAGTCTTGCTCACTATCCAATCGCTATAGTCATCGCCAAATAGACTGGAATACAAACTTGATACTGATTTGCCCGTAATCTGAACTACAAGCTGAAGGCTCTGACCAAATGTTAAGTCGATTGGTGGCAAACTGTCTCTATGCGGATATATGCCAGCAATGGCGAGAGCTGGCACAGTCAAGTAGTTGCCGTTCACATGCTTACCACTATCACCCTCTTGAAGATCACTAACCGCACCTGCGTTTATCGAATGTGGCGTCGAGTCCTGTGGTGTGCCCAACTTCAAAATCTCATCCACGTTAATGCCATTGTCTTGAAGGTAAAGAAGCGTATCTGCCCACAGGCTGCCATAATGCGGTGTTCCTATTGTTACGATTCGCCGAATATACGAGCTATGACCGTATAGCTTCGCGATGCAACCACCCATACTATATGTAACTATGTCGGCCTTCTTGGCCACAAGTTCTTGATTAATTGCGGAGTCCAAGGCATGGCGAACATGTACCTGGGGAACCCAAGCATTCGCTGAGAAAGAGGCTTGATTGGGATATTGTATTGAGTGGACAAATTGGTATCCGTCGTCCCTTAAGGCCTGTTGCAGGTTCTCCATATCGCTAGGACAACCCCATATACCATGCAACAACACGACCGGCGCTTTGTAAAGATTAAAAGCCGGAGGTGTGATGCTTTGACCGTCAATAACTACGGCAAAGCCAATCGGCCTCTTCCCTTGTATATTATCATCGGCTGAACCGCCATAGCTCTCCGGCACTTGCCATGTTCTTCGCCACATCCCATTTAGAAGGGTGGGCTCGGAAACCCAAGTTCCATCACCACCATTAGACGGAATCGTCACATCGGCACTGCCATGCACGCCATCGAGTTCAACAATGACGCGTGAGCGGCCATCGGCAACCGCCCCGCGAACATAACGCCCCTCGTTTTCCTCGTCGAGGAACCGGACCGTCTTATACACAGATGCGGTTTCCTCGGCATGACAGGAGCTGCGGAAATTCTCCGGGCTGGGGACTACATAAGCGTACACAGCGTTTTGATAACCAGGGGGTGAAAGAAAATCAGTCCCGTCGGGCCAAAACGACCACATCTCTGGCAAATAGCTAAAGTGTGATATGGCGAAGCCACCTTTGATACCAACGCCTCCTCCGCCTAGCGTGAGCGTGGCCACTTTCGGGGTGATGAAAACCCGTTGCGCGTTGTGCTTCAGGAAGATTTGATAGCTGTATGCTCCGGCAGTCGGCATGTCGAAACTTTCAACGACAAAAGACCCATTATACAGCGTGTCATTGTTTGGCACCCCATCCACATTGGGGGGATAGGTCAGGTCGAACTCGGAGGAACCGAGTTCGAGCAGATAATTCTCGCCGAGCGGAGAGGACAAAGAACCATCGGGAAACGCAAGGTACTGAAACGGAATCTCGATCAAAACCGATTTAATCGAATAGAATCGGCTCTCTGGAGCGCCTGGCGGCAGAACAAGCAGTTGATCTTCGCGTTCCGCCTTCACGTTAATACGCCATTGCCCCACAATCCAATTGTTTATGAAACCCCCGGGCCTCCCTGCTGGGCTGTCCCCTTGAAACCACCCTTCCCATTCGAATGTTGCATTCGGAGGATTGACGGCAGGCGAATATGCAACACTCAACGATAGCATACTCAACAATAGTATTATGGCTTTCATCCAAATGTCTCCTTAACGATTGATTTGAGTTTCGAGCAATGCGAGTATTGGCATTTTACACTCTCCTTCTCACTGCAACGCCATGACGGTGTTGCTGGATTTGCCATCGCGCGGGGCTTCGAGGCTACTCGCCTGCAATGCCGTCTCTGCGGTACGTTCCGACCATTCCAGGAGATACAACTTGGCGTCATTATAATTGACCGTGATTTCGGCATACCGGAGATTCTGCTTCATGGCCTTTTCCAGATCGTCAACATCCTTATTAGCGACTACCTGTCCCACCAAAATTTTTCCATTCATTGAATCATAGTTGTGAACTTTTTAGTAATGATCTCGGGCAAGGGTCAATTCTTTTTTTGTTCTTCCCATTTTAATACATCCTTCTGTTCGCCAGGGCAGAGAAAGCGGATTTGCCGGCTTTGTTAAAGGCGATTACGCGGTAATGCCACTCCTTGCCGTGTTCCTGGTTCGAGAGCGTGATTTTGCTCTCGTCGCTTATATCTAAAATTATTGTATAATTTGTATAAATTTATGATATATTTTTGTTATTTTGTCAAGCTATTTTTTTTCTCAATCTATATTTATTGAAAAAAAATGAAATCCGAGGTAATAAGATTAAGCGTAAAGATTAGTAATAGAACAACAATAATCTGTTCATCTGGGAATGTGAAGTAAAATAAAAAAAATAATAACATTTCTATTTCAATGGGATAGATTTATTTTTAGAGGAATCTCTCCCTTTCCTTTTTTGTGTAAAAATTTAAAAAAAAGGAGGAATACTACTATTATTTTAGAATAACTCGGGATTTATGGATAGAAAGAAAAAAATGAAAACTTAATCCTATCATCATTATAGTATTCAAATGGAGTTTTTAAACCATCACTTACGAATTTAACTTTTATTGAGAAAGAATTGCACAAATATAAATAAAAAATCCGACTATCTGGGAGACGGTCGGATTTTAATTACACACGGTATTCAAAGCTTATTGTTTTTCTCTGATAATATCACCCTTAGAGATTGTTCCATTAGTGGGGTCATAAACAATTTCGCCTTTATTATCTTCCTGGTCTGGACCAACGCTATAGGCTTTCCAATTATCGCTATTTTCAGTCACACCTACTTGTAAAGATTCATTACCTTTAGCAAATGGGTCACCAAAAAGTTGTGTTAAGTAAGCAACTGGTGTTGTGAGATTTTGGGGATTTGATGGATAACGATTGTAATCAACAAAGTAGGATTCTAAGGCAGTAGCCATCGAACGTAAATCAGCTTTAATCCTTGCGACGGATTGACGAATACTTGCTTCATTATTCAAATCTGCTTTTTCTGTCTGTGCAATTTCGCCTGTTTTAATCGAATATGCTTCATTGAATGTTTTTGCTTTTGTGGGGATGGGTTCAACAGATTCAAGGGTGTATTTTTTTTCAGCTTTTAAAGTGCTGAAGATACCTGTTTCCCAGACAACTTGAATGGAGAGTTTGTCTCCCTTTTTAAGGTTGGATTGAATATTCCACGAATATTCACAACTCCCACCTCAGCCGTATTGCATTTCACCTTTTGTTAATGAATTCCCTTTTTCATCGAAGATTTCAACCATTGGACCTGCTGGTCTGAATCCTTTTGCTATATCTTCTTCTTCTTTAGGAATAACTGTAAACATTTTGTATTCTGTAGCTATGTTATCAACAAGGCTTTTTGAGACGGTCAATTGATTTCCTTTTTGATTGACAATAACTTCCAAAGGTTTGAAATCACCAATGGGCATAGTGGTTGTTTCATTCTTTTTGATTATAACAGGTTTTGTGAATGAAAATTGAATCATAAAATCTTGATTTGCTTTGTCAGTTAAGTTCATTGAGGCTGTCATAAAGGTGAGATCACCCGCTGGCATTGCAATAGGAAAGTCACTCTGTGAGGCAGTTAGGATATCGTATGCTTTGTCTCTCTCTAAATAGCCAAAGAATGTAAACTTATCAATTTCTTTAGGGAATTTAAGTTGAAATGCAAATTTCCCCTGGTCTCCTGAATAAGGTTCCACAGTAATATCAGGCTTGGATTCATCGAGTTTCAAGGAATACAATTTGCCCCGGAGTAGAATCATATCTTGAAGCATAGTCAATTCTGTAAGGTTATATGTTTTGAAATCTACATCGAACTTACCATTACCGTTAAGGTCAAGAAGCAAAGTATCTCGACGATTGGCAGAGCTAATCCCATTGCCATCACCATCTATTATTGCCGCAGTAATCTTTTTCCCATCTACTATAATGTCTCCTTTGTACCACTCTAATGGTTGTACCTGGATGCCCCAATCCATTAAGAGCGTTTTTGAATCGAATTTTCTACCGTTAGAGAGATTTAAAGTAACGTTTTTAAATTCGCCACTTTTGAAACCTGAGAATTTCTCATCGTTCGTTAAGCTCTTATCATTATTGAGGTCAAAAATGATTGTATCGGGTTGAGCCTTTGTTTCATCAGAAGAATAGGCAACAAAGGCTATGGAATTATCTTTATCGATATTGAGTGTTCCATATTTTGGATTCTTCACACCCTCAAGTTTCATTTTATCTGATGGGGGAGTTGGTACAAAGTTAAAAAAACGCATAGCGTAAGGAATAGTTTCTTCCTTTGCAATTTCAGGGTCCAATGGAACAAGCTTGAATTCTGCAAAAGTTTGAGTGTGTAAGCTCAACAATAAAATAAAAGTGATTAAAAGCAACCAACATCTTTTCAACCGAATCACCTCCTTTCTATTTGGTCATTTCCTTTAATATTTAGACGTAATAAATCAGTGTTTAGTTCAAGTTTTTTTAAAATTAACAATTAGAGTATGTTGAGGTTCGAACCATTTCAATATAAAAATAGGATTTCAGAGGAAATCTTAGCAGGCAGGGAATTAAAATATTTTTGCCACAAAGAGCATAGAGAAAAAATTAACCACCTAATCCTCACGATATAGAAAATGGAGATTAGTAGATAATTACAGATAGAGGTTAATTTTTATTTTATTAATACTCTCTGTGTTCTCTGTGGTTAAATTATTTAATTTTTTGTTCACTTTTGCTTGAAGGGCATACCTTTTGGCAATCGTGGCAGACTACGCAGTCCAGAGAGCGATTGGCAGGAATATTTTTATTTATTCTCTTTGAGGGTTTAACATCTGTAATACAAGTTTTGTCACATTTTGCACAGGATAAACACGACTCAGGAGGAAATTTAACGGTCCAGAAGCTTATATAATTTAAAGGAGCTAAAATAGCCCCTATGGGACAAAGAACTTTGCAGAAAGAGCGGCTGTTCAAAATTACAAATACAATAACAATAAAAAGGATGCTAAGTTTGATTATTGTAAGAGTGCTTATTGAGTGAAAATTTTTTATTATTAAATCTGGTATAGTTACTTGTATGGCTGCCGCAGGACAGATTCTGCAAAAGGAATACCAAGTCTGCTCTCCTAAGAAAAATGGAAATAGAAAAACTGATAAAAACAATACAAAATATTTTATATCAGATGTCTGTTTTGGTATTTCAATTTTTCGAGTTGGTATTTTATGTAGTATATCCTGGAGAAATCCGAAGGGACAGACCCATCCACAAAATAATTTGCCTATTAATATACCAAGCAGTAAAACTGTTCCTAATGCAAAAAAGGGGAATATGCGGTATCCTGAAAAGTGGACAAATACACCGATTGGACAAGCAAACCAGGAAAGGACACAGGAATGACAACTCAATACTGGATTGCAAAACCATTTCAACTCAGGTCCCCAAGAACTGTGCAAAGCTAAAAGCGAAGCTATTTGAACTATTCTTCTTTTCAACATTCTAATTTATTCTAACTAGATCAGTGTTAATCAGTGTCATAAAATTATTTATGTAGAGACGAAATATATCACGTCTCTACTAATTATATTCTTATTTCATCAGTCTCCGTGACTGCTCATAATTTTTCTACTTTCAGGTAGGGCAGGGGCGTTTGCCGCCCTTTTCTGTTCTATCATAAGTGGAATATAACTTATCACCTTTACGAATGGTTCCTGTAAAAGTCGCATCAATAACTAATAAGCGCTCATTTATTTTATCAAATGATTCTAAACCGAATTCTTCTGCATCGGCATCATAGACTTGAAAAGACCGCAAGTTTCCAACAACCAAAAAGGCGAGTGCGATCACAAAAAAAGCAATGGCTAATATTTTTTCGAAAATTGAATTAAAGACTTTCAAAATAAATACCTCTGATAATCAGGTGTTAATTTCCTATGGTTATTGATACGAATTGTAATTCTCTGTGAATCAAAATAATCAAGAATTGCGAGGGCATATTTTCGTGTCGAGTTAATCATATGTTTAAAATCACCAGAATCAAGAATCCCTTTTTCAGAAATAGTTTTTATCACTAAATTCTGAGCTTGAACAAGATGTTTATGACTGAGAATTACATTTTTGGAGAGTTGAATCAACTTTTTTTCGTTGAATAAATATTCGAGCAAACGATTAATTTCACTCTGAGATGCTTTAAGAATATCTGATAGTTCATCTGGACGAGGTGACTCAAAGCCAGTGTCCTCATAAATCTTAATGAGCTTTTCCAGAAGTTTTCGCTCAGATTCATTAAACACTTCGATAGCGCCTTTTAAGGCAAGTTTTCCTCCTCTGGCGATTACAAGGTTTTCGCGTTCTAAATCCTTTTGGATACGCTCCCATAAAGGAGATGGGAAATTTAATTCTTTAGAAAGGTCACTTACAGTCACACTCAGAGCTTTTTCTTCTTTGGTGGCTTTTTCAAGTTGTGATTTGACAACGCTTAGCCAGTAATTATAATCATCGAGCATAATAAAATAATCATTTTGTTGAAATGAAGTTGAACCTTCAGCTAATGATATGACTTTTTTTGTTTCTATAAGTTTCATTAAAATATTTTTCACAGTATCCATCGGAAGTAAAGTTCCCTTGGAAATATCAATCAAGGAGGCTCCGGTCTTTTTCTTGTAAGAGAGAAGATATTCTATTTTTTTAATTACGCCTTCATTACTTGAGGAGTCAATTCCTTTGAAAAATTCCAAATAATTTTTTAATTGTTTGATAATTTCAACTTTTCGAGGTCTGATGTTCTCATACGTAATATTTAGAATTTCTCCACCTGCAACAGTTTCATTTGGCGATAAACGTCTGATAATTAATCTATCATTAATGGCAGTGGTTATTGGATTATGAAGGACAACTGTTGCCAATAAACATTTATCTGATAATTCCTCTAATAGATATATTTTCCCGGATTCTTCAACGGTTCCCGTATGAAACTTTATCTGCTCAGCATTTTGTAAAGGTTTTTCTAAATCAGGTAATACCTTGATATGAATATGAAATATTGTTGCTGATTTAAGATAATCAGGAAGGCTAATAACCTGACCTCTAACCGGTGGTTTCCTGCTAAAATCTGGAATATTTAAAGCAAGGCATTGTCCAATTCCGCCAGATGTGGCATCTCTTCCAAAACGTTGCATTCCCTTTATTTTGCCAATTTGATTGCCGGGGATTACCTCGACTTGCGCCCCAATTTCGATAGTTCCACTCACAGGAATTCCTGTTACAACAGTTCCAAATCCTTTTCGGCTGAATACAGTTCCAATAGGCATCCTAAAAATGCCGGGAACACTTTTCTTACTTAAACTTTTTATCTTATTGACAAGTAATTCATAAAACTCAAAATAACCATCGAATGTTACTGAAGAAACAGGACAAATGGGAGCATTTTCCATAAATGTATTTTTTAAGAGATTCTGAATCCCTTGAGATACTTCATTGATACGTTCTTTTGTCACCAAATCAATTTTGGTCAGGGCAACAATTCCAGAGCGAACTCCAAGAAGTTCCATAATTTGCAGATGCTCAATTGTTTGTGGCATAATTCCATCATCGGCGGCGATTATTAATATTGCCAGATCAATTCCTGAAACACCTGCCACCATATTCTTGATGAATTTTTCATGACCGGGAACATCGACAATACCACAATATAAATTACCACCGAGAAAACAAGGAGCGAATCCAAGTTCAATTGTCATTCCCCGCTCTTGCTCTTCCTTCAATCTATCCGTGTTACAACCTGTTAGAAGCTTTACCAGAGCTGTTTTACCGTGGTCGACGTGTCCCGCAGTGCAAATCATCATTATTAAATCAGGATTACTTTCTTTTTCTAATAATCCTGGTGGTTGAAATTTCATATAAGAATTTACTCTCTTTTTAATACTTTAATAAAAAAACATATTAAACCGCGAATCACGCTAATTTTCGCTAATTATCTAATATAAAATTCGCGTGGATTCGCGAGATTAGCGGTTAAAATAATTACTGTCCGTTTATATTCCTAATTCTTTACATACATCATTATAAAGCATCATTGCTGGAGCGCCTGAGAAAGCTATTGCCAGATATGCTGCTTCGTCGATTTCTTCTTTGGGAATTCCCATTGCAATTGCGTTTTTGAGATGAAGCGTCAAACACTGTTTGCAATTTCGCGAAATAGAGAGCGCAACTGCCATCAATTTTTTGTTCCGTTTGTCAATCAATCCTTCCTTATTTACTTCTTTCAAGAAATCCATAAATAAATCTTTAGATTGATTGTTCAACTTTTCAGCATTTGTATTTTGAGTGGAAGAAGTCAAAGGAGTTGTTTCATTAGAATTGATAGATGAGGAAGAGGTGCAACAGGATTCTTGTCCTGATTCAGATGTGGATGATGATTGACTACAGCAGGAAATATCTTCCTTTTTTGACTTTTTACCTTTCTCAGGTTCATTTGTGAAGTTTTTCAGTTCACTATTAATAATAATCACCTCACTTTCTAATTTTTTAATATCCTTTTTTATAATTTTTCCAATAATTGATGTGCTTATGTGTCCAAGATTATGCATCTCTTTAACAAAAGATTTTGCTTTTTTCTCTGGTAACGAAATTAACAATCCACCGGAAGTTTGCGGGTCGTATAAAATCGGAAGATTTTTTTCATATTTCGAATCAACAACTTTAACCCAAGCCATAGAATATTCCTGATTGCGTTCAATAGCACCTGGTAAAATATCATTTTCAAGACAATTCTTAACTGCACTAAACACTGGAAGAAGCGACATATCAATTTCCGCACTAACTCTACTCCCATTGACCATTTCCACAAGGTGTCCTATCAATCCAAATCCTGTAATGTCAGTGCAGGCGTTGGCATTATATTTAATCATTAATTCGCCAGCATCTTTATTTAAAGTCGCCATTGATTGCCCAACTTCTTCAAGAGAATTGTCGTCAATCTTATTTATTTGAATTGCAAATGCAATCATTCCTGTTCCAAGAGGTTTTGTTAATACTAATGCATCACCCACATGAGCATTATTTCGTTTAACCACATTCTTTGAATCAATCAATCCAGTGATAGCATATCCACACATTATTTCTTCATTATCAATACTATGTCCACCAATGAGTGAACAATTAGCTTCTTGAAGTTTCTCCATTCCACCGAGAAGAATCGCTTCCATAATCTCACTGTTCAATTCATCTATGGGGAATCCAATGATAGAAAGGGCAGTAAGTGGTTTGCCTCCCATTGCATAAATGTCGCTGAGAGAATTAGCAGCGGTAATCTGACCAAAAAGATATGGGTCATCTACACAAGGTGTGAAGACGTCAACTGTTTGAACAAGATTATATTTATCGTCAATGCGATAGACTCCGGCATCATCGCCAGCCGCAGTTCCAACAAGAACGTTTGGGTCAGTTATTGGTGGTAATTTGCCTAAGATTCTTTTCAAATCAGCTTGACCGACTTTTGAAGTGCAACCAGCATTTCTGACGTGTTGAGTCAAAGCGATTTTATCCTTTTTGATAGGGAGTTTTTCTCCAGCGCAAGTGCATACATTATAATTTTTGAATGTATCACAAGGACAAGGTTTCTTCGGATTGCAAACACAATGACCGAGCTTAATAGACCGCTCCATCACCGCTTTTCGACGAGCTAAATTGATCATAAATAGTAAAACCTCTCCTGTTTAAATCTAAGAAACTTAACCGCAAAGGTCGCAAAGAAGGTGCAGAGAACGCAAAGAAGGTGCGAAACTCGCAATGGAATATTTTATACTTAAAACTTTAAATACGTTTTACTTTCATTCTCTACATCTTCTCTGTGGTCTTTATGGTTAAAGCAATTTCATTTCCCAATTCGAGACCTCTGAAATACTTTAAAAATGAGATAATTTTATTTGTCATGCTGAACTCGTTTCAGCATCCCAATTGAGATTCCGAAACAAGTTCGGAATGACACAGTAAAGTTAATTCAGTATTTCAGAGGTCTCAATTCGTAACAATGCTTTTAAAATTTCTTCTTCATCTCCATCGATTAGTGTTCTCATATCTAAAATCACTTCATCATTCTTGATTCGACTAATTATTGGTGGTTCATTTTGCCTTAGTAGATAACACAAACGGTCAGAATTAAATTTCGATGATTGGATTGTAAGAACATAACTCTTAATTACTGTTGCGGGATAGGAACCGCCTCCAGTCGTGCTTTCACCCTCTTTTACATCTATTTTTAAATGCAGTTTTTCTTTATCAAGTTTTTTCTTAAGATTTGAAGCTTTCTTTTTAAGCTCTTCTGCAGGGATTGTAAGCATTCGAATCGTTGGATTAGTTTTAATGAGCTTTTCGGGTTCGAGGAATAATCTCAATGTTTGCTCCAGAGCCATATCAGTCAATTTGCAAACCCGTAACATTCGAGTAAAAGGATGTTTTCTTATTTTCATAATCAATTCTTTTTTACCAATGATGATTCCTGCTTGCGGTCCACTAATCATTTTATCACCACTAAAACAGACTAAATCAGCACCAGCAGATATACTCTCCTGCACGGTCGGTTCTTTGGGCAAACCAAATTTTTCAAGACTGATTAATGCTCCACACCCTTGGTCATCAACAATAATCACTGGTTTCTTTTTCTTCAGGGAAACAAGGTCAGCTATTGGCACATCTTCAGTGAATCCCACGATTCTATAATTGCTTGGATTCACTCTCAGGATAATACCAGTATTTTCTGTTAATGCCTGCTCATAATCTCGTAAATGAGTTTTATTTGTGGTTCCAACTTCAACCATTATTGCTCTACTCTGGTGAATACAATCTGGTAAACGGAATGAGCCTCCAATCTCAATTAATTGTCCTCGTGAGATGATAACCTCTTTGCCTTTGCATAATGCAGAAAGAATGAGAAAAATTGCCGCCGCATTATTATTCACAATCAAAGCCGCTTCTGCACCTGTTATTTTACAAAGTAAATGCTCCGTCATATAATGACGCTTTCCACGTTGACCTGTTTCCAAATCAATTTGCAAGTTACAACAACGATTAAGCTGAGACAACGCATCCACAGCACGTTGCGGTAAGACAGCTCTACCGAGATTTGTGTGCAAAATAACTCCTGTAGCATTCACGACAGCACGAAGTCTTTCAAATTGATTATGATTCAGAAAGAAATGAACTTTCTCAACGACTGCACTTATTTTAGGAGATTCATCTCCCTGTTTAAGATTTTCTCTGAACCATTTTAAAGTATCGTGAATAGCATCCATAACGAGAATGTGAGAATATTTTGCAATCATCTCTTTAATGGAAGGCTCTTCGAGAAGAATTGAAGCAGAAGGTAAATTTCGTCGAGGGTCATTGTTATTAAGATTATTGGACAGATGATTCACATCTGTCTCTTTAATTTTCTTAGTCATAGTTGTTA
>Ga0315289_10008173_pt1 | contig 15156 bp, 12 predicted proteins | sample YL17G11_40_MG_FD_203452 | JGI IMG/M metagenome (GOLD analysis project Ga0315289, IMG submission 203452) | Sediment microbial communities from Yellowstone Lake, YNP, Wyoming, USA - YL17G11_40 | ecosystem: Environmental > Aquatic > Freshwater > Lake > Sediment | place: USA: Wyoming | collected... | reverse complement strand
CTCACCATTCCTTCGTGTAGTATTTCACCGCGATGCGGCGCCCCTCCGAGTCCAGGATGAGCAGGGCCTTCACGGCCGGCAGGGCGGAGGTGGGCGGGGGCGGGCCGGTCATTTTTTTTTGGTGTGTGTTTCTCTCTCTCCCTTTAAACACAGAGTGAGCGCGTTCTCCAGTCCCTCTTTCAACCTTGCACCTCACCCTCCCGCTGCCGCCGCACGCGCTCCTCGGCGTCCTGCACACAAAAAAATGATAATGATAAACAGGGGCAAACCCGTCTCTCCTCAGTCACCCAGAGCCTCACCAATTCTAACAGAACAAACAAACAAAAGCCTCAAACCGCTCACGGCGTCACGTCCGCCCCCGCCGCCCCCGGCCCGCCCATCCACGCCCGCCGCGCCTCGACCTGCGAGGCCAGCGCTAAGGGCAGGCCGTGCAGGCGCCCGCCGCCGCCGCCGCCCGCGGCCGCGGCCGCCCGCACGCGCGCCGCCTCGGCGGCCGTAGCCGCTATGTAGGCGCCCGCCGCGCTGCCGCCGTCCGCCTCCCACACGCCGGGCGGCATGTGGTCGGCCACGCCCGGGGTGCGCCCGTGAGAGCGCTCGTACGACCGCACCGCCGGCGCGCAGCCGGGCGGGACGGCCGCGCCGGGGGCGGGGCGGGCGGGCGCCGACCCGCCGCCGCTGTCCTCGCACCCGCTGGGCGGGCCGCCGCCGCCGCCGCCGCCGCCGCCGCCCCAACCCCCTGCGGCCGCCTCCACCTGCGTCCCGCCCACCCACCCGTTCCAGCTGTCGACCAGGACGCCGTCCCCGCCCGCGCCGCCGCCCGCCCGCCAGGCCCGGACGTACCGGGCCCCGTCCTGCCTGTCCCGGACGCCGGCCTCCTCCCAGGGCCGGAGGGGCGTGGGGTCGGCGCCCGGGGAGACGGTGGGCAGGAAGAGTAGGCCAGCGTTGGCGAGCACTTCCGCGGCCCACGCCCAGTGCTCCGGGGCGGCGCCCCAGGCGGCCACCCGCCAGTCGTCGGGCTCGTCGTCGGCGGGCGGGGAGACCGCGCCGTCGAAGCCGGACGCGGCGATGTGGTCGGCCCCGTCCTCGGCCGACGCCCACTCGCCCAGGACGGCCGCGTCGGCGGGCGTGCCCCGAATGGTCAGCGCCCCACCGCTGCTGAGGAGGGCGCCCCAGGCGGACGCGGGGAGGGCGGAGGAGCCCCGCACCACCACCAGCGGGCGGGCGCGGTGCCGGATGAGGCGCAGGGGGCGGGGCGGCGGCGGAACCGGGGCGGTCTGGGGCCCGCCGTCCCCCCCCTGCCGCCGCCCTGCCCCAACCCGAGCGGCCTGGCCCAGGCAGAATGCTAGGTCGGCGCGCACGGTCCGGGCCGACCGCCCCGCGTGCGGTTCGATGAAGAAGCCAACGCGCAGGCCGGCATCCGCGGCGGCGGCCAGGGCGACCGCGACCGCGGGCGGGGCGTGGACCGGCGGCGGCGTGGCCGGCGCGCCCCCGCCCCAGGCAGCGGCCGCGGCGGCCGCCTCGGGCGACCTGCACTCCAGCAGCACGCCCTCCACGCCCGCGCCGTCCATCTGGCCCATGTGGGCCGCCACCGCCGTGGCGTTGCGGCTGGAATACAGGCCGGCGGCCGGGTAGAAGGCGGAGGCGATGCGGGCTGGCGGGTGGCGGGGCGGGCCTGTTTTCGATTTGAGGGAGGGGGAGGGGGAGAGGGAGAGTGGGGGGGTCGCGGCGGGCGGTGTGAAGACTCCTCCTGGCCCCCCCCTCTCTCCTCTCTCTCTCTCTCTCTCCCTGCCTTACCTGGTGGGCCGTACCGGGCCAGGGCTTCTGGGTCGGTCGTCGTCTCCACGGGCGTGTCCCACGCCCCCCAATGGCCGTCCAGTGCGGGCGTGGCGAAGCTGTGGAGAGGAAGATGGGCGGCGCGAATTGAAAAAAAGTGAGTCGGTCTTGTTCGCCTTTTCCAACGCCCGCACGCCTGCTGACACTCCACCATCCCTCCTCCCACCCCCGGTGCCAGATCCAGCCTCCTGTCAGAGTGTGGGGGAAAGCAGCGCCAGGGGGAAAAAACAGAAGGGGGGGGGGGGGTACCACTCACCGCGTGTAGTAGAGCGCGAGCACGCGCGGGAAGTCTGCGCCCGGCGCGCGGCCCCCGCGCCCGGCGCTCCCGCGCCGCCCGGGGGGGGCGGGCGCGGCCCCGTGGGTCGCTGTCGAGAGGGCGAGGCCCAGGAGGAGAGTCGAGGCGAGGTGCCAGGCACCGCCCGCTCGCCGGCGGGGCGCGTGGGGCGCCATCGTTGGGGGGGTGGACAAAACGACAGGCAGGGCACCGTTTGTGAAGGGTGTTGGAAAAAGTCTCCTCTCTCTTTTCATCCGCCCCCGCCCCCGCCCCCGCCCACCACCCCGCCCTCTGCCTCTCCCCCTCCCCCTCCCCCTCCCCCCCCCCCCTCCCACCCCCCCCCGCACAAAGTGGGCCAGGAACTCCACGTTCCCGCCGACCGCACCCCGCAGCGGGCTCTCCATCGTCCCCCGGCACGTCCACCCTTCGGCCTCGAAGCCGGCGACCGTGGCTGCCAGCGCGGCCGCCCGGGCGGCCGGGTCCCGGACCACCCCGCCCGACCCGACCGCCGCCCGCCCCGCCTCAAACTGGGGCTTCACCAGGACGACGCACTGGGCGTCGTCCTTCAGCAGGGCCGCCACGGCCGGCAGGATTTTGAGGACGGAGATGAAGGACACGTCCAGGCTGGCCAGGTCGTACGCGCTGGGCGCTCCCGCCGGCAGGTCGCGCCGCGTCACGTGCCGCATGTTGGCCCGCTCCAGGATGAATAGGGCCGGGTGGTTGCGCAGGGCGCCGTCCACCTGGCCGTAGCCGACGTCCACGCCCAGGACGGCGGCCGCGCCGCGCTGGAGGAGGCAGTCGGCGAACCCGCCCGTCGACAGGCCGCAGTCCAGGGCGGCCAGGCCGGTGACGTCGATGGCGAAGGCGTCCAGGGCGGCCTCCAGCTTGGTGCCGCCCCGGCACACAAACTTCTTGGGCGCCGCCCGCACGTCTAGCACCGACACGCCGACCTTGAAGGGCGCCCCCGCCTTGGTGACCGCCCGCCCATCCACAAACACCTTGCCCCGCGCGATCCAGGACTGGTAGACGGAGCGGGAGTGGGAGGGGTCGGCGGCGAGGCAGGCCTCGTCCAGGCGGAGGCGGCGGCGGGCGGGCGGGAGGGGTGGGGTGGCAGGGGCGGTCGAGGTCGGGGCCGTCGGGGCCGGGGCGGCTGGCGGGTGGTGGCCGTCGCCGGGGCCGCCCGACGCCTGCGCGGCGCTGCTCCGCCCGCCGCCTGCGCCTACCGCGACAGATCTGACTGGCCGGGGGACCGCCGACAGGCCTCGCCTGCTGCTGCCGGGCGGGCAGCAGGCGACCAAAGCCCGGCGGGCCGCGCGAGCGGCGGTGAGATGCATGCGTTTTTTTTTTTTTTTTTCTGGGCCGGGAGTGAGTGTGGGGAGCTCTCTCCCGCTGATGGATGGAAAAAAGAAAAACAACGCACACCCCCGCACGCCCATGACTCACACACCTGCAACAAATCTCACATTCTCTCTCAAAACATCAACAGCTTTCTCTCTATCTACAGCACTACAAAAAACAAAAAACGCTTGCTTTATCCATCGCTCATAATTCCTTCCCCCCTACCCCCCTTAAAGGCCCTTTACCCTCGCCGCCGCCCCTTCCAGGCCGCCCACGCGTATTGACCCCCCGACCCGGCCGTCGCGCCGCCGACCGCCCACGCCAGCCCCTCCACCACCCCCTCCCCGGGCCACCCGCCCCAGGCCGTCCCGATGGCCGCCCCCGCCAGCCCAAACTGGAGGGCTGTGTTTAGCTTGGAGAGCGGCAGGGGTCGGATGGCGCGGGCGGGCGGGGAGGGAGCGGGGGAGGGTGGAGGGGCGGAGGCACCGGCAGCCGCTCCCTGCCCGCCCACCGGCGGCGGCACGAGCCTGAAGAATTCGGGCCCGCCCGGCCAGGCCCCGCCACAGGCGGCCGTGCGCCCGGCGACCGCGCCCACCACCAGCGCGACGTCCCGGCCGATAATGAGGGCCGCGAGGGCCGGCGGCAGCGCGCCCACGCCCGCCAGGGAGCCCGCCACCGCGCACACGACCGCCTTGTCGGCGACCGGGTCCAGGTACGTGCCCAGGACGGAGCCCTGGTTCAGCGACCGCGCGGCGGCGCCGTCCGCCCAGTCGGACACCGCGGCGGTGGCCAGCAGGGCCGCCGCGGCCGGCCAGGCGGACGCCGCGATGAGGTGGGCCAGGACGGGGGCCGACAGGAGGCGGGCGGCCGACAGGCCGTTGGGCAGGGTGAGGACGGTGCTGCGCGACCAGCCCGCGTCGGCCCAGGTGGTGGCGGGGGGGGCAGGTGGCCGGGCGGCGGGCGTGGCGGCGGGCGCGGCGGTCCAGGCGGCGGCGGGGGGTGGCAGCACGCCGTCTGTGTTTCCTTCATCGCCGCCTTCTTCTCGCCTCACCAGCCTCCTAGGCACGCGCACCCCACCCGGCACGCTGGCCCGTAAGGCAGCGATGTGCACACTGCATGGCCGCCAGGGGTTGGAGGTGGTCGTCAGGCAGGAGGCCGCGGCGATGGAGGCGATGGGGCGAGGCCAAGAGCACGGCAGACCCATGCCGTTGCAACTGCTGCTTGTGCTCGCCACCATCGCCTCTAACAACGCCGGCCTCCATGCCCGGGCGCCCAGGATGTTGGCGGCGCGGCGCAAGGGGGACGCTGCCATGGTTGCAGAGTGTGTGGAGTCTGCGCACGCCGCCGCTCGGGCGCAGAGAGAAAAAAAAAAGTGAGGAGATGTCTTGCATCAGGGTTTTCACAGTCAATCTTTCTTTCTCGCCTGGGCACCCGCATCATCCGGAATGTCAAGCCTCCCGACAGTGGTCTGGGGGTGCCCCATGCGCCGCCGACACGCCCTGGCCGCCTCTGCGTTGGTAAAGGCTCCGCCATGAGCAAGCAGTCCCTCACCATCCAGTTTGTGAGCGACATGCTCGAAGGCGTGCACCACGGTGACAAAGTCACCCTGGTCGGCGCGGGCGGCGCGGGTGGCGCTGCGCCGCTCACTTTCGACGTCACGTACGCTGGGTACAATCGGAGCAGCCAAGGTACTGGCATCACGCACCGCTTCCGTGCCGGCTGGTCCCAGTTTGTGAAAGCACACGCACTACTTGTCGGGCAGGTTGTTGACTTTGAGCGCGTGGGGTGCCGCGGCGGGCGCCTGGTCCTGCGCGTCCGGCGGATCATTCGGGACCCTGTCCAGCGCCTCCCAATGAGCGTGCGCTGAGATGGCCCGGGGCCGCGGGTGGAGCGCGAGGGCTGGCGGGGAGTGTGGCGGGGGGGCTGCCTGCCTGTGGGGCATGTTGAATGTGAAATGCATGAGATGAGATGGACTGAGGCCGAGGTCACTCTTTTTTCATTTCACACACAGCGTGGACAAAGGATGACCACGCGCCCGCGTGAGCGCGTTGTCTCGTTGAGCGCACTTGCAGAGGTCGCAACACACACACGCACGCAGTGCTGCTTCCCCGTCACCGGCCCCCTCGCCTCCTCCCAGCAGCAGGCCTGGGCGCCCCGCGCAGGCGCCGCTGCCCCTCCCCTCCCCCCTCACAAAACCCGTGCACCCGCGCCTGGCGCGCCCGCTGCTTGGCGTCCAGCAGCCTGCCCCAGCCCAGCCAGCGCAGGGCGGCGTCCAGGTGCGGCGGCGCGGGCGCCCGCACCAGCGCGCACCCCGCCCCCGGCAGCGCGACCCGCAGGGAGGCGCAGTGCAGGAAGAGCGCGCCGGGCGGGGTGGCCGCCGCCCCGGCCCCGGCCGCCACCGCGGCCGCCACCGCGCGCGCCCGGGGCGACCGGACCGCCCCGTACCGGTCATCCCCGACAATGGGGGCGCCCAGGGGCGGCCCCGCCGCGATGCGGCGCAACTGGTGCTTGCGCCCCGTCAGGGGCCGCATCTCCAGCCACGCCCACCCCCCCCGCGCGGCGACCACCCGCCACCACGTCGCCGTCTCTTGGGGCGGGGGCGGGCCCGTCCCGCGGACCTCGTCCAGGGCGGCCTTGTAGGCGCCCACCCCCCGCGGGGAGTGCGGGGAGAGGGGCAGGGGGCCGACGTGCGTGGTGGGGCCCCACCCACACCCGGCCGCCGGCGCCGGGCGGGCGGTCGGGTCGGGCAAGGCCCCGTACGGGAGGCCGTCCACGAGGGCCCAGTACGTCTTGGTGACGGCCGGCCCGCGTTCGCCGCGCGCCCCTCGGCCCTCGTTTGCTGCCACGCCAGCAGCGGCGGGCGCCGCGAACGCGGCCGCCAGCCAGGCCGCGGCCGGCCGCCCCGTCGCGAGGGCGAGGCAGCCCGACGCGCCCGCGTCCAGGCGGTGGACCAGGCGGGGGACGCCATCCTCGCCCTCCTGCCCTCCCGGGCGCACGCCCAGGCTGGCCCGGGCCGCCTCGTCCAGGGGCGGCGGGCCATGGGGGCGCCTGGGGGGGGTGCCCCCGCCGCCGCCGCCGCCGCCGCCGCCGCCGCCCTGGACCCGGACGCCCGCGGGCTTGTCCAGCACCAGGAAGCCGCCCCCCGGCGCGGCGGGCAGGGCCAGCAGCACGCGCGTGGAGAGGAGGGCGCCCAGGGCGAGCGTGGCGGGCGAGGGCGGTGCGTCCGGGTCGGCCGGCCGCGGCCTGCCCGCCGCGGCGGCGGCGGCGGCCAGGGCAGACGCGGGCACGAGCACGCGGGCGCCGGGCGGGAGCGGGGCCGCCGCGGCCGCGCGGCACACGGTGGCTGCACCCCCCCCTCCCTCCACCACCATCCGCACCGCCCGCGCCCTGAACAGGCGGTTGAGGGTGACTTGGGGCAGGGGGCCGACCCCCTCCCCACCACCCGGCGGGGTCACCGTCGACCGGGCGAGCCAGTCCAGGGCCGTGAAGGGCGGGGCGGGCGGGGTCGGGGGCGTGCTGGCGAGGGTTGGGTGGTGGTGGTGGTGGGGAGGCTCCTTGCCGCCGACGCCGCCGCCTTTGCTGCTGGCCAGGCGAGGGGTGGGGCAGCAGCGGGCTGCCAGGGCCTCGTGGTGGGCGAGCCACCAGGCGGTGCGGCGCAGCATTCGCGATGCGCCCCCGCTCTCTCTCTCCAGCGGTGTGTGTGTGTGTGTGGTCGGCTCTCTCCACTTTTTTTCCACACACCTCCTATCCCAAACAAAAAAACACGTCCACACCCTTCCTGTGATGGCGACCGTCCTCCTGCCCACACGGGGCGCCCGCCCGGGCGCGTCGACCTCCTCCCGGCCGGCCGTCGCCGGCGGGCGCCGGGTGACGTGCATGGCCGCGAAAGGTGAGACGAATTGAGCGAGCAGCGGCGGCGGCGGGGGTGTCAAAGAAAAGACGCTTTCTCTTCGCTCCCCGCCATTTTGGAGCGTCCACGTGTGCTCTGCCGGCAACGTGTCAGCCAAGTCAATGGTCTACTCTGAGAGAGAGAAAAGGCGCGAGCGATGAGGCGTCGGGCGCGGTGCGCCATGCTTTACTAGCCGACTCCTTTGCTCCCTCGATTTGTGGCGGCCGCCACGCCTGCCTCGCCCTGCTCCCCACCCCGCCCACCTCACCCGTGCGCCACCCATCCCACACATGCACACAGTGTCCGGCTACATCAAGCTGGCCCTGCCCGCGGGCAAGGCCAACCCGGCCCCGCCTGTGGGTCCGGCGCTGGGTGCCAAGGTGAGAAGAAAGAGGACACGCACGCCTGACGTGGCTGTGAGAGGAGGGGTGGGCGAGGAGAGGGGCGCCCGCGGTGCCTGGGGAGGCATGCCGCGGCGCCAGCCTGTCAGGAAAGGGGGTGGAGCGTGTTCACGCCTGGCGGGGGTGTCATCGGAGGCCACCACAGGCTGAGGAGCAGGCGGGCCCGGCAGGGGGGGGTGAGCAAGCTCTCGCCTCCGCCTTATAGCCGCCGGCGCTCTCGCTCAAACCGCACCCACGGCCTCTCACCCTCTCCTCCCATCTTTTCTCATGCCAGGGCGTCAACATCATGGACTTCTGCAAGCAGTACAACGCCGCAACCCAGGACAAGGTCGGCACGGTCATTCCCGTCGAGATCACGGTCTACGAGGACCGGTCCTTCACGTTCATCCTGAAGACGCCGCCCGCGAGCGTGCTGCTCGTCCAGGCGGCCGGCATCGCCAAGGGGTCGGGCAAGCCAAACGCGGAGAAGGTGGGCACCGTCACGCGGGCCCAGGTCCGGGAGATCGCGACGATCAAGCTGCCGGACCTGAACGCGACGGAGGTGGAGCCGGCCATGCGGATCATCGAGGGGACGGCCAAGAACATGGGCATCACGGTGGTCGAGTGAGAGGAGAAGAGTGGGGAGAGGAGAAGAGGGGAGGACTGTTGGATGGGGATGTGGGGGGATGGGGGTGGGGGGTCGGGAGGGAGAGGGCGGGGGGCTGCTGCTGGTGCAAGGCACTTTTTTTGAAAGGAAAACGCAATTTTGTGAACCACACACGCGCCCGCGCCTCTCCCTTCCGTGTGCGTGGTGGTGCCAGGGTTGGGCGGGCGGGCGTGAAAGAGAGCCGAGGCAAAGGTCGAGAGAGAGAGAGTTTTTTTTTTTTGCAGGCTTCTACACACCTCCTCTCACCCCCCCATCTCAGCCCGCGCGCACACCTTCAGGCTCTCCAGCCAGTACCGGCAGGCCTCCAGGTCGTCGCCCTGGTCGTCCATGCAGGCCGCGAAAGCGCGGGACGCGTTTTTACAGGGGCCGCCCTCGGATTCCAGGGCGCCCGCGGCCGTGCGGAGGTCGGTCGGAGTGGCGGGCTCGCCGGAGGCGGCGCTCCGGCCGCCGAGCAGGGCGTGAATGGCGGAATGGGCGAGCGCGGAGCCCGTGCCCAAGGCCATGCCCTGGGCGACCATGCCGCCGAGGGTGGGCGCGATGCCGCCGCCGGTTGCGCGGGTGGTGGCTGGCGGTGGAGGCGGGGCGGCGCGCATGGGGGGTGGGGGGGCGGGCGACCGGGCGGCGGGTGGGGGCGGCCGGCGTGGGGGTGGGGACCGGGAGCGGCCGCCTGTGTGAGGAGGAGGGGGGAGGGGGTTGCGCGGCGCCGAGGCGGTGAGGAGGGAGGGAGGGGGGGAGAGTGGACACATAATGGTTGAGGTGGTTGCGCGGCGCGGCGCGACCATTTACTCGTGCGCGGGTCTCGCGACGCTCCTCTCTCTCGCGCTCCTCGCCTGCCCGCGCAAGGCGAGCAGGCGTTGGGGGTGCACTCTCTGAACCACCCCACGCACCTCCTCCTCCGCGGCGCGGCATGACTGTGCGGATTGAGGAGAGATGAGGAGAAAAGAGAGAGTCGGAGGTGTGGCAGGCGACCGCGTTTTCTATCCTCCTCGTTCACACTGTTTTTTTTTCGTCCGCCGAGGAAAGGTGCGTGTCTGCACCGGGTCAGCGCCCGCACGCACACGCACGCCTCAGCCCCACGCTCACGCACGCGCCCTCCTCTCCAGCGTTGATGCGCGTTGATGGCTGGAGGAGATCTTGGCGATAAGAGAAGGAGAAGGGCACACACGCCCGTGGTTGATCGATGCGCCCGGCGTGTTATTTATTCTTTCTCTGCCTGGGCGTGCTGGCGACCCGGCCGGCCCAGCCTCATTCCCTGCCGAGGGCTGAAGCCCTGCACTGCGCGCCTACTTGCAAAGCGAGAGGCGAAGCGACGCCCTGACTGTCTGCGGGACGCTCCGCGGCGTGCCAACACGGCCGCCGTCGCCGCTGCTGCAATTCGGGGCGCCCTGCGCTCCTAGCACGCCTGCGCGTGGGGGGGCGGCGCCCTCTTTGGGCCCACTCGTCCCCACCCAGCAGGCCGGCCAGGCCGCCTGGGCGTGCGGACTGACAGTGAAATCGTCTACGTTCGCTCGCCGACCAAAGCACGCACCCTCACCCCTCTTGCCCTTCTTCAACCCCCTCTCCAGCCCCAAAACAAATAACCCCCTCTCAAGAACTCCATATGTCTTCCTCCGCCGCCGCCTCCTCCTACTGGCGGGTGGCCGGCATGACGTACCTCAAGTACGCCGACCTGTGCAGCAACATGGTGAGCGAACAAAAAGAGGGGTGAAGGAGAGAAGATGTCAACTCCCGTCCACCCAGCCAACGCCAACCCTGACATTTTTTTTTTTTTCACTCCCCCCCCTTTTTTTCATTGCCACTCAGGTCCGCGCCTCCCTGAAGGAGCCCCTCCGCGCCAAGGCCAAGGCCCGGGAGGCCATCTACTACCGGACCGCCCAGTGGGCCGAGGGCGCACCCCGCCAGGCGGAGGTGGTGGACCTGGTGGACCCGGAGGTAGAGGCCGCGGCGAAAAGCAAGTGAGAGTGGGGCGAGCGGTGTGTGAGTGTGATGTGTGAACGGTTTTCTCCCTAGCGTGTGTTCCCTGTCCTTATCTGCGATTGCCCGGCTCCCTGTCTACACACATTCATTTGTCTCTCCCTCTATCCCTACGCGGCCTCCGCGGAGGCGGGCGCCGGCGGAACGGAAGGCGCGCCCCCTCCCGCCCCTCGCCCTCCCCCCCGCCCACCAGCCCCGACGGGCGTGACCCGCCCCACCGCCGCCCCACCTCCCCCGCCAGGCCCCACGATGGCCGCCTCCCCAACCCCGGCCACCACCAGGGCAGCGGCCGCTGGCGCACCGCCCGGCCCCGGCCAGGCAGAGGGCGGGAGGGTGGGAGGGGGCGCGGCCGGGCCGGAGCCGATGACCATGGCAGCGACCGCGGCCGCGACCGCGCCGCCGGGGCGGCCCACCGCCCGGGCGGCCGCCGGCGGGGGCGTGGAGCAGGAGGCGAGGGCGTCGGATAGGGTGCACAGGGAGCCCCGGGACAGGGAGCGGGGTGGGGGCCGGGGTGGCGGGGCGGCCGCGCCGCCGCTGCCGCCGCCGCCGCCGCCACCCTCCTCCTTCCTTGCCCCTCCACCCCCTCCACCACCCTCCTCCGAAAAGCAGACCACCACCGCCGTGACGTTGTCCGCCGACTGGGCGGCCAGGGCGCACCCCACCACATGCGCTGCAGCGGCTGCCGGGTCGCCGTGCGCGCGCAGGTGGGCCCGGACCTCGGCCACCGCCCGCCCGGAGGAGAGCGCGTCCCAGAGGCCGTCGCACGCGAGGATGAGGAATTCGTCGCCCGGCCCGCCCTCGCCCCCCGCCGCCTGCAGCACCACCGCCGTGGAGTGGAGGTCGGGGGCCGCCGTCAGGGGGCCGCCCGTGAGCGCGCCGGACACGGGCTCCCGGGCCTTCAGGCCGGGCCCGGCCGCGAAAAAGTCGCCGACCGCCCGGCCGACGCCCAGGGCGGCGTTCAGGTACCCGTCCGGGCACACGGCCCCGCCCGCCGCGCGGATGCGGGCGGCCTCCGCGGGGAGGCCGGGGCGGTGGTCGACCGACAGGGGCACCGCCCGGCCGCCCCGGCACAGGACGGCCCGGGAGTCGCCCGCGTTGGCGACCGTGAGCGTGCGGGTCGCGGTGCACACGAGGGCGGCCAGCGCGGTGGTTCCGCTGTCGGGCAGGGACGCCTCCTCCACGACGGCCGTGTAGAAGGCTTCATCCAGGGCGGCGAACCCGGCGGCCAGGGCGGGGCCTGGGGACGAGGAGAGGGTGGAGGAGCCGCCGGCGGCGCCCCTCCCGGCGTCCACCACGCAGTCCAGCAGGCGGGCCGCGGCAAAGGCGGCGGCCGACCCGCCGCCGTGGCCGTCAAAGACCGCGAAAAAGTGGAGGGGGGAGGGGGGAGGGATGGCGGCGGCGGTCGTGGCGCTGGGTGGGTAGTGCGCTGCAAGGTCGAGCACGGCCACGTGCGCGTCCTCCATGGCGGGGCGGGCGCCTGTGATGTGTGGGGGTGAGGAGAGGTGGAGGTGAGAAAAAGGCGTTTTAGCGCGCTGTCCCTTCCCCGCTCTCTCTCGCGCAGCCCCCAAACCACATCACACACACACACACACACACACACACACACACACACACACGCACCTTTGGCAGCGGCCGACCCCCAGCGCACACTCAGCGGCGTGGGCGAGGAGGAGCCTTCTGCTGGGGCATCGCCACCGTGCTTGGCCGGGTCGGCCGCACCTCCCATTGTCGTCTTTGTCAGCGGCGCCGCTCGCGCCGCCGGCCCTAGGGGTGGTTGGGGCGGCAGGGCGGCGGCCTTGCTGTCATCGCCGCCTGCGCGGGTGCCTGACGCATCGTGGGTGGTTGCGGGGGTGGGGTCGGTGTCGGAGGCTGGGGGTGAAATCGCTGGCATTCGTGTGAGTGCCCGAGAGGAGACGAGACGGCGGCGCCGCCTCTTCTTTCTCTCCTCTCCACTTCTTTTTCAGGAAAAAAAAATAGTGTTGTCACAACATCGACACACCGCCCCACACGCCACGGCAAGGCAGTCCTAACACCTAACACGCACGCACACACACACGCCCGCCCCCCCCCCACCCCACCCCTCCTCCTCCTGATCCTCCTTTAAATTTCACTCCCTGACCAGCGCCGCGATCAGGGCGGCCAGCTGCTGGGGCCGGTCCCACCCAAAGACCGCGACGCCGGGCGCGAGCCCGCCCGCCAGGCGGGGCGCGCCGGCCGCGTCCAGCGCGGGGTGGCCGTGCTCGCCCTGCCCGACCCCCGCCTTCCTCCCCCGACCGGCCGCGGCGGCCCGCTCCAGGAGGAGGCGTTCCAGGCCCCGCCCCGTCCGGACGAGCAGGGCGTCGCCCGGGCCCAAGCCCAGGGCTGGGCACAGGTCGTTCTCGCCGTCGCCCGCGTACACGAGCGGCCCGCCGCGCCCCAGCCCCGCCCGCAGGCCGACCAGCTCGCGCCCCTTGCACAGGTTGGCCGGGCAGCGCGGGCAGGCGTGGGGAGGGGCGGTCTCGGGGTGGCGCGGGATGATGGTGAGCCGGCCGGCCGAGGAGGCGCCCGCCCCCACACCAAACCGGGCGGTGTTAGTGATGACGGCGGCCGGCCCGGCCGCCGAGCCGGGCCCGCAGCCCACCGCCGCCAGGGCGGCCCCGATGAACAGGTCGTTCGCGTCGGACAGGATGGCGGACGGCACGCGGGCGGACGCCAGGGCGCGGAGGGTGGCCGCCCCGCCCGCCGCGAGGCCGCGGCCGCCGACCGCCGCGGCCGTCGCCGCCCAGGCGGCCGCGGGCACGCCCCGGCGGGCCGCCTCCGCCAGGACCGCGTTGGTCAGGGGGATGAAGTTGGCGGGCATTTGAATGGACTGCAGCAGCGGGACCAGCTCGGGCGCCAGGTCGGCGACGACCTCCTCGCCGATGTCGCCGTGCGTCAGCAGCGTGTGGTCAAAGTCAAACACCGCCAGGGCGGGCCGGCGCAGGGCAGCGGCGGCCAGGGTGGCGGCGGGGGCCGCCGCCTCCTCCTCGGGCGGCCACAGGCCGTCCACGACGGCGGCCGCGACCAGGGAGGCTTCCACCCCGGCGTCGCCCGCCGCGGAGGCGGCCGTGGAGGAGGAGGACCCGGCAGTCATGCGGTCGCCCTCCTCGCCCTCCCCCTCCTCGTCCGTCGAGCCGTCCTCCTCGCCAGCAGGCGGCGGCGGCGGCGGGCCGACACCGAAGGCTGCCGCCGTGGCGTCGGCCACCACGTCCACCACCCGGGCCTCCTCCCCCACCAGCGCCCCGGCGCCCGGCACGACGCCCTGCCCCTCGAACCAGGCCCGCATGCCAAAGCGGGCCGCCAGGGCGGGGCGGACGTCGAAGGGCGGCGGGCGCGGGGTCGCCCCCTCCCCGCCCGCCTTGCGCCCCTCGGCCACGCCGCGCGCGTCGGCGGCCAGGCCGGCGACCAGGGGCAGGACGGCCTCCACCAGGATGCGGTCGTCGCCGTCGCCCCGGAACGGGATGACGGGGACGCCATTGTCCGGGTGGGCCAGGAAGGCGAGGGCCGTGTCCTCCACGATGAGGGTGCGGCCCAGGTCCCGCCCCAGGCGGCCCAGGTCCTTGATGCACGGGTAGGCGGGGCCAGGCGAGGTGGCGGGCCGGAAGAGGCGGTGGCTGGGGGCCGGGACGGCGGGCGGCCCGCCGCCGCCCCCGCCGCCGCCGCCCGCCGCCCCGCCGTGCCGCGCCGCCAGGGCGTCCATGATGGGCGCCGCGTACTCGGCCAGGCCGGCCGTGAAGAAGACGACCTCCACGCCGGGCAGGGCCGCCAGGCCGCGCAGGAAGTCGCCCAGGCCGGGCCGCTCCAGGACGAGGACGCCGCCCGGGTTGAGGCCGCCGCCCGGCGCGACGAACGCGGCCGGCCGCGCCCCGCCGCCGCCGCCGCCCAGCAGGTCGCCCGCCCGGGAGGGGGGGTAGGAGGCTATGAGGGTGCCGTCCAGGTCGAGGACGACGGTCAGGTCCGGCTCCACCCCGCCGGCGGGTGGGGGGAGGAGGGGCGGGGGCGCGCCCGGGGTGGGGTCCCACGGGCGGCCCGGCTCGGGGGCGGCCTCCGCCTGCTGCCTGCGCACCGCGCTCACCGCCGCCTCCAGCGCCGCGTCCACGCCCAAGCCATCAAAGTAGGAGGACGCGTGGGGCTTACGGCAGCAGGGGCAATCGAAGAAGAACAGGGAGGAGGAGGGGGAGGAGGGCGGGGCGGGGGTGGCCGGCGAGGCGGCAGAGGCCGCGACGTCCACCTCGCCCTCGCCCTTCCTCCCCTTCCTCTCACCGCCCGCATCCCCCCCGCTGCTCGCCCCGCGCGCGGCCGCCGTCCCCACCACCGACGCCGTGCACTTCCAGCAGAAGGCGTGGCCGCAGGTGAGGAGGACGGGGGAGTCGAGGAGGGAGAGGCAGACCGGGCAGTCGAGGCGGGAGGGCGGGAGCGCCGTCCCGCTGCCGCCGTCCCCGCCGTCAGCCAGCAACGCCGCCCGGGTGGCCAGGCTGGCGACGCTGGCGGAGGTGAAGAAGGGCTGGGCGGCCAGGCGAGCTAGGGCCGCGGCCCGGGCGGCGACCGCGCTGGAGGCGGCCGCGGACGGGTGGGACGGCTCGACCAGGGAGAGGCGGCCGATGGACGAGGCGGCCGCGGCGGCGGCGACCGCGGCCGCCGCCTGGGCGCCCTCCGCCGCCGCCGCCGCCCTCTTCTTGGCGCGTTTTTTTGTGGCCTTGATGACCGCCATGTAGTTGAGGGCGGCAAACCGTTGCAGGGCCGCCGCCTCGGACCGGATGGAGGTGAGCGCGGCGGGCGTGCG